>OGWR01000006.1_pt1 | contig 156892 bp, 149 predicted proteins | sample 1576061 | NCBI WGS metagenome assembly OGWR01 (sample SAMEA3541511, study PRJEB24748) | human gut metagenome | biome: human gut; feature: human-associated habitat; material: faeces | place: China | collected 2012 | reverse complement strand
CTGCGAACAGTCGAATATGAAACCGTGTTTCGTTCCGGCTTTTTCATGAAGCGCCGCAAACTGTCTGATAGTTCTGCCACACTCTGATATCCTCTGTTAAACTCATCCGGCACTACGAGACATTGTATCTCTCCTGTATCTAAATAATAGAAAGCTTCCATAGAATGTCCGATTCCATACAGAACCGCCCCATGCAGATTATTTGTCGAAGAACATTCCCCGGCTGCCACCAGACTTATATTATCTAATGTCATTATAAAATCCACTTTTTCGCTTTGTTCCATTGAATTTTTTTCCTTGTCTTCCGCAAAAGAATCCGATATCTGCCATAGAATATCCGCCTGTTTTTCTTCCAAAACCGCTCGAACCCCCTCTGCCCGTTCACTTATAGCTTCTGCGTTTTCTTCTCCCGAAACGAGCCCTATCTTTTTCCCTTTTATATTTCCGCCGCAGTCTTTTAATAATTCCTCTGCCAACGCTTTTCCCATGGCATAATTATCCGCTCCCGTAACCGGCATTTTCGTTTCTGTTCCATCAGAAGACGCAAGGCTTTCCACAAGCACAACAGGCACTTTCTTTTCGACTTCTTTTAGCATCTTTTCTGTTTTCTCTCCATTGGCAGGCTCTACAATAATTCCGGATGCGCCGTTTGCAATTTCTCTTTCTATTAAGTTCTCTTCTTCCTGTACACTCAGACTTCCCGCTGTACTTACCACAAATACCTCTGTCTTTTTATCTGCCGCCGCCATTTTTGCCCCATACTTAAATGCTGCCCACTGACTATCATCTGAATTCTGGATGATCACGGAAATTTTTTCTTGCTTTTTTTCATTTTTTTCCAAAAACATGAACATGACCAACACAAAAACCATAAGCCCCAGAAATGTTTCTACCAAAATAAATATCTTTTTGCCATTCTTCATCCTTATTCCCTCTGCGGTTCCTTTTTCTGTTCATTCTCTTTTTCGTGAAGGTTTCCTCCTTCCAAAGCCTTGCGGTTCTCTTCTGTATACAAAACCGCCGGGATGCAGATCGAGACAGTTGTTCCTTCATCCGGCTCGCTTTCCACGACTATACCATATTCTTTTCCAAATACAATCTTAATGCGGTTATTAACATTCACAAGTCCTACTCCCGAACCATGCTTATGTACTCTTTTCTCATCTGTCAAAAGCCGGCTCACTTCCTCACTGCACATACCGATCCCGTTATCTGTCACCGAAAGAATAATAAGCCCATTCTCCATCTTACCGCTGATTTTTATTTCACCGCAGTCATCTGTCCCATTGATTCCGTAATTGATCGCATTTTCCAAGATCGGCTGTAAAACCAGTTTTACAATACAAAATGCATAAAGAGAATCATCTACATCGAAAGTAACTGAAAAGGCATTTTTATATCGTATCTTCTGTATATTCATATAACTTCGGGCATGCTGCAGCTCATCCCGGATATTAATCACAGTATGCCCTTTTGATAAACTTATACGGAACAATTTTGCAAGCTGTGAAATCATAAACGCCGCCTCGTCGTTGCGTCCATCCTCGATCATCCACGTGATAGAATCCAGCGTGTTATAAAGAAAATGAGGATTAATCTGGCTTTGCAATGCATCCAACTCGCTTTTTCTACGTTCGTTTTGTTCGATAATAATCTCCTTCATAAGCTCATCTATCTGCTCATAAGATTTTTGGATAGAATATCCGAGATACCGGATTTCTTCCGCTCCTCCAATATATACCTCCGGCTTTTCACCCGCTTCATACTCCAGTACTGATGCGTTTAATTTCAAAATCGGGCTTGAGATTCTCGCTGAAACGACACGATTAAGCGCTACAAGTACCATTACCGTCAGAAGCATCAACAAAATAATAAAATATCGCACGTCGATCATCCCGTGTATAAATGCCGAATAAGGAATTACCCCCACCAGCTTCCATCCGGTATAACTGATAGTATTGACTATTACTTTCCGCCTCTCGCCTTTAAAATCATCTTCGTACACACCGTCCTTGTGGGAGGCTGCCAGACTGCTGTTTTCTCCGCTAAGACCGTTACTGATCTGTATCTGCCTCGGATGATAGATGATTTCCCCATTACTGTCGCACAGATAATAATACTCTCCATTGTTCAAAGTATTGATCTGATTCATCATTCTTGAAATATCCGCATAATCCATATCCACAAGCAGAACCCCCCAGTTAGACACTCCGCTGTCTGTAATTTCGATCATACGGCTTAAAGAAGTAACCCAATAATAATGCTGCGTTCCATCATCAAACAAATTTTGAATATGAGGTGTGGAAAAATGCATATTTTCCACTTCATCCAACGCCTGTATGTACCAGTCCTGCTGGGTTACGTCCGGATCTTCTTTTTGAGACGCTACCGGTTCTGCCGCCAATAAACTTCCATAATGATTATAAATTGCGATACTTCGAAGATTATCTTTATTTGCCTCATACAAAAGATTCATCCTGCTTTGAATCTCCTGTTTTTGTTTGGAGAAATCGCTCTCTTTTATAATATTGTAGTAAACGGTATCAGACACCTGTCTCATACTGACAAGATAATCTTCCAGACTCTCCCCCGTCTGTTCCATCAGCTTTTGGGTACTCTGCACAGTCTCTTCCCTTGATAACGTAGAAAACCATATATACATAACAAACCCGGAAATCAACATGATAGTGATGGAAACAAGCGAAAACACTCCCATCAGAGTCGTTTGTATCCCTTTTGGTTTTAAATTTGTCCATCCCCCATATTTTTCCCAGCTTCTCACCCGTTCCGTAATGCGGCTTTTTTCCGTATTTTGGTTTTCTCCTTGCATATCATACCCGCATTTACTTTTCAAATACTTGTTTTTCACTTTTTATATGCTCCGCTCTGTATTTTGACGGTGATACGCCAAACTTCCTTTTAAATACATAGCTAAAATAATTAGGATCTGTGTATCCTACTTTCTGCGCTATGACATAACTCTTTTCATTTGTTTCAATCAGCAGGCGCGCAGCCTGTTCCATACGGTAATCTGTCACATAACTGACAAAAGATTTTCCTGTTTCCTTTTTAAACACTGTAGAAAAATAGGAATTAGACACCCCAAGTCTTTCACAAATCTGAGCCAGAGACAACTGTACATCTGCATATTGACTGCGGACATGCTCCTTCGCTTTTGATACAAAGGACTGAGTTGATCTGCTCCTTGCCGTAACCAAATTTTCGCTGAAGCAAAGGCTGATATCCGTAAGCCATTTTCGCAGCGCATCGGGTTCAAGCTCAAGCAGCTTTCCATAGAGTATTCCGATATCTCCGCCTACCCCCTCCGCTGCAATATCATTATTTACAGAAAACCGAAACAAGGCGGTTACCAACTCCATGATCACCACATGATGCTGCTGCAATGATTTCAGCGGAAATGAAATGCTTTCTATATACTGATCTACCGCTTCTACAATCTCTTCTTCCGAATTCAAACGAATCTTTTTAAATAAATTCAACAATTCCATATCATTTGTAAAACAGGGCTCTCCCGACTCTTTAGGCGCGATTTCCTTAATGTTAATCGCCCTGGAAGCGCCGTAGACGGCACGATATGAAACCGCTTCACGCGCTGCGTTATACGATTGTGCCAAATCCAAAATCTGACTGCAGACCTGGCCTATTCCTACCGTGACAACAGTTCCCATCATGCGGTTTACATACTTACAAAAGCGGTCGCAGTCATCTGTCAGCTCCGCAATCTCATTTTCATTGTTTATCTGGGCAAACAGAACGCTGTTTCCAAGGTAGGGAAAACATTTTGCCTTCCATCTTTTCCCCAGACGGTCTTCTGCCTGTTTTTGTACAGACGCGGCTAAAAATAAGGAATTCATATTTTCCGGAATCTGACTGGACGACATATGAATGACCAGACAGCAGTATAATGGACCCGGAAGAGAAATCTGATAATCCGACAGGTATTTCTGAAGTTCATCCTCATGAATCCTTCCCTCTATCAGAGTAGAACAAAAATTTGCCTGCAAAAGAGGAAGGGACTCCGTATAATAATGTTCCAGCTTTTCCATGCTTCTTCTTTCACTTATCTCCTGATCCAGCTTTATTTTTAACTTTGTGAATATATTGATCAATTCCACAGAATTAACCGGCTTTAAAATATATTCCTCCACTTCCAGATGAACCGCTTCCTTTGCATATTCAAACTCATCAAAACCTGTAAAAAGTACGATCTTCATCGCCGGATACTCTCTTCTGATATGACTGCACAGCTCCATGCCGTCCATATACGGCATTTTAATATCTGTCATAACAACATCCGGCTGACTCTCCTCTATCATTTCCAGCGCCTTGATTCCATTATCGGCATATCCGACTACAGAAAATCCCAACTCTTCCCAATTAATTTTTCGGATAATAGCCTGTATTACTTCCTCTTCATCATCAACCAAAAGTATTGTATATTTATCCATCTTGTCTCCATATATATTATTCCGTTTTATTTTTCCTCATTATAACAAAGACATACATGCCTGTAAATACGACCTCATATTTTATCCGTCGTCTGTTCTTTCTGTCTTTTTAAACCGGCTCAGAATCACCGAGAACACCAAAGAGCACATTCCGGAATTATAAGCGATCGCCGGGATCTCAGGCAGACTCCGGCTTTGGCTCATCACCTATCCTAAAGCAGAAAGAGCCGACATAATGTCGGCTCTTTCCTTGATTTATCTTTATTTTTTCTGTACATATTTCAGACAATCCAGCGCTACCGCAACAAGAATGATAATACCTGAGAATACAAACTGAAGGTTTGTGTCAATTCCGAGGATCGTAAGGGAATATGTAAGCGCTGTGAAAATAAACACACCGACTACTACTCCCGAGATTTTTCCGATACCTCCGGTAAATGACACGCCGCCTACTACGCAGGCTGCAATCGCATCCATTTCCCATCCTTGTCCGTATGCGGCAGAACCTGAACCGACCATTCTTATACATTCCAGCCAGGAGCCGAATCCGTAAAGAATACCTGCCAGAATAAATGCTCCTACCGTAACGGCAAATACTGAAATACCTGACACCGACGCCGCTTCTGCATTTCCGCCGACCGCATACAAATTCTTACCAAAAGTTGTTTTATTCCAAATAAACCACACAATAAAGACTGCGGCTGCTGCCCATATGATAATTGTAGGGAATCCGTTTATCTTTGGAATAATCATATTCGGAATCGTCGGTTCGATAGCTCCGAAAGATACTCCTTTTGTAGCATATGTAACAAGTCCGAAGATCACGAGCATGTTTGCCATTGTCGAGATAAACGGGTGCATCTTAAACTTGGCAGTAAAAAATCCGGCGATCATTGTAAAGAATGTACACAAAAGTATACATATAACCAATGACAAGATTACACGCACAATGATAGGTGTTGACGTGAAATCAAATATATGTCCAAAAACTCCACCCGTATTAATTCCCTGATGCATAATAATCGTTGCCGTCGTCATTCCCATACCTACCATTCGCCCGATTGAAAGGTCTGTGCCTGCAAGAAGAATCAAACCTGCAACACCTAATGCAAGGAACATCTTCGGAGATGCCTGCTGAAGTACGTTCAGCACGTTATTATAAGTGAGCAAAGGCGCTCCCTTAATCATCGGCGTAATAATACAAAGCACAATAAATATCAAGAGAATAGCGATATATAATCCGTTCTGAAGGAAGAAATTTCTTTTACTGAACGTATATTTATAATTCTCCCATTTCTGCGCCCGCGTTTCAAGAAAAGTAAATTTTGACATACGCAGCAAATCAATCAGATGATACTTATAAGAATACGCCGCATGCCGTCTGTCCTTTATAGTCTGATAATCTTTTTGCAGTTCCATTTTCGCATCGAACAGCCTGTTCTTATAAACATATTTTTCATCCTTTATTTCCTGATGTTCTGAAAGTTTGGAAAGAATCTGCTGATGCTCTTTCTTCAGTTCTTCTACTCTTTTTTGATATTTCTCTTTCGCAAGGACTTTTTCCTGTGCGCAGCTTTCTTTAACAGGCACATAATATTCCTTGTCGAAATGTTCTTTCAAATATGCTTCCGCATCTGCAATCAGTTTTGAAATCCTGTCTTTATTCTTAGACTCTACCGCTTTTGCCTGCTGCAGTTCCCTGCGCATTCTCGTAAGTCTATCCTCTTTTTCACCTTTTGTAAGAGTGCGATCTCTCTTTACTCCGTCCATTGTGTTTTGCAGCGACAACACTTTATCCGTGCCGTCCACCCGGAGACCGTCAATCTGTTTTTGAATTGCACCGACGTATTCTTCTATCGGACGGCGAATCTGCATTTCCTGTTCCGCCGTCAGAACCTTACTGTTTCCATTAGCCATATTCATCATTCTCCCTCATTTTATAGGTATTTTGCGCTAAGTCTTAATAGTTCTTCCTGATTTGTCTCTTTTGTATTAACAATTCCAGAAAGATATCCATTTGACATAACGCCAATGCGATTTGTAATTCCCAGAATTTCAGGCATTTCAGACGAGACAACAATGATCGTCCTGCCCTGCTTTGCCATGTTGATAATCAGTTCATATATCTCATATTTTGCGCCGACATCAATTCCTCTTGTCGGTTCATCCATCATAAATACCTGCGGTTCTCTTTCCAGCCATTTTCCAAAAATAACTTTTTGCTGGTTTCCTCCGGAAAGATTTGAAATCATATCATTTGGTCCCATACATTTTGTCCGCATAGTCTTGATTTCTTCCGCAGTCGCTTTTTCCATTTTCGAATCAGAAAGAGCGATCCCTGATTTATACTGTTTCAAGTTTGCTATCGTTGTATTAAACGTAAGATCTCCCTTCAAAAATAATCCGTTTGCCTTACGTTCCTCCGTGATCATAGCAAAGCCATGTTCCATCGCATCTTTCGCACTTTCAAAGTTCATAAGATGATTATTAAAGTATACTCGTCCTGCCGCCCTGGTGCGCACTCCGAAAATCGTCTCCATAAGCTCTGTTCGTCCGGCTCCTACCAGACCATACAATCCGAAGATTTCTCCTTTTTTCACATCAAAAGACACATCTTTAAGATAAGGCTCGAATTTTGTAGATAAATGCTGCACGGACAAAACCACATCTCCCGGCGTATTATCCACTTCCGGAAAACGGTTTTCAAGAGAACGTCCTACCATTGCCGTAATCAGTTCATTCATATCTGTATCTTCCGTGCTCTTTGTCATAACCAGATTTCCGTCTCGAAGCACCGATATTTCATCACAAATTTCAAAAATTTCATCCATTTTATGAGAAATATAAATCAAAGCAATTCCCTGCTCTTTCAGCATTCTCATCATTTCAAAAAGTTTTTCTACTTCCTGCACCGTCAATGAAGAGGTAGGCTCATCCAAAACGATCACCTTGGAATTATAAGAGATTGCTTTTGCAATCTCGCACATCTGCCGCTGAGAAACCGACATATTACGCATCGGCTGAGACAAGTTGACTGTCATTCCCAATTTTCTGAAAAGTTCAGACGCCTCTTTTTTCATCCGGCCTTCATCTATTACACCGACCGCATTCACCGGATACCGTCCAAGAAACAAATTGTCAACTACATTTCTCTCCAGACACTGATTCAATTCCTGGTGAACCATAGCGATACCGTTTTCCAACGCCTCCCTCGGTCCGGAAAAACTTACCTCTTTCCCATCCAGGAAGATATTTCCTTCGTCTTTTTGATAGGTACCGAAAAGACACTTCATCATCGTTGATTTTCCAGCGCCGTTTTCGCCCATAAGCCCCATAACTGTTCCCGCTTTCACATCCAGATTGATGCGAGTGAGAACTCTGTTTCTTCCAAAGGACTTACTCATATCCCGTATCGATAAGACGATATTATCTTTCTTATCTGCCATGCTTTTTACTCCTATTATACTTTAGAATTTTTCTATCTTTACCCAAACGGTTGCAGTCCTTTTCCCACAGACAACTTTCTCTGACTGCCTGATCTCAATTACCGAAATCACCAAAAGGTACTCTCCGAGATCGCAGGCAGCCGCCATAGTCTCAGGCAAACCCGGACTTTAGCTTATCGCCGCCGCAAAAATATTAGGGAGAATTCCTTCTCCCTAATAGACCTGCTTATCCTCATTATTACTGAAGTAATGATGTATAGGAAGCCGCATTATCTGTTTTTACCATGTTAATCGCAAACGCATCATACTGGCTAGGATTTCCAAGACGGTTTGTAATATTGGACTCTGTCTGTCCGTCACCGCCGATATACTCAACGTCTAAATTAAGAAGATCATCATAGTTCTTAAGAAGCGGCTGGTATGTAGAACTTAAGAAGTTATCGGAAGCATTGTAAATGTTCAGCCATACTTTCTTTTTCGCATGTTCTTTCTCATCCAGCTGTTTGGATACCGGCTCATATACTTTTGTAGAATCTGTAAATTCCTGATAGTTATCAGCTGTAACCGCTACATTCAACGCATAGTAAGAACGCTGCTCTTCATTGTATGTATATACATCTTCAGACAAAACATTGCCTGCTTCATCTTCTGTACCGATACCTGTATCAATATCTACGCCATCAAGTGCATTACGGATAACACGCAATGTCAAATATGCCTGTACGTCTGCATGTTGGCTGATCGTTCCGCCGTAACCTTCTGCAATAGCAGCTACCGCGTCATTATTTGCATCGTATCCGAAAGTAGGTACTTTATTATCTTTTGACCATGCATTAAACATTGACATTCCCATTCCGTCATTGTTGGAAACTACAACGTCTATGTTTTCCCCAAATGAAGAGGACCATGTGCCGATTGAATTTCCTGCTGTAGCCGCATCCCATGTTGCTCCTGCAGAGTTCTTCATCTCCTGAGAAGCAAGTTCTCTTACTACATATTTCTTTCCGCCGGCTTCAATCGTTCCGTCCTTTACAGCAGTTGCAGTTCCGTCTGCATTTGTTCCGATCGGAGCGCTGTCGATATCTCCGTCTTTCTCTACGCCTGTACCAAGAGCTTTACGGACACCTCTTGTACGTGCGATAGAATCGTTATGTCCGATATCTCCGATAGCCAGAACATATCCGATCACTCCGTCACCGTTACGGTCAATTTTATCTATATTTTTTTCGATATAGTCTTTTACCATAGTTCCCTGAAGTTCAGCACCCTGATTTGCATCAAATCCTACATAATATGTATCTTTATTGAAGTTCAATGCTGTCATGTCCAATTCTCCCGTGGAACTGTTTGACGGCTGTCTGTTGAACCATACCAACGGTTTGTCCTTATTTGCCACTTCCGATCCGGAAGAATTATTTGACGCTGACTTTCCGCTGTCAGATCCTCCTCCACACGCAGTAACTGACAGTGCCATTACCGCCGCCATTGTGATTAAAGCTATTTTTCTCTTCATACATTTTCTCCCTTCTGCTCTTTTTCGCACAGATATTTTTTGTTGATAGTGACAGTTTATATGAATTCTTTTAAATATAACATAGAATATTTTTCTGTTTATATTGAATTTTTTAAGATTTTATTAGTCATGTCTTATAATATTTGTCATTTTAGCTCTTATTTTCCCGTCATTTTGTACCCATCCTTTTTCAGTCAGACACAATCATCGAAATTTTTAAAAGGCACATTCCCGGATTACATTCTCCACTAATGCAAAAAACAGAAAGCCGCTGATATACCCCTTGGCAGCTTTCTGTTTCATATCTGTCTTTTCAATCTGTTTTTACTTCTTTATCAAAAAACGAAATGCAGTATGTGCGGTATATTTTTCACCTGCACGGTATACAGGACTTGGGAAATTCTCATGGTGAACCGCATCAGGATAACACTGTGTTTCTAAACAAACTGCGCTTCTTTTCCCATATACGACGCCCTCTTTACCTACTTCATTTTCTACAAAGTTCGCCGTATAAATCTGCATTCCCGGACGATCCGTGTAAGTTTCCATCACGATTCCGCTTTCCTCAGCCATAAGTTCCGCCACTTTCTCAAAGTTTCCTTTGTTTTTCAAAACCCAGTTGTGATCATATCCGTTTCCGAATCGAAGCGGTTCGTACTCTTCCTCGATCCTCTCTCCTATTTTTCTTCCTTCCCGAAAATCCATAGGTGTATTCTCCACCGGAAGAATCTCTCCTGTCGGTATTGACTGTGCATCCCCCGGAGTAAAATAATCCGCCTCCAGAGTAAGCGTATGCTGCAGTACACTTCCGCTGTTATGTCCATCTAAATTAAAATAACTATGATTTGTCATATTCAGAATCGTATCTTTGTCCGACAAAGCTTCATAAAAGATATCAAGCTTATCATCTTTATCAAGGCTGTATGTCACGTATATATCTGCCGTTCCCGGATATCCCTGATCTCCATCCGGACTATGAAGTTTAAAACGAACAGACGTCTCCGTCACCTCTTCCGTCTCCCATATCCTTATATTGTAGAAATCCATACCGCTGTGCAGATTATTTCCGTTATCATTCCCCGTCAAATGATATGTTTTTCCGTTTAATTCAAATTGCGCGCCGCCAATCCGGTTTGCATTTCTTCCTACAATCGTTCCGAAAAAGCACGTACCTGCCTCATAACCGGCCGCGTTTTCATATCCCAGAACAACGTCCGCCATGCTTCCCTCTTTATTTTTCACCTTCAAACTGACCAGTGTCGCTCCTAAGTCAGTCACTGCTGCCTCCATCCCGTTTTCATTTCTTATCACATAGAGACTCGCCTGATTTCCTTCCTTCGTACACCCAAAATTTCTCGTCATTTCCATTTCCTTCCTTTCTGCTGCGTTTTCGTTACTTTCATCCGCTTCACTTTATATGGATGTTTATAGTATTCTGCCCCGCATTCTTCTGTTTTCATTATATAGTCAGCATGTTCCGATAGCAAGAGGATATCAAGAAAGAAAAAACAAAGTCTCTCTCATCCGTTTTAACTTCATATTAACGGAAAACTGATATGAATACTAAACCAGTCACCCTTCATCTGCGCGCTGATTTCTCCATTCATTTTCAGTACAAACCCTTTTGTAATAGAAAGGCCGAGTCCTGTCGAATTTTTGCTTCTTGCTTCATCTGCTTTATAGAAACGTTCAAAGACTCTTTGAAGATCGATCCGATCCGGATATTCCACTCTATTTTTAAACACTAGCTTCGCTCTGTTTTCCTTCTTTTTCAGTTGAATCTTCAATTCTTTATTTCCATGATCCAACCCGTTTTTCACAATGTTTTGTATAATCCTTCTAAGCGCCTGTCCATTCCCCATGATCCAAACAGGCGTATCTGTCAAGTCAAATTCCGGAACAATTCCCCTTTCTGCCCATTCATCATAATATGAAAACACTGTTTCTTTCAGAATCTGAGTTAAGTTTTGTCGTTCTTTTTTCAATTCATACGTTTCATTTTTTAACTTTGTATAAGTAAACAGCTCTTCCAGCATCTCTTTAAGGCTTTCGATTCGTTCCTCTATGATTTCGATATAACGCTTCCTGTCCGCTTCAGACGAACAGGTTTCCAGCAGTTGAAAATATCCGTCCATTGATGTCAGGGGCGTCCTTATATCATGCGATAAATTCGTATATGTATCAGCAATCATCCGTTCTTTTTTTACATATTGTGCAGCTTCTTCTTTTCGTTCTTTAATCATCTCGTTCAGAAGATCTGTCAACTCTTTAATATTTCCCAGCTTAATTTCTTTTGTGATGAGCATATTGCTCTCATGCTCTCTCAGAAAACGCAATTGGCGGCAGATATCTTTTACCTGCCGCATATAACTACCCAATATACAAATCAATGTAATAATAACTCCGACCAAAATCCCAACTATAACATACATGTTAAATATCTCGTTTCTTAAACACAAAACTTCCCAAACAGACTGCGGCTGCCACAAATGCAAATCCAACCAGCAAAGAAGTAACCGCCATTTCCGATGTAATCTCTGTTCCAAGAAGCGTAATCTTCCCGCTCACAGTATAATTGATCATATGAAAATTTTCCAGTCCGACTTTTGCAAGCATACGATCAATAAAACTATAAAAAATAATAAGTGCATTCATACACAGACAAATACCTATCACAATGCTGACTACATTATTTCTGATCACAAGCGCAATACACATTACGATCATCAAAAGAGCAAAATGCAGTATCGTCTGAAGAAGAAAATAAAGCGCAAATGCTCTTTTATCTCCCAGTATAACTTCATGGAAAAACAATTTGTTTGCCACTGCCTGTACAATGAAGAACAACATCATCGTCAATACTGTATAAAGGAACAAACATACGGCTTTGGCACATACGATCAAACCTCTGTTTTTCACTTGACCTGCTATATTTTTCACAAATCCGCTCGTTACATCTGCCGTAGAATACAGGATTGTAAAGATGATCATAAACACCGCAACGGCCTTTCCTTTTATATTTGCAAAAAACATATCGAAAACAGAAACCTGTTCCCCCGGTTTTGTCGGAGGCGTCACATCCATTCCAAGATTCACCTGACCGCTTTCTTGTTCTTCCATTGCATATTCATAATTCTGCTGCCGATCCTCAAGCGAATATGCATCCATTTCACCCGCTGTAAGCGCTGTTGTCACAATCATAAGAACAGCAAAAATTGTCCAGATTACATAGAGGCTTTTTGTTTTAAACATACGGAACAATTCCATTCGTATCATATTAAGCATTGCAGGCACCTCCTGTCAGATTCAGAAAATAATTTTCAAGTTCTTCGCTTGTAATTCCAATCCCTCTCACACTGACACCTGCTTTTGCAAGTTCCATATTCACAGCTGCGCTTTCATCCAGCCTTTCGTATATGTGGATCGTATTCTTGTCTGTCACCTGATAGTTCTTAAATCCCATCTGATCCAGCACCGGCAGCGCCTGTTTTGGGTCATCGAGAAAAATCTCCATCCTTTCTCCACAGCGCTGCATCAACTCTTCTTTCGTAATTTCCTGTACGAGAGTTCCGTTATGAATAATTCCATAATGGGTTGCGATTTTAGACAACTCTTCTAAAATATGACTGGAAATAATGATCGTCATATTCTGCTCATCTCGAAGTTTGAAGATCATATCCCGGATTTCCGCGATTCCCTGTGGGTCTAATCCGTTAATCGGTTCATCGAGCAGCAGCAGATCCGGCTCTCCGACAAGAGCCATACCGATCCCGAGTCTTTGCTTCATTCCGAGCGAAAAATGTTTTGTCTTTTTCTTTCCCACATTAGACAGGCCAACTGTTTTTAATATATTTTCAATGTATCTTTTGTCATTGATCCCAAACAATCGGCATTTTACCGCCAGATTATCATAAGCAGACATATTTCCGTATAGTCCCGGCGACTCAATCAGACAGCTGATCCTTGAACGTACGTTTTTCAACTGAGCATTCTTATATCCGAACATTTCAATCTCACCCGAAGTCGGTTGTGATAAACCGCTTATCATTTTCAAAAATGTCGTTTTCCCAGCTCCGTTTCTTCCGATAAAGCCGTAAATCGAACCTTTTTTCACATGAAGATCAACATGATCTACCGCCTTATGATGACCGAATTGTTTTGTCAATCCGTGTGTAGCCAATAAATATTCACTCATCTTTTTTCTCCTTTTCTTTTCTTTATCTGCTCTCATTCTATAAACAAATTGCTAATCAATCGCAAATAAAAAGTAAAAAAAGAGTAAAGATTACGGATGAAGCCTGTACCCGATCCCCCATACAGTTTCAATATATTCTTTATCTGTCACAGCCTTGATCTTCTTGCGGATATTACTTATATGTACGTCTAGCGTCTTTGTCTCTCCCATATATTGCTCTTCCCACGCATATTCAAACATTTCTTCTTTGCTGAATACTTTTTTCGGATGTTTTAACAACAGCTCCAATATTGAAAATTCCTGTTTTGTAATATGAGGCAATTCTGTATTTCCCACTTTTACAGTAAAATCACCCTTATTAAGTTCCAGCTCCTGATAAGTAAATCGGTGTTCCTCCTCTTTTCTCCCTGTTGTTTCTGCCCTTCTGATCTGCACTTCCACTCTGGCAGTTACTTCTTTAATATCAAACGGCTTTGTCACATAATCATCCGCTCCGCCGCGCAAAAATTCCACTTTATCATCAATCGTATCTTTTGCTGTTAGAATGATCACCGGGGTATTTCCTTTCTTTCGAATATCTCTAAGTACTTCTTCCCCCGGAATTCCCGGAAGCATTAAATCAAGAAGTATAACCGAATATCTTTCCCCCTGTAAAATCATTCTTGCTTCCGTACCTGAGAACGCCTGCGTACATATATACCCTTCTTTTTCTAATGCTTCTTTTAAAAGTCCGTTAATATTTACATCATCTTCTACGATTAATACTGAATTTCTATGTTCCATCTCCATCCTCATTTATGTAACAGATGTTTTTATTCCTCTGTTTTCATACGCCTTGTTTATATTTTCTCCGGATTCATATAAAAGTCATTTATTTTATCCATAGCATACAATATTCTTTTTCTCCGGTTTCCGCATCTTTTCCTTCTCTTTGAATACAAAATCCTTCCCTTTCATAAAATTGTACTGCCCTTTTATTTTTTACATATACGTTTAATTCTAATCTTTTTCTCTTTTGTTTTACAAAATCAAGAAGCTGCTTTCCGATACTTTGGGAGCGAACGTCTCCTCTGACAAAAATCCCCTCCACATAATCTTTATCTAATCCGATAAAGCCGAGAATTCCGCCTGTTTCATCAAATATCTCTTCCATCATGTCTTCTGTCTCGAAAACATAGATTTCCGCCTGCAAAAACATCTCTTTAACCGCATCTTTGTAACCTTCCCAATAACACGGATCAATAAAATCATGCGCTTCTTTATTCGCGGCAAGCCAGATTTTCACTGCCGCTTCCAGATCCTGTCTTTGAAATTTTCTGATCACGTCTTTCTCTCCTGCATCTTATCTTTTTATTCTCCGCATTCCGCGGCGTTTAAAAAGTTTCTGCCATCATGTAAAATCAAACAGCGATAACTGATTACTCTGCGGAAGATCTCCAAACAATCCAAGCTCCGCCATCAGATCAATCACAGTCTTGCTGACTTTTGTTCTTTGCCTGAAGTCGTCAAGCGACAGATACGCCCCGTCTTTCGCCGCCTCTTCCACTGCCTCGGCAGCTTTATCCCCCATTCCTTCAATGCTTGCAAGCGACGGCATCAGCTTTCCGTCTACGATCTGAAACATCTTTGCCTTCGCCCTATAAATATCAATCGGAACAAACTCAAATCCACGGGCATACATTTCCTGAACGATCTTCATGTCTTTTAGCACGTCCTGCTCTTTCTTGCTTAGCTGATCCCCTTTACTTTTATACTGTTTTATATGATAATTCAACGTTTCTTTTCCCTGACACATAAGCGCATACGAAAACGCATCCGCCCTGATGCCGAAATACGCCGCATAATATGCAAGAGGATAGTTGATCTTACAGTATGCGATCCGATATGCCATCATAACATAAGCGGCGGCATGTGCTTTCGGGAACATGTAGCTAATTTTTTTACATGACCAAATATACCAATCCGGCACATCCTGTGCTTTCATCGCCTCTTCCCATTCCGGTTTCAGTCCTTTTCCTTTTCGCACACTTTCCATAATCGTAAACGCAAGAGCACTTTCTACTCCTTTGTTGATAAGATAGATCATAATATCGTCTCTCGTACAAATCGCCGTCGAAATCGTCGCCTTTCCCGACTTCACAAGCTCCTGTGCATTTCCAAGCCACACATTCGTTCCGTGCGATAATCCGGAAATACGGATCAGATCCGAAAGTGTCTGCGGTTTCGTATCCTGAACCATTTGAATAACAAAGTCCGTTCCGAATTCCGGTATTCCGAGACTTCCGATCTTACATCCGTCAATATCTTCCGGCTTAATCCCCAACACTTCTGTTCCATGAAACAGTTCGATCACATCCTTATCATCAAGAGGAATTTCGGTCGCAATAAACGGATGATCTGCATTGTATTCATTTTCCATAGCATCCGATGTAATATAGTCCTCCAGTGTACGGATCATCGTCGGATCGTCATGTCCCAGAATATCTAACTTCAACAAGTTATGATCGATGGAATGATAATCAAAATGTGTCGTTGTAATTCCACATTCCATATCATTTGCCGGATGTTGAACCGGAGTAAATTCATTGATATCATGCCCGTGAGGAAGAACGACGATACCTCCCGGATGCTGACCTGTGCTTCTTCGGATTCCCGTACACCCTTCGGTCACTCTTTCTATCTCACATTTTCGTTTTCTTTGCTCATGTTCCTCATAGTAGTTCCGGACAAATCCATACGCTGTCTTATCTGCCAGAGTACCGATCGTTCCAGCCTTAAATGTATGTCCTTCACCGAAAAGAACTTCTGTATATTTATGAGCCTTTGCCTGATAATCTCCGGAAAAGTTCAAGTCGATATCCGGTTCTTTGTCTCCTTTGAATCCTAGGAATGTCTCAAACGGAATATCAAATCCCGCTTTCACAAGCTGTTCTCCGCATACCGGACACTTCTTATCCGGCATATCATACCCGCATCCGCCGGCAAATGAACGCACTTCATCCGACTCAAAATCACTATAATGGCATTTTGAACAATAATAATGCGGACTTAACGGATTTACCTCTGTAATTCCCGCCATTGTCGCAACAAAGGAAGATCCGACCGATCCTCGCGAACCTACAAGATATCCGTCCGCATTTGACTTCCAAACAAGCTTTTGCGCAATGATATACATAACCGCATACCCATTTGAAATAATGGAATTCAGTTCTTTTTCCAGACGTGCGGAAACTTGCTTCGGAAGATCTTCTCCATACATCTCATGAGCTTTCCTGTAACAGATATCCCTTAGTTCCTGATCTGAATTTTCGATAACCGGAGGACATTTGTTCGGATTGACCGGAGAGATCTTTTCAATCATACCCGCGATCTTCACCGGATTATCTATAACAATCTCTCTCGCTTTCGCCGCGCCGAGGTAGGAAAACTCTTCCAGCATCTCATCTGTCGTGCGAAGAAACAACGGAGGCTGACGATCCGCGTCGTCAAATCCTTTTCCCGCCATAATAATCCTTCGGTACACTTCATCGTCAGGATTTAAAAAATGTACGTCGCATGTTGCCACTACCGGCTTTCCGAATTTTTCTCCGAGCTCCACGATCTCCCTGTTGATATTTTGCAGATCTTCTATTGAATTTACATCCGCTATACGTTCACTCTCGATCATAAACTGATTGTTTCCGACAGGCTGTATCTCATAATAATCATAGAATTCCGCCAGCCTCGCAATCTGTTGGGCAGAGCGCTTTTCATGCACTGCCTGATATAATTCTCCCGCCTCGCAGGCGCTTCCGATCAGCAGCCCTTCCCTGTGCTCGTTCAAAAGACTTTTCGGTATTCTCGGTCTTCTTGCGTAGTAAGTCATATGAGATTGAGAGATCAACTGGTACAGATTATATCGGCCGATATCATTTTTCGCCAAAATAATAATATGATGTGTCGGCATTTTCCGAATCGCATTGACATTCCGGTCCCCGTAACGATTCACTTCTTTTAAAGTTCCGACCTGATCCTTTTTCAGCATTTCTGTAAATTTAACAAATATTTCCGCAGTTGCCTCTGCATCATCCACTGCACGGTGATGATTCTCAAGGGAAATATTCAACGCTTTCGCCACGATATTTAATTTATATTTTGACAACGTCGGCAAAAGTACACGTGCCAGCGCTACTGTATCCAGATATACAAACTCATCCGAAAGTCCAAGCGACCGGCAATTCTGTTCGATAAATCCAACATCAAACCCGGCATTGTGCGCGACAAGCACACCGTCTCCTGCAAACTCAAGGAACTGAGGTAAAACAACGTCTATTGTCGGTGAATCCATCACCATTTCGTCTGTGATGCTTGTCAGGTTTGTGATCTCAAACGGAATCGGCCGTTTCGGATTCACAAACGTACTAAAACGATCCGTGATCTTTCCGTCCGTCACTTTTACGGCTCCGATCTCTATGATCGCATCTTTGATTGAACTAAACCCTGTAGTCTCGATGTCAAAGACAATATAAGTATCGTCAAGCGTCTGATTGCCTGCGTTTACTGCAATCTCCGTCAGATCGTCCACAACATATCCTTCCACACCGTAAAGAACTTTAAACGGGTCGTCTTTATCAAGTGTTTCAATATAATGATTGGCGTCCGGAAACGCCTGAGCCACACCGTGATCTGTGATCGCGATTGCAGGATGTCCCCAGTCATGCGCACGTTTTACGATATCTTTTACTTCCGACACACCGTCCATATCGCTCATTTTCGTATGACAATGAAGTTCTACCCGCTTGATTGGACTTAAATCTTCCCTTTGAACCGTAAAATCACCGATCTTTTTAATTCCTGTTACAGAAGCTATCGTAAGTTCTCCGTCAAATTTATCAATCGTCGTAACTCCTTTGACTTTTACGAACGCTCCTTTTTTTAATTCCCCTAAGATTTCAGGAAGTTGTTCGTTTTTCGCAAACATTTTCACTGTGATCGTGTCTGTAAAGTCTGTCACAGAAAATATAATGATCGTCTTTTCATTCCGGATTTCTCTTGTATCAAAACTGATAATCTTACCGTGTACTGTGATCTCTCCCATTTCTGTGATCACCTGCTCTAAAGAAATAGGCTCATCTTCAAAATTACGCCCGTAAATCAGATTCGGATCGTCACCGATCTTAACAGGACGGTAAAAATCTTTCTTTCGGAATTCACCTTTTTTAAATTCTCCCTTTTTCACTCCTCCTGATATTGCCGCCGATGTTCCTTTCCCGTCTCGGGATGATACCGATGCTTTATCCGCCGCATTTTCAGATGAAGTTCTTTTTATCTGATCTTTCTTCTCTTCTCCTTCTGCCTGAGGCGTTTCCCCGCGCTGTCTTGCCCGTCTCTCAAAGATCGCATTGATCTCCTGTTGGATTCTCTGTTCATCATATTCCCTGCTTCCTGTTCTGTCAGGCTCTTTGTAATCTACACGGATCTCTGCCGGAATATGAAATCTTTCTGAATACACTTCCTTTAACAGATCCACTATCTCTTCTTTTCGCCCTGCCGAAACAATCGTATCGAGCAGTTCCAGGCAGACTACATTTTCCGCTTCATAGCGGATATCTGCCTGTGCAAACATATTAGATGCAAGCATACTTTTTTCTTTCAATTCGAGGATGATACTCTCCCTGTATTCATTCATAAGCGCTTCTGCAGTATACTGTCCCGAGAGCATATATTCCTCCACAATATGCACCGCAACAGCCGTTTTGGCAAATAACTGATCTTTGATACATTGTTCCATCTGAAAAATCTGCTTCTTCTGAATGAGATGTCTGCTGAAAATATATATGTTAAGAAAATCACGTCGCGAGTTCGTCGTGATCTTCTTAACTTCCACATCTGAAAACAGCAAACGGACATCATCGTCTGCTCTCAACGTCGGAAATACATGAAAAAATTTTTTATCGTCTTTTACCTGTTCCAAATCAACAGCTCCTATATATTCTTTTACACTGATAACAGTAATACGTATTCTTTTTAGCTCTCTTCATCCGGCATGATCCGAATCTGTCACTTTTTCCAGTTTAAAAGTTCCTGCCGCAATGTTTCCAAAAGTTTTTCTTCTTTTACTTTTTTTATGATCTCGCCTTTTTTGATCAGAAGACCTTCTCCGATCCCTCCGGCGATTCCGATATCAGCTTCTCTTGCCTCTCCCGGACCGTTCACTACACATCCCATAACGGCAACTTTGATATCAAGAGGAATATCCTGAACCATCTTCTCCACTTCGTTTGCCAGACCGATCAGATCGATCTTCGTCCTGCCGCAAGTAGGACAGGATACAACTTCGATCCCGCCTTTTCGCAAACCAAGTGTTTTTAATATAAGCTTTGCGCTTCGAATCTCTTCTGCCGGATCTCCGGTCAAAGAAACCCGGATCGTATTTCCTATCCCCTCGTTGAGGATGATCCCAAGACCTATCGAAGATTTTATATTTCCCGAATAAACCGTTCCCGATTCTGTAATACCGACATGAAGCGGATAAGGACATGCCTTTGCGATCAATTCGTGAGCTTTCACGCACATCAGCACATCGGAAGATTTAATACTCACAACAAGATTGTCATATCCCATTTTTTCGATCATATGCACTTTGTCAAGAGCACTCTCCACGATCCCTTCTGCCGTTACACCGTTGTATTTTTCCAAAATATGCTTTTCCAAAGAACCGCTGTTCACACCGACACGGATTGGTACATTGTACTCTTTTGCCTTATCTACAACAGCCTGAACCTTTTCTTCCGAGCCGATATTTCCCGGATTGATCCTAATCTTATCCGCTCCGTTTTCGATCGCGGCGATCGCCAGCCTGTAATCGAAATGAATATCTGCCACAAGAGGAATATGAATTTGTTTTTTTATTTCTTTCAACGCCTCTGCCGCTTCCATTGTCGGAACCGCACAACGAATGATTTCACATCCTGCCGCCTCCAAACGCAGTATCTGATCTACTGTTTCTTTCACATTTTCTGTCTTTGTATTTGTCATCGACTGGATCGTTACCGGATGAGTTCCTCCGATCTTCACATTGCCGATCGCAATTTCTTTTGTGTTTTCCCTGTACATTCTGTTTCTCCTTTTTCCGAACTGTCTTATCGTTTTATTATAACAGAAGAGTTCCGTAAACGGAACTCTTCTTCATCTGATTTGCTGTTACTTCTTTTCTCTTTTGACAAATACAAGCTGATCGCCATATTCACGCTCTGTTAATGTAAGCGTATCTTTCTCTATACTGTAATCATATGTTCCTGAGAGAAGTCCTTCCGCCTGTGTATCCTCAGTGTGAATCGTAAAAACCTTCGTTTTTGTATCCACTTCTGATTGCACCGTCTCAAAAGACTTTTTATCCTCGTCTGTCAGCGTAACTTTTCCGTTACTTTCTATCTTGATCACTTCTCCGCTGTCTTCACTGACCCAAGTTCCCACAAGTGGATTTCCGACAAAGAGTCTCGTCACAAAAAAGACCGCTACGATAACTATAAGTATTGATGATATTGCAACAATCGTTCTCCAAAGCGTACTTCTTTTCTCTTCATTATTTTCTAAAATCATAGATTATTTCGTTTCCCTTCTTTTTCTGTCTCGCTTCGGGTTTTGCACCAAAGCACTCTGTTCTGCATAATTTATTTTCTTTTTTCATTTCTGTCTGACAATCTTAGCGTCGGCAAAAAATTCCGGTACATGGAAACTCGGCACACTCGATAAGATAGGGGAATAAGATGCATAATGTTCGGCTTCTTTTGACTCTGAAATTTTATAAAAATTGCATGTAAAATAGCTTCCTTCTCCTAAATTCAGCGGTCCGTAAATCTTTTCCAAAATTTTAACGGGAACTTTCAATTCTGCCGTCCAGTCATTTTCATGCACTTCTGCATGACATTCAAATCCCACCCGTTCCGCCTCTGTAAAATAAGAACGGTACATCCGTCTGGAACCATATTCCGCATGCAGGACTCCGTTTGCATTTACTGCAAAATTCAAATAATTTTCTTCATTCGCTCTCGAAGAAACCGGCTCGAACATAAGATAAGCTTCCATCACGCTGTCTCTGTAAATCGGGTCATTGATCTCCGTATAAACACGAAGAGGATTCTTTTCTTCACAGATCAGCTTCAAATAGAATGCATCTTGAGGAATAAATCCGATATATCCATACATAGGAGGAAATTTCTCAGTTCCCCATAATGCATTTTCCACACGAAACGGAATCAGATCATCCAACTGCTCTTTTCTTTCTATTATTGCAACCTCTAATTTCATACGATGCACCTCCTCGGCTTTACTACAGAGCACAACTGTTACAGATTAATTATATGTTTATATATAATTTATCAGAAAATTTGTTGTTTTTCAATCCTTCGTATTGCCAATTCAACGCACATCTGCTATAAAATCATTCTCCGCCTAATTTTGATGCCGCAAACCATCCTGCCGCAAATGTCACCACTCCGATCAGCAATGTCACAACAGAGAACGCACTCCAGTCTGTCTTTAACAAAATTGCGATCGGCGATGCGATGATCAGACCGATGATCGCATAATATGCATGGATCTCCGCTTTTGAAAAAATAAATTCGATCAGCTTTGCAATCAGGAAGATCCCGATCACGATCCCGATTCCGAACGGTATCAAAACTTTACACTGCGTCAAAATACCATTTATATCAAAAGCTACAACAGCGTCAATAAATTGATTGATTGTTTTCAGAATCGTATCATAATATCCGAGAAGCATAAGCATCATAGATCCGCTTACTCCGGGAACGACCATCGTTGCAGCCGCAATGATACCAACGCTGAACAACTTGATCATATTTATAATTCCGAAACTTACATCTGCCGCTTTTCCGTTTGTATCCCCAAGCAAAGCCATCAGTATCACTATTCCGAAAAAGATCAAAAATGCGGCGATCTTCCCTGTTGAAACCGAGTGACCTTTCACTTTATTAAAAATAAACGGAAGACTGCCCGCGATCAATCCGCAGAAAGCAAAATTTGTCGGAATCGGATAATTTTCCAAAAGAAACTCAAACAACCTTGAAAGAATAACGATTGCCGCTCCCGCTCCTATGAAAATCGGAATAAGCAGTTTCATGCTGTTCTTAAATTCTGATTTCAGATGCGTGATCGCATGAATCAGTTTATCGTAAAGTCCCATTGCGACCATCATTGTTCCCCCGCTCACTCCGGGAATAATATTCGCAATTCCGACAACCATACCTTGTAACAATTTTTTTATCATTTTCTATGCTCCTATTTTCTTTTTCAGGAAATCAAGAAATATCTTCATCTCCTCATCTGTGCCTATTGTGATTCTAAGATAATCTTTTATCTTAGGATCATTCCAATGCCGCACATAAATTCCCGCTTCTTTTAATTCTTCAAACAATTTAAGCGCATCATATCTCGGATGAGTCACAAACAAAAAATTTGCCTTTGAATCTGTACATTCAAATCCGAGATCTCTGAGTTGCTCTTTTACATTTTCCCGCGTTTGTACTATTTTACTTATATTTGTTTTAAAATATTCCGTATTTTCCAAAGCTGCCGCTCCACATGAGATTGCCGCACAGCTCATTGTATAAGAATTAAACGAATATTTTACATCATTTAAACAACGGATCAATTCCGGATTGGAAACTGCATATCCTATTCGCATTCCCGCCATACTTCTAGACTTTGAAAACGTCTGCGTAACGATCAGATTATCGTAACGGTCAATCAAGCTGATCGCTGACTTTCCTGCAAAATCAACATACGCTTCATCTATGATCACAATATTGTCTTTGTTATGACGCAAAATGTCTTCGATGAAATCCACTTCCTCATAAATCGCCGTCGGGGCATTTGGATTCGGAAAAATGATTCCTCCGTTTACTTTGTAATAATCTTCTTTTACAATTCTAAACTTTCCATCTAATTTCGGGCAGACATACGGAATCCTGTACAAATTTGCCCATACCTGATAAAAAGAATATGTAATATCAGGAAATAATATCGGTTTTTCCGAATTAAAAAACGTAAGGAAGCAAAGCGAAAGCACATCGTCTGATCCGACTCCCACAAAAATCTGATCTTCTCCTACTTTTAATTGATCCGCGAGCGCTTTTATAAGCTTCCCTGAGGTCGGATCCGGATAAAGACGAAATTCATCCTCTTTCAGTTCATCAAAAACCGCTTTCACTTCGGGCGCCGGGGGGTATGGGTTCTCATTTGTATTCAGTTTCACTACCTTTTGCCGCGGCTGTTCTCCCGGAACATACGGATCCACTATACGTATATTATTTAAAAGTTCTTTTCTGACCGTCATTGTCTCTTCTCCCGCACATGGCTTTTTACATTCTTACTATTTATATTCTCCGGCAAGTTCTTTAAATTTCGGCAATGAATTTACGATTGTCTCGTAAGCCACACAATATGCGATACGCACATATCCCGGACATCCGAACGAACTTCCCGGAACGATCAATATGTTATATTTCTTTGCCGCTGCGCAAAACGCCTTTTCATCTTCAACCGGAGATTTGACAAAGAGATAAAATGCGCCTTCCGGTCTGACACATTCAAATCCGAGCTCTTTTAACCCGTTATAAAGCGCCTCTCTGTTTCTGTCATAATAAGAAATATCTGTTTTCGCATTCAAACATGCCTTTACTACTTTCTGCTGAAGTGTCGGGGCATTGACAAATCCAAGAATACGCGTCGCTACACTTGCTGCCGAAATCAAATCTTCGCTGTCTGAAGCTTCACTTGGGATCACAAGATAACCGATTCGTTCTCCCGGAAGAGAAAGCGATTTACTGTAAGAATATCCAACGATCGTATTCGCATAATACTTCGTCAGATAAGGAACTTCCACTCCGTCATATGCCAGCTCTCTATACGGCTCGTCCGAAATAAGATAAATATCCGTTCCGAATTCTTTCTGTTTCTTCTCTAAAATTTCCGCCATTTTTTCAATCGTCTCTTCCGAATATACAACTCCTGTCGGATTATTCGGCGTATTGACGATCACCGCTTTCGTCTTTGCCGTGATCTTTTCTTCAAACTCTGCAAGTTTCGGCTGAAATGTCTCTGTATCAGGTGACACTTCGACAAGCACACCGTCATAATTGCTGACATAACTTCTGTATTCTCCGAAATACGGTGCAAATACGATCACTTCATCTGCCGGATTCAGCAAAGATTTTAAAATAACATTTAATCCTCCTGCCGCTCCGACAGTCATGACGATATTTTTTCCTTCAAATTCTGTGCCGAACCGTTCGTTCAAAGACTGCGCCACCGCTTCGCGCACATCCGCATAACCTGCGTTACTGTTTGTATAACCGTGAAGCGCGATCGGATCTTCCTCATTCAGAAGTTCGATGATCGCATTTTTCACCTCTTCCGGCGCCGGAACGTTCGGATTGCCGAGACTGAAATCAAATACGTTTTCCGCACCGTAAATCTTTGCGAGACGGTTTCCCTCCTCGAACATCGCTCGGATCGCAGAACTGTTTGCCACCATATTTTCCATTTTTTTTGATATCATAGCTGTCACTCCATTTCTTTTACAATTCCTTTTTCCTCAAGAAAAGCCGGTCTATAAGAAAGTTTCGCCTTGCGAAGTCCCTCGGCTCCGGTGTCCTCCTCACGATTCACATATTCATACTCCATACATTCATGCTGTACAAACTGCTGATTGATCATCGGATACGCCCCGTCTACTTCCGCAAACGCTTTTTCAATATGCACGACAAATGTGTCGTCGCTGACCGGTTCTCCGACTGTAAAGGCTACGATCTTTCCGTCTGCTTTTAAAACGCCGCCTTTTAATCCCAACTCTTTATATAAGCGCAAAGAATTCAGCGTCACGCACATCTCTGCATTTTTTTCCGGATCATCTTCACATCCGTTTTTATTTCTCCATTTTAGAGCCATCTGGAAGCAGTCTTCCACATTATCGTCATTTAACGGCTCATAGCTCCAATCCGGATAAAGAGCCTTGAATTTATTGATATGATTCCGCTTCCCATGAAGCTTTTTTCCTGCCAGAGAAGCAAGTTTCTCCGTCTCATACACATAATCTGCCAGATCTCGGTTATACTCGATAAAAAACTTTTTCGGATACCACTTGTCAAGCTGTGCAAACATATGCGGCGTTACATTATACAATATAAAAGGAACGTCTTTCTCTTTGCAATATTCCATAAGAAATTCAAGCGCTTTCTTAACATTCTCCGGTTCTCCCGCCGGATAAGTAAACGAAAGATTTTTCCCGCTGTCTCTAAAAACAAGTGTATCTTCGATGATTGCATACTGTACTTTGTAATGTCTTGACCATAGATATACATTCACAAATGTTCTTTCACAGCTTCTGCTTTGAGCTTTTTCAAAATAAGAGGAAATAATTTCTTTATCTTCCAGTTCCGGCCGTTTAAACGTAGGTTCTGTCATAAATCTTATCCCTCCATTTTTGCAAGCTTCGCTGTTTGATCTGCTGCTATCAGACTGTCGATAATTTCATCCAAATCTCCGTTCAGTATTGTATCTAACTTATGAAGAGTCAGCTTGATCCTGTGATCTGTAACACGTCCCTGCGGGAAATTATATGTTCTGATCTTTTCGGAACGGTCTCCCGTACCGATCTGACTTCTTCTAGCCTCCGCTTCTGAAGCCTGTTGTTTTTCCAATTCCAGATCGTAGAGTTTTGAACGAAGCAGACGGAATGCTTTTTCTTTATTTTGAAGCTGAGACTTCTCCGTCTGGCTGTAAATTACAATTCCCGTGGGATAATGAGTAAGACGGACTGCGGAATCGGTTGTATTGACACACTGTCCTCCGTTTCCCGACGCACGCATAACGTCGATACGAATATCTTTCTCATCGATCACTACGTCAACTTCTTCTGCCTCCGGCATGATTGCAACGGTAATCGTAGATGTATGGATACGCCCGCCGCTCTCTGTTTCCGGAACGCGCTGAACCCTGTGAACTCCGCTTTCATATTTCAATCTGGAATAAGCTCCCTGACCTGTTATCATGAATACGCACTCTTTGAATCCTCCGATTCCGTTTTCGTTCAAAGAGATCATCTCTGTCTTCCATCTTCGGCTGTCCGCATAATGAACATACATACGGTAGATCTCAGCCGCAAAAAGCGCCGCTTCATCACCGCCTGCGCCTGCCCGGATCTCAACGATAACGTTCTTATCATCATTCGGATCTTTCGGGAGCAGAAGGATCTTCAGCTCCTGTTCCAATTCTTCTACACGTTTTCTCGAATCGCTCAACTCTTCTTTCGCAAGTTCTCTCATCTCTTCGTCAGACTCTTCCTCAAGCATCGCCAGACTGTCTTCGATGTTCTGCCTGCACTGCTTGTACTCATTGTAAGCCTCTACGATCGGCGCAAGATCACTTTGCTCTTTCATCAGTTTTCTAAACCTTACAGGATCGTCCGCCACACCCGGCTCCTGTAACTCTCCCATAACTTCTTCATATCGAATTAACAAATCTTCTAATCTGTCAAACATTTCTCTTATCCTTTCCTGTACACCTTATCTGTATACTGTCCTGTATATTTTCTATACACTTTGTAAAACTACCCACTGTCTAAAGCTAATGGGCTTGCGGCAAACTTATTTTCAACTATACATGCCATATACGACGCGGTCAAGTCCTGCAAGATCTTTTTTCACTTCAATATTTTCATACCCAGCCTCTTGAAGCAGCGTTTTTACCGCTTCCGCCTGATCGCTTCCGATCTCAAATATAAGCCATCCGCCGCGCTTTAAATACTGTCTGCTTTCTTTCACGATGATCCGATAAAAATAAAGACCGTCCTCTTTTCCGTCCAATGCCTTGATAGGATCGTGAAATCTGACTTCCTCTTGGAGCCGCTCTATTTCAGATGTCCGTATGTAAGGCGGGTTTGAAAGAATCATATCAAAACTTCCTTCTACGTTTTCAAACAGATCTCCTTGCACAAACTTCGCTTCTATACCGAGCTTTTTCGCATTTTCAACCGCAACAGCCAGCGCTTCTTTTGAAATATCCGAGCCGACGCCGTAAATATCTATTTTTCGTTTCCTTCTTACATAATGCAGCATACTCAAAAGAATGCAGCCTGATCCGGTACAAAGATCAAGAATCCGGACTATTTCCTTATGTTTCTTTTCTTTTTCAAGCAGACACAAAGCCTGTTCTACAAGAACTTCTGTATCCTGACGGGGAATAAGTACATGTTCGTTTACCAGAAACGGAAGTCCCATAAATTCCTGTACCCCGGTAATATGTTGGAGCGGAATCCTCTCTGCCCGCCTTTTGATACACTCTTCATACTGTATTTTTTCTTCTTCAGTCAATTCTTTTTCCGGGTATGCATAAAATACTGCCCTGCTGATCTTTGTCACATATTCTAATAAATACCATGCATCGATCTTTGACTCTTCGACGCATGCCTTTTCTAACAATTCGACGCCCCATGCATACGCTTCTTTATAATTCATTGTTCTTCTCCTGCCACTCCCGCCAGTCAAACACTTTCTCTACCGCACAGATCGCCACTTCGATCATACTGTCATCCGGTTCTTTCGTCGTCATATTTTGAACCCACATTCCCGGCTTACTCAAAAGATTCACAACCGGATTGTCACTGTTGCCTGCCAATTTGATGATTTCATAAGAAACACCTGCAATAAGGGGAAGAAGCGCCAACCTGATAACAATGCGCATCACCTGTGACTGCGCCGTAATAAAAAAGCAAAATATCACACTTACGATCATCACAAAAAAGAGAAAACTTGTTCCGCATCGTTTGTGCTGTTTTGAACTTTTCCTCACATTTTCCACATTCAGTTCTAATCCGTGTTCGATACAGTTAATACACTTATGTTCTGCCCCGTGATACATAAAGGTTCTTTTTATATCTTTTGTCCTTGAAATAAGAAAAATATAAATCAAAAAGATCGCAACACGGATCACACCTTCAAAAACAGTCACCGCAACACGGGATGACGTCACCCGTTTCAAAAGTCCGCTCAGCACATAGGGCAGTATCATAAACAATGCCGCAGCCGCCAGCAACGAAATGACTACCGTAATGTTCATAATGATCTTCTCTTTCTTTTCTCTCTTTTGCGCCTCTTCTTTCGTCAAAAGTTCGCCTTCCTCTTCTTCCTCAAAAAACGAAGCAGAATACATCAACGTCTTCATTCCAAGAACAAGAGAATCCACAAAATTAAATATTCCTCTTATAAAAGGAATTTTCAGAAGAACTTTCCACGGAATCACACTATGATAATCCCACACTTCTGATTCTATCTCTCCATCCGGCTTTCGTACTGCCACAGAATACTTTCCGCCGTTTCTCATCATAATGCCTTCCAGCACTGCCTGTCCGCCAATATTCGATGATCGCATAATTTCCCTGCTTTCTCCTTTACTGTCTGCCGGAATCTTAACTAAGAGAATTGCTTTCTCAGTCTGACCTGTACAGATTTTTAATTACTGAAAAACTAACGTATTCTCAGTAAAGAAAAGAGGCTGAGATGATCCCACCTCAGCCTGCTTCATTCGCTTCTTATTTAATACCGTATTTTTTATTAAACTTATCAACACGGCCGCGTGCCTGTGCTGCTTTCTGCTGTCCTGTATAGAACGGATGGCATTTGGAGCAGATTTCAACGTGGATGTTCTCTTTTGTAGAACCTGTTACAAATGTGTTTCCACAGTTGCAAGTCACAGTTGCCTGATGATATTCTGGATGGATTCCTTCGCGCATGATTTTCACCTCTCTATTTCAAAATAGTTATTATAATCTCTAAACAGCTTCCTCATTGTATCACAAGTTATTTCCTTTTGCAACTATTTTTTAGATAAACTTCTGACGAATAACCTGCTGCACTAATTCTGCATTTGATTTTGTCCTCGAAAACATATTGATCAGATTGTCTGCGGCTTCTTCCGCTTTCATTCCGTTTAACGCCTTCCGGATAATGTAACTTGCTTCTTGTTCCTCTTTATTAAGAAGAAGATCTTCTCTTCTCGTTCCGGAACGCGGAATATCGATTGCCGGAAACACTCTTTTCTCCTGAAGTTTTCGATCAAGCATAAGTTCCATATTTCCTGTTCCTTTGAACTCTTCGTATACGACATCGTCCATCTTACTTCCCGTTTCTACGAGAGCAGTGGCCAGAATAGTAAGACTTCCGCCTTCCCGCATTTTTCGGGCTGCTCCGAAAAAGCGCTTCGGACTGTAAAGAGCTGCCGGATCAAGACCTCCCGACAATGTTCGTCCCGATGGCGGAACGGTCAGGTTATATGCCCGTGATAATCTTGTAATACTATCTAAAAGGATCATTACATCCCGGCCATGTTCTACGAGACGCTTTGCCCTTGCGATCAACATCTCCGATACCCTTTTATGATGTTCCGGAAGTTCGTCAAACGTAGAATATATTACCTCTACATTCGGTCCTTCGATCGCTTCTTTAATATCAGTTACTTCCTCCGGCCGTTCATCGATCAGTAATATAAGAAGGTGCATGTCCGGTTCTGTTTTCTGTACCGAAAGCGCAACTTCTTTTAAAAGAGTTGTTTTTCCCGCTTTCGGCGGAGAAACGATCATCCCTCTCTGACCTTTTCCGATCGGCGAAATCAAATCCATAATCCGCATCGCCGTACTGCTTCCCGGCTGTTCCAGACGGATTCTGTCTTTTGGAAATATCGGCGTCAACTCTTCAAAGTTCGGTCTTTTCGCAGCTTCCGCCGGGTGATATCCGTTGACTGTAGTTACATAAAGAAGGGCGCTGAATTTTTCACTCTGCGTTTTAATCCTTGTATTTCCAGACAATATATCTCCTGTTTTAAGTCCGAACCGGCGGATCTGTGCAGGTGAGACATATACGTCATTTTCTCCCGGAAGATAGTTGTCACTTCTGATAAATCCAAAACCGTCGGGCATGACCTCTAATATTCCGCTTACCGAGCATCCGCTGTCAAGCTGTTCCATATCTGTCTCCGGCTTCTTATCCTTCGCCTCTCTATGTTCCTTATTTTCTTTCAATTCAGAAGCTGCTTTTTCCTCTCTATTTTGATTTTGCATTTCTTTCAAATGCTCCTGCGAACTTTCTTTTTGTTCCGAAAGCTTCTCCTGATCTTCCTGCTCGTCAAGAGAGATCATCGCTTCGATCAAATCTGCTTTTTTTAATGTAGAAACGCCTTTCATTTTTCTCGCTTTTGCCAACTCTTTTAATGTTGCCAGCGGGAGAGATTCATATTTTTCTCTTGTCATAATCCAACCCTTTCATGAAATATAAGAAATATAAACAAATCGGTTTCTTCAATTTTTTCTAAATGCTCCGGGAATCACTGTCTGAATTGACATAAAATTGATGAATTCACTAAACATGTGTACTTATTATACATTTCGTTCATGCCCTTGTCAAGACGGGGGGAGAAGTGCTATGATAATAGCATATGTGCAAAACGATAATTACAAGCGAGGTAATCAAAATGTCAAATAGCGAAAAAGCACTTCAGATGCATGAACAATGGAACGGGAAACTGGAAACAACAGCAAAAGCCCACGTCAATTCCCGCGAGGATCTTGCGATCGCTTACACTCCGGGAGTAGCGGAACCGTGTAAAGTTATCGCAAAAGATCCGGAAGCCGCATACAAATATACAATCAAATCCAACACTGTAGCAGTCGTTTCCGACGGAAGCGCCGTACTTGGCCTCGGAAACATCGGCGCTCTTGCCGCAATGCCTGTTATGGAAGGAAAGGCCGTACTTTTCAAAGAATTCGGCGGTGTCAATGCAGTACCGATCTGTCTTGATACCCAAGATACAGAGGAGATCATCCGTACTGTCGTAAATATTGCTCCGGCATTCGGAGGAATCAATCTGGAAGACATCTCGGCTCCCCGCTGTTTTGAAATCGAAACACGTTTAAAAGAACTGCTTGATATTCCTGTTTTCCATGACGATCAGCACGGAACCGCTATCGTCGTACTTGCCGGAATCATCAACGCCCTGAAAGTAACCAAAAAAGAGAAGGAGACATGCCGCGTTGTCGTAAACGGAGCCGGCAGCGCCGGAGTTGCGATTACGAAACTTCTTTTAAATTACGGTTTCAAAGACATTACAATGTGCGATATTAACGGAATCATCTCAAAAGATTCAGAGAACTTAAACTGGATGCAAAAGGAAATGGCAAAAGTGACTAATTTAAAAAATGCTTCGGGAACTTTGGCCGACGCTTTAAAAGGCGCAGATATTTTTGTCGGTGTTTCCGCTCCCGGCATCGTCACAAAAGACATGGTTGCTTCTATGAATAAAGATGCCATTTTGTTCGCTATGGCGAATCCTGTTCCCGAGATCATGCCTGATCTTGCCAAAGCCGCAGGTGCGAAAGTCGTCGGAACGGGACGTTCGGATTTTCCGAATCAGGTAAATAACGTAGTAGCTTTTCCGGGTATCTTTAAAGGCGCTTTAGAAGGCCGTGCTTCTCAGATCACAGAAGAAATGAAACTCGCCGCTGCAAAAGCGATCGCCGGACTTGTCCCGGATGAAGAACTTTCCGAAGATAATATTTTACCTCAGGCATTTGACCCATGTGTTGCGGAAACAGTCAGCCGCGCAATAAAGGAATTGATTTAATGGCGCCTGTTTTTTCACAGTTTCAGCCAGATGGGGAACGTTATCGTTCCCTGAATCTCTATCTTAAGAAACTGTTCGGAGAAAAAGTATATAAGGTCACTTTAAACGGAGGGATGACATGTCCGAACAGAGACGGACATATCGGAACCGGCGGATGTATTTTCTGCAGTGCGATGGGATCCGGTGACTTTGCGGGAAACGCTTCGCTTTCTATTACCGAACAACTAAGGGAAGGCAAAGACGCAATCAGAAAAAAGCGCCCCGTACGCAAATTTATCGCTTATTTTCAAGCGTTTACAAACACTTACGCTCCTGTAGATCATCTTGAAAAAATATTTACCGAAGCAATAAACGATCCCGATGTCTGCGCTCTCTCAATCGCCACCAGACCCGATTGTCTGCCTCCTGCCGTACTTGAGCTGCTTGGCAGATTAAACCGGATCAAACCTGTCTGGGTAGAGTTGGGACTTCAGACGGTCAATTCCGAAACGGCACGTTTCATCCGGCGCGGATATCCGACGGATGTATTTGATCATGCGGTGCACCGGCTTCGTATGCTTGGAATCACTGTCATCGTTCACGTCATCCTCTTTCTTCCGTACGAAACGAAAGAAATGATGTTCCATACGATCGATCATTTGAACAAACTTGATATTCAGGGGATTAAACTGCAGCTTCTTCATATATTGAAAGGAACAGATCTCGCAGCCGTTTACGAAAAAACACATTTTCACGTACCTGATATGGAAGAATATATCGAACTGCTCGGGTCATGTATCGCAAAACTGCGCCCTGATATCATTGTTCACAGACTGACAGGAGACGGACCTAAAGAACTTCTTATCGCGCCGTTATGGACAAGCGCAAAACGAACCGTCTTAAATCGGTTTCATCAATATTTAAAGCAACAAGACATTTGGCAGGGAAAGGATTATCATGTCTGAAACATTTACACTGTATAAACTAATCATACTCTATATGCTGAACAAAGTTGATTTTCCGCTCACCACTTCCCAGATATCGGAATTCGTACTGGATAAAGGGTACACAACTTATTTTAAATTGCAGGAGGCAATCTCCGAACTGACGCAGTCCGAGCTGATCCGCACCGAGACAACCCACAATCGGACTCTCTATCATCTCACAGAGAGCGGTGCGGAAACGATCCATTATTTCAGCAATAAAATTTCATCCGCCATACGCAAGGATATCGACGATTTTCTGACCGAAAAACAATATGACTTAAAAGAAGAAGTATCTGTAAAAGCCGACTACTATCTAAACACAAATCAGGAATACGAAACAAGATGTCAGATTGTAGAAAACGGTTTCAGCCTGATCGACTTAAAATTAACTGTTCCGACTGAAAAAGAGGCTAAAGCCATCACAAATCACTGGAATTTAAAAAGTCAGGAAATCTACACATTACTCCTTACGAATCTTCTGTAAGTATTCCGTTATCGTTTTTTCGTATCCGAGTATGCCCGGTTCATAGAATCGGGCATTTTTTATTTCATCAGGAAGGTACTGCTGTTTCACATAATGATCCGGATAATCATGAGCGTACTTATAATCTGTGCCATGACCGAGTTTTTTTGCCCCTTTATAATGCGCGTCTCTAAGATGTGCCGGCACGCTTGTCTGATAGTTCCTCACCGCTTCATTTGCCGCAAAAATCGCATTGACCGCAGAGTTACTTTTAGGCGCACATGCTACATACGTCACTGCCTGAGATAAAATAATCTGAGACTCCGGCATGCCGATCCGCTCTACCGCCTGTGCCGCCGAAACGGCAACCGTCAGAGCCATCGGATCTGCATTTCCCACATCTTCCGCTGCGCATATCATAATGCGGCGGGCAATAAACTTGACATCTTCTCCCGCATACAGCATTTTTGCCAAATAAAACACTGCCGCATCCGGATCTGATCCACGCATACTTTTGATAAACGCCGAAATAATATCGTAATGATTATCCCCTTTTTTATCATAGTTTACCACTCTTTTCTGTATACATTCCGAAGCTGTTTCAAGAGTAATATGAATAATCCCGTCTTCTGACCGTTCTGTCGTTAAAACGCCCAGTTCAATCGCATTCAACGCGCTTCTGGCATCTCCTCCCGACATATCCGCTAAAAATTCAAGCGCTTCTTCTTCTATCTTGGCGCCAAAACTTCCGAGACCTTTTTCTTCATCTTCCACCGCACGTCTAAGCAATATTTTAATATCTTCTTTCTCAAGCGGTTTCAATTCAAACACGGCAGAACGGGAAAGCAAAGCTCCGTTTACCTCAAAATATGGATTTTCTGTTGTAGCCCCGATCAATATCACTGTTCCGTCCTCCACAAACGGAAGGAGATAATCTTGCTGGCCTTTATTAAACCTATGAATCTCATCGATAAAAAGAATCGTCCGTTTCCCGTACATTCCCTGCATATCTTTCGCTTCTTTTACGACTTCCTCCATATCCTTTTTCCCCGCAACAGTCGCATTGATCTGCTTAAATTCTGCACTTGTCGTATTTGCGATCACTTTTGCAAGAGTTGTTTTACCTGTTCCCGGAGGACCGTAAAAAATAACGGAACTAAGCTTATCCGCCTTGATCGCCCGATATAACAATTTATCCTTTCCTATAATATGCTGTTGGCCGACCACTTCATCCAAAGTCTTAGGGCGCATTCTGGATGCCAGCGGCGATTCTTTTTCCTTCTTTGTCTCCCTCATATAATCAAATAAATCCATCTGGTTCTTCCTTTCGTCACTCTTCTTGTTTTCTCTGTAAATCTACTCTGCCTGTATCAAACTGCGGATTACTTCTCCTGCGATCAGCAAGCCCGCAACAGGCGGAACAAACGAAACACTTCCCGGAATGGTTCTTCGCATTCCCTTCTCTTCTTCTGTCGTACGCCCCTCTGCGCTGATCGGCTTTTCCTTTGAATACAACACTTTCAAATGTGTGATGCCTCGGTTTCTAAGTTCCTTTCTCATCACTTTACAAAGAGGACATACACTTGTTTTTGACAGATCTGTAATCTCAAACATTTCTGCATGAAGCTTATTTCCTGTACCCATGCTGCTTATAATCGGAATATTCCGTTCCCCGGCAAGTTCCGCAAGGACAATTTTCGCACTGACCGTATCGATCGCATCTATTATATAATGAATAGTTCCGATCTGTTCCAGAAGTTCTTTTGCATTGTCCGGCAGAACAAAAGTCTCGTATGTTTCCACTTTGATATTCGGATCGATGTCTTTGATTCTCTCTCTCATCACATCCGTTTTCATTCTTCCGATCGTACTATGATAAGCAATCGACTGCCGGTTAATATTTGTAAGCGATACATCGTCATTGTCGATCAATATCAATCTCCCGATACCGCACCTTGCCAATGCTTCGATACAGTGAGATCCGACGCCTCCTACACCAAACACGGCAACAGATGCTTTTTTTAATTTTTCCATATTTTCACTGCCAATTAAAAGTTCTGTTCTTGAATATTCGTTTATCATCCGTTCTCCTATCCTGTTCTTTCAAACTATCAATTAATAATCAATTCGTCTGCTGTCACAAACTCATATCCTTGTTTCTCCATAATATCAACAATCTGTAATGCGGCCTCCACCGACTCTCCGTAACAGTCATGCATAAGGATTACATCTCCTTCTTTTGTATCCGCCGTTACTTTCTCGACAATTTTTTCCGTGTCTTTTGTAACCCAATCAAGAGAGTCAACCGTCCATTTCACATATATTTTATCGGGATCTTCTTCTCCTTCCGGCATTGCCCCAAACGGCGGACGGATAAATTCCGTCTCATGTCCTGTGATCTTTTTAATCGCCTCATCTGTAGTTTTAATCTCTTTTTCAGCCTCTCTGCCGCTGATTTTCGACAGATCGACATGACGATATGTATGATTTCCGATCAAATGACCTTCTTCATACATTCTTTTTACGATTTTTTTGCTTTCTTCTTGTTCTGTGTTTGCTCCGATCAGAAAAAATGTTGCTTTGATCCCCCGTTCTTTTAAACCGTCCAAAAGCATCGGAGTATACTTTATATTCGGCCCGTCATCAAACGTAAGCGCAATCTTCGGTTTCTGCTCTTCTCCCCCTGCACATTCCGCCGCAACATCTTCTGACGCCGTTGAAACAGCCGTTTGAAAATCAAATGGAAAAAAGCGCAGCACTGCTGCCAACACCAAGATCTGCATCCATATTTTTCTGTTTCGCTCCATTGCATCTCTGCCTTTGATTTCTTTCACTTTCCAGTATATGTTCTTCTTCTCTTATAGATGCAAAGCGTTCCGTTTTGCAAGATATACCGTCATATTTTTCTTACACGGCTCTTTCTGTACTCTGACGGACTTTCCCCTTTCTGCTTACGAAAAGCTTTTGAAAAATAAAGATTATTTTCAAAACCGACCGAATAAGCAATCGCCGAGACCGAAAGATCTGTCTCTCGCAGAAGTCGACACGCCTGCTTGATCCTGTATTCCGTCAAATATTCTTTCGGCGATCTGTTCATATAATTTTGAAAAGAACGAAACAAATGGCTTCTGCTTATCCCGACATAGGAAGCAATCTCTTCTACCGTAATAGGATATGAATAATTTGTTTCTATATAACTCTCCGCCTTCTCTGCGTAAGTCAGCTGTATCGCCTTTTCTTTCTCTTCATGCTCTGCGTAATGCATAAACACTGCCAGCAGACTGTACATCTCCCCTGTCATAGCGACAGCGGCCTCATATGTATTTCCTTTCGCATTATAAATCCGTTCCAGTCCGTCACGTATCTTTTCTGTCGGAATCCTCCCTTTTAAAATATACGGAGTCTCCCTGCTAAATTCTGTATTTCTGATAAGAGACGCCGCATCCGCGCCCATAAACCCTGCCCATGCATATTCCCACGGCTTATCCGCATCTGCCTGATACCTAAGCTCTACTCCCGGATAGAGAATAAACGTATCTCCTTCTTCCAAATGCTTTGACACAGTTCCCGTACAATAACATCCGCTCCCCGACAAAATGTGATGAATACAATAGTGATCTCTCACTCCGGGCCCCCACTGATATTCGGGATCACATTTCTGATATCCGACATTATATACGGACAAAGAATTCAGCAGATTTTCCCCTGTTTTATACGAATGTTTATATGATGCTTCCATAGAATCCCCTTTCTTGATCCTTCGTTTCATATCCCGATCATCAAACTATATCCATTATAAACTTTCCCTTATTATAAATGCAACATTTTTACATGGATTCGCACGGATTTTTTATAGACCTTTTCACTGCTTTCATCCTATACTATAGACAGAAAATTTCGAGAAAATAAAAAACTTTCCACAAATTAATTAACAAAAAACAGAAAAAAGGAGTCCGATCATGCTTTATGAATCAATCAAAAAATTAGTGCAATATGGGATAGATACCGGTCTTACTCCCGAATGCGAACGTGTTTACACAACAAATCTTCTTCTTGAACTCTTTCATGAAGACAACTACGAAGACATCGAATGTACTTCCGACAACCGTGATCTTGAGGAAATTCTCAAAGATCTTCTTGACGAGGCCGTAAAACGGGGAATTATAGAAGACAGCATTACATACCGTGATCTTTTTGACACAAAAATCATGAACTGTCTGATGCCGCGTCCTTCACAGATCCAAAAAGAATTTCAGGAAAAATATAACATTTCTCCTGAGGAAGCCACCTCTTACTATTATAAATTAAGTCAGGACAGTGACTATATCCGCCGCTACCGCATCAAAAAAGATCGAAAATGGACAGTCGAAACCAAATACGGCACACTTGACATTACGATCAATCTTTCCAAACCGGAAAAAGATCCGAAAGCGATTGCCGCTGCAGGAAAAGCGAAATCCGCTTCCTATCCAAAATGTCAGCTCTGCATGGAAAACGAAGGCTATGCCGGACGTTCCAACCATCCTGCAAGAGAGAACCACCGCATCATCCCGATCACGATCCAGGGACGCAGCTGGGGATTCCAGTATTCTCCTTACGTTTATTACAACGAACACTGCATCGTATTTAACGGCGAACATGTTCCGATGAAGATAGACAGAAATACATTTGCCAAACTGTTTGATTTTATTAAACTATTTCCACACTACTTCCTTGGATCGAACGCAGACCTTCCGATCGTCGGCGGCTCTATCTTAAGCCATGATCATTTCCAGGGCGGAAATTATACTTTCGCCATGGCCAAAGCTCCGATCATCGAAAACTTTACTGTGCCGGGATATGAAGACGTGGAAGCGGGAATCGTCAAATGGCCCCTTTCTGTTATCCGTCTGAGAGGAGAAAATACGGAACAGATTATCGACCTTGCAGATCATATTCTTTCAAAATGGCGTACTTATACAGACGAGGAAGCATTTATATTTGCAGAAACAGACGGGGTTTTACACAACACGATCACCCCGATCGCCAGAAAAAAAGACGGTATGTATGAACTTGATCTGACGCTTCGCAACAACATTACAACAGAAGAACATCCTCTCGGAGTATATCATCCGCACAAAGAACTTCACCATATCAAAAAAGAAAACATCGGTCTGATAGAAGTAATGGGTCTCGCCGTTCTTCCTGCAAGACTCAAAGGAGAGATGGAACTTCTAAAAGAATATATCATAGAGAAAAAAGACATCCGAAGCAATGATCAAATTGCAAAACACGCAGACTGGACAGATGCCTTTCTATCAGAGTACGACAATGTTACAGAAGAAAATATCGAACAGATTTTGGAACAGGAAGTCGGAAAAGTATTTTGCAAAGTACTCGAAGACGCAGGTGTATATAAATGCACAGATGAAGGAATTAAAGCCTTTAAACGTTTCATTTCCACACTCTGATGGATATACCTCTGATAAACTTCTCCTTTGGCAATATATCCCCTTCGGAAAGGGAGTAAAAAAGAGGACCTTTCGTTCATTTTGAACGAAAGGTCCTCTTTTTCCATAGAGACTGTTATTTCACAGCCTCTTTTCATAACACGCCTTTCACTTATAAAAAACAAGACATTTTAATATTTCTGATATCGGGCTGATCCGAAAGCGATCATCATAACAAAAATCGGCTCAAGGAAAATCAGTCCGATCGTAAACCCAAGTCCTTTTCCGAAGCTTTTCGCCAGATTCACACAATAAAACACAGACAAAACGATCGTTACCAGTCCGCACAGACCTCCCAGAAATCCCGAAAACGACCAGAAATCTCCGCCTGAAATACTGGAAAATATACTTTCCAACACTGTAAATATGAAATAAATCCAAAACATATTCGGAGTCCACGCGATCTTATAAGCCGTATATGTATTATATACCGGAATTATAGACTTCCAACCGGCCTCTCCCGCTTTCATAAACATCAGCCAGTTTGCGAGAATCGTCAACGCAAACCAGATTAATGCCGCAGCGCCATAGACCACTCCTCCGATCGCGAGAAATAGCATAGAAAATATTGCCCAAGCCATATCGAAACCTCCTGTTTTCCTGTCCGGATCGCTTCCATGAGATACTTTCAGGAAGCGTTATCCATAAATTTATTCCCATTATACTTCTTTACAATCAAAACTACAAGAGAACATTTTTTCTATTTTAAAGCGCTTTACGAAAAATCTTTCAAGCCATCCAGTTTTTTTCTCACTTCTTCCATTTTTACAGAAAACTCTTCATAAAATCCGTTTTCATCATCAGCCCGATATGGCGCCTCAAAAAAGCTCCTCAGCACATATAGAGTCAATATATTTCTGTTTTTATCATCCAGCCCGAAGATCGCATTTTCACAATCTTTCAGAAATCCATGCCACTTCCATATATAGTCCTCATACGCTTTCAAGTTTGCAATTCCGAGCCATTTTTTTATTTTTATCTTACCACGTTCCTTTCTCGCACATTCATGGATCTGGATAAAATATTTTATTCCGTTTTCTTCATAATATCTGCCAAGAGGAAACAGACGGCAGATACCCGGTCTATATGCATGTATGCTGCATCTGCCATACACATCTAAAAACGGACAGACATCTCCTTCCGGCGTCATCCGCACGTTCGGCAATATCATACCGTCTACAATCCCCAGCTCAATTTCCTGTTCCATCAAAGCCGTAAATTCTTTTCCGACCCCTTTTTTAAGCCGCCATATATCCATAGGATCTAATTTGATCGAGTCACCCATTCCTCTGCAGCATGCGGAACACCCCGCACAGTCATGACAATCCGCTTTTACCATATCTCCGGACGAATAGAGACGCCCGTCTGATATTTCATTCAAATCAATATTTCGTTTCATTACTTCTCATCCTCTGATAACTCTGTATTTCTATGCATCAAATCTTCCAGTGTGATACCATCAAAATAATCATTGATCATTTTGTGAAAATCAGTCCACATTCCAATTGTGTGACACTGATCTTTTCTTTCACAGACAGGTGCATTGCATTCCAGGCATGAGACCGGAGCAAGGTTTCCCTCCGTAAGACGAAGGATTTCTCCGACCTTATATTCTTTTGGTTCACGGCAGAGACGATACCCGCCGCCTTTTCCGTGAACGCCTTCTATTAATCCGTTTTTTGTCAGCACCGGCAAGATCCTTTCTAAATACTTCAAAGAAATACCTTGCCGGGCAGCCACGATTTTCATCGCGACATGCCCGGACTCTTTATTCTGTGCAAGATCGATCATCACTCTTAAAGCATATCTTCCTTTTGTGGAGATCAACATTCAGCACTTCTCCTTTCTCATGCTTTTTGAAAGTCAATCCGCGAACATCGGTGTCGACAAATAGCGATCCCCCGTATCAGGCAGAAGCACTACGATCGTCTTTCCTTCATTCTCGCTGCGTTTTGCAAGCTCTATTGCCGCCCAAACCGCTGCTCCGGATGAAATGCCGACAAGAATACCTTCTCTTTGTCCGATCATTTTTCCTGTGGCAAATGCATCTTCGTCCGAAACTGCGATAATCTCGTCATAAACATTTGTATTTAAAATTTCCGGAACAAATCCTGCCCCGATTCCCTGAATTTTATGCGCTCCCGGAATTCCTTCTGAAAGAACTGCCGACGACTTCGGCTCAACAGCCACGATCTCCACGTCTTTCTTTTTCGATTTCAGATATTCTCCGACTCCGGTCAGGGTACCTCCTGTTCCTACTCCCGCCACAAAGATATCGACCTTCGCATCTGTATCTTCGTAGATCTCCGGGCCCGTCGTGTCCCGATGAGCCTGTGGATTCGCCGGGTTTACAAACTGACCCGGGATAAAGCTGTTCGGAAGTTCTTTTGCCAATTCTTCCGCCTTCTCAATCGCACCTTTCATTCCTCTCGCTCCGTCACTTAACACGAGTTCCGCGCCATATGCTTTCATGATCTGCCTGCGTTCTACCGACATCGTTTCCGGCATCACTATAATAATGCGGTATCCTCTTGCCGCTGCAACAGCCGCAAGACCGATTCCTGTATTCCCGCTCGTCGGTTCGATAATAACAGAATCTTTCTTTAATTTTCCGCTTTTTTCAGCCTCATCTATCATCGCTTTCGCTACTCGATCCTTTACAGAGCCTGCCGGATTAAAATATTCCAATTTTGCCAGGATTTTTGCTTTCAGCCCATGTTCTTTTTCAATATGGGTCAGTTCCATAAGTGGTGTTTTTCCGATCAACTGATCGGCTGATGTATAAATCTTAGACATATTATTATCTCCTTTTTCATGTTTCAATTTTATTTTCTCACAGTTTTTCAACAGATGCAAATCCCTTTTCCAAATCTGCGATAATATCGTCGATATGTTCCGTTCCGATTGAAAGACGGATCGTATTCTGCCGGATTCCCTGCTCCTGCAGTTCCTGTGCGTTAAGCTGAGAATGGGTTGTTGTTGCCGGATGGATCACAAGACTTTTGACATCCGCAACATTTGCCAAAAGAGAAAATATTTCCAAATGATCGATAAACTCGTGCGCTTCTTTTATTCCTCCCTTAATCTCAAATGTAAAAATAGAACCTCCGCCATTTTTGAAAAACTTCTTGTATAAATCATGATCCGGATGATCCGCCAGAAGCGGATGATTCACTTTTTCAACAAGGGGATGGTGATTCAAGTATTCGATCACTTTTTTCGTATTTTCGGCATGACGTTCCAAACGAAGGGAGAGCGTTTCTGTTCCCTGAAGCAAAAGAAATGCAGCAAAAGGAGAGATTGCCGCGCCCATATCACGCAGGATCACCGCCCGGATATATGTCACAAACGCCGCGCCCGGAGCCGCCTGCGAAAACACAACTCCATGATAGCTGTCATTTGGGTCTGTAATAGCCGGATACTTTCCCGAAGCTTTCCAGTCAAATCTTCCCGAATCAACGATAACGCCTCCAAGTGTTGTTCCGTGCCCGCCGATAAACTTTGTGGCAGAATGTACGACAATATCCGCTCCATGTTCGATCGGCCGAATCCAATACGGCGTTCCAAACGTATTATCCACCACAAGAGGGATCTGATATTTGTGAGCTAATTCTGCCAGTGCATCCATATCCGGAATATCACAGTTGGGATTGCCGAGCGTCTCGATATAGAGCGCTTTTGTCTGCTCTGTAATTGCACGTTCTACCGCTTCCAGATCATGGATATCTACAAAACTTGCCGTAATTCCGAGATTCGGCAACGTATGCGCCAGCAGATTATAACTTCCGCCATAAATTGTTTTCTGCGAAACGATGTGACCGCCGTTCTGCGCCAATGCCTGAAGCGTATATGTGATCGCTGCAGCTCCCGAAGCAACCGCCAGAGCCGCTGAACCGCCTTCCAGCGCCGCGATCCTTTTTTCAAATACCTCCTGCGTCGAGTTTGTCAGCCTGCCGTAAATATTTCCTTCTGCCTGAAGACCAAACCTTGCCGCGGCATCGGCACAGTCGTGAAAAACATATGATGTCGTTGCATAGATCGGAACTGCTCTCGCATCTGTCGCCGGGTCCGGACGTTCCTGTCCTGCATGTAACTGAATTGTGTCGAATTTATAATCTGCCATATCTTATCTTCCTTTCTGTTTTTTTACCTACTAAAAATGTTGGTATTAAGATATCACTTAACACCAACCTCGTCAAGAGTTTTTTCATTTTTTTCATTATAAGGAAAAATTATTTCCTTATTTCTCTGCTTCCAGCAAATATACGCATGCCCCATATGGCTCTAACGACAAATCTCTTTCAAACGTCTCCGCCGCGTTATAATTTGAAATCAAAAGTCTGCTTTTCTTAGCCTGCACCTTTTCTTCTATATGATAATTGATCGTCTTATCCGTAAAGTTTCCGACTACGAGAAGCGTCTCCTTTTCTCCCTTTCTAAGATATGCATATACGCTTTCATTTTCCTTATCCAAAAGCTCATATACCCCATCTGTAATAATCGGCATTTCATGGCGAAGCTGAATCAGTTTTTGATAATAGTAAAAAATCGAATCCTGATCTGCAAGACACTGTTCCACATTGATCTCCTTACAGTTTTTATTCACTCCGATCCACGGAGTTCCTTCTGTAAACCCGGCATTGACCGTATTATCCCACTGCATCGGAGTTCTCGCATTGTCCCTTGATTTCAAGCCGAGAAGTTCCAATGTATCTTTCTCGGAAAAACCTTTTCTTTCCGTAAAATCCCGAAAAATATCAAGCGCTTCCACATCTTTGTACTCATCTATAGACTCAAAATGAGCATTTGTCATCCCCAGTTCTTCTCCCTCATAAATATACGGAGTTCCCTGCATCATATGAAGGATCGTTCCCAGCATTTTCGCCGATTTAACACGATACGGTTCTGATTCATTTCCGAAACGAGATACCGCCCTTGCCTGATCATGGTTGCTCCAGTAAAGACTGTTCCAACCGTCACATTCATGCATTGTATCCTGCCATTTCGTCATCACTTCTTTTAAATCTGTCAATTTCACGCGGTTTTTAGCATATTTTCCATTTTCATCATAATCAAGATGCATATGATCAAAATGAAAGACCATATTCAGTTCATGCCGATCCGAAGCTGTATAAGGCGCCGCCTCGTCTGCACTTGTATGAGGAGCTTCTCCTACAGTCATAATATCGTATTTGCTCAACACTTCCCGATTCATTTCCTGTAGATATTCATGGACGTGCGGACCGCTTGCACAGCCTGCATAATAACTTCCGTATGCTTTGTTTTGAATCACCGGACCATCGGGATAAGCCGGATCTTTTGAAATCAAAGTGATTACATCCATCCGAAATCCGTCAATCCCTTTTTCCAGCCAAAAGCGAAGAATCTCCTGTACTTCTTTCCGGACTTTAGGGTTCTCCCAGTTTAGATCAGGCTGCTCTTTTGCAAACAGATGAAGATAATACTGCGCTGTCTCTTCTACATACTCCCATGCAGGTCCGCCAAAGCTTGATCCCCAGTTATTCGGGATCGTATCTTTCCATATGTAATAATCATGATATAGATTTTCTTTCCCTTTTTTTGCTTCTGTAAACCACGGATGTTTGTCCGATGTATGATTGACAACAAGATCCAAAATGATGCGGATTCCCTTTTCATGAGCCTCTTTTAGCAGCATGTCAAAATCTTCCATCGTCCCAAGCTGCGGCTCTATTTTTTTATAGTTCGATATATCATACCCATTATCAACTTGCGGTGATTCATAAATCGGATTCAGCCAGATCACATCTACTCCCAGCTTTTCAAGATACGACAGTTTTTCTCTGATTCCGTTCAAGTCCCCAAATCCATCACCGTCCGAATCATAGAAGCTTTTCGGATATATTTGATATACCACGCTTTTTTTCCACCATGCTGTCTGATTATTCATCTTCCTCATCCTCGTCATTTGAAACCTCATTTACGTATTTCAGTTCTTCTTTTGCCGTCTCAATTATTTCTTTCATTCTCTCTTCCGTAATATACTTCCCTTGCGGTTCCATAGCAATTTGAAATGCAAGAGGCAGATTCATACCGCTTACGATATGTGTATGCGGTCTCGTACGGTATTTAAAAAACTTTTGATTTACACTTCCGACCATTAAATCCGTCAATACAACAACTTCATCTTCCCCCTCGAATCCGTCCATCACTTCGTCAACCGCTTCTTCTACCGGACGATTGTCCACATAAGCTGACAATGCGATCGTTTCCTGTATCCCTCCGGAAATAAAATTCAATGTATCTTTCATCCCATCCGCCATCTTCTCATGAGATGCTATTATCAAAATTCGTTTCATATGATTCTCCTTCCTTTCCAGTCATCATACTTTTTATACAGTTAAAATCCCAAAAAACGCACATACAAGTGAAATTACAATAATAAGAAGGATCAATTTTGTAGCTGTCCATTTTTTATTCCCAAGTAATTTATATACAAGGAGAGTCAACAGGACCGGAAGAAGAGACGGCATGATCTTGTCCAAAATATCCGTCTGTAAGTTCAATGCCACTTCGCCTACTTTAAAATTCAAAGCTGTCGTTATTTTTACAGAAGTAGCAATCAGCGCTCCGACTACGCTTAAGCCCATGATAGATGCCGCCTCTGTAAATACTGTCAGACGTTTTCCTAAATTTGTGATCAACTTTGTTCCTGACGTATATCCGATCTGGAACATCTTTGATTTTACAAACCAAAATGCGATATTGCACAAAAGCCAAATAATCGCGCCAAGAGGATTCCCCTGCTGTGCCATATATCCTGATATCGATCCGATGATCGTCGGCCACAACACCCATACAAGAGTATCGCCCACTCCTGCAAACGGTCCCATCAAACTCGTTTTCAAAGATTGAACCGTATCTTTTGCCGCAATTCCATCTTTTTCTTCCACCGCAAGCGTTGCCCCGAGAATCATACTGGACATAACTGTCGTAGAGTTGAAGTAATTAAAATGATTATTTAATGCCATTTTATATTCGTCGTCTTTTTTATAAATCTTTCTAAGCACAGGCGCCATTGCCCACGCGATTGCCGGACCCATCTGTGATTCATAATTAAAAATATTGCATGCCATAAAGTTATATCTTGCAGCTGTTTTTCTCAGATCACGCTTTGTCACCTGATAACGTTCTTCTGTCTGTACATCCGTTCCCTGACTCATTTCTTTGTTCATTTCATTACTCATCAAAATCATCTCCCATCTCATCGGCATGTTCTGCTGCTGCCATCGTCACTGCATCCGCTTTATTAATCTCTGTTGTAAAATACCAAAATGCTGCCGCAAATCCTATAATCGCAATTCCAAGAACCGGTACTCCCAAATATGCGGACAGAACAAATCCGACCAAAATAAACGGAAGGAATTTCTTAACCGGCATATATCTCATCAACATTCCGATACCGACTACAGGAAGCATACCTGCCGCAATCGAAAGACCGTTTGTCACCCACTCCGGAATAACTTCCAAGATCAGTTCCACGACATTAGCTCCGAAGCATACTACGATCACTGTCGGGATTATTGTCTGCAAAGAACAAAGAATCGGTCCAATCCACGCTTCCATGTTCATTGTTTTCCATTTTCCTTCATTATTATCTGTCTGCATCTTATGAGCGACAAAGTTTAAAATAATTCTTACAACTACTTCCAACTGGATTGCCAGAAGCCCTACCGGAAGTCCGACTGCAATCGCTGCATCGACTCCTGTTCCGGTTCTCACGGCAATAAACGTTCCTATAATCGTCGCCAAACCATAATTCGGAGCAGATGCTCCTCCCAAAGCTGCAACGCCAAGCGACATCAACTGGAATGTTCCTCCGATCATAAGACCTGTATTCATATCGCCCATGATCAAACCTGATATCATTCCTACAATTACCGAAAACCATGACAAAACAACCGGTCCGTTCTGGTCAACCGTCATATATCCTGCCAAAATCACGATCAAAATATTTTGTATTACTTCCATATCTTTCACCTCAATCTCTCTTTAACAATCCGATTCCGAAAAATCTCATCACATTAAACATATCTCTTTTATCCGAATCTCTTGTTTCTTAATATGCCTCTTCTGCATCTGTCGGAACATATTGAATCACAACCGGTATTCCTTTTCCCTTGATCGTTTCAAGATCCTCTTTTTCTTTTTCATTTAATGCAATAAATTTAGAAATAGGAGTTCTTCCGTCTTCATTAAACATAATCCCAAGATCAACTTTCGGTATCTCTACGCCGCCTTCAATCAGACGGATTAAAGTTTCCGGTTCTTTTACAAGGACAAAAACTCTTTGACCGTCATATTTCCCTGCTTTAAAATTAGCAATCGCCGTCTCTGCCGAAATCACCGATACTCCCGTTCCTGCCGGCTTCGCCATTCTCATACTCGCTTTTACCTCTTCATTGCTGCAAAGAATGTCGTCTACAACCATAAATCTCTTCACCTGAAGCGCCGGCGCCCATTGATTTACGATAATCCCATGAATCAAACGCTGATCAATTCTTGCTAATACTACCATTTTTATTCCTCCTCTTTTTTAATCATTTTTAGTTTCTTTATTTGTGTTTTTCGTTTACAAATACGTCTCTGTTTTTCGTTTGGTATCGTTACCAATTTTTTGTTTTTAAAAACCGGTTCTATTTTCATACCGGTTTCTGTCCGATTTATGCCGACTGTCTGACTATCAGCTTCAAATCCAACTCTTTTCTTCTTATTCCTTCTGATTCGCCTTTTAATTGACGAACCATTTCTTTTGCCGCACATCGGCCTTCATCCTGTACAGGCTGCCATATCGTTGTTAACGGAATCTGGAGATAGGATGCCAATGGCTGATCATCTACTCCCATAATCGCAATATCCTGTGGTATTTTTACACCATTCTTCAGCGCTTCCATCACCATGCCTGCCGCAACCTCATCACTTCCGGCAATTACCGCATCCGGTTTTTCGGAAAGTTCCAAAATCTTCCGCATAATCTTTCGCCCGTCTTCCATTTCCCTCACTCCCGAAAACAGCCATGCCGTATTTGCCGCAATTCCGCTTTGAGCAAGCGCGTCCATATATCCTCTATAGCGATCGCTGTCGATATTAATTCCTTTATCCTGAAGGGTCACTGCTCTTGTTCCTGTACAATATGCAATCTTTCGATATCCTTTTTCCAAAAGATATTTCGAAGCTTTATAAAACCCTTCATACTGTCTGCCGCATACCATCGAAATTTCCTTGTCCTGATTATATTCATTGCAGACGACAAGTTTTCCATATTCGCCATATGATTTCAACTTATCCCAGTCATTCTCTATCGCACATAAAATCACTCCGTCAGCATGCTGCATCTTCAGAAGATTCATTGCGCTTTCTTCACTTTCTTTTTCTCCGTAAGTCTGCACGATCAATGTTCGGTAATGATACTGTCTGCAAGTTTTCTCAATTGAATCGACCAGTTGTGCGAAAAAGTTATTTGTGATAGTAGGAACAACTACCGCTATATTCCCGGAGCCCGAACCTCTTAACTGTCTTGCCGCCTGAAGCGGACTATACCCAAGAGCGTCCATAGCCTCCAGTATCTTCTGTCTCTTTTCCTCCGAAACATGAGGTTTGTTATTGATAACTCTTGAGACAGTTGAAACTGACATTCCTGACAGCCGAGCAACATCTGATATCGTTGCCAAAACTTTTTCCACCTCACTTTTCTCTTTGTTTTCTTGTTTATGTCTTTACAATATACTCACTTTCGTCATTTGTCAATCGCATTTTTGGTATCGTTTTCATATTTGTCAAAACATCCAAAATCCACAAATGAAATTTGGTAGTTTTAACGAATAGGTTTTTGATTTTTTATCTTTCATAAAACTTATCTTTTATTCTTTCGTATCTTTTGAAGGACCAGACCGATCATCAATCCAACCAAAGCCGGACACACCCATCCAAAACCATACTTCGACATCGGAAGCATCTTTGATACCGCACCGAGCATCTCCTGAAGTTTCACGATTACATCCGAATTTTTTGGCAAAGCTTTCACAAAATCTAAAATCGCCGCTGCAGCCGTAAACGCTGTCACCCAACTGTATATTCTTCTGTCATTCCCAAACAGCTTTCCGCATAAAGTAAGCAAAATAAGTGTCACTGCCAGCGGATACAAGAACATCAAAACAGGAAGAGAATATGCAATGATCGCATCAAGTCCTACATTTGCGATCAAGAAAGAAAGAAGAGAAAAAATCACTGCCCACACACGATAAGAAGGTCCGTTCGGAAATATCTTTTCAAACGTCTCCCCACAGCTTGTAACAAGGCCGATCGCTGTTTTCAAACATGCCACCGCAAAAATCAGCGCTAATATAATCTGACCCGGCTTTCCGAAATAGTATTCGGAAACGATCGCAAATGTCTCTCCTCCATTTGCCGCCACAGGAAACACCCCGCGGCTCTGCGCACCGACAACCGCAACCAAAACATAGATAAGCGCCATTAATAATGAGCTGAAAACGCCTGCTTTTATCGTATTTTTTGCCACTGCTCCCGACTCCTTTATATCAAGGCTTCTGATTACATTAACAACAATAATTCCGAAAGCAAGCCCGGCCAGAGCATCCATCGTATTATACCCTTCCAGCAGACCGGTTGAAAAGGCGCCGGACACATATGCGCCGGATGCCTCGATCTTACTCATATTTCCGGCCGGTGAAAAAAGCGCCCGAATAACAAAAATACTCAACAAAATTAAAAACAGAGGATTCAGTATTTTCCCGATCCACGTTAAGATCTGTCCCGGCTTCAATGAAAAAAACAATACAACGGCAAAAAATACAAAAGAGAATATTCCCAATCCTGCCATCTTCCCGCCGTCTGAAATAAACGGCTCTATTCCAACTGTAAACGAAACCGTAGCGCATCTTGGGATTGCAAAAAAAGGCCCGATCGTCAAATACAAAAGACACGTAAAGAAAACTCCGTATTTTCTGCCGATCTGACTGCTTAATTCCAAAAGTCCGTCTTTCTGGCTGACGCCAAGCGCCGCCACACCAAGAAGCGGAAGCCCGACACCTGTGATCAGAAAACCTGCCGATGCCGCCCACACATGATGGCCTGCAAGCTGTCCCATAAATATCGGAAAGATCAAATTTCCCGCGCCAAAAAACATCCCAAACAACATACTTGCAACAAATATCAACTCTTTAAATGTAAGATTCTTTTTCATGTTCCACCTGCCTTATACGTCTGAATACTATAAATATTTCTCCCATTACATCTATTTCGTTCCGATGCGGCAAACGCCTTTACTGTACATTTTTTATCAAGAATACATCCAGTGTATCATATACACTTCCGATTCGCCAGTTTTATTTAAGCTTTCCTTAATATTCCTTAATATTCCCGCAATTCCCACAATCTTCTTATTTTCGATGATATACTTATTTTATACTTTTAACGAAACACAAACACTTAGGCGAACTTGCTTTTTCACAACTCCCAACAGCCTTTTAAAACATATATAAAGGAGAAACTCTATGGAAACTTTAATTTTTTATACCTATGAATTTGCGGCTTCGATCCTTCCTTTTTCGGCTGCCTTTATTTTTCTTTCGCACAAACAGAAAAAGGGCGGAGAAAAAACACATCTTCTGCCCGGCCTGCTTTTATTTCTTTTTGCCGTCTACATCGTATGTGTATATCACGTCACAGGAACCGGCACTTTATGGGATGCATTTTTGTATCGCTTCCAAACAGAAATTTCCCACATTAATCCTATCCCCTTTTCTGCGGGAATCGATATGGTCGGATATATTTTGAATATCATCCTGTTCATTCCGTTTGGGTTTTTGATCCCTTTAATCTGGAAAAAAATGAGATCGCTGCACCTAACCGCCCTTGCAGGATTTTCTTTTTCCATACTGATCGAAATAAGCCAGTTATTAAATAACCGACGAACCGATATCGACGACCTTATTATGAATACTTTAGGAGCGATTATCGGATTCTTAATATATAAATCATTCAAGAAACTGATGCCAACCAGACTTCATAATAAATTAAATGATTTTTCTTATCCTGTCTTGGAACTTCCGCTCTACATTTTCATCCTCTTTGCCGGACGTTTCTTTTTCTTCCATGAAATGGGATTTGCAAAATTGTTGTACGGATTTTAAATGCATTTTATCAGATCAGAAGAAAACGTATTTTTAATGCTTTTCTTTGCCTACATGCAAGTATGTCCGCAGAAAAGAAAAATTTCCCGCGGACATACTTGTTATTTCTAACTTGTTATTTCTATTTTCTGTTGATTATCATGCCTATTTTCACTCTGCATATCCATTCGGATTCTGGCTCTGCCATCTCCACGAATCTTCACACATTTCTTCTAATCCACGCTCTGCTTCCCAGTGAAGTTCCTTTTTTGCTTTGGACGCATCGCAGTAGCATGTTGCAATATCGCCTGCACGGCGCGGTTTAATTACATATGGAATCTCTTTTCCGCACGCTTTTCCGAATGCTTTTACCATATCTAATACGGATTGTCCGTTTCCTGTACCGAGATTATATACCGAAACACCGTCTTTTTCCTTCAGCTTCTCTACTGCGCGCACATGACCTATCGCAAGATCGACTACATGGATATAATCGCGCACCCCTGTTCCGTCATGTGTGTCATAATCGTCTCCAAATACGCTAAGACACTCCAGTTTTCCGATCGCCACCTGTGTAATATATGGCATCAGGTTATTCGGAATTCCTTTCGGATCTTCTCCGATCATACCGCTTTTATGCGCTCCGATCGGATTGAAATAGCGAAGAAGCACTACGTTCCACTCCGGATCTGCCGTATGAAGATCTGTCAAAATCTGCTCTAACATCCATTTTGTCCATCCATATGGATTTGTACACACACCCTTTGGACACTCTTCCGTGATCGGAATAAATGCCGGATCCCCGTATACTGTTGCCGAAGAACTGAAAATAATGTTTTTTACTCCATGACTTCTCATCACATCACAAAGAGTGATCGTTCCTCCGATATTGTTTTCATAATATTCGAGAGGCTTCTGCACAGACTCCCCTACCGCTTTAAGTCCGGCAAAATGAATTACCGACTCTACATCTTCTTTGTCGAACACTTCATTAAGCCCTTCTCTGTCGCGGATATCTACTTGATAAAATTTCAGATCTTTTCCTGTGATCTCTTTCACGCGATCTACCGCTTTTTCCGATGCGTTATATAAATTATCTACGATGACCACATCATACCCTGCATTTAACAATTCCACACATGTATGGCTGCCGATAAATCCGGCGCCGCCTGTTACTAAGATTGACATATCTGTTTCCTCCTCGTAAATATTTCAGATACCGTTCAAGGTTCTGTCTATTGCAGTTTTCCTTTTTACTGCCGTTTTATTTTACATGCACATCTTACCACTCATCCTACAAAATAGCTTTATATTTTTATATCATCTTATAGTAAAAATGTTGCATTAAGACTAATCCCACAAATGCTGCGGATATAAGCCCGAATCTTTCAGAGACTGTATCGCTTCTACGACGACCGGCTTATCTTCTTTATAAGTAACTCCGTGCCACTTATCTTCGGACTCAAGTACTTTCACTGCAGCGCGGTCTTCTGCTAAAAGATCACTTACAACCGCCGGGAGAAAATATTCACATTTTAAAGGATTTTCTTTCAATCCTTTCTCTAAAAATGCCGGAAATCCCGTTTTGATCTCTTCTAGAATACTTCTCGTAAATCCCCACATATTCATTGATACAAGTGTATCCGGATCGATTTCGTTCCATGTCTGTCCGTCATCTTCCGAATATTCAATGCCGTTATTTCTCTTTTCAATACGGGTTCTTTCCGTAACGCTTACAAGTTCATTCGATGCGTTTAACCCGCAGATACCTCTTGCCACATGTCCGTTATCTGTCACAGTATTTTTCAAACGGTATGCAACCATCGTATACCGATACTTGTCGTCGTCTTCATGGGTCGTCAAATAATCGTAAATTGTCTGAAACGCATGCCGTCCGTAATAATCATCTGCATTGATCACAGCAAACGGTCCGTCGATCTCATCGATCGCACTTAACACCGCATGAGCTGTTCCCCACGGTTTTACACGGTCTTTCGGAATCTCAAATCCGTCCGGAATGTTTGTCAGTTCCTGGTACACATAAGCTACATCCATTACTTTCTCAATCCGTTTTCCGACTGCTTCTTTAAAGTCCGTCTCGTTTTCCTTTTTAATAATAAAAACGACTTTCTCGAATCCGGCGCGCTTTGCATCATAAATAGAAAAATCCATAATAATATGACCTTCTTTATCGATCGGATCGATCTGTTTCAATCCGCCGTATCTGCTTCCCATTCCCGCTGCCATAATCACCAATACCGGTTTCTTCATCTTAAATCACCTCATACTTAAATCTTAATCTTATCATTTTCTGTCATCTGAAATAAGGATACCACATTCATCAAAGAACGTCCACCTGACGTTATTTCATTCCGGATTTTTTCTTTGTCTGCTTTTTCTTTTTTCTCACACTATATCCGAATTGACCAAGCTTCTCTCCCAGAGATAAATATTCCCCGTGAGAATAGGCAATCAATCCCGTATTATTCAGCATAAATTTTCCGTTATCATCCATATATGAATCATCCACCTGAACTGCAGTCACTTCTGCAAGGAACATATGATGACTTCCAAGCTCCTCCATTTTTTTTACTTTACATTCAATATTTACCGGGCTTTCTTCTATAATAGGAGCAAATTCAAGAGATGATGCTTTTCCTTGCGTAAGACGACATTCTTTCCACTTATCTACATTCTCTCCCGAACGAACTCCACAGTAATCTGTCGCTTTTGTCAATTTTTCTGTCGTCAGATTGATCACAAACTCCCCGCTTTCTTTTATCATATGATAAGAATAGCGCTCCGGACGAACAGAAATATATACCATCGCCGGATTCGTACATACGGTTCCCGTCCATGCAATCGTAATTATGTTACTGTTTCCTTCTTTATCTGCGGTACTGACCATCACCGCCGGAAGCGGATAAAGCATGTTTCCCGGTTTCCATATTTGTCTGGACATTTTATCCTTCCTCTCTTTTTCCGTTTTATTATTGCTGCAGGACGCTGACAAGCGTCGGAACAAGCTGCTTTTTCCTTGATACTACTCCTTTTAGCATGATCGTATCCGTGTCTTCCGGCAAATCATATGCATTTAATATTTTTTCCTTTGCCTCCGGACCGCCGCAAAGAAGTTCCGATGATTCTGTCAAAATATTTGTCAACATAAAAAAGATCATATTTACCCCGCTGTCTGCGCACGCTTTCTCCAAATACGGCTTTACTTTCTTTTTGATTCCTTCCAGTTCGTCGGAACTCATTGAATTCACCTGTCCTACTCCGAACACAGTCTCGTTGACCGTAAATTTTTTAAAATCAAGAAAGCATATATCCTGAGCGCTTTTCCCTTTCAAATTACTTCCTGCACGAAACATTTCCTGCGCCAGAATTTCAATCTCGACGCCCGCAGTCTGAGCCAGTTTCCTCGCTGTGTTTTCATCCAAAGGCGTACAGGTCGGAGAGCGGAACATCAACGTATCGGAAATAATAGCGGAACAAAGGAGCGCGGCGTTTGTCGGATCTATTTCAACTCCGTTTTCTTCATACATCTGACTGACGATCGTCGCAGTGCATCCCACCGGCTGATTACGGAAAAATACAGGTCCCATTGTCTGAATACTGCCCAGTCTGTGGTGATCGATGATCTCCATTACTTCTGCCTCTTCCACTCCGTCCACAGCCTGGCTTTTCTCATTATGATCGACAAGAATCACTTGTTTTTTTCTTACGTTCAATAACCGTCGTCTTGAGATCAGTCCTAATAATTTCCCGTTTCCGTCAACAATCGGGAAATCTCTGAACCGTTTTCGCGCCATCACTTCTTTTACGTCATCAACATAATCCTTCATTTTGAATGTAACCAGATTCGTTTTTGTCATAAAATATTTGACCGGAATGCTCTGATTGATATGCTGCGCCGCAGTAAAAGTATCACGAGGCGTCCTTATGATCACAATCTGCTTTTTTTCCGCCTGTTTAATAATCTCTTCTGAAATCGAAGCGTTTTGACAGACGACCATACAGCTTGCTTCCATATCTACCGCACACTGCTGTGCATCCTTTCTGTCTCCCATGATCACAAGGTCATCTCTGCTTATAAAATCCGACATGAGAATCCTGCTTGAAGCTGCGATCACTACTTTTCCGTTTAACAGATAGCTATGCTCATTTCCGGTGATCACTTCCCCATCTACTGCACGGGCAATATTTCTATACTGAGTCCTTGCCTTTGATAAAATCATACTATCATAAACATCCATATATGTCTTGGCAATATCACCGATCGTAATAACCCCTTCCAAACTGCCGTCTCTTACAACCGGAAGTGTATGAATGTTCAGCTCCCGCATCGTTTCCCACGCTGTGCGGATTGAAGAGTTACTTGTCAATCCTTCTACTTCTTTCAACTCAACATCTTTGATCTGTTCTCTTAAATCAGACAAAAGCTTCGGAGGTTTCACTGCGAATTTTTCAAGAACATACTGTGTTTCTTCATTTAATTGTCCGGCTCTGCGCGGCTCATAAGCGTGACCTGTCAATTTTGTTTTTAATGCGGCGTATGCAATCGCGGAACATATGGAATCTGTATCCGGATTTTTATGGCCGACAACATATATTTTATCTTTCTGTCTACTCATATATTTTTACTCTCGCTTTCTTCATCCAACATCAATAATCTGAAAAGATTCTATGCTTATCGATAAAAACATTTTTCATCCATAACTGCATTATTATATACATAAATCTCATTCTTCTGCAAGAGCACAATAAACAATATAGTCAAGAAAAATTAAGAATAAAAATACCATTCTTCTCTACTTTCAAAATATTGTTTTTTCTCCTCCATCTGTGGTATACTCTTTCTATATAAAAAAGAAACAGAGGTGCTGCACAATGAGCGAAGAAATGAAAGAACCAATGCAGACAGATAATGACTGCAAAACAGAGGAAGCTGCTGCTTCCACAACAGAAACGATGGCTGACTACGAAGATCATTTCGACGATGCCAATCCGTGGAATCTCGTCACAAAATATATGGAAGAAAAAACAGTTCTTCCTGTAAAAGTAGAAGGCGTTGTAAATGGCGGAGTAATCGTGATGATCGAAGGACTGCGTGGATTTGTTCCTGCTTCTAAACTTTCCCTTTCCTATATCGAAGATCTGGAAACTTATCTTCTGAAAGAAATAGAAGTACAGGTAATTGACGCTGACCAGGCAAATAACCGTCTCGTCCTTTCCGCAAGAGAACTTTTAAAAGAAAAAGAAAAGAAAGCGCGGGAAGATCAGATTGCCAACCTGAAAATCGGAGAAGTTTTAGAAGGAACAGTCGAGACTTTACAAAATTACGGCGCGTTCATCAAACTTGACAACGGTCTGTCCGGTCTTGTACACGTTTCACAGATTTCACAAAAGCGTGTAAAATTGCCTTCCGATGTTTTAAATGCCGGAGACAAAGTCACTGTAAAAGTAATCGGAATCAAAGACGGAAAAATAAGCCTTAGTATGAAAGCGCTTGAAGAAGTAAAAGAAGAACCGACAGAAAAAGTTGTTATCCCGAAAAGTGAAAATATCGGAACAAATCTCGGTGATCTTTTCAAAAATATTCAATTATAAATCATATCTCTTATTTACAACGGTACAGGCGGCAAAGAATTTGTTTGAAAAATTCTTTGCCGCCTGTACCGTTGTATTGCCATAACCTTGTTTTCTTTACAGCTTCCGCCTTTCTTTCTGAAATATCTCCACGGACATCTAAAAAGCTCACCCCTGCACACATATATTCCCCAGTATCTCTTCCAATGCGTTTTTACTGCTTGTATGGCATCTGACAACCTCCGCATTGCATCGTCCGGCTTCTTCTACCGCACAGCGTACCATTTTGTGTGATACCGTGTTCGTAAAAAGAACGATCAGATCCGGGCTTCCTATCTGCTTACTCATCGCCGCCGACATCTGAGTAAACACTTTCGCCTTACACTTAAACTGTTTACATATCTGTTTGTACTGACATACCATTCGGTCATGTCCGCCTATGATCACAACACTCATCGCCAACCTCCTGAAATATTTTTCTGAATCCTTCACGTATGATCTCCATTCACAGAAAATACTATGACACAACATTGCTTCTGTTTTTTGGTTAGTTGCGGCTAACTACTTTCATATATCATACATGATTTTTCTCTGTATTTCAAGTGTTTTTGATAATATTTCTCATTTTTCTTTTATCAATTTCAAAATCCTACTTTATATCTGCTTTTGTATTTTTGTCTCTGTAGTCTTCCATTTCCGCATCGTATAAAAATAATATGGCACAAGTGGAATCAGCGCAGCGATCCATGCCGCCGGATCGGCGAGACACACTCCCTGAAAAGTTGTCCTTCCGGCAGCCGCCATAACAATCGCACTTCTTGCTGCAAGTTCAAAAACACCTCCCAGCATGGGAACAAGTCCATATCCCATTCCCTGAAGCGTATTCCGGTATAAAAAAATACTTCCCAAAAACGGATAACACCAAAACACCGTACGAAAATATAATACAGACACATTGACAACTTCTGTCTCAGACGGATCGATAAACAGCCATGTCATATATTTTCCGCCAAAACAAACGGCTGCCATTGCGATCACACTCCAGACTAATATCATGACCTGTGTGCATCTCACCCCCGACTTTACCCGGTCCATTCTCCCTGCTCCGCGGTTCTGTCCTACATAAGTAGCGACTGTAGCTCCAAATGCAACGAACACCGTCATAATCATATTTTGCAGTTTCCCTGCAGCCGAAAAACCTGCCATGTACGTTTCACCATATACATTAACCGCTCCCTGAACGATAATCGTTCCGATCGCCGTAATTGAAAACTGAAGCCCCATCGGAATGCCAAGTGAAAGAAGACGCCCGAAACTTTGAAAAGAAATCTTTCGATCTGATTTTGTCAAATGCAAAATAGGAAACTTTTTCACAATATAAATAAAACATAACAACGCAGAAATTGCCTGTGCAATGACCGTCGCATAGGCACATCCTTCCACACCCATTCCGAATACGACGATAAACACTACATCAAGAGCTACATTAATTACCGCAGATATAATAAGAAAATACAGCGGAGATTTTGAATCGCCTATCGCACGCAAAAAAGCCGCCAGTGAATTATATGCGGCAGTCACGATCAAACCTGCATAAATAATCCCCATATACTGCTTTACTTCAGGCATGATTTCCGCAGAATAATTCATCATCCGTAAAATAGGCTCATTCGCGATCAAAAGTCCCGCCGTCATAAGAACGGCACATCCGCCTGCCAGATAAACCGACATCGCCACGTAATGCCGCATTTTATCATATTGTTTTGCACCGAACCACTGTGAAACAAGAATTGCAAATCCGCTGCTTAGTCCGTTAAGCCAGCCCGTCACAAAAAACATCAGCGATCCGGTACTTCCGATAGCCGCCAGAGCTTTCACTCCGATAAATTGTCCTGCTACAATCGAATCTGCAATATTGTAAAACTGTTGAAATATATTCCCCAGAAAAACAGGAATCATAAACTGGATAATCAATTTTGCCGGGGTTCCCACTGTCATATCATTGACTGCATCTTTTGTTTTCACCATTTTTCTTTTCCCCCTTCTCTCTTCTGTTTGCATGTACTTATCAAACGATCGCGCCTGATATTGCATAAAATGCATCCCTAATTCATTCTGCCGATAAAATTTATCCGACCTTTTATTATACACTTAATTTTGTCATTGTAAAGCATTAACTTGATAATATTCATGTACAAAATACATCTTAAAAATTGGTACATATGCCGGATATCTTCTTATGTCTCCATATGATATAATACGCTCATGGTAATTTTACCGAATACACCTTAGGAGGGAAAAACTATGAAAAATTTAATCCGTAAGATCTCGCTTATTATGTGCGTGATCATGCTCACATTTGCAGTAAGTGCATGTGGCAAATCTGACAATGATTCAAAAAAGAATGAGCCGAAAACTGAGGACACAGCAAAAGATGATGCAAAAGACGACGCAAAAGACGATGCAGAAGATAATGACGATGCTGCTGTTACAGGAAAGTTTAAAACACTGGAAGATTTCGTAAATTCCGACATTATGTAGCAGCAGCTCGAAACACAGCTTGCATCTCTTGAAGGAAGCGGAATCGCACTTAACCTTACAGCAGAAGATAACAAACTGATCTACAACTTCACGATTGAAGACGCTGATCTTTCAGCGGCTCTCGCAGCGGATCCGTCCACTTTGGAGTCCTCTCTTCAATCTCAGGCTTCTACATTTGAATCAGTTGCTTCTTCTCTGAAAGCCGCAGTAGAAGTAGAAAATCCGGTTGTTGTTGTTCGTTACCTTGACAATACGGGAGCTGAGATCGTAGCTCAGGAATTTGCCGGTTAATCTTTAACCAAAAACCAACATTATATACTAATTAAATACAAAAGCTGCAGAACGACAGCCTGATAAAGAACCTTTGAAACATCATTTTTCAAAGGTTCTTTTTTCGTGCCGGCATGTTCCGCTCTGAAAACAATTCTTTTGTCTAAAACGCTATTTTAAAAATCTGTATATATCAGATATTGACAGAAAGCACATTTATATGTATACTGTACCTGTCAGATAAGTACAGTATATGCAAAGGAGTGAATTAATTGAAACAACAATATATCTCGATCCGACATCTTTCAAAAAAATTCAATAAAGACTTCGTCTTAAAAGACATAAACGCTGTTTTAAACAGCAACGAAATCCTCGGTTTTCTCGGACCTAGCGGCGCCGGAAAGACAACAACGATCAAAATCCTCACCGGACAGCTTAAACCTACATCCGGAAACGCAGAGATCCTCGGCATTGAATGCGATAAAATCAACGAACGGATTTATGAGCAGATTGGTATTGTCACCGATTCCAGCGGCGTTTACGAGCGAATGAACCTTTATGACAATCTAAAATATTTTGCACGAATTTTAAATGTTCCTTCCGAAAATATCGATCTCTTATTAAAACGGATCGGATTGTACGAACACCGAAAAAAAATGGCGGGAAAACTTTCCAAAGGACAAAGACAGCGTCTCATTTTGGCAAGAGCGATCCTTCACCGTCCGAAAGTACTCTTTCTGGATGAACCTACAAACGGACTTGATCCATCTGCCTCTAATGAAATACATAAACTTCTGATGGAATTAAAAAATGAGGGAATGGCTATTTTTCTCACAACCCACAATATGGAAGAAGCGGCGAAACTTTGTGACAATGTTGCTCTTTTAAATGACGGCGTTATTGTCGAATATGGCTCACCGCAGGCAATCTGCTTAAAACATAATCAGATCAAAAAATACCGCGTCCGCCTTACTGACGGCACAACTCACCTTCTCTTACAAAACGAGAAAACAACCGGGCAAATCGCACAATGGATGAACAGCGGACAGCTTGAAACGATCCATTCATGTGAACCTACTCTTGAAACTGTATTTTTAGACACAACAGGGAGGAATCTTCAATGAAAATAACAGCAATCCATTTCAGAAAACTATCTGCCGTCACAGAAATGAAAATGAGAACTCTCATGAGCAAAAACTTTATCATCATGCCGATCTTTTCCCTCGGATTTACTTTACTTATGAAAATACTGTACCGATCCATCGCTGACGGAAAGATCAACATGGACGGCTACGCGCTTTCGCTCGGCGTTCTGATGAATATTTCCATGAGCGTATACTGTACTGCAGCCGCTCTTGCGGAAGAAAAAGAAAAAAATACGCTTCGGACACTGATGACTTCTTCAGTAAACGGACTTGAATTTTTTCTCGGAAGCATTATACCGGTTATAATTTTATCCACAGCCGTAAATGTTTTATGTGTTTTCATCGTACAGCTTACACTTTCCGGATCCCAATGGGGCGCATATCTTATCATTACGACAGTCTGCACTTTCATTGCATCTGTCGTCGGCATGATCTTCGGTATTTATGCCAAAACCCAAGTATCCGCAAGTACGATCACTACGCCTGCGCTCATTATATTTATGATGGTTCCGATGTTGTCCGGATTCAGCAGCATTTTAGAAAAGATCTCAAATCTTCTCTTCACCGGAATTGCCCTTAATGCTATATCTGCAATCAGCGCCGGGAAAGCTCCGATCCATTTGTCCGGCATCATCGTCCTGTCTGTCGAAGCCTTTTTGTCAGCAGCGCTTTTTCTGATCTTATATCGAAAAAACGGATTTGAAAAGTAGATGCAAAATACAGAGCATAGAAATTCAAGTGCAAAACCAAAATTAAAACAGCAAAAAAGCCGAATACGACAGGGAGATCAACAGATATGGAAATTATTTTAAGCAGCACAAGCGGACGTCCTATCTACGAGCAGATTACGCTGCAGATCAAAGAAATGATCATGAAAGGGGATCTTGCCCCCGGGCAGGCTCTTCCTTCTATGCGGAAACTTGCAAAAGATCTGCATGTCAGCGTTATCACAACGCAGCGTGCATATGACGATCTGCAAAAAGAAGGATTTATCGTTACTGTTCCTGCAAAAGGAACTTTTGTTTCAACTGAGAATCAGGATTTTATCAGAGAGGAAAACCTAAGGCGTATTGAACAATTACTGACTGACGCAGCTTTTCTTGCAAAAGAAAACGGGCTTTCAATAAACGAAATAAAACAAACTTTAGAAATCGTTTATACGGAGGTATAGCAAGCATGAAACAGGCATTACACATAAAAAATCTCACAAAAAAATATAAAGATTTCACTTTAGATCATATTTCTCTTGATCTTCCTTACGGTATGATACTCGGATTGATCGGAGAAAACGGATCCGGGAAATCAACTTTGATCAATTCTATCCTAAACATTGTAAAAGCTGACTATGACGAGGTCCATATTCTCGGTCAGGATTTAAAATCACAGGAGAAAGAAATCAAAAAAGAGATTGCCGTCATCTTTAACGACTCTCATTACGGTGAGAATTTAACTCCTCTTTTTATAGGAAAAATGCTTTCCGGCATCTATACTGACTGGGATCAGAAAAAATTTACCGATTACCTGAAACAATTTCATCTTCCTGAAAAGAAGCGGTTGAAAACATTTTCCACGGGGATGAAAGTGAAACTGGAATTTGCCGCGGCGTTGAGCCATAACCCGAAACTTTTGATCCTTGATGAAGCTACAAACGGACTCGATCCGGTTTTCAGGGAGGAAATCCTCGAAATATTACGAGAATTTACAGAGCAGGAAGACCATTCCGTCCTTATTTCTTCCCATATCACAAGCGATCTGGATAAAATTGCCGACTATATCGCATACATACATGAAGGAAGACTGCTCTTCCTTAAATCTATTGACGAACTGAATAATGACTGTGGAATCATCCGCTGCGGACGAGAGTTTTTCGACGCCCTTTCTCCGGAGGACATTATCGCATACAGAGAAGAGCCTTACAGTTATTGTGTATTCATAAAAAACAGACAGTCGCTGCGAAAAGCATTCTGCGACATTTCTATCGAGAATGCTTCCATTGAAGATATGATGTTATTTTACAGCAAAGGAGAAAAAATCATATGAAAGGAATTATATTAAAAGATCTTTATGAAAATTTCCGCATTTTTAAAAACGGGGTTTCTTACCTCGCAGCAGTTCTTTTCCTCTTCCTGCTTATCGAGGCTATGCAAACGGGAGACTTATTTTCCTTAAAATATTTCTTTATGCTGATTACTGCTTTTGTGTTTCCGCTTTTAGGCTGCTCCTCTATTGAATCCTCTCTTGAGCAAGATGAAAAAGTGAATTTTGACAAAATCCAGCTTACGTTCCCCATTACAAAAACGGAGATCGTACTGTCAAAATATATACTTGGAATCTGCTTTCTTACAATATGCAACGTATTCTCCCTGATTTTTGTTTTCTCGTTCACCAGCAGCCACAACAAAATCACTTTGCAGGAAGGGCTGTCTGCATGGGGGTTCGGAGTTCTTTTCTCCCTTGTCTTTTTTGCAGTCGTTAATTTTGCATTCTTTCTGCTCGGAAGGAAACTTGGTCTTATCGTTTATATCTTTATCGCCATGCTTTTCGGAGGAATATACGGAGCCGTTTCCTCTTTAAAGGGAATGGAATTTCTTATGGCAGGTGACAAAACGATGATCTTTATAATCGGTATTCCGATTGGGATTTTATTCGTTGTAATCAGCTTCTTCCTGTCGCTTGCATGTTATAAAAAACGTTATTCATAAAGGAGGCTTCTTTCCCGGCATACGTCACTTGTCAATATCTTCCAGTTTTGTCTTTCCGATCATGAGATTTAAAATCTCCACATCGGTCTGTTTCATACCTGCGCGGCCTACATATCCGACTGCCTTGATTGTATCTTCAGGGCAGTCCATTACAAGACCTTCTCCTCTTGCAAACGTAAGTCCCCGCATCGCCATCTTATGACTTAGTATCGCGGCCTGAAGCGCCGTGGATATTTTTGCCGCACAGCTTGGTTTTGCACCATCACAGACAATACCTCCCGCATCCGCTATCGTATTGACAACTGTGTTTTCAATCTGTTCCAATGTTCCGCCGCATAAATATGTAATCCCTGCCCCTGCTCCTGCCGCAGCACATACTGCTCCGCAGTACGCTGAGAGAGAACCGATATATTTTTTCTGATTCAGAGCCACAAGGTTAGATACGCATAACGCCCTGTAAATCTCTTCTTTGCTTTTCTTTAGTTCTTTTCCGAACTCGATCACAGGAAGAGAACAAGTCATACCCTGATTCCCCGAACCGGAATTAATGATCACCGGAAGGGCACAGCCGCTCATTCTTGCATCCGAACCGGCAGATGCTTTCGCCACAGCGCGCCACTTTACATCTTCTCCGAACTCTTCTAGCACAACTCGTCCGACCTGTGCTCCCCAAGGATTTCTCAAACCTTCTTCTGCGATTCTCGTATTGTATTTTATCTGACGTCCAAGAACTTTTTCCACATCAGTAATCTGTACCTCATTTGCAAATGTAATAATATCTTCCAAATTCAAAAGACTCTTATCCGGTGTTTTTTCTCTCTCCTGACAATATTCTTTTTTCTCTTTGTGAAAAAGCACCTGTCCGTCTTTTTCAATATGGGTGATATTCGTATGCTCGTCTTCTATCACAACAAGAGCTTCACTCTTCTCTGTCTTTTTGCATACTGCATATGCTTCAATATATAAATTAGCTACATCGTCTTTTAAAACACAATCACAAAATCCTGCCTTTAAAAGTTTCTCCGCCTCGTCGATTTCCCGATCTGTAACATGCTCCAGCACTTCAAGCGCCTGTGAAGGATCTCCGCCTGTAATTCCGAGTACCGCCGCTGCTTCTACGCCTTTCATTCCTCCGGAATTCGGTACTTTTACTCCTTTTACATTTTTGATAATATTACCGCTGCACCGCATCGTAATATGATCCGGCATCTTTCCTAATACTTCTTTTGCTTTTGCCGCAGCATAAGCAAGCGCGATCGGTTCTGTGCATCCAAGCGCCGGAACAAGTTCGCTTTCCAAAATTGTTACATATTCATTATATATTTTACGGTTCATTGCAAAAAACCTCCTGATTTCTCGATTTTCTGATGTATCTTATAACAGCAGTCTGTCTGATCCTGCCGCTTTCTTTACAGCTTTACACCATCTTTATCGATTATACTATCAGGAGGTTTTTATATCAATCTCTTTCTTTTACGTGTCTTTCCGGCACGGATGTACACCGTTTATTCCGTCCTACATCTTTTTATTTTCTGTCTTTCCCGCACTCGTCGCGCAGCCTGAACACGAACCACAGTTTCCGCCGCATCCGGCACACCCGGGCGCTTTTCCCTCTTTTGCGTTTTTTCTTGCTTTATAAATAAGAAAAATACAATAACTCGCGATCAATGATATGATCAAAATATCTGCTGCCATAACACGCCTTCTTTCTAAACTAATTTTCTCTACGCCGCCTGTACCGACCGTTTGGAATATATTTTTTTATTTTTATACGGATCCGGCCTAAACAGTAAGATCAACAGGATCACCGCAATCGCTATACCTACAGCCGTTCCTACGGTGAACGCTCCTCCAAGCACAAACGTACCGATCTGATATACGCTCAAAGATACGACATACGCAAATACATTCTGGAACACAACCGCAAACCAAAACCACTTTCTGGACTGCATCTGCTGCGCCATTGTTGCGATTGCCGCCAGACACGGGGAGTCCAAAAGATTAAACAGCAAAAACGAAAATGCTGCCATAGCCGACGGAAACCACGCTGCTACTTTGCCCGCTACATTTACGGTATCTTCTACATCTCCCGACACATTTGCAAGAACTCCCATTGTAGTTACAATGGCTTCTTTTGCCGTAAATCCCGAAAGCGCTGCCGCAACAGGCTGCCATTCTCCGAAACCGAGCGGTTTAAACAGCACTGCAAGCGCTCCGCCGATCATCGCCAACAAACTATTGGCACTGTCTTGAACAATCCCGAATTTTCCGTCTGAAAATCCAAATCCTCCAAGGAACCACATAACAATACATGCAAGGAACAAAATCGTTCCCGCCTTGATCATGAATCCTTTCAGTCTCTCCCATACATGAAGAAGAACTGTCTTTGCCTGCGGCATATGATACTGCGGAAGTTCCATTACAAACGGAGCCGGTTTTCCTGAAAACATCTTCGTCTTTTTCAATATTATAGCAGAAATAAGCACTGCCGCAATCCCTATAAAATACATAAGCGGTGCGATGAAGGAACTTTCTGCATATCCTGCCGCCTCTCCTGCGATCACTCCGCCCATAAGCGCGATAACCGGAAGCTTTGCCCCACATGGAATAAACGTAGCTGTCATGATCGTAAGCCTTCTGTCATTATCCTGCTCGATCGTCCTTGAAGCCATAATCCCCGGAATTCCACACCCTGAGGAAATAAGAAGAGGGATGAAGCTTTTCCCCGACAATCCGAAATGTCGGAACACGCGGTCCATTACAAAGGCGATGCGAACCATATATCCGCAGTCTTCAAGGAATGATAAAAGGAGAAACAATACCGCCATCTGTGGAACAAAGCCAAGCACAGCTCCCAATCCGCCTATGATTCCGTCAACTACAAGCCCTGTGATAAGACTGCCTGCCCCTATATTTCCCAAGAAACCGCTGACTGCATCCTGTATACTGACTACAAACACATCGTTTGTCCAGTCTGTCATCCCTGTTCCGACCGTTGTGACGGACACATAATACACAACCCACATAACGAAAACAAAAATCGGAAGGCCTAAAAAACGATTTGTTACGATACGGTCTATCTTATCTGAGACAGTCAGTTTTTCTCTCCCTTTTTGAACGGTATCGGAAACAACTTTTTGTATGTACTGATACCTCTCGTCTGTAACAATACTTTCCATATCGTCATCATGCTTTTCTTCCATCGCTTTACGCATCTTCTCGATCGCTTTCAAAGACTCGCCTGACATTTTTAAATTTTCTAATACTTTCCTGTCATTTTCAAGAAGTTTTACTGCATACCAACGCTTCTTACGCTCGTCAATCCATGTTGGAAGCAGCTCTTCTACCGCTCGTATCGCCGCTTCTAACTCTTTTGAGAATATCGCTTTCGGTATGCTTTTTTCTCCGCTTTTGACAGTGCAGACCGTTTCTTCGATCAATTCTTTTAGTCCTGTCTTTTTCAAAGCCGACGTTTCGATCACCGGACAGTTGAGAAGTTCAGACAATCGCTTCTTGTCGATTTTCATTCCTCGCTTCCGGATCAAATCAGCCATATTTAGCGCAATCACAACCGGAACTCCCGTCTCGGTCAACTGGGTCGTCAAATACAGATTTCGCTCAATATTGGTCGCGTCTACAAGATTGATGATCACGTCCGGATCCTCGTTCAAAATATAATCCCTGCTCACAACTTCTTCAAGCGTATACGGGGAAAGAGAATAGACTCCCGGAAGATCCGTCACTTTGATCTTCTCCTCTTTTGATTCTTTTGTTCTTACTTTCCCTTCTTTTTTCTCTACCGTAACTCCCGGCCAGTTTCCGACATATTGATTTGCTCCCGTAAGCGCATTAAACATTGTCGTCTTTCCACAGTTCGGATTTCCGGCAAGTGCAGCCCTGATCTCCATTTTGTTCTACCTCCTACTATACAGTTTCTACAAGGACACATTTTGCATCCTCTTTTCTTACTGACAACTCATATCCTCGAACCGTAACTTCTACAGGATCGCCAAGCGGCGCAACCTTCCTTATATAAATCCTGCTTCCCTTCGTGATTCCCATGTCCATGATCCGACGCTTATAAGCCCCGTCCCCTTCAATTTTAATCACAGTTACTGTACTTCCCACTTTTGCGCTGCCTAATGTCCTCTCCATGCCATTCTCCTCCGCTTCCTATTTCACTCAAAATTTTTATAGCCTTTTCAGCTCTAGATCATAATATGCCTCGCCATTTCGGCATTTACCGCGATCCTGGAATTTTTAATACTCACGATCACGTTTCCGCCCATCTCGGATAATACAGTAACTTCCGTTCCTGCCACAAAACCAAGATTTCCGAGAAAACGCCTTGTCTCCTCGTTTCCATTTACGCGGTTTATCACACTTACCTTGCCTATTTCAGCCATCGTAAGCGGCATAAAAACACCTTCCTTCTATTTTAAAACTTTTTTGAAATTGATAATCTTTTTCATTTATCTTTAGTTAGTTTAACCTAACCTTTGTAAATTGTCAAGTATTTTCACAAAATAAAGCACAAAGCGTTTTTTCTACAGTGACGCTCTGTGCCTTTTCTATAGCGGATATTCTTTCTCTTGCGAGCTTTCGCACACATATGTTATACTTAATTTTAATGAATATTGATCTTTCATTCATAAATAAAATTTATTTGAGGTAACATTATGATTATAAATGAATCTGCTGAGAACTATTTAGAAACAATTCTTGTATTAAGCGGACAACTTCCTGTTGTCCGTTCTGTAGACATTGCCGCAGAACTTGACTTTAAAAAGCCAAGTGTCAGCGTCGCAATGAAGAAGCTGCGTGAAAGCGGACATATTACAGTTTCACCGGAAGGCTATATTACACTCACCCCCTCGGGAAAAGAAATAGCGGAGCGTATATACGAACGACATACCCTCCTTACTTCCTGGCTGGAATATCTCGGCGTCGATTCAAAAACCGCCGCTGATGACGCCTGCCGTATTGAACATGTCATCAGCGCGGAAAGCTTTGACGCAATAAAAAAACATATTAAGCGATAGCTTTTATTTTTAATTTCGGTAATATACTTTTATTTCTCAATATTGACCTGATCAAGAACTGCGCCTAATTCCTCTGCGGATTTACGCAGTTTTTTCATTTCTTCCTCGCTGAAATCAATCTCCAGCACCTGTTCCGCCCCGCCTCTTCCGACAATCGTCGGAATGCTTAAGCACAGTCCTTCTAATCCGTATTTTCCATCAAGCGATACCGAAATCGGAGCGACCGTATGACTGTTTCTTACGATTGCTTCTACGATTTTTTCCGCTGCCATTCCGATTCCGTAATAAGTCGCTCCCTTTCGCTCGATAATCTCATAGGCGCTGTCACGGACTCCTTTGTAAACCTCTTCCATATCCTGTGCGAAGTGTTCATATCCCCGCATCTTTGCAAAATCCTGTAATTTAATTCCGTAAATATTTGCACAGCTCCATGCTGCCAGTTCGCTGTCACCGTGTTCACCTACGATAAACGCATGTACATTTCTGCTATCTACATCCAACTTTTCACTGATTATATATTTCAATCTTGCCGTATCAAGCACTGTACCGGAACCGATCACTCTTTCCTTTGGAAAACCGGATTCTCTAAGCGCTACTTCCGTTAAGATATCTACCGGATTCGACACGATGAGCAAAATTCCTTCACAGTTTACGCGTTTGATCTCTTTTATGATTGACCGCATAATCGCTGCATTTTTCTGCACAAGATCCAGTCTCGTCTCTCCCGGTTTCTGGTTTGCCCCTGCCGTAATAATAACGACCGACGCATCTGCAATATCCTCATATTCACCCGCATAAATATCCATTGCATGTGTAAACGGCAGTCCGTGGCTGATATCCATCGCCTCTCCTTCTGCCTTCGCCTTGTTTGCATCAAGGAGTACCATTTCCGAAAATAATCCTTTCTGCATCAATGTATAGGCAATCGTAGAGCCGACAAACCCACATCCGATTACTGCTGCTTTTTGTATATTTACCATATCTCAATACCTCCTGTTTTCCATGAACTTTAATGAACTCATACCGCCACTTTATATTCAGGATCTCATAATAAGCGTTTTTTTCTAATATTACTTGATCATATTTCATCCTTTTTTAATTCCTAGTATTTTAGTGGGGTTTAACTTTATCTTCATTATATAGTAGTTCCCTGAAAAATCAATCCCTTATCAGGTATTTTTTTCCATACAATCAAATATTTTTCAGTAATTCTTTTTTATCAGTCTTCTAAAGAATGCTTTTTTGTAATCGTTACTTTTTCATCATAACAGATAAAAACGTCTTCTATCTCGCTTTTTTTCAGCTTCGGTGTGATCAAACTGATAAAAGGCACAATCAAAAGTCCTGCGATCATTGCCATTGCGCCTGCATTGATCGGAGATTTTATAAATCCAAAAAACATATTCGCAACAGTCAGTCCGACTCCTGTTATAAACCCTGCCCATACACCCGCACGGGTAACGCCTTTCCAATACAAACCATACAAAAACGGAGCTAAAAACGCCCCGGCTAACGCGCCCCATGAAATGCCCATAAGCTGTGCGATAAAGGTCGGCGGATCAAGCGCGATCACAACTGAGACAACAATAAAAAACACGATTAAAACCTGCATTGTCACAATCTGCTTTTTCTCGCTCATTTTTTTCATAATATTATCTTTCAAAAGATCGAGCGTCAGTGTAGAACTGGATGTCAGCACAAGGGAGGAAAGAGTTGACATTGACGCAGAAAGCACAAGCACAACAACAACCCCTATAAGCAGATCCGGAAGCATGGAAAGCATATGCGGTATAATACTGTCATAAACGACCGCTCCGCCCGCTTTATCGTAAATCTCGGGACTGTCGAACAGTCTTCCGAATCCTCCGAGAAAATAACATCCACCTGAGATAATAATTGCAAATATAGTTGAAATAATAGTTCCCGTACTGATCGATTTTTCATCTTTGATCGCATAAAATTTCCCGATCATCTGCGGAAGTCCCCATGTTCCAAGCGAAGTAAGAAGAACAACGCCCAGAAGATTGACAGGATCCGGACCAAAAAAAGATGTAAACGCTCCCGGCTGTCCTTGTGTCAGGGGAACATCACTTGGTATCTTCGCCATTTCTGCTATTGCATTCATGAATCCGCCCTGTCCATTCAGAACCGCCGCGATCACAGCCACAATTCCGATCAGCATAATGATTCCTTGTATGAAATCATTGATTGCCGTAGCCATATATCCGCCCAGGATAACATAGAGCGCCGTAAACGCTGCCATTGTCACGACACACCACGTATACGGAATATTAAAAGCCATCGCAAACAAACGTGACAAACCGTTATACACCGAAGCCGTGTACGGGATCAGAAAAACGAACACGATCACAGATGCCGTAATCTTAAGTGATTTGCTCTTGTACCGTTCTCCGAAAAAATCCGGCATCGTCCTTGATCCAAGATGCTGTGTCATCACTTTTGTACGCCTTCCGAGAACTACCCATGCCAGAAGGCTTCCGATTAATGCATTTCCGATGCCGATCCATGTACTGGCAATTCCGTATTTCCATCCAAACTGTCCGGCATATCCGACAAATACAACTGCCGAAAAATACGATGTTCCATATGCAAATGCCGTCAGCCACGGTCCTACCGATCTTCCTCCCAGAACAAAACCGTCTACACTTGTAACATGTCTTCTCGAATAAATTCCCACTGCCGCCATCACTGCGAAAAAAATAATAAGCAGTATAATTTTAATTCCCATCTTTTTTCCCTCTCTCTGCCGTTTTATCCTTTAGACCACTTTAAAGCGTAACACTTTAAAGCATTAAAGTATCTTTTTATAGAATAACACGGGTCTAAGACCCGTGTCAACTGTTACTTTTTTCTATTATGCCCGTTTATCTTCCCGTTTTATCTTGTCAGTACATCTCCTGTCACTTCATCTCCTCGACCCGGTTTTGCACCTTCTTATCAAAGTTTTCTATTTGTCTGCTGTATGACTCGTTCATATATTTTGAATGAAGCATAAAGTCCGCAGTCGCAAGATTATTTGCAATCGGAATATCGTATACGACAGCAATACGCAGCAGCGCTTTTACATCCGGATCGTGGGGTTGTGCTTCCAATGGATCCCACAAAAAGATCATAAAATCAATCTGCCCTTCTACGATCTTCGCTCCAATCTGCTGATCTCCGCCAAGCGGACCGCTACAGTATCCTTTTACCGGAAGCCCTGTTCGCTCAGCGATAAGACGCGCCGTTGTTCCTGTTCCGCATAAAAAATGCCCTTTCAGTATCTCTTTGTTTTTTTCACACCAGTCTACAAGTTCTCTTTTCTTACCGTCATGCGCCACAAGGGCGATATGTTTTACTTTTTCAATTTCCATCGTTACATATTTATCATCTAACATCCGATCTCCTCCTTTTATCTTAAAAATAGTTTTTCATAAAATTTTTCTTACCGTCTGTTTTTATACAAACTGTTCCATCGTATCAAATCTAAGTAATGCGATCGCGCCCATCGCAACCGTGATCATCAATCCATAGATCAATACGATCGGAAAGATCAACGTTTGACTGATCAACACTGCCGCCAACACTCCGACACCGGCTCCGACTCCTAAAAGCGCCATCTGGATAAACATTCTAAGCAGACTTTGCCCTGTTTTTCCGAATACTTCCCCGAGAAGGCTCTGAACGATCACCATTGTATACAGGCGGTCTGCCTGCAAAACGGTGTAGATCAAAATACAGTAAATGATCTCTATTACCGGAACATGCCAAAAAATCCCAATAGGAATGCAGATGATACATCCGTCCGCAAATGCCTTTACATGTTCCATAAGAGTCGCATACCACATTTTTTTCAGCGGACTGTCAGGAATAAGAAAAATATACGGATTTTTCAACTCGCTTTCCCATTTTCCTGTGTAACCGCTCATAATAAGCGCCACATACGCGACAACTCCCAACAAAATAAAGCCCGCCATACTGCTGTCTGACACCGATTTTTGGAGAGAATACGCGAAAATAAACGCAACGACTGCCGAAAGAACTGTCATTTTCGTGAAAATAAAATATTTTTCTTTCTTATATTCCAGAAATTGCCTGTAAAAAATCGCTCTTGCTCCTTTTGCTGTAATCTTACTCTCTACACGGCGAAACCTTCGCTTTTTCGTCCCGGTATTTGTCACAAATTCTCCGCTTTTCTGCCTCTTTTTCAGTTCTGCATAATCGTCTGCGAATTTCGCCGCCTCTTCATAATATCCGCCGTCACATTTCATTCTGAACGCCGCCGCAACAATGAACACCGTAAACACCGAATAGATCACAGTACAAATTACATTCAGAGTTGTCGGACCGAGTAAAACCAACCTGTATACCGCAATCTGCCATCCGACTACCGGAATCATCTGAAGGACCGGCCAGTTGATAAACGAAAGAGCGCTTTCTACTGACAGACCTTTTTCTTTAAAATAAAGTACGATCATCAACGTAAATGCAATCAAAAACACTTTCATTCCGAAGCAGATCCCTTTTATCAATTTTTGCGGAAGCTTATCATTCGTATATAAAATGATCATAACAGATTGTTCTACCGCACACTCTACGCCGCATCCTATCAGAAAGAAGAAAAGCATCTTCCACCATTCCACATGAAAAACCGTCAAGCCTCCGATCGCCAACACGATCCATATGAAAAATGACATCAGATAATTCATCCACGCTCCCTGTATCAAAACAAGTTTGGGGCTGATCGGAGCGGGAAATACGAACTGAGAATGAGCCGGCCGAAACAAGATTCCTTTTCGAGAAGCATAGGACATAAAGTTTCCTACTGTAATGTAGATCGTCCACACCGTCACAAGAATGACAAGTCCTTGAACAGAATCGATCCGAACTGTAACCGCAAGTGTTCCAAGCATCACGATAAGAAAGATTCCATAGGCGGCCCCAAAGATCAACGCAAGAAGCGTCGTCGGTTTTCTGACTGCCTTTTTCAGGTTATTTGCCGCTGTTCTCTTTATCAAATATATTAACGCTTTCATGCTTTCTCACCGCCTGTCATCTCAAAGAACAGTTCATCCAGCTCTTTTCCCTGCGCGTCTGCTTTTGTGTAAGAACCGGCAATATGCCCTTGTTCCATGACGATCATCACATCCCACAAGTTCTCTACCATCTCAAGCATATGCGTACTGATAAGAACTGTCGCTCCGTTATCACGCAGTTTTAACACGACATCTTTCAGCATCTTGATCGCCGCCGGATCAAGTCCGACCATCGGTTCGTCAAGAAGGATGACTTCCGGCTTTACCGCAAGGGCACAGCATATGCTCACTTTCTGCATCATTCCTTTTGATAATTCATTGCCAAGCTTATCCTGCTTGTCATCCATCTCAAACGCTTTAAGTATCTTTTCGATCTCCTCGTCTGTAATTTCACTGTCATATGCCATTCTCACATATTCGATATGCTCCCTTACCGTCAGCGCATCGAACATATTCGGAATCTCCGGAACATAAGCAAACTTCCTTTTCGCAGGAATCTGCCGGGCAGGAATCCCTTTAATACGAATTTCACCCTGATACCGCAATAAACCGGCAATGCTTTTGATGATCGTTGATTTTCCCGATCCGTTCGGCCCTAAAAGAACCCCTACCTGACCGTTAGGGACGGTAAACGTCACTTGATCTACCGCCAGATTCTTTCCATAATATTTTGTCAATTCTTTGATCTCCAGCATAGTCCTCTCTACCCTTTCTGTCCGCGTCCTGTATAGTTTGCTTTTACTCGTAATACTTGATAAGTGCCTGTGTTCCGAGATCTCCGTTGCCGTCTGCTTCAAGCTCTTCATAAATGGCAAGAACCTGGCTTAAAACTTCGAGATTTAAACCGCTTCTGTTTGCTTCGATGAGCGCCAGCTTCATATCTTTAATAAAATGCTTCATAAAAAATCCCGGCGCATAATCTTTTTCTATGATCTTTGGTCCGAACAGATCAAACTGTCTGCTTCCGGCTGCCCCTGTCGCTACGGATTTCGAGAACACATTCAGGTCAAGTCCCTTTTCTTTTGCATATGTCAGCGCTTCGCATACACCGGAAAGAGCTCCCGCGATCATGATCTGGTTTGCAAGTTTGCAATGCTGTCCGCATCCTGCCGAACCTTCGTAATTAATATTCGTTCCCATTGCTTCAAACAGTTCATGACAGTTCGTATAATCGCTCTTATCGCCTCCGACAAGAATAGAAAGAGTTCCTTCTCTTGCCCCCGTATCTCCGCCTGTGACCGGCGCATCAAGCACATGAAATCCCCGTTTTGTTCCTTCTTCATACAGCTTTTCGGCAATCTGCGGACTCGTGGTCGTCATATCGATCAAATATGCACCTTTTTTCGCACTGTCCAAAATATTTCCGCTGTCGAAATATACTTCTTCTACATCCTGCGGAAATCCTACGATCGTAATCACTGCCTCGCAGTCTTTTACGCACTCGGAAATCGTTTCATGAAAGATCGCTCCTTCCCCGATCACGTCCTCGACTTTTGCTTTTGTCCGGGCATAAATATGAAGTTCATACCCTGCTTTCATAAGATTACGCACCATGGATTTTCCCATGATCCCCACACCGATAAATCCGATCTTCTTCATCTCTTTTTTCCTTTCCCCCTTATATGCCGCTATTTTTACGACACTTCTGTTTTTATCCACATCGGTTTGTCTGTCTTGCCTGTATTAATATTTTTCTACGACTTCGCTTTTGTTTTTATAAATACTGTTTGCCGGAACAAATCCTCTTACAGAAGACAGTGGGTAAATATTGCTGTGACTTCCTACAACCGTTCCGGGGTTCAGGACGCTTCCGCATCCTACTTCTACTTCATCTCCGAGCATTGCTCCGAACTTCTTCATGCCGGTTTCTATATTTCCTTCCGATGTTTTTACAACAACAAGCTTTTTATCCGACTTCACATTCGATGTGATAGAACCTGCTCCCATATGAGATTTATATCCGAGAACAGAATCGCCGACATAATTATAATGCGGTACCTGTACTTTATTGAAAAGCACGACATTTTTAAGCTCTGTCGAATTTCCTACGACTGCTCCTTCTCCCACGATCGCGTTTCCTCTTATAAACGCACAATGACGCACTTCCGCTTCTTTCCCGATGATCGCCGGACCATTAATACATGCGGTAGGCGCAACTTTAGCTGACTTTGCGATCCAGACATCTTCTCCTCTTTTTTCATATTCATCACTGCTTAACGTATTCCCGAGTTCTTTGATAAATGAACCGATATTCGGAAGGACTTCCCACGGATATGTCACTTTGTCAAAAAGATCTTTTGCGATTGTCTCCTCTAATGTATAAAGTTCCTTTACTGTCAATGCATTCATATATTTATCTCCTTTTCCGCCGTTTACCGGCTCTTTTTATAATAACCTGCCGCTTTATCATAACAGGCTCTTAACTGATACTGATTATTGAGTCCTTTTACTCCCACCGTCCTGTTCGTTATAAAACGATCCAGCTTCATCATATATTCATCGGGAGTAATGCTTCCCTCCGCCACATACGTAAGACCTTTTTCCCAGCTTGCCGTAAGTTCCGGATTTAAAAGTGATTTGATCGAATGATCCACTACGTCAAATACCATCTCTCCTTGCAAAGTCGGTGTTATGATCTGTGTTTTTTTATTCAGGGCAAGGTATTTAATATGAATCAGTTTCTTTAATATTTCCGCCCTGGTCGCGCTCGTTCCGATACCGCTTCCTTTTATCTGAGCGCGAAGATCTTCATCCTCGATCAACTGCCCCGCATTTTCCATAGCAAGGATGATCGATCCTGAATTATACCGTTTCGGAGGCGACGTCTCCCCTTCTTTTATATCTAATGCTCCAACCGGAAGAACGCTTCCTTTTTTCAGCGTTTTAATCACTTCAAACAGCGCCGTATCAAGGTCCTGATCTGCCGTCTGTTCTGCATCTTCCTCTTTTTCATTTGCATCGGTTCTGCTTTTGCCTTTGTTTACACTTCGTTTTCCCTGCGGAACGCCTGCCACTTTCAAATATCCTTCCTCAGCTAGCACTTTAAAATTGGAAAAGAAACTCTCTTCCTTTATCTTCGATATGATCGCCACTTTTTGATACACTGCCGGCGGATAAAAAATACTTAAAAACCTTCTCACAATCAGATCATATACTTTATGAGACGTTGCCGAAAGCGAATTCAGCGCTCCTAAACCTTGTCCTGTCGGAATGATAGCGTAATGATCTGTAATCTGCTTATCGTTTACATATCTTGTCTTCGCCAGATTTTTATGACTTCCAAAAGAAAGGATATCCTGCAAATACGGCTGTGCCGGAGGATATTTTGACAGCCCGTTCAAGTTTCTGCTGATCTCTTTTGCAACTGCCGTCGACAAAACCCTGGCGTCTGTCCTCGGGTATGTAACAAGTTTTTTTTCATATAATTCCTGCACGACCCGAAGCGCTTCATCCGGACTGATCTTAAACCGCTTCGAACAGTCGTTTTGAAGTTCGGCCAGATTATAAAGAAGGGGAGGATTTTTCTTCTCCTTTTTCTTCTCCACAGACTCAACGATACACTGTATCGGCTTTTCTTCCAACAAATAGGCGATCAGCTCTTTTGCTTTTTCTTCTGTCTTAAATCCATTTTCTTTATACAGATCAAACGATTCAAAATACCGCGAGCCTTTCACTGCCCGCCATTCTCCTTCAAAACTGTGACCTGACGCATCGATCGTGCTGATCACACGGTAAAAAGGAGTTTTTACAAACTCCCGTATCTCCCTTTCACGCCTGACAACCATTCCGAGAACGCATGTCATTACACGTCCTACCGAAATCACCGAGTATTTCGTATTCAGATAATTAGAAATACTGTTTCCGTATTTCAGCGTAAGCAAACGTGAAAAGTTGATTCCCATCAGATAGTCTTCTTTCGCGCGAAGATAGGCGGAAGCGCTTAGATTGTCATACTCTGACAGATCTTTTGCTTCCCGTATGCCTCTTAAGATTTCCTCTTCTGTCTGTGAGTCGATCCACACGCGAAGTCTTTTTTTCCCCGACACCTGCGCCTTTTGTTCTACAAGCCGGTAAATGTACTCTCCCTCCCGTCCGGAGTCGGTGCACACATAAATTGTGTCAACGTCTTCTCTGTTTAAAAGAGAACTGACAATCTGAAACTGCTTCGCCACTGACGGGATCACTTCATATTTAAACTCCGAAGGAATAAACGGAAGTGTCTGAAGACTCCATTTTTTCAATGCCGGGTCATACTCTTCCGGATAGCTCATCGTAACCAGATGTCCGACGCACCATGTGATCACTGCTTCGTCGGATTCTAAATATCCGTCCGCTCTTCTTGTCTTTAATTTTAATGCCTTTGCGAACTCCTGCGCTACGCTGGGTTTCTCGGCGATATAGAGTTGTTTTTTCATATAATGTATTTAGTTTCCTTTCCTGCTCCGAAAGTATTTCTCACCTTTTTTCAACACGATCTATTCCTTTTTCCAAATGCGCTGAATACTTTCTGAAAGATTGATTTTTTTTCCTTTTTTGCTTTCGGAAGCGTCTTCGGAGGGCGTGCATTCAACGCAGCTTTCATAAATGCAGCCTGCGCGTTGACCGCTTCTCCTTTTCTTTCTTTTTTCTTATATGTACCGTCACTTGTCATAATACGCGCTTTTACATTGTCTGCAAGCATCACTTTCAGATCATGGATCAGGCGTCTCTTAATTGCATCGTCATAAATCGGACATGCAACCTCCACACGTTTCTCTGTATTTCTCGTCATCATATCTGCCGATCCGATATAAACTTTCGCCGTTTCTCCTGTTCCGAACACAAACACTCTCGGATGTTCCAGATACCTTCCTACAATGCTCGTAACCCGCAGATTTTCCGTATTTTCTTTCACTCCCGGCAATATACAGCAGATTCCGCGTACGATCAGATCCACTTTTACCCCTGCTGCAGACGCTTCCTGTACTTTTCGGATAAAATCCATATCCGTTACAGAATTCATTTTCATAATAATACGTCCATCCGCGCCTTTTTGAATTTCCTCATCCATATGTCTTAAAACTTTCCGTTTCAGACTAAACGGTGAAACGATCAGATGATGATACTCTCCGTCCAGATTGCCGATTGACATATTTTTAAAGAATACGGCCGCATCCTCGCCGATTCCCTGATGTGATGTCATAAGCGAATAATCTGTATACATTTTTGCCGTCTTTTCATTATAGTTTCCCGTTCCTACCTGGGTAATATAACGGATCTCATTTCGATTCCTGTATGTGATAAGACACAGTTTTGAATGAACCTTGTAACCGTCGAATCCATACAGCACACGACATCCCGCTTCCTCCAGACGCTCTGACCAGTCAATATTATTCTGCTCGTCAAAACGCGCCCTAAGTTCGATCAATACAGTTACTTCTTTTCCGTTCTCGGCTGCCGCACAAAGGTATTCTACAAGGCGGGCCTTTTTCGCCAGACGGTAGATCGTGATCTTGATCGTCATAACATCGGGATGAAACGCAGCTTCTTTAATAAGCTGCAAAAACGGATCCATACTCTCATATGGATAAGACAACAAAACATCTTTGCGTTTCACCTGCTCCATCACGCTGATCCCTTCGGCAAGCGCAGCGGCAGGCTGAGGTGTAAACGGCTCGTCGATCAGCGCTTTTCTCATAGATTCGGGAATCTTATCTGCGATTGCGAAAATAAACCCAAGCTTCATCGGCATTTTCGTCCTGAAAATACATTCCGGCGTAATCTTAAACCGGTCGCAGAAATATTTTTCCATCTCTTTTCCGAGCGGAGCGGCTGTCTCAAGTCTTACAACTGCCATTTTACGTCTTTTATGAAGTGTTTCTTTCATAATATAACGGAAATCTTCATTATCTGCCAACGCTTCATCATCCGGTGCGATATCCGCATTCCGCGTTACGCAAATATAGTTTTTGTCAGATACCTGATACTGTTCAAAAACAAGTTCCAGATATTCCATGATCACTTTTTCCATTCGGATGTAGCGCACATCATGCCCCGGAAGATAGAGAACGTCCGAAATGTACTGTGGCACAGGCACAATGCCGAGCATGACATTATTTTCCATTTTCAGCGTCGCCACGACGTAAATATCTTTATTAAGCAGATGAGGGAACGGATGGTTCGCATCTACGATCTGAGGCGATAAAACCGGAAGCACCTGTTCTTTGAAATATTTTTTCACATACTTCTTTTCCTGCTGCTCCAATTCTTTAAAATCTAACCCACATACGCCATACGGCTGAAGCTGCTTTTTTATTTCCGCATATGTCTTATCTCTCTCCTTATAAAGAGGAGCTACCGCTTTATAAATCTCCTCCAACTGCTGCTTCGGAGTCATTCCCGAACGGATATCCTGTTTTTTACTGTCAGCTACTGCCATATCGTAAAGGCTGCCGACACGAATCATAAAGAATTCATCAAGATTACTTGTAAAAATTGCGACAAATTTCATCCTCTCCATAAGAGGAACACTTTCGTCCTGCGCCTCTTCCAACACACGCTGATTAAAACGAAGCCATGATAATTCTCGATTTTGCGTATACTCTAAAGTCTCTGTTTTTCCCATCATACCCTCTCCTTTTTGATTTTCCGACATTTCTCATCTTGTAAACTATCGTTTCATTTATCGTGAAAAAGATTTCTGCTTTTATTTTTCCAAATATTCCATAAGATCATCAAACTTTCGTTCTGTGTACTTATATCCGTGTTCATAAAATGCATGCAGCGTTTCTTTATTTCTCTCAAGTCTTGAAACAGGCTTTACCTGCGGTCTGAGAATAAATATCTCACCTCGTTTTTCAAGCTGATCTAAATAATTCATCGTTTTATTATACTCAAAACTTCTTCTGAAGATCGTCCTGATCAAATTCGGATATGATTTATACGCTCTTTTATATACTCTCTGCATCGTCGGAGAAAGAACCGACTTCCTGTAACCTTGATTTTTCGTAAGAATCACGACGATCTTTTCATTTTCCATCTGCTGTGCCCGTCTGATCGGAACAGAGTCCGCCAGTCCTCCGTCAAGGTACGGAACATTGTCGATATTAACGATCGGAGTAAGCAAAGGCATACTTGACGACGCTCTGCAAAGTTTCATCAGACGGTCGTTATCACTATCCTCTGTCATATACTCCGCTTTTCCCGTCAGACAGTTTGTCGTAACAATCTGACAGTTGATCTCCGAGTTAAAATATGTCTCGAAATCAAACGGAAGCAGTTCTTTCGGATATTTATCAAAGATCAGATCCATATTCATCAGACTTTTCTCTTTGACGAAGTCTCTGATCCCATAGTAATATTTTCCTTCTTTGTCAGTCGGTATCATACAGTCTCTCGTTCTTCCCGGCTGCCGCGAAACATAGTCCACCGCATTGCACGAGCCCGCCGAAACGCCGATCACATCCGAAAAATACAGATCTCTCTCCATCAGATAATCAAGCGCTCCCGAAGTAAATATTCCTCTTGTCGCTCCGCCTTCAAGAACAAGTGTTGCCTTCTTTATTGTCATATGGATAACCTCTTTTCTGCTACAATCTACTTCCCTCTTTTAACTTCTACATTATATAACTTTTTTCCTTATTGTGAAACCAGAAGTTGATTTTTAAACAAATCTTTTCAAATTCTTTTCAAAATCTTTACTTTTTGTTGTAGGTCATATCCAGAAGCTTCTCCTGCCTTATCCGACAATAATTCAGGTTTTTTCATAAATAAATTACCGGCCTTCCTTTGCTTTATTTTTTACTCAACAGCGCTTTCACTTCCTCTACAGTCAATACTTTCCCATAGGATATAACTTCGCCGTTAAACACTAATGCAGGTGTCGTCATTACTCCGTAACCGGCGATTTCCGCAAAATCTGTAACATGTTCAATCTCATAATCTAATCGAAGTTCAGATACTGCCGCTCTGGTTGCTTTTTCTAATTCCATACATTTTACGCAGCCCGAACCCAATATTTTGATCCCTTGCTCTTGTTTCTTATTTTCTGTATTTTGCATTGTTTCTGACGTGCAATTTTCACCACAACAGCATGATTTTGTTTCTTTTTTCTTTCCAAATAATTTCATTTCTTATTCGCTCCTTTTAAATAAATATCGCACTAAAAATATTAAAGAGATAACCTACAATGATAATACCCGACGTACAAATGGCAATAAATAAAGTCAATAATTTAGGCTTTACTGCCTTTTTCAACATGATTAAAGACGGCAGGCTTAATGTCGTTACTGCCATCATAAATGATAAGATCGTACCTAATTGTGCTCCCTTTGCAAGTAATGCCTCTGCAACCGGAATTGTTCCGAAAATATCAGCGTACATAGGGATACCGACAAGCGTAGCTAAAACAACACCGAACGGGTTATTACTTCCTAAAATACTTTCAATCCATGTTTCAGGTATCCAATTATGAATAATTGCTCCAATCCCCACACCGATCAAAATGTATGGAAATACTTTTTTGAATGTTCCCATCACTTGTTCTTTCGCATATTGAACTCTGTCCTTTTTGGTTAAGGCAGGGGAACTAATATCAACCCTACTTGCATTTTTGACGAAATCTTCTACATATTTTTCCATATGTAAGTTTTCAATGAAGGTGCCGCCGATGACGGCAATGATCAAACCTACAATCACATAAGCAAAGGCAACTTTAGCACCGAAAATACTCATTAACAATACAAGACTTCCCAAATCAACCATAGGGGAAGAAATCAAAAAGGAAAATGTTACGCCCAGTGGCAATCCCGCACTTGTAAAACCTATAAATAGCGGAATAGACGAACAGGAACAAAATGGTGTAACTGTCCCTAACAATGCGGATATAATATTTGCTCCGATGCCATGAAAACGCCCCAAAATTTTCTTACTTCGTTCTGGCGGAAAGTAACTTTGAATATACGAAATAAAGAAAATCAATAAACATAACAAAATTGTGATTTTAATTACGTCATACAAAAAGAATTGAATACTTCCGCCTAATCGACTGTCAATGTCTAGCCCTAGTTGTGATAGACCCTTACCGATTAAACCATTTAACCACTTCATACCTAATATTTGGTCTTGGAAAAACGACCATATTGAATTGACTACTTCCAAAAAAGTCCCTCCTTCATACAACATATCAAATATTTTTGATGTGATAAAGTTTTATAAAAGCCACCTTTCGATGACTTTTATTTGCAGCAATTTGATTGATTTTCAGTATTTGGCGTTGTTAATTCTAGCAATCGTTTTGACGCGTATTCACTTCCGCTTTTACTTAGGCTGTAATGTGTCCATTTTCCCTCTTGTCTTGCATGAACAATGCCGGAATCGCAAAGTATTTTCATGTGATAAGATAAAGCTGACTGTCCGATGTTCATGTTTTCAATCAGAACACACGCACATTTTTCGCCACTCTTCAAGTAATCTAAAATAGTAAGCCTTTTTGTATCACAAAGAGCCTTAAAGATTTTTGCGTCTTTTGAAAAATCAGTCATCGCCGTCATTCCTCACATCAATTATTTTTGATATATACATCATAAGTCTTGTAAAGTGGTTTGTCAACATGTCACATCAAAATATTTTGATGTGTTTTTTTCTTCCTCTTGTCTGCCAAAGACAAAAAAAAGAAAAAGATAAAATAAACCGAGAGTCAACTGCATTCTGACTCTCGGCTTCATTTTTCAAACGGAGACGGAGGGATTCGAACCCTCGTGCCCCGGAGGGCAAACGCATTTCGAGTGCGCCCCGTTATGACCACTTCGATACGTCTCCATGAAGAGCTGTGCATGATTTCCATACACAGCTTTTACATTATAACAGAATTATTTCCAAAAAGAAAGAGGATATTTCAAATTTAATCAACCTTTAATCATCTTCCTCAGTCGAAACAGTATATGTCTGTCTCTTTCTTGCCATCTCGTCACTTTCAAGATACTCGTCATATGTCGTAATCTTGTCGATCAGTTGTCCACCCGGAACGATTTCCATAATACGGTTTGCAGTCGTCTGTACGATCTGATGATCCCGAGACGTAAAAAGTAAAACTCCCGGGAATTTGATCAGTCCATTATTAAGAGCTGTGATCGATTCCATGTCAAGATGGTTTGTCGGCTCATCAAGAAGAAGAACGTTTGCTCCTGAAATCATCATCTTAGAAAGAAGGCAGCGTACTTTTTCTCCTCCTGAAAGAACTTTCAGCTTCTTCACACCGTCCTCGCCTGAGAAGAGCATTCTTCCGAGGAATCCGCGAACATATGTGACATCCTTTTCTTCGGAATACTGTGTCAGCCATTCTGTGATATTATAATCACTGTCAAATTCTCCGCCGAAATCTTTCGGGAAATATGCCTGAGAAGTTGTCACTCCCCATTTATAAGTTCCTTCGTCCGGTTCCATCTCTCCGATCAGGATCTTAAAAAGAACTGTCTTTGCGACTTCATTACTTCCGACAAAAGCGACTTTATCATCGTGACCGAGAGTAAAGCTGATATTGTCAAGCACTTTCACGCCGTCGATCGTTTTAGAAAGACCTTCTACCGTAAGCACTTCGTTTCCGATCTCACGATTCGGACGAAAATCAATATACGGGTATTTTCTGCTGGACGGTTTGATCTCGTCAAGCTGGATTTTCTCAAGGGCGCGCTTTCTCGATGTCGCCTGCTTTGATTTTGAAGCATTTGCGCTGAATCGGGAAATAAAGTCCTGAAGTTCTTTGATCTTCTCTTCTTTTTTCTTATTTGCTTCTTTCATCTGACGGATAAGAAGCTGACTTGATTCATACCAGAAATCATAATTTCCCGCATAAAGCTGTATTTTTCCATAATCAATATCTGCGATCTGCGTACATACTTTATTTAAGAAATAACGGTCATGAGACACAACGATCACCGTATTTTCAAAATTAATCAAAAACTCCTCAAGCCACGCAATCGCATCCAGATCAAGGTGGTTTGTCGGCTCGTCAAGAAGCAAAATATCCGGATTACCGAACAGCGCCTGTGCGAGAAGCACTTTCACCTTCTGCGGACCTGTCATATCTTTCATCATTTTATAATGAAGATCTGTCTCGATTCCAAGACCATTCAAAAGAGACGCCGCGTCTGATTCAGCTTCCCATCCGTTCATCGTAGCAAATTCACCTTCAAGTTCACTTGCCTTTATTCCGTCTTCATCCGTGAAATCTTCTTTTGCATAAATCGCTTCTTTTTCTTTCATAATCTCATACAGTCGGGCATTCCCCATGATCACCGTATCAAGAACCGGATATTCATCATATTTAAAATGATCCTGCTGTAAGAAAGAAAGACGCTCTCCCGGAGTGATCGCCACTTCACCGTTCGTCGGCTCAAGCTGACCTGATAAAATCTTCAAAAACGTAGATTTTCCGGCTCCGTTAGCGCCGATCAGACCATAACAGTTTCCCTCTGTGAACTTGATATTTACTTCTTCAAAAAGCGCTTTTTTTCCCACGCGCAGAGTTACATTATTTGCACTGATCATTACAATATCTCCTTTTTTGAAACTTCGTTTTACGGGATATGTGATGCTTAATACGCACCAACGCCTATATTAACATATAATCCATGAAAAAGGCAAGGACTTATAGGAAACATGTACGTTTCCCCAATCCCTGCCTTCTGTTTCCGAAAGCTCCTATAATTTTAAGCTGTTCTCTCAATGCCTGCTGTTCATATCGCTGTATACTTCACAAAACCTGGCGGCAACGGAAACCGGTTCGTTTCCCGCATAAAGATGAGAAGCATCTCCCAGCTTCAACCCCCGAAAACAAGCGATTCCCTTCTCTCGTTCTTCTGTCACTATTTCCGTCACCGATGTCGGAGCAAACGCAAAATACTGCCATGCCGAAAAAGGCGACATATTCCACAGATGCGACAACAACGCGCACGTAATCCCAAAATGGCAAAAAACGTCACGGTCTCCGTGCATTCTCTCTCCACTCTATAACTGCTGCCTTCACGAACATATCCATGCTCTGCAAGAAATCTGTCAAACTCAAGAGTTACCCTGTCATATACTTCCACCGCATCTGAATTTTGGCATAGATCGGATTTTCTCCACGCATCCCTGTCCATACATTCTCCATGTTCCATCCAATACGACGGAACGATATCCCACACGATTCTCGGCACATACCGACCATTTTCTTTCTCCGCGGTAGGATAAGCCTTTTGAAGATGTACCGCCTGATTCAGATCGATCCTTGCCGGAAATTCTCTCAGCCATTCTACAGTCTGTGCGGTCTTTCCCACTTTATCCAGACAGTACTGCGCCGTGTCTTTCGCTCTTCCAAGGGGAGAAACATAACAGCTTCCGAGATTCAAGTCAGCCGCCCGTTCGGCAAGCAGTTTTGCCTCACGATGTCCTTTTTTCGTCAGCGTATCATTTATGTAATCCGGATCTCCATGTCTGATAAATAAAATCCTCACTGTCTATCTCCTGCCTTTCTTTTATGCAAAGCGTCCGTTTTAACCATCGTTTTGCAAGTCCGGTCCACATCCCCACTTCGTCTAATGCGCCATATATATGCGCCTGCTCTTCCTCTGTCCATTTATCAGGACGTTCTTTTAGTTTTTGTTCAAACCATTCTTCTGTGGCGACAGACATCCCATGTGCCCCTTCCGCAAATACATGATGCGCATAAGGTACGCCCGCCTTCCTGCATGCTTCGGCAAACAAATACCCGTTTTCCGCCGAAACGGTCTTATCTTCAAGAGTATGCCACAAAAAACACGGCGGCATCTCTTCTGTCACATGTTTTTCGACCGACAGATATTCCCGCTCTTCTTCATCAGAATCTTCTCCGAGCAAAGCTAAAAACGAATCTTCGTTTCTATACTTTCCCGAAGTGATTACCGGATAACCGAGTATCATCGCATCCGGTCTGCATGAAACTTCTTTAAGAAGAGAATTTTCTTCTTTTATATCCTGAAAATGAACTCCGAGACTTCCGCATAAGTGCCCGCCTGCCGAAAATCCGCATACAGCCACTTTCTCCGGATCGATCCGGCACTGTTTCGCATAATAACGTACGAGCCGCACCGTTCTGGCCAGATCTCTAAGCGGCTGAAGGTGCAAAGGCTCGCCTTCCGATGTCGGATTCACACTGTATGTAAGTACAAGCGCATTGTATCCGGCCCTATAAAATGTTCGTGCGACGATATCGCCTTCCGATGATGACACCTGACGATAGGCTCCGCCCGGCACAACGATCATTGCCGGACGGATCTGCCCGTCTTCATGCATATAACTTATCACATAAGGAATATCTCTTTCTTCACTTTCATACGAATATTCCTCTCTTTTCCAAATTGCCGTTCTCTTACCTATCATTTTTCCACCTCTTTTATACCGATCGGCAAAAACATTTTCAACAATATACCTTGCCGGCGCAAGGATGATTCTTATAACTTGACATCTGCCAAATACGGATTCTCCGCTTCGTAAAACTTCTCATTTTCAACTGCCTCTGCCAGCTTCATATCAATCGGCATACGGCCAAGCACCGGAACGTTCATCTCCCGAGCTGCTTCCTCTACATGACTTTCTCCGAACACTTTAATCTCTTTTCCACAGTCAGGGCATTTTACATAACTGTAGTTTTCTATGATCCCAAGTACCGGAATATTCATCTGTTCCGCCATATTCGCCGCTTTTTTCACGATCATCTGTACAAGATCCTGTGGAGATGTCACGATCACCACACCGTCTACCGGAAGCGACTGAAATACTGTCAAAGGAACGTCTCCTGTTCCCGGCGGCATATCTACAAACAGATAATCAATATCGCCCCACATAACATCTGTCCAAAACTGCTTCACAACTCCCGCAATAATCGGACCTCTCCAAATAACGGGCGCGGATTCGTCTTCCAGGAGAAGATTGACCGACATAATTCTTGTCTCATCTTTTGCAATACATGGAAGAATCCCTTCTTCCGTTCCTCTTGCTTTCTCATGTATTCCGTACATTTTCGGAATAGACGGACCTGTAATATCCGCATCTAAAATTCCGACTGTATATCCTTTTTCTCTCATCATTCTTGCGAGCGACGCCGTCACAAGCGATTTACCGACACCGCCCTTTCCGCTGACTACACCGATTACTTTTTTAATAGATGAATATTTGTTTTCCGGTTCACGGAAATCCTCTTTTTTGCTGCTGCATGAATCTGCATGTGCGCATCCTGCGCAAGATTCTTCTGTACATCCGTTTGTATTTTGCTGTTCTGGCATGATCTGCTACCTCTTTCTATAATTTACTCTTTTCTAAGTATAACACATTCGGGCAAAATCTTGTACTGATTTTGCCCGAATATCATTTCTCATTTATTAATCATTTATTCATATTCATTTAACGTCTGTTTACAACCGTTCCACTGTTATCTTGTCACATCGTTGAGCCATTTATAACTTCGATACCGTTTATATGTGATCGGTATTTTAATAATCTCATCACTCATAAGTATCACATAAACAACCGGCACACTTAGCTTAAATACAAATGCCGCAAGAAAACCGAACAATATCGAGCAGCACCACATCGTCGTCATATCGAGAATCAATCCGAATCTCGTATCGCCGCCCGAACGGAACACCCCCACGACAAGCGTTGTATTAATCGCCTGGCCGACAACAAAATAAGACATAACAAAAAACATGATCCTCAAATATTCTTTTGCCGTACCGCTCAAAGTCAGTGCCGCCGATGCCAAAGGCGAAACCGCAAGAATCACAGTTCCTCCCAATATTCCCATGATAATGCTCAATATAAGAAACCGTTTTGCATATGCTTTCGCATACTCTGTCTTTTTCTCTCCGATCGTCTTTCCAAGATAGATCGCCGCCGCGCTGGACAACCCAAACGATACAACTGTCGCAAGCTGTCTTGCCACCTGCGCCACTGAATTTGCCGCCACAGCCGCGCTTCCCATATGACCGAGTATCGCTGTGTTCGCCGCCGTTCCAAGTCCCCATAAAACTTCATTGACTACAACCGGAAGGGCATAACGCATAAAATCAGAAAATAGAATTTTATCCGTATGAAGCACATATTTGAACCTCAGCCTGATCTCCCTGTTAAATAAACGGGCATATATCGCAACAAGCACAACTTCCAGAATACGGGCGCAAAGAGTTCCAAGCGCCGCTCCTGCCACACCCATCTTCGGAAGTCCGAGCAGACCAAAAATGAAAATCGCATTCATTATGATATTGCATATAAGAGACAGAAGATAGACAACTGTTGCCACAACAACCCGTTCCACACTCCGCATAATATACAAATATGCCTGCGTAACTCCCATCATTATATAGGTAAACGCCACAATTCTCAGGTATTTAACTCCTTCCGAAACAACAACCGGATCGTTTGTAAATACCTGCATTAACAGTTCCGGTACCGCAAGAGCCGACACAGTAAAAAGCGCCGTCACACAGACCGCTGCTTTTACTGCCATTCCTAATATCTTTTCAATCGCATCCCGGTCGCCTTTTCCCCAATACTGAGCCGTGAGCACCGTCGCTCCGGAGGTCAGACCGAACAGGAACAATGTCATAATATACTGAATCTGTCCTGCCAAAGATGCGCCGGATAAAGCTTTTTCTCCAACAGCGCCTAACATAATGACGTCTGCCGCCGTCACGCCTACGTTGATCAGATTTTGAAGAGCCATAGGAACAACGAGCGCCAGCACCGTTTTGTAAAACTTTCTCCGGTCAATTTCTATATGATTTTCTCTCTTTAGCATGATATTTTCCGTAAACTACCTTTTACTTATTCTTTTGCTGCCCTGTAATGATTCTGCAGCTGTTTTTCGATCATTCTTTTCCGTTAAAGCAATACGTACACACTTTACACGGATCGATTCCGATCGATGCAATCAGATCATCCAGACGGTGGAAACGAAGAGTCGTAAAATTCTGGATCTTCCGAATCTCTTCTACCATCTTCGCATAACGGCAGCTGTCCGGATCGGCATATTCCGCAAGCACTTCTGCCGGACAGTTTTCTCCTTCTGCCTCTTGAATGATCCTGCGTGTGATCAGATCAAGATCTGATTTGGATCTTGAAAAATTCAAAAACTTACAACCGTACACAAGCGGCGGACACGCCGGACGTACGTGCACTTCTTTCGCTCCGCTCTTATAGAGAAATTCCGTCGTCTCCCGAAGCTGCGTTCCGCGCACGATAGAATCGTCGATCAAAAGCAGTTTCTTATCTTCGATCAGAGACTGCACCGGAATCAGCTTCATCTTTGCGATCAGATTTCTCTGACTCTGGCTTGTAGGCATAAATGACCTCGGCCACGTCGGCGTATATTTAATAAACGGTCTCGCATACGGTATTCCCGATTCATTAGAATATCCGATCGCATGTGCGATCCCAGAATCAGGAACTCCGGCTACAATATCAGGATGCACAGAATCTCCATCGCGCTTTGCAAGCATACTTCCACATTTATAACGCATTTCTTCTACATTGACGCCTTCGTAAGAGGAAGTCGGATAACCATAATAAACCCATAAAAAAGAACAAATCTTCATCTCTTTTCCCGGAGCTACCAACTGTTCCACGCTTTCCGGAGTAATCAGATCGATCTCTCCCGGCCCTAATTCTTTGTACGCTTCATAACCGAGATTAATATACGCTGAATTTTCAAAAGAAACACAGTACGCCTCTTCTTTCTTACCGACAACAACCGGAGTTCTTCCATATCTGTCACGCGCCGCATAAATTCCGTCTTTCGTCATAAGAAGCAGCGTAAGAGAGCCGTTTACAGTTTCCTGCGCATAACGGATTCCTTCCACAAGCGTTTCTTTCTTACAGATCAAAGATGCCACAAGCTCTGTCGCATTGATCTTACCTCCGCTCATCTCCTGAAAATGGGAATGCCCTTCTTCAAACACTTTTTCTAAAAGTTCTTCTTCATTATTGATCTTTCCAACCGTAACGATCGCAAAACTTCCGTGATGCGACTGTATAAGAAGCGGCTGCGGCTCGTAATCAGAAATACATCCGATTCCAAGATTGCCTTTCATCTCATCTACATCCCTGTCAAATTTTGTACGAAAAGGAGCATTTTCTATATTATGGATCGCACGGCAGAACTCTCCGTTTCCATACGCAGCCATTCCGCCTCTTCTCGTTCCGAGGTGAGAATGATAGTCCACGCCGTAAAATAACTCCAATACACAGTCTTTTTTTGATGCAACTCCGAAAAATCCACCCATTTTCTATGTGCCTCCTGTAAATTTATCAAATTCATTCTGCTATTTATCTTTCACCTTATAAAGGATAAGGAGTTCCCGGCGATAAGTCAATACTTTCTTTCATATGCCTGCTATTATCGTTTATTATAGATATATATAAGCAGAAGTTCTATTCCTTTATTTTTGCCGCTTTGGCATCAAAATCATTCTCCCTGCAAACGATTCCCATTTTCTCCGTCTATACAATAAGAGGATGCCTTATTTTGACATCCTCTTACCTGTTAGTCTTCCAAGGCTTCTTTCATCTCTTTCATTTTTTCCATGAAGCCTTTCTTTTTCTTCTTCTCGACTTTCCCTGTTGTCTCATCATGTTCATGAAGTGTATTTCCCGTCAATTCATCAAATCTTCGCAGCGCTTCTTTCGCCTCCGAACTTAATCTTTCCGGAGTCTGGATCTCAAGCGTCACATAATGATCTCCTCTTGCCTGTGGATTACGAAGAGACGGAACTCCTTTTCCTTTAAGGCGCACTTTTGTATCTGTTTTCGTTCCCGGTTTTACATTATAAATCACATCTCCGTCTACCGTAGGAATACGAATATCTCCTCCGAGCGCCGCTACCGCAAATGAAATCGGATGCGTAGAGAAAATATGAATATCTTGTCGTTTTAACGACGGATGCGCCGAAACATTCACTTCTACAAGAAGATCTCCCCGTGGTCCGCCGTTTACTCCCGGTTCTCCCTTGTCTCTGATACGAACGCTCTGGCCGTTATCAATTCCTGCCGGGATAGACACTTTGATCTTCTTTCGGTTTGCAATGTATCCGCTTCCTGCGCATTTTGAACATTTTTCCTTAATCACTTTACCGGAGCCTCCGCAGTTAGGACATGTCTGCACATTTTGAACTGTTCCGAAAAAAGACTGGGATGTATAGACAACCTGCCCCCGGCCCCCGCATTTCGGGCATGTTTCGGGAGATGTTCCGGGTTTTGCCCCTGTTCCATTACATGTTTCACATGGATCTTTCAAAATAAGATCTAATTCTTTTTCACATCCGAAAACCGCTTCCTCAAATGTGATTCTTATACTTTTTCTGACATTTGCGCCTCGCATCGGTCCGTTACTTCTTCCGCCTCGTCTTCCGCCGCCGAACAGGTCGCCGAAAATATCGCCGAAAATATCACTGAAATCCGCACCGCTAAAGTCAAAGCCTCCGAAACCGCCTGCGCCGCCCGCGCCGCCATCGAATGCCGCGTGACCAAACTGATCATATTTCTGTCGTTTTTCAGGATCGCTTAAAACAGCATATGCTTCTGATGCCTCTTTAAATTTCTTTTCCGCCTCGGCATCCCCCGGGTTCATATCGGGATGGTACTTCTTTGCCAGTACACGGTATGCTTTTTTGATCGCCGCCTCATCAGCATCTTTCCCGATGCCGAGCACCTCGTAATAATCTCTCTTTGACTCTGCCATAATACGAATACTCTACCTTTCCTCAAGAAAATTCTACGAAACCGCTTTTTACACGATCCCGTAGAATTTTTATTTTACATTTTGCCTGATATTTCAAGCTTTTATCTCGTTTCCTCTGATATCTTAAACTTCTTTATAATCTCCGTCTACGACATCATCTCCGTTGAATCCTTCCGGAGCCGGTCCTGCATCCTGACCTGGATTCGGTCCTGCTGCACCTGCACCTGCCGCTGCGCCTGCCTGCTCATACATCTTTGTGAAAAGTTTCTGTGCGCTTTCCATCAGTTTTTCCTTCGCAGCTTTGATCTCAGCCACATCGGCTTCAGATGTATTTTCCGGAGTTGATTTTGCCAGCACGTCTTTTAACGCCTGCATATCGGCTTCTACAGCCGCTTTATCGTTGGCATCCAGTTTATCGCCGACTTCCTTGATTGCCTTTTCTGTCTGGAATACCATTGCATCAGCTTCATTTCTTGTATCGATCGCCTCTTTACGTTTCTTATCCTGAGCTTCAAACTCAGCAGCTTCTTTTACCGCTTTATCAATATCGGAATCTGACATATTAGAACCTGCTGTGATCGTGATATGCTGTTCTTTTCCTGTTCCGAGATCTTTTGCAGATACGTTGACGATACCGTTTGCATCAATATCGAAAGTAACTTCGATCTGCGGGATTCCACGCGGAGCCGGCGGGATTCCGTCAAGTCTGAACTGTCCGAGTGATTTATTATCTTTTGCGAACTGTCTTTCTCCCTGTACGACATTGATATCTACCGCTGTCTGGTTGTCTGCCGCTGTAGAGAATATCTGGCTTTTCTTTGTCGGGATCGTTGTATTTCTCTCGATCAATCTTGTGGCAACTCCGCCCATTGTTTCGATAGAAAGAGAAAGCGGTGTAACATCAAGAAGAAGGATATCTCCTGCTCCTGCGTCTCCTGCAAGTTTTCCTCCCTGAACAGAAGCTCCAAGAGCAACACATTCATCCGGATTCAAAGATTTGCTCGGTTCTTTTCCTGTCAGTCTCTTTACTTCTTCCTGTACTGCCGGAATACGTGTAGATCCGCCTACAAGCAATACCTGACCGAGATCTGCCGCTGTAAGTCCCGCATCGGAAAGAGCGCGTCTTACCGGCTCTGCCGTTCTGTCTACGAGATCTCTTGTCAGCTCATCGAATTTTGCTCTTGTCAGATTCATATCAAAGTGTTTCGGTCCTTCGGCAGTTGCCGTAATGAACGGAAGGTTGATATTTGTTGTTGTTGCGGAAGAAAGTTCTTTTTTTGCTTTCTCTGCCGCTTCTTTTAATCTTTGAAGAGCCATCTTATCCGTTGAAAGGTCAACGCCTTCTTTTGCCTTAAAATCTGCCAGCATATAATCTGTAATCTTCTGGTCAAAGTCATCACCGCCAAGACGGTTATCTCCTGCTGTTGAGAGAACTTCGATCACGCCGTCGCCGATCTCGATAATGGAAACGTCAAACGTACCACCTCCAAGGTCGTATACCATGATTTTCTGCTCTTTCTCATTGTCCAGGCCGTAAGCAAGAGCCGCTGCCGTAGGCTCGTTGATGATACGTTTTACATCAAGACCTGCGATCTTTCCTGCATCTTTTGTAGCCTGACGCTGCGCGTCGTTGAAGTATGCCGGAACTGTAATAACAGCTTCCGTTACTTTTTCTCCCAAATAACCTTCTGCATCCGCTTTCAATTTCTGAAGGATCATTGCGGAAATTTCCTGAGGAGAATATTTTTTCTCATCGATCGTCACTTTAAAATCGCTTCCCATCTCTCTTTTGATAGAAGAAATTGTTTTGTCTGCGTTTGTAACTGCCTGACGTTTTGCCGGCTCTCCTACGAGACGCTCTCCTGTCTTTGTAAACGCTACGACTGACGGCGTTGTTCTTGCGCCTTCTGTGTTTGCGATCACTGTCGGCTGTCCGCCTTCCATAACAGCTACGCAACTGTTTGTTGTACCAAGGTCAATACCGATTATTTTTCCCATGATTTTTTCCTCCTGCTTCTTATCGCTTTTTATTATTCTGAAATAAAGTTGCTTTTCTACTAATTTGCTACTTTTACCATACTGTGTCTTACGACGCTGTCATGATACATATAGCCTTTTTGAAATTCTTCCGTGATGATGTTTTCACCCGCTTCCTCATCTTCCACATGCATAACCGCATTATGGAAATCAGGATTAAATTCCTGGCCTACCGCTTCGATCGGTTTTACACCGACCCCTTCCAAAGTCGTCATGATCTGTTTGTAGATTTTTTCCATTCCTTCTACAAAAGGATCTTCCTTACTTTCCTCCGGCACGGCTGCAAGACCACGTTCAAAATTATCGATAACCGGAAGAATTTTTTCTATGATATCTTTCGCTCCGATTTCATACATTTGAGATTTTTCTCTCTCTGTACGCTTGCGGAAGTTATCAAACTCTGCCATTTGACGGGTGAGACGATCAGTCAATTCTTCAATCTTCTCGTCTTTTTTATCTTTTTTTTCTTTCTTTGCGAAAAACTTTTTCTTTTCTTTTGATTCTGTATCTTTTGTATCCTGAGACTCTTCCGTCTCTTTTGAAGCTTCCTCCTCAACAGATCCTTTCGTCTCTGCCGCCTCGTCCTGCTCATCTGCAGCCGCTTCGTCTTCCATCTTTGCCGCTTCTGCCTTTGCTTCCTCGACAGCTTCTTTTATCATATCTTCTTTGCTCATCTTGTCACCCACCGGCTTTCCACCTTTCTATCCTTTTGGATCTTTATTATAAATCGCATCCAACTCTCCCTGCAGAATTTTCAGCGTCTTCATGACATGTTCATAATCCATCCGTTTCGGTCCGATAATGCCGATCGTTCCTTTCATGCCTTCGCCAAGTTCATACGTCGCTGTCACGACACTGCAGTCCTTCATTGTTTTAACCGGAGTCTCATCTCCGATATAAACCTGTATTCCGTGACTATCCTCACTTGCCAGTGTCTCTGTCACAAGATCGGCGAGCTGCTGCTTCTCTTCAAATGCACTGATGATCTCCTGTGCGCTTTGCTTATCGCTCAACTCCGGATACTTAAAGATGTTCGTAGCTCCGCTTGTATAAATCTTCATATCTTCTTCTACATGGATCGTCTCTGCCACCGCATCCAGTACATGAGCGACAACCTCACTGTGAATGCCTGCCTGCTCTTTCAGCCTTGCGATCAATCCAAGTGTGATCTGATCGATCGGAAGTCCGTTCAATGTAGTATTAAGAAGCATATTTAACTTCAGAAGATTCTCATTACTTAACATTTCCCCTACTTCGATGATCTTATTCTTGATTACATTACCGCCAAGTACGATAACCGCTACGATCTGTTCTGCATCAACTTGAGAAAGCTGAATAAATTTCAGCGTATTCCGATTGTTAATCGGAGACGATACCATCGTCGCATAATTCGTATTCGTCGCCAAAACTCTTGCTGCCTGCTGTAATACTTTCTCAACCTTATCGGTTTTCTCCAACATCGCGCTTTCTCTTTTTGCAATCTCTTGTTCTTTTTCTTCCATCAGCATATCAACATAAAGCCGATATCCTTTATCCGAAGGAATCCTTCCCGCCGACGTATGCGGCTGAAAAATATAACCGAGATCTTCAAGATCTGCCATCTCGTTCCTGATCGTCGCGGAACTTAAATTCAGATCTGTATATTTAGAAAGTGTCCGCGAGCCAACCGGTTCTCCGGTCTCAAGGTAATTCTGTATGATCGCTTTTAATATAGTAAGTTTTCTTTCACTTAACGACGTATCGACCGCCACAGCTTTTCCTCCTCTCTCGCTATTAGCACTCTTTTCTTTCGAGTGCTAACACCTTTCGTATATTAAGATAGCACTGCATTTTCCTTTTGTCAACAGTGTTTATTATTTTTTTATTTATTTCTGTACATCCGAAACGATGTCTTCTATCTGAATTTCCTATTATCCGAAAGAGGCAGAATCACAGCATCCGCTTTTTCAAAACAAAAACTCACTCATTACATAGTTGCTTATATCAACTCCCCGCTCTGTCAGGCGGATCTGCCCTTTTTCTTTTATCAAAAGACGTTCTTTTTCAAGTTTTCCGATCGTTTCTCCGTAAACCGTATCTATTTGCACCCCGAATGTTTCAAAAAAACTTTTTTCCGACACTCCATCTGTTTTCCGCAGTCCGAGAAACATGAATTCTTCCATTTGCTCTTGCACTGACAGTACACTTACTTCTTCTGCTTTTTCCCATACCGCTTTTTTACTCTCTTCTTTTTTGCCGTCCGGATCTACAGTCTTATTCAGTCTTATATAAACATCCATTTTATCTGTATTGCAGAATCGGTGTTCGGCAATCAGAGAGGACGCCCCCAGTCCCAGTCCGAGATATTCTCTTCGCTCCCAATACCCTAAATTATGCCTGCACTCATATCCCGGTTTTGCATAATTTGAAATCTCATATCTCTCATACCCGTATTCCCGAAGGATCTTCTCTGTTATTTCATAAATCGCCCGTTCTGTATCTTCATCGGGAAGCGGAAGTATCTGTCTGTCTTTTCTTATATTACCGTCTTTATCTGATACTTCCGGCATACTACTCTCGCGGGACAACAGTTCTTTTTGGCATATCCGCTCCCCATCCTCCCCGTAAATCGTACCGAAAACAGTTCCTTCTTCTATAATTAAACTATATGCGGAAATATGTTCCGGCTGTAACTGCGCAACTGTGCGAAGCGTTGTTTCCCAGCTCTTTTTTGTCTGCCCGGGAATCGCCGAGATCAAATCGATATTAACGTTATGAAATCCTGCTTTTCTTACCATCTTCCATGTAGTGAGAAATTCATCATATGTATGGATACGTCCAAGCATTTTCAGTTCTCCGTCATCGACCGATTGAAGACCGATACTTAACCGGTTCACTCCGCATGTTTTCCACATGTTTATCTTTTCTTCCGACACAGTTCCGGGATTTACTTCCATCGTTATTTCCGCATTCTCCGCAATATCGAAACTTTCCCGCAAAGCACGAAAAATAGAGGCAGTGTATACTCCCTCTAATATAGAAGGAGTTCCACCGCCTAAAAAAATCGTTGTCACGCAATAATCCGAAAACTGTTCTTTTTTTCCTTTTATCTCCTCCGCAAGAGCTTCCACATAAGCAGAAACCTCCTCTTGCTTTGCAGAAAACGAAAGGAAATCACAATACGCACATTTCTTTACGCAAAAAGGAATATGCACATACAGTTCCAGTTCTTTTTTCATATTTTCCTTTACCTCTTTAAGATGTTTTAAACATCACTTTTTCACTTATACATCGACAACAAAAATCACTCGTCATCCAACTTCAGTACGCTCATAAATGCTTTCTGCGGTATCTCTACGCTGCCGACCTGACGCATTCTTTTCTTTCCCTCTTTCTGCTTTTCAAGCAGTTTTCTCTTACGTGAAATATCACCGCCATAACATTTTGCCAACACATCTTTTCTCATTGCCTTTACTGTTTCACGAGCGATGATCTTACTTCCGACTGCCGCCTGTATCGGAATCTCAAAAAGCTGTCTCGGAATTTCTTCTTTTAATTTCGCGCACATTTTTCTTCCGCGGTCATAAGCGCTTCCTGCAAATACAATAAACGACAATGCATCCACTTCTTCTTTATTAATAAGAATATCAAGCTTCACAAGTTCAGATTTCTGATATCCCATCATCTCATAATCAAATGACGCATATCCTCTTGATCTTGACTTCAATGCATCGAAAAAGTCATAGATGATTTCATTCAGCGGAAGATGATAATTCAATACGGCACGTTTTTCCTCGATATATTCCATTCCCTGATAAATGCCTCTGCGTTCCTGACAAAGATCCATGATCGCACCGATATATTCCGATGTAACCATGATCTCCGCTTTTACCATAGGTTCTTCCATATAATCAATCTCCGCCGGATCCGGCATATTCGTCGGATTTGTCAGATCGATCACTTCTCCGTTTGTTTTATGGATTTTGTAAATTACACTCGGCGCCGTTGTTACGAGATCCAAATTATATTCCCTCTCCAAACGTTCCTGGATAATCTCAAGGTGAAGAAGTCCGAGAAATCCGCAGCGGAATCCAAACCCAAGAGCGACCGATGTTTCCGCTTCAAATTGCAGCGCCGCATCGTTGAGCTGTAATTTTTCAAGAGCGTCTCGAAGATCCGGATACTTTGCTCCGTCTGCCGGATAAAGTCCGCAGTATACCATCGGATTTACTTTTTTATATCCCGGCAAAGGCGAGTCACACGGTCTTGACGCATCAGTCACTGTATCTCCCACCCGCGTCTCTTTTACATTCTTCAGGCTGGCAGTAATATATCCGACCATTCCGGCGCTCAACTCTTCACATGGTATAAATCTTCCCGCTCCGAAAGTTCCGACTTCCACAACATCTGCCTGAGCGCCTGTCGCCATCATAAGCATCGGAGTTCCTTTCTTCACCGTTCCTTCCTTTATCCTGCAAAATACAATGACCCCTTTGTAAGAATCATAGACGGAGTCAAAGATCAGCGCTTTTAACGGAGCCTTTGGATCTCCCTGAGGCGCAGGAACTTTTTTCACGATCTGCTCCAATACGTCATGGATATTTTGTCCTGTCTTAGCTGAAATAAGCGGGGCATCTTCCGCTTCAATACCGATCACATCCTCAATTTCTTCTTTCACCCTCTCCGGATCTGCACTCGGAAGATCGATCTTATTGATCACCGGGATCACATCAAGGTCATGATCCAACGCAAGATATACATTCGCCAATGTCTGTGCTTCTACTCCCTGAGCTGCGTCAACTACTAAAATCGCTCCGTCACACGCAGCCAGACTTCTTGAAACTTCGTAATTAAAGTCTACATGTCCCGGCGTATCGATCAGGTTAAACATATATTCCTCCCCGTCGTCTGCCTTATATACGGTACGAACCGTCTGTGCTTTAATCGTAATTCCGCGTTCTCTTTCAAGCTCCATGTTGTCAAGCACCTGAGACTGCATCTCTCTGCTCGTCAAGAGGCCTGTCTGTTCAATAATCCTGTCTGCTAACGTAGATTTTCCGTGATCGATATGCGCGATAATACAAAAATTTCTTATTTTACTCTGATCTATAACTGACAATTTCATTCCTCCATTATTTGCATATTTTATATGATTTCTGTATTTGATTTTGTGATAAACTTCACTGCTTTCCCGAATTCTTCACAATAAAAAGTTCCACAGCCAAAGTATCTGTCATAAGTCCGGTCTTAACATTTTGCTCTAACTGCGCCCCTTCTTCCATAACAGTTCTCAGCTCTCCGAGTTCATATCGTTTCGCCGCATCCATATACCTTCCCGCAGCAAACGGATGGATCCCTGCCTTTGAAGCGATTTCCTTCTTCCCGTATCCATTCGCCATCAGACCTTTGACATGAAATAAAAGGCGGTATTCTCTCGTCATCAAAAACAGAATACGCATCGGCGGTTCTTTCAGGGCAAGTAGCTCATAATAAAGATCCAACGCCCTCTTCTGGTCTTTTCCTGCAACCGCATTGACCATCTCAAATATATGGTTCGTAATCTGAGTGACACAGATCTGATCAATATCGTCTCTTGTAATCCGATCTCTTCCGATCGTATAACAAAACAGTTTTTCCAGTTCTTGTGTGATATTCTCCATATCCGTGCCGACCTTATTCAGAAAATATGCCGCATCTGCGCCTTCCATCTGCTTTTTTTCTTTCTTTACAAGACCAAGCACCCAGCGCCGCAGCGTATTTTCATCCTGAACCGTCAACTCGACAATATGACCTTTTGCCTTTACCGCTTTATACAGCCTGTTTCGCTTATCTACCTCTTTTTCTATAAATAAAAAATAAGTAGTAGGCGGGATGTCCGTAATATAATCTGCCAGATCTGTTCCTGCATTTTTAAAAAAGCCTGTATCTTCAAACACAATAAGACGGCGCGATGCAAAAAACGGCAATGTCTCCGCCAGATCGATTACCTCTTTTATATCTATGTTCTTTCCTTCATAGACGGCATAATTCATCGTATCGCCTTCCGGAATCATCGCTCTGACAAGCCGTTCCCTATACTGTCGCTTCAAATATGACTCTTCTCCGTACAGAAGATAAATCTGTTTAAATTGTCCCGTTTTCAAATCTTCATTTAAGCTTTTCATAACTCTTGTATTATAAAGGAAAAACAATCATTTTGACAAGAGAAAACTCTCAATACTAATCTGTATTCCGTCAGACTTTATTGTGACAGCCCCGTCTGTCTGAGTATTATATGTTTTCACTTTTCTCTTTTTCAACCTATTTAACGTCTCTTCATGCGGATGTCCGTACCGATTATCAATTCCTGCCGAGATGATAGCCGCTCTTGGATCTGTCTTCTCAAGAAATGCAGCTGTACCCGAGTTTTTCGATCCATGATGGGCACATTTTAAAATTTCATATTTTCTCAAAACATCGCTTTTAACAAGAAGTTCCTCTCCCGCACCTTCCACATCCCCGGTAAAAAGCATATCGAAATTCCCATAAGAAAACTCAAGCACAAGAGACGCCTCATTTCCCGCCTTTGGTTTTGTCAGCCCCTGCGGTATGTCCGTAAGCGGGCCGATACATCTCAACCGCATCACTTCTTTTGAATCGTTTTTTTCTGTCTGCCTTTCTCCTCTTCCATATATATTTGCTCCTGTTTTCACAGAAACGACACGCGTTCCGTTTTCTACCGCTATGCGCGCCAGATCTGCCAACTTTTCATCATGATATTCTTCGGGAGGAAGCACAAGCGTGTCAATACGAACTCCCAGCTTCTGCCCTTCCAGAAGTTCTCTTATTCCACTGATATGATCCTCATCTCCGTGAGTCACAAATACATAATCAAGGCATCCGATGCCCTCCGACAACAAATACGGTTCGATCCGTTGAGCGCCTGCCTGTTTTACATCACTGCTGCCCCCGTCTATCAAATAGTTTTTCCCTTTTCCCGAAAGAACAATGCCATCACCTTGCCCCACATCCAGCACTGTTATTTTTATTCCTTCAATATCCCGGGTTTTTGCTCCGCATAAAACAATCAAAAACGCCGCCGAAACAAAAAGCATATACCCCCATATTTTCTTTGGAAAACGCCGATACATTCCATATAACGCGAACAATATCACATAATAAGCGACAAGTAATTGTACGCTCGGTTTTCCTGCCGTTATCCGCCCGAACGGAAGCATAACTGCCGCAGAGCACAATCGATCATACGCCCAAAGTATCACGCCGGAACTTTTCAGCAAAATAATACCGATCGGTTTTACAAGCAGGATCATCACAGAACCCGACAGCCCCGTTCCCATAATAACCGGGAGAGCCGGGATCACAAACAAATTTAAAAAAACCGAGTACGGCGGGATTTCAAAATAAAAGTACAGCATAGGACCAAGCAAAAACAGATTCACTGCCAAACTTGCGCTCACCGCTTTCCCCATATGCGTCCATATATTCTTTTTCTCCGTACCACACCCGAACAAACATTCAAACAAAGGCGTCAGCATACAAATTCCGCAAAGTGATCCAAAAGAAAACAAAAATCCTGCATCTGACAGACAGAGAGGATCTTTTGCACTAAGCAGCGCCGCTGCCACAGCAAGACTTGTGGGAAGGTCATAATCTCTTCCTGTCACTTCAGCGCCCATCCGAACGGAAAACATAATAAGCGCTCTTAAAGCTGAAATACTCGCTCCGGTCATTACTGTATAAAAAAGCAAAACAGTCGTTCCGACAGCTCCTGACACCGGAAATCCCACTCCTCCTTTTCTCAGAAATCCATAAAGACCGCTTCCGATAAAGGACATATGAAGCCCCGTCAAGACTTTCTTTACTTATTATAATGTAGCAAAAGGGACTTAATATAAACAGGGGGTAAAGCAAAGAGATTATTTCACCCCCTGTTACCCCCGTAAAGATCATAATATTATCCTTATAAATGTCTTTTTGTCACTCTATATTAATCGATTGTGGCTTTTATACGATTGGTCAACTTTTCGATAATATCATTTTCATCTTTCCACATAATAGTATTCTTCTGAGCAACATCAAAATGCAATCTTACATCGTTCCGGCAAATCTGAATAACATCTTTTCCAAGCCCCATAGCATAGCCTTCTTCAAAATATGCACCATTGTTTTTATCAGTAAGATCCACTACCACAAACCGACTGTTTTTTATGTACTTAAGTAATTCTGGTGTTATATAATCATTGTGTTGCACTTCATCAATAAAAATGGCAATATATCCTGCTTTTTGAATTCCTTCACGAATAGCTTCGCGCACAGGCTTAGTTTCATTTCCAAACTGCATTGCCACAAAAGCATTTCTTCCATTTGCAGAATTTTTTTGTAAAATGTCTACACGACTATAACCTTCTGGAGTTAATGAAAGCTTTAGAAGACCGTCTTTATCAAACCATTGAGCTCCTTTCCCCTGTTCAATATAGCCTTTCTGTTCTAAACACGATAACATATAATGAGATTGAGCGCTGATTAGTTGTGCATCTCTATTTATACGTTTACCAGTACTGTAATCAAATCTGTCTACGAAAAGCGCACTATATAGTTCTTCTTTTCCAAGTGCAACTTTCTCTCCTACATGCTTAATTCGGTCGTCTAAAAACAGAATAATTTTATCTATCTTTTCAGCAAAAGTACTAGGATACCAATTTTCCACAATTTCCTTTGATAAATGGACAGGGCGACCATGCGTCCGATCCCCTTCATCATATTTTTGTTTCCACTTATCACACCATTCTTTATCACGATTTGTATAATATCTAGGTTCCAATATGTTATCGGGGAATCTATTATACAGCAAATAAGAGCCCAAATGATTATAGTCAAGGTCTACCTCTGGCGCATCCAGTGGAAGTTGTATTTCAAAGCGACCACAGACTGGGCATTCATAAAACACTGTAGCAGTAGCCGGATCTGTCTGCTTTTGAGCCTCTGAGCCACATAATATACATTTACAATTTTCAGGTGCACTAGCCATATATTTCTACTTCCTTTCTAATTTGTTTTTTATTAGTATCTCAAATTCATGATATTTCAGCAAGTTTTTCTTAGGATGCTGAATTTTCCTTCCCTACAAAATAAAATACTCTTTTCAAATTTTATTTGTTGAAAAAAAAAATCCATAATCATACATTTTCATGCTGAGATGTTTTCCTATATCCATAAGATTATTTATGATTATTTCCACATCCCTATCCTCTTGATCCGGCTTTCCAAGTCTAATACAGATTCTTTCATAAGCATCACACATTTCTGAATAAAGCCTGCTGCACAATTTTCCTTCCTCGTACTCATTTTCCACATATTTGCTTTCTGCCACAGGAAAACGCTCTAAGTCCAGAGACCCGTTTGCAAGGTCATAAATCAGGTTTTTAAATTCTTGGCTATTCTTATCCATCTCTATACCTCATTTTTTCATAATTTAATTTTCTCTGGCGCACAGAAAGCCATTAGCACTTCTCTCTTTTGTATTTTAAAAAAGGGAAACAGTTCTTTGGAATTCACATAGAACTGCTTCCCTACTTGTTCTTCAGACTGCGGACAAATTGTAAGAGGATTCTTCGTTCTTCTCTTCCCAATTCATCCCACGTTTCAATAATTTCTCTTTGCTCTTTTGATAAATCCGGCCGTTTACCCTCTCCAGCGAAAAACTGCGCCAGCGTGATTCCAAATGCATCACATATCTTTTCCAGAGTTGGTATCGTAGGTATACTTTCCATTTTCATAATATTTCCTACAGCCGTCTGTGACATCCCTGTTAATTGAGCAAGACGATATTTTGAAACATGATATTTCTCACACAATTCTTTTACCCTACTGGCAGTGTACTCTTCTATACGCAAGCAAATTACACCTCTCTTCTGATTTACATACGCTTATTGTACCTGTAACTCAGAAGTTTTATTAGAACTGTATTGCTTGACTATTATACTAAAGTATAATGGAGTATCCGAGTAAAAAAATAAGAACCATGAGTTCCACATTCCGTCTATGTATTTTTAACTTCTCATTCTTTTGTATGCTGTTATTTACACTATTTCACCTCTTTTCCTCGCACAAGCATACCATTGATCTGCGTTTTCTTCAACAAAAATCAATCGACAAATTCTCCCATATTTTGTTCTTTTACCATATCTTAAATTACTCCACTCCTCTTACACAATATACCTAACCAAACATGCTCTTTTCATCTATCGTTAAGGAGACGGTTTTTACCGTTAGAAAGGTAGGTATATATGATGAACGTGAATTTCAAACTCATCGGAAAAAGAATTCAAGAAGTAAGAAAGCAACAAGCAATGACCCAAGCCGAACTGGCGGCGTTAACTGATATTTCGGATTCCTATATCAGTTGTATCGAAACCGCAAAAAAACAGGCAAGCCTCGAATCACTTATCCGCATTTCCAACGCTCTGGGAATCACCGTGGATGAACTACTCAGCGGTAATCAGATTCATAATCCCACCGATTATCAGACTGATATTGATTTATTGATGGAGGATTGTTCTCTTCTGGAACGCCGCTTTATTTATGAATTGATTTCCGTAGCCAAATATATCATTCGAAATAATGGCTGGGAATTGATCGAAGCAAAAGAGAATCGCTAAGACCATGACCAGAGGTTAATCGCTTGACCTCTGGTCTATTTTCTTTTCTTACAAAGAAAATATAATGATACGTAACAATACATGAAAGGCGTGAAAAAATGATCCAATCGGAAGAACACTCCACCAGCATACAGGAGCAAAAATCAAAAATCCGTGAAAGATACCGTGGCGTAGATCCGGATACACTGGAATGTCTCCCTGCCAAACCGCCAGAAAACATCTATGATGAAGGGCGTGAATTAAGGGTGGCTGTATATGCAAGAGTATCCACCGATGACCCCAGGCAGACTTCTTCTTATGAACTGCAAAAAAACCATTATACAGATTTCGTCAACCGACACCCTAACTGGAAACTGGTGGAAATCTATGCCGATGAAGGAATCAGCGGCACATCTTTGAATCATCGTGAATCTTTTCTCCGAATGATTGAGGATTGTCATAAAGGAAAAATCGACATGATTATCACAAAAAGCGTCTCCAGATTCGCCAGAAATATTATGGACTGTATCGGATATGTCCGACAGCTGAAGGAACTCAAACCGCCTATTGGAATTCGCTTTGAAGCAGAGGGAATTTTTACTCTTGATGCAAACAGTGAAATGACTCTCTCATTTATGGCTGCAATGGCACAGGAAGAAAGCCATAACAAAAGCGAGATCATGAATGCTTCCATTGAAATGCGCTTTAAACGTGGCATTTTCTTAAAGCCACCTCTCCTGGGCTATGATGTGGACGAGGACGGTAGACTGGTGATCAATGAAGAAGAAGCAAAAACAGTGCGTCTCATTTTTTTCATGTACCTATACGGCTATACCTGCCAGCAAATTGCCGATCAGCTAACTGCTTTGAAACGACCTACGAAGAAAGGCAATCTAATCTGGAATCCCGGAAGTATTCTGCAGATTCTGCAAAACGAGAGGCATTGCGGTGATATCCTTGCTCGGAAGACTTGGACTCCTAACTACCTCAACCATAAATCCAAAAAGAATAGGCAGGATCGAAACCAATATCGTAAATATGGAGACCATGAAGCAATTATCTCCAAAGATGATTTTGTCGCTGTCCAGCATCTTATTTTAAACGCAAAATATGGTGCGAAAGGATTGCTCCCGGAACTTCATGTCATTTTAAATGGTGCCCTTAAAGGCTTTGTGGCAGTGAATCCCCGTTGGGCTGGATTTAAGGCTCCTGACTATAATGCGGCATGCAGAAGTGTTTATGATGGCGATGACTCTATTGATTCTGCTCTCATGCCAGAAGTCTCTCCCGGAGATTTTGATTTAAGAGGATTTGAAATCACAAGAGCGCAATTTTTAAATCCTCGTGATAAACCTTATATTTTAATCACGCACAAAATATTGAAATTTAACTTAATTGCGCTCCAAAAATTTCAGAACATTGATTACATAGAACTTTTGATACACACGGTAGAAGGTCTGCTTGCTATCCGTCCCAGTACAAAGGAAAAACGCAACAGCATGAAATGGGCTAAACTCTCTGAAGTAAAGAAAGTCCCTAAAGGAATCGGAAGTGCCGCTTTTATCCCTACTTTATATGAACTATGTGGTTGGAATCCCAAATATACATATCGCTGTCTCGGTCAATTCCACCGTAAGGATGAGGAAATGGTATTGGTCTTCAACTTAAAAGAACCAGAAGTTTTTATCCCTACTTCAGAAGACACAAATCCAAGTGAAGTTCATCCCAGATCTGACTTCTTTGGATCTTCTTCAAAAAGTTTACTGGCCTATCCAGCAGATTGGCGGCATACCTTTGGCAATAATTTTTATCACCAATCCCAAGCTGCAGAAATGGCTGCATTTTCACAAAGCCAAGAGTGGAATACTCAGAACGAGGGAGTACCTTACCATACAGAACATCTTAACGTGACTCCCCCTGACAAGGCCCGTGAAGAAATCCATCAAATTATCCAAAATATGACACAGGAGGAACCGCATGAACGAATTAATGATCGTTGAAAAGCAGCATACCCCAGAAGAAAAACCTTCCATAAAAAAAGAGATGGAAATTATTCAGGATGATTCCTTTAATTATGATGGTTACGAAGTTGTCCGTGGAGAATTTTTCTCCCATCTACACGAACCCTGTATCACATTTAATAATTTCAAAGTTTATATGAATACAGCATGTATCAAAAAACTTCCTGAAACCGATTATGTTCAGATCCTTGTAAATCAGGAAAAAAAGAAGCTGGCTGTGCGCCCTTGTTCTGAAGAATCCAAAGATTCCTTCCGCTGGTGCAGCGCCACTGCGAAACGCACCCCAAAGCAAGTCACATGCCGGGTATTCTATGGAAAAATTACGGAACTGATGGGATGGAATCCAAATTACCGGTATAAACTGGTAGGAAAGCTGATCCAATCTAACGGACAGTTACTATTTATTTTTGATTTGACAGCACCGGAAATATTCACCAGAACCTCAAAAGACGGAAATAATTCCAAGACATCCCGGAAGCCCATATATCCTGCTGAATGGGAACATCAATTTGGTATTCCCGTTGAAGAACATCAAAAATCCCTCCAGATCGACATATTTGATGGATATGCTCTGTTTGGCATGAATGATAAAAGCGCAAAAAATAATATCGAAAGAGAGGATATGCAACATGAGTAACTGTACCAATTCATTACCGATTATCTGTATTGACTTTAAAAAAAGTCGTTTTCGCATTCATAAGAACACACTCCGAATGCTTGGTAATCCAGATTATATCCAGCTATTAGTCAACCCTTACAAAAATATGCTAGCCATTAGATGTTCTATCCGGGAGGATCGCTTATCGCATGAAGTGCGTCTGGAACGTTTTCCTTCCAAGAATAGTTACGAACTGTATAGCAACAGCCTCGCTGCTAACCTTTTACATAGCAATCAACATCTGCATTTTGGCAATTCATATCGTTTTTATGGAACACTGAATTCATCTCACAAAATCGCACTGTTTTGCTTAGATGATGCAGTTTCCATTTCATCAAATGACTATGTAGAGGTGGCTATATGAAAGTAGATTATTATCCCATTTTGAAAATTGACCCAGAATTTAAAAGCCTTATGCACCCTCTATCTGAGAAAGAATTTCTTTCTCTCCGGGAGAGTCTCTTAGAGGGTAAAGCAGCATATTCCATTGCAGCATGGAATGATTATCTGATAGATGGCTATGAGCGGTACATGATATGCCGTCAAGAAAATCTTCCCTATCATGTCCATCACATCGGATTTAGCTGCCGTGAACATGCGATCACTTGGATATGCCGTGAACAATTAAAAAAAGAAAATCTTCCCAACGAGCGCTTCCGGTACCTCATCGGAAAACGATATGAAACAGAACGTATCGTACGCAAAGCCCCCGCCGGTGATACAGCATCCCAAACCAGTCATAACAAACTGCAAAACACAAACAGTTACCAGACTGCACTCAAATTAGGACAAGAATATTCCCTTTCCCATAATACAGTTTATAAATATGGCATATACTCTCGGATGGTAGATATCGTTATGGAAAAAGATGCCGATCTGGCACAGAAAATATTATCGGGTAGGTTGCGTATTTCGCATGATAACATTATAGAATTATCCCGACTGCCGCAGGAAAATATCAGAAGATTAAACAAATCCCTTTCCAAAGACGGAATTGAGCATATTGTCATTTCTGATATTCTACGGGGATTTCAATGGAAACGGGTTGTGGAACCTCGCACTAAAACAATCCCACAAGAAGAAATCCCGATAAAACAAATGCCCCAATTCGACCCAAATGCCGCTCCTTCCAGCTTGGCGTATACCATGCCCTCATGGGAAGGTACCATAAAAAGAATTCGGAATGAAACAGATTTCCAAATTGTCAGCGAAGACGTTAAAAACAAATTAGCGTTCCAGATCCGGCAATTGCAGAATACACTTGCCACACTATCAAAGAAAATGGAGGATATCAGAAATGAATGATCTTTCAAAATATGTACCAAACGTATTTTTCGAGCAAATTCCTATTAATAACCTTGTTTCCAGCCAGGAATATCAGCGTAACCTTTCAATCAAACACGTCCAAAAAGCGGCTGCAAATTTCGATCTCTATCAGATCAATCCTGTAAAAGTCAGCCGCAGGGATAACATCAATTATGTTTTTAACGGGCAGCATACGATTGAGATTGTCGCTTTAGTTTCCGGTTCCCGTGAAACGCCTGTATGGTGTATGGTTTATGATGATTTGGAATATCAGCACGAAGCGGACATTTTTGCAAACCAGATGAAGTATGTAAAGCCCCTGCTTCCCTATGAAATCTTCATGGCAAGCATTGAGGCTGGGAGTGATAAACATATCCTGATAAAAGATTTAGTGGAATCATTCGGCCTGGAAATCGGATCGAACTCTTCTCCCGGATGTATCTGTGCGATTTCCACTTTGGTAGAACTTTATGATAAATATGGCTATGACCTGCTCCAGCACACCCTTGCATTATGCATTGGCACATGGGAAGGGAGCCAGCATTCCTTCAGTTCCAATATGCTCAAGGCTGTTGCCCGCCTTCTCTACGTTTACGGGGATTCCTTAAAAGATGACGTGTTCAAGGATAAAGTAGGACGCATCTCCGTAAAAGAGGTTATCCGTTCCGCAAAAGACCGCAGGGCAGGATCGCTCGGTTATGCGGAGGCACTCCTGCTCTTCTACAATAAAAAAATGAAATTTCCATTGAAATTGGAATATTTATACAGTAGAAAGCCTCCTCAGAATGTTTCCCTGACCTCGGAAATTCCTACAGAAGACTATGAAAACGATGAGAGTGAAGAAAATCCCGAATCCAGTCAGTTAGAATTATTTCAATCATAAAGGTTAATGGCACCCTGTACGTTTTAAGCAGGGTGCCACTCTATACGCTTACCGTCTCCCGACTGCCATCCATGAACGTAAATTCATATTTTTTCGCCCCTTTTATGATAACCATCTGGATCACCAACTGGGCTAATTCCGGCACATAACACTCTAATTTCGGTTGCTCCGATAATTCCATGAATTGTTTCGCCCGTAATTTTTCCAGTGCATTGCCAGTTTCTATGGTTTTCTTCCAACGTGGAATCAAGTTTTCTTTCCGGCTCATGAGCATATTATAGGCTCTTACAAATCCCAATTCCAGATCGCTCTGACTTACAACCCTATTAACGCAGGTCACCTTCCCATTTGTCATATGATTTTTGCACTGCCATTGCATAATCCCTCTGCTCTTCCATGTATGCCGGGTATAGGAGGAACCGCATTCCCCACAGAAAATTCTTGAAGTAAATGGATTGCATTCTCGACCATACCCGTACCCTTTCAACCCATGTTCTTTTACGAATTCCTCTCGGCGGGCAAATTCCAGCTGGACAGCATTCCATATTTCTTTGTCGATAATACCTATATGGCTGCCTTTCACGTAAACTTGCGTAACCTCTCCATGATTTTTCACTTGCTTTTTAGTAAGGAAATCGGCGGTATAGGATTTCTGCAGCAAAGCATCTCCCATATGCTTTTCATTTTTTAAGATGTTAATTACTGTAGAAGGATACCATTTTTTCGCTCCCATACACCCTTCAATTTTCTCATCTTCTAGCCCTTTTGCAATCTCCTGCGGGCTATGGCCCCAGAGAAATTCTCGGTAAATTCTCCGTACAATTTTGGCTTCTCGCTCATTAATGACCAGTTTTCCATCCACCTTATCGTATCCCAAAAACTTATGTGTATTTAAGTGCATCTCACCTTTTTTGAATTTGGATCGTATACCCCATTTACAGTTCTCGGAAATATTTCTCGACTCGTCCTGTGCCAAAGAACTTAATATCGTAAACAATAACTCTCCGGAAGAATCTAGCGTATTGATATGCTCCTTCTCAAATAATATCCCAATCCCTAAGTTTTTCAACATTCTTGAATATTGTAAACAATCCTGCGTATTTCTGGCGAATCGGCTGATAGATTTTGTAATCACCATATCAATCTTCCCAGACTCACAATCGGAAATCATCCGTCTAAACTGCTCTCTTTTCTTTGTGTTTGTACCTGTGATTCCTTCATCAGCGTATATGCCTGCCATTTCATAATTAGGATGGTCACTGATATAACGGGTGTAATAATCCACCTGCGCATCAAAACTATGAAGCTGATCTTCCTGATCCGTGGATACTCTGCAGTATGCAGCCACTTTAAGTTTCTTCTCAGTCCTGCTCTTCCCTTGCAGCTCGTTCCGGCTTTTTGCAGGAATAACTGTAATGTTTCGTGCCATTTCTACCCTTCCTTTCTTTGATGTAAATCGCTTTCCGTATCGGCATGAAAGCCTTCACCACTCGATCAGGAATCCTGACCCCTTCACAATAAGCTGCGCCTTTCCGCTTTCTGCCATTACACTCCCATACAATATCCCCATGCTTTTTTATATGCCGCACCAGTCTGCTTCCGCAATCGGCACAAAAAATGCTACGGTAATATGGATAATATTCTTCCGTAAGCTCCGGGACATCCCGGACAAACTCTTTCTTCTTATGCCGCCGACTCCATGAAGACTCTTTTATATAGGAAAATTCTTTTATGGATTTGCGACTATCCTTTACACTGATGTAAATATTTCCATCAAATTGCCATTGCCGTACCGCCGTATCAGGAACATGGATACCGTCACAAAAGTCTTTCCCGTAGCGTGTTCTTCCCGAACAATCCCAACTCATGCGGTTCCCGTTACTGTAAATGCGGTGCGTAAGAAGACTTCCGCATTTCGCACAGAAAAGATGTCCTTTATATGGATAATTTTCTTCCGTCACTTCCCGGATCTGGCAATCCATATCCAAATAATCTCGCTTCTTTTTTCTGGCCGCCTGAGCCTTATCCCAAAGTTGCCTCGACACGATAGGCGGATGATCGTCTTCAATATACCAGGCATCCACCTCTCCCCGGTTCCTTACCAGTTTGCGCTCCTCATTCACATAATTTTTGTGCATGATATAGTCGCCTTTATATATCTCATTCTCCAGAATCCGTTTTACCGTGCTTTCCACCCAGCCAGCGCCCTTATCCGTTTTTATGCCTGCAGCGTTCATTTCATCCGCTATTGTAGAAAGCGAATACCCTTCTGCAGCCATCTCGTAGATTTTTACGATCCACTTGGCTTGCTCCGTATCCGGAACAAACTCTCCTTTTTCATTTTTGGTATACCCAAAACAACGTTCCAGATACTGAACGGGAATCCCCTGTTCATATTTTCGCTGATACACCATCTTCGCCCCAATACTGCCGCTCTCACTCTCGGCCTGTGCAAATGCTGCCAGAATGGTGAGCATCAACTCTCCCTGCGAAGACAAGGTATTGATATTCTGAAGTTCAAAAAAAATACCGACATTGAGTTCCTTCAGCTCTCTGGAAGCCTTCAGGACAATGGCGGTATTTCTCGCAAACCTTGATACGGATTTTGTGTATATCAGATCAATCTTTCCGTTTCTGGCATCCATAAGCATTTTCTGAAGGCCGGGACGCTTTTCTTTATAACCGGAAATGGCGAAATCATAATAGACACCTGCGTATTCATACTCTGGATTTGATTGGATCAGATTTTCATAGTATGCGATCTGGTTTTCCAATGAGTTCTCCTGTTCCAGCGCATCTGTAGAAACACGGCAATATGCACATACTTTTTTCCGATAGTCTTTCAATGATCTGGCTTCCAATACTTGAATTTCCATAGGCTGCTCCTTTCCTTTTGGTAGTCTATCTATCACTCTAAACGCCAAGAATAGCAAGTAGAATATCACACCGTCCACCTCTCAGTTATTGGCATTACCGCACAAAAAATTGCCCACGGAAGCCGGAGCCTCCGTGGGGATTGTTACTCATACTCTCTTCGCATAATCAAGGGAAATCCACCCAGCACCGCTTTTGAGCCTTCCCCATCCTGCGGTCGATCCTGTACCGGTTCTCACCTCAGTAATGGTAAACACGCCTTTTCCAGTGTACTTTCCGGTTTTCCCATAGTTGGTTCCGGGACCTTTTCGAATATTTAGATCCGTTGCAGTGACTTGTACTAGAAACGGCGTTCCCACCTCACCAGATGTAGTCTGCTTTCCTGTATAGATAACTTTGCCGTTTTCATCATACACGGAATAACCCGCATTGGAGTCAGCGCATCTCTTGGCATTATCAAGATTGTTAAAGGCTCCCTTCTGGCTCTTGGCATCTGACCAGCTTTTGCGGACGCGGTATAAGACCGAAGCCGCAGATCCGGAGGAAGAACTTCCCAGTGCTGCCGTTACCCTGGAGGCCAGATCCCCAAGACGGGAATACAGCCAGTCTCCCGGACAGGACTTGTTTGCAAACCAGCGATGGACGGTAAGTACCATCTCATCGGACTTCGGAGAATAGTTCAGCGTTTTGGTCTTGTCCCCCAGCCAGAGAAGTTTCTTCTTCCCATTTCTTTTACAAATGTCCGTACAAAGTTTCACGAGGGAATTGTAAACGGCTATGGTCATTGCATAGGGATGATTCAAATCGCTGGCACACTCGATAGTAACAGCCCGCTGGTCGTTGGCGCTGCTGGAAGAACACCAAGAGCGATTCTTCTCCTCCACGCAAAGTGCAATCTTCCCATCCTTTCCGATACCATAATTACAGCTGGCCTCTCTGGAGGGACTGGTAAAACATCCGCAGATGCTCTCCGCTGTCAGCTGACCGACCACACAGTGGGGCGTGATCCGGTCAATGGAATGTGTCCTCTGACCGGAATGATTGGGACTTAATTTTGTGTAAGATACGAGGGAACTGTTTGAGTATGCCATTATTCATTACCTTCCTTTCCGTTTTCTGCTCTATCATGAAGTTGTTCTAATACCGTTTTGATCTTATCCGGGATCGGAAGCCCCAAATGACCAGCATTCTCCAGCAGGCTTACGCCTTCATTGGAGATATAGAAAAAGATGACCGCTGTCCGTAAGACCGCCCCGGTGCCGATCACCTGCACATCGATGATGTTTGCAATCCCGACCAGCAGGAAGATCAGTACTTTGCGGAAGATCCCCTTGAACCCAACTGCACTGGATAATTTTCTGTCGATGATGGCGCACATCACACCCGTGATATAGTCGATCACCACAAAGGCAATAAGCGCATACAGCAGCCCATCACAACCTCCGAGAAAATATCCCAGCCAGCCGCCCACAGCGGTAAAAATGAGTTGAATAGTGTTCCAAAATTCTTTCATGGTGCATTCCTCCTTTGAAATTTGGGTATGAAAAAAGCGGCTGCTCCAAAGAACAGTCGCTGATTTCCAGAAAATATATAGTTATGCTGTCCGCTTCCACATATAGCAGACAATATAAGGCTGCAGGTTATTATGAGAGCCTCCACCACCTGTATTCGAGTTACTTCCTTTCGGGGTCAGTGTATGAGTATGAGCACCTGTACTACTGGTAGGAGACGTTGCATCTGCTCCAGAAGTTCCTGCACTATGCACCGTGTAACGGCTACTTCCAGCCCCTCCGTCAGTATCCCGCCCAATGTTATGGGTATGGCTTCCAGCACTGCTTGTTGTAGTCGAACTTCCAGAAAAGGTATGCGTGTGACTAGGTATCTGACTCGTTGTCAATGTTACTGTAGCTGCTCCACCAGTTTTTTCCACGGTATTGAAATTACTGTCGGATGTGTTAATCCCCACTGGCACCCGACCACTGCCCCATGCCACCCAAGTGCCTCCAAAATAAGTAGCGGGATTGGTAGAAGTGACACTCATATAGATGCTGCCCACCGGATACATGGTCTTAGTAAACTGCTGGATGTATTCTTTCAGAAGCATCCCATAAACTTTCACATCCCAGTTCTCCGCAACCTCAAAGGTATTATCAGTTTCTGAAACTTTCCCAATCGCCACACCTTTTCCGCCACTTTTAAAGTCCATGACTACGGCAGCCGTGGAGACGATCTCCTGCACGGAGATGGTAGAAAACGCATCCTCCAAGGTGTAGCGAACATCATAGGAGGTTTCCGTAGAGATCTGCCCGTTGCCGTAGGTGAAGGCCGTATTGGATGCAAAGGTCACCCCGGTGTCTGTCCACTGCTCCGCTGACAGCTGCTTGTACTGAACAGAAGTTTTGAGGGTGTTCTTTCCACCGCAGGTGGAATAGCCAAAGGATACCAGCGCATGGATGTATGTCCCATCATCATCCAGCGTCCCATTGTTTAAGCACCGCTGAGATAGGGAGGAATTGAAGTACGGCGGGGAATAGGCAGTCACCGTGATCGAAGCGGACACCTCCGCCGACACCCGGCCCCTGGAATCCGTTACGGTGGCCTTGAAGGTAATTGTCCCGGAATTATTGAGAAATCCAGTCGTCAGCGTGGAAGCAGAACCGCTGTATCCACCACCCGTAATGGAGTAGGACTTGATGGTAGAACCATAACTCCCTGCTGCCCCATTGATAGTCAGTTTTACCTTGGACTTCGTTTGCACATAAATGCCCCATGTACTTGGCACTTCTCCATCGATTCGGGATGCAGTCAGGCTGGAGATGGTCGGCTTCACACTAGAGGGAACACTTAACGTCAGCGTACAGGTTTTAGAACCGATATTCGTATTCCCATTGTAGGTCGTGCAGGTAATGGTGCAGGTACCACTGGTCGCATTCGGGATCTGATTTGCCAGAGACAATGACGGCGTCCATGATACGGAAGTTGCCGTTGTCTTGGTTACAATTGTCCCGCTGGTATTTCCAAAGGAATAGGTGAGCGTATGGGTAAACGAAGAAGATGCCCTGCTGATTGAAATCGTCCCGGCAGTTCCCATTGTCATATTCGCAGTAGATACACTGGAAGCACGAGGGATACTGTCCAGTGTGATATTAGCACTGGCTGTGATCGTCCCATAGTATGTTCCACTTAAGGTCGCCCGAATATTGAACACCGCTGAAATCGTTAAGGACTTGCTGCCATCGCTGGCATGATTGACCGTCCTTGATACCGTTCCCAGTAAATGTGTCCCTGTGGAACTAACCGCCGGAGAAACATAGGTAAGGGCCGTCCCGTCAATAGTACATTTATTATCGCTCCGTCCATTGATACTTAAACTCCAGTCATTTACCAGATATAGCTTACAGGTAATGGTAGATGTATTGGCAGAGACATTCTTGCTCTGCGACCAGTCCACCCGCAACTTATAATGGCCATCCCGGATGGAACCGGAAAAACTGCCGCTGGATGCCATTGTTCTCACCCCCTCCTGCTATCAGCGTCTTAGACCGGGCCTCTCCATTTGATTGAAAGATTCCCGTTGGTTCTCGGTATAAAATCAAACCACCCCCGGCTTTCATTACCGAGGGACAGTTTATTGCGGATCTCCGCATTGGTAATCACAAGGCTCTGGTTGGAGATATAGGCGATCTTCTGCCCATTCTCTTTAAAGGCCAGTTCCTCGTTGGATAGTTCTGCAGTGAAGGCGTTCCCGACCTTTCCCAGTTCAATGAGCGCTCCCTTAAACCGAATATACTCCTCCAAAAGCAGCTGGTTTGTAGAGACATTTTCCTTGATCTCATCCGTGATCGCCGTGAAATCCATCCGGATTTCTGTACTGTTCTGGGTGATGCTGGTCTCGAAATCCTTCTGGATGGTCTCCAGCTCCGAGCGGGAAATGAATTCTTCCCGAACGGACATATTGATCTGCTCCGAGGTCTTTGTGATCTCAGAGTAACATTCCCGGATGTTTTCCTCCAAGGAAGCAATATCGTCCTCATAGCCGGAGAAATTCTGAAAAGTAGCCTGACAGCTGGTAATTAATGCCACGCTATCACCCCCGGTCAGTTGGAGACATCACACTGCAGTGTCAGGATGCTGTCGATATCCGCAGCGGAAAGGTAGATCACTTTCCCGGTCTTATCAAACTCCGCCGCATGGCCGTCCTTGTCCTGCGCATACCATGTGTAGGTGAGAGACTGCTTTTCCGTGGCAGCCGCCCAAGCCGTGCCGGAATACTTCATCAGGGTCACCGTCTGGCCAGAGTGATCCACCTGATACCAGAAATCGCCTTCCTTGGGATTAGATGGGGCGGTCTCCGAGATACTGCCAAGCAGGGGATCGACCTCCTTCTGATTGGTACGGACGATCACATAAGGCACTACACCGCCAAGATTGTTCTTGACCGTATAGCCCCCGATGGAAAGCATCTCCGATACATAAGGGTCGGATTTATCCTCTACCGTGATCACGTCCTCATAGGTGTTTCCCTTGTAAGTCATGGTGCAGCGGTAGGACTGGATATTTACGATGTCCGCCCCGGATACTGACAGGGTGGAGGAAGTCTCTCCGCTGATATTCTCCCATTCGCCGCCTGTGTATTTCGCCCACTGGTAGGTGGCTCCCGTGGTGATTTCCGAAGCGCCGTCATAGCCAACCGCCGCCAATGCAAGGCTTCCGGACTGGTTGATCACCACCGTGCCTTCCGGCGCATACACAGAGAACACAATCGCATTGGCACCGCTGGCTCCGTTGCTGCCCTTGTTGGATTTCGTCCATGCGAACTTCTTCACCACAGAAGCCCCAGAAATCGTAAAAGTCAGGTCAATCGTTCCGTTCAAAACCGTTGCCCCGCCAAGGGTCGCATTGGCAGCAAAGGACAGCACCACCAATCCAGCCTTGGAAGCGGTCGCTGCAGTATTACTCTTGACCGTCACCCCAGAGGGCAGCGTTCCTACCGTACAGGTACAGGCAGTCTGATTGATCCCCAAATATCCCATGAAGGGAATGGTCACCTCTGTGGCCGTTGCTACCAGCCCTCCGGAGGTACAGGCAATGTTCTGTGCCTCGTTCCCAAGGATGACGGAAAGCCCTCCCGTTCCGGCCGCACCCGGTTCGCCCTGAGAGCCGTCATAGATCTTCGTGAGGGAAGTGGTATCATACACATCCGGGTCATCCGTAGCCAGCTTGATCTGGGCCACCCCGTTAAAAAAGACTGTATGCTCCGGTTTGACCACCAAAGTACCGCCGGAAATGCTGGCGTTGTCCGGCGTGGTAGGATAATCCTTCCATTCCCCGGCGCTGTCCTTATACTGCCATGCCGTGATCGTCACACCCTGTACCTGTGCCGTCAGCGTTGCCTGCTTGGCTCCGACCAGAGAAGAATTGGAGTCATACTTAAACACATAGGTGTCCGCCGACAGATAGGCCAGCTTGGCGTTCTGTGCATTGCGGATTAGCGTATACGTGATGTCGGCAGAGATATTGACCGTGTTCTTTGTCTCCGAGTCGTAATAGCTGATATAGCAAAGATAGGTGAGCATCCCGGAAGTGGCTGCCGCCAGCTTATTGGCATTAACCGTCAGGACACCTTTGGAAACGCTCTCCCCGGAAGTCAATGCCGCTTCCGCTCCATTTCCTTCTTTTCGTTTCCACGAAATTGTAAGCCCCGATGCGTCCAGTGTCAGATTGGTCTGGTCGAGGAACACCACTGGGGTAAGTGTCAAAGGTGTGCTGGCCCAGTCCGGCGCATAGGTATGGGGCAGCACGTTCGGATCTTCAATCTGTGACTTTGGCAGATTGGATGTGATATAGGCCGACAGTTTCCTCTGGTCTGTGATATCCACAAAGGTCTGCTGGCTGGAAGTCAAAATTGCCATGTTCGTCTCCTCCTGTTAAATCGTGATTTCACAATAAAATGATGCGTTGTCCGTCACATCTTCCGTGGTGACTGTGATGGATTTCATGCCCGTATGGGAACTGTCCCAGTCGGCATCGAGGTCTTCCCGGCCAGAATTCCGGTGCCAGACAAAGCTACTGGCCGGGAGAGTATCCGTGATTTCCTTATCCCACGAATACAGCCGGCAGCGAAGGATGCTTTTCTGCCCCTTATCCCGGAAGATATTCACCCCATCCACCACCAATTCCGTCCGGTACATCTTCTGGGCATTGATCTGATCCACTTTGCCCGTAATTACCTCGATCTTGGAAGTCTGCCCCAACAGGTCATCTTCGATGGAAGTGATGTTCTGCTCCTGCTTGGCAGACTGGGAAGTCAGCCGGACACCTGCGGCACCAATGGTAATGGTGTTGCCGGAAGGGTCAAGATAGTCCCGTGTCCGGCTGAGACACAGGTATGTCCCGTCAATCCCGTGCGGTTTGGAGATGCAGCGCACATACATCCTCGCCCGGATATCCCCGATATCCGCACCCGTATCGGACTCATCCACAATGGTCAGTTCCATGCTGGTGACGCCTTTGGCCAGTTCTGCAATCCGGGCCTTGGCCTTCCGCAGCAGATTTCCCGCCAGTGTCACATCCTCCCAAACTTCTGTCGTCCAGATCCAGCCGATTTCTTTCACCGCTTCCTCATCGTACACATAGTTCTTGCCATCGTTCACCGCTGTAATATCCAACCGGGTATCCGTCTCGGTTTCGTTGCCCTCCTCATCAGTCTCCGTAAGTTTCGCCCCCAGCGGAATCAGCGCCGTCACCCGCTCCGTGTGGTCACGGGTGATCTTTACATCGGTCAGGTTCTTACCAAACTCCACGGTCTGCAGCGAGCGGTCTGGAAAATCCTCCAGATAATCCAGCACCTTCCCATCTTCGGTATAACGCACCTGCAGGTAGCCGCCGTGTGTCTTGATCAGCTTATCCTGTATGGCATCCAGCGTCACGGAATAATCGGAATTGCTGTAATTGATATAGTCGTTATTATCTGTAACCGTCACAGTACCAAGAGTGAACTGCTTCTTCTCCTCCACGGCAACGTTATGCACGGAAAGGAACTGCTCCAGCAGGCCACGGAGCGGCCCCTGATAGGAAAACGGTGGCTGCATCGTGTCCTTCAGATACGCAAGGCAGGACTCGCACGTCCATGTGTGGGTGTTATAAAAATCCGTCCCCTCATCCAAGGCCCGCCCCTCAAAGACTGTCAGATCATCTTTCTTACAGACAATCGTGGAAGCCATCGGCTGAATGGAAGAAAGATAGGGATGGTTAAACGGGGCAGAGAGGGTCAGGCTGTCTATATTCTCCGCATCCTCCTGTACCTTCGCCTCTGTGATGGAAAGCTGGGACAGATGGGGATGGTAAAACAACTGCCCATCCACAAACACTCGAAACAAACTCATAGGCGTCCCTCCCGGTACCGGAAGGTGGTCGTTCCTTCTCCTGTAATGCTGACCGAGTTTTGCCCTTCCTGCAGTTCCAGTTCCGGGAACGTCCACGTCCCTGCGCTGACAGACTTTTTGAATACATCTTCACCGATACTCCAAATGAGCGCCGTCTCAGCTGTCGTAATGACTGTGGGGACAACCGGCATATAGTCATTGTTCAGGATTGCCGTGCCGCCACCAGTGATGGTGACCACTGTTTCTTCCGTATGATAACGGTAAGAGTCCCCATCTGAACAGGACAGCACCATCTGGCCCTTTCCGGTGAGGGGATCATAGGCCGGTTCCAGTTCCAAGGTGCCAACGGCATACAGATCCGGCTCCTCACTTAAGATCACCTGACACAGTTGTCCGGCATAGAGATTGGCAAGGACATCTTTCATCTGATTGAACTTCTCCCGGCTCCCTAACATGGACAGGGTAATGGTAAAGCTCCGGGGCTGGTAGGATACCCGCCCAAGAGCCTCGGTAAAACGGATCGGCGCATTGCGCCCCGGCACCACAACCGTATTGGTCTGTGACTGCGGCGTTGGAAAATCAATCTCCTCCCGGAGCCAGCCCATCGCATACATCCAATGGTCATTGATTTTCACATCTGCCCTCATAGGCTCAGCCTCCTTTGCAGTTTCTGTGTTTTTCCAAGGCCGCTGTCAATGGCAGGGAGCAGATGCCCTACCAGCGTCCCGTCATCCAGATACAGCCCCTTGCAGCTGTTTTCCGCAATGATCGCCAGATATTTTTCCATTGCACTGGTATTCAGTCTGCTGGACAAAATATTTTCCAGCTGATTATAAAATCCCTTCAGAGGAAGCACCGCCTCCCGGCCAGCCTCACCGCCTGCCATCAGGCTGCTGCCATTCATCCCAAAAACGGTCGGTTTCGTCAGGATACCGCCCTCCTTATACCAGTCAATGGACAGGTGGGGAACGCTCGGCGGAGCAAGGGATAGCTTGCCCGTAATCTTGAAATGGGGCAGTTTGATCTTCGGCAGTTCCAGCTTCATGCCGGAGAAGAAGCCACTAATCTTATCCACAATCCCTTTAATCGTATTTTTTGCCGCTTCAATCGGCTTCGTAATGGCGGTCTTAATTCCGTTCCACACCGTGGTGGCGGTACTCTTAATCCCGTTGAATACGGAAGACACGGTACTCTTCACAGCATTAAACACGCTGGAAACCTTGCTCTTGATTCCGTCCACCACCGTGGAGATTACCGATTTGATCCCGTTCCAGACCGTGGAAGCCACGGACTTGATGGCATTAAAGACAGAGGTCACGGTATTTTTGATGGCGTTCACCACCGCCGATACCTTGCTGCTGATGGCGTTCCAGATGGAACTGATCACGTTCTGGATAGCCCCCATAATGCTGGAAATCACACCGGAGATAGTCGACAGCACGGAACTGACGGTATCCTTAATTCCGTTCCAGACGGAAGTGACGATATCTTTGCAGTTCTCCCAGATAAACCGGAAGGGCAGCGTGATGATGTCCACTGCACCCTGAATGATAGAACCTAACAGCATGACTGCGGTCTGCACCACGTTGCAGATGCCGTTCCAGACATTCTGCAGGTGTGTCCAGAGGTTCGAAAACCACGTTTTCACACTTTCGATCATGGTGCCGATTCCGGTGCAGATGGTATTCCACAGGTTTCCGAACCACTCCGTAATGGCACCCCAGTTCTGGATGATGGCGATAATTCCGGCAATGGCCGCCGCTACCGCCGCAATCACGGCGATGATCGGCAGAAGAGAGATATTCAATGCCCCCACGGAAACCGCCAAGGCTGCAATGACTGGAGTTAACGCGGTAAACGCAGTCAGCAGTACACCAAGAATAACGATAAAGTTCTGTACCGGCCCCGGCAGTTGCGCAAACCATCCGCTCACCGTCTGAATCACACTGACCAGTGGCGGCAGAATCGTATTGGCAATCTCCGCCAGCTTCTCTCCCAGAGGAACAAGGGATTGCTGTAGCTTCCGGGTGTTGGATTCCATCTCCTGCATAGGTGTGGTCGTTGCATCAAACAGCCCCTGTGCGGAACCTTTCACACTGTCATAGGTGTTTCCCACCGAAGTTAGGGAAGTGATGAATTTCAGGTTCCCGTCCTCGGCCATCGTGCCAAAAGCCAGCGCTGCAAGGTTTAAGGCTTCCTGCTGGTTCGTACACCCGGCGATATCCGCCACAATGGAATCAATGACCTGTTTCTGGGTAGCACCGCCATTCTGCCAAGAAGCAAACAGTTCCTGTGTTTTCGTGGAGAACATCCCGATGGATTCCCCGATGGTGCCGTCCACCAGACGAGTGGTCACCTCGTTGATGGCATCGTTGACCTTGTCGAGGTTATATGCGCCATTCTTCAGGCCGTTATCCAACAACTGAAAATACTCCGAGGCAGAATAACCTGCCTGTGCGAACTTCCCGGCATACTCGGAAAGGTTATCGCCCAGCTCATTGGTCTTATCCAGACCGTTCTGGGTACCCACCACGATGTAGTCCATCGCTTCCTGGGCGGTCAGGCCATACTGCTGCATCAGGGAATTGACGCCCCGGAGGGTTTCATTCATGTCGATGCCATACAGTTCCTCCAGCGTGAGGGCCTGCTGGGTTAGGTTGGTCAGATCGGTTTCGCTCAAATCGCCAAGGTTTTTCTTTACCATAAGAACAGCCTCGGCCACGGCATCCATGCTTTCCCCGACCCCGGAGGAGTACACGTTTTTAATGACATTTGCGGACTGTTCTGCTGCCTGCCCCGTCTCTCCAAAGTAGGCGTTCACCTTGGTCACTGCGTTTTCTGTATCGGAATAGGCTTCCAGGGCATTCGTACCAATCTCCTGTATCTTGTCACCAACAGCAGACAGCTGATCCGCAGCCTGCATGAGCGCAGCGCCTTTCGTATTCTCCGCAATCTGGCCCACATCGTCCGCTGTATTTTCCGCAGCGTCTCCAGCCTCGTTCAGCTGCTGGATCAGGTTTTGGATGGCCTGCCCGTCATCCACCGTATCCAGAGCGTCTGTCAGCTGGCGGATATCAGCTTTGCCGCCTGTGGCAGACTTCCCGATCTTCTCAAGGGCCGTCCGCAGCTGGTCAGAATTCGCAGTCCCGTTTTTTATAGCCGAGGTCAGCCGACTGCCAAGCACATCCGCATAATCATCGACTTCTGTTCCGGTAGCAGCGAATAGCTTCTCCAGCCTTGCTGTGTTCTGGGAAAGGCTATCCTGTTCCGTCTGCAGGTCAGATAGGTCAGCTTTATATTTGTTCAGCTTGCCACGGGTTTCCTCAATTTCCCGCTGGAACGCCTGATACTTATCCGCCCCGATATCCCCACGGGCAAAGGCTGCGGCCACCTGCTCCTGTGCGGCTTCCAGAGCCGACAGCTTTTCTTCTGTCTGGCTCACTGCCTGCGCTAAAAGTTCCTGTTTCTGCGCTACCAGCACCGTATTGGAAGGATCGAGTTTTAAGAGCCGGTTCACATCATTTAAAGCAGACTGCGTTTTCGTGATGGAAGAATTGACACTCTTTAACGCTTTGTCAAGACCAGTGGTATCACCGCCGATCTCCACCGTAATACCTTTAATCCGGTTTGCCACAACCCTCACCTCCTTAAAAATGGGCGTAAAAAAAGCCCGGATTATCTCCGAGCATGAAAAAAGCACCGATTATTTCTAACCGATGCTATGTAAAAACAAAATTATTTTTTTAACTGAAGGCCATCTTTAAATGCCTCGCCAACTCTTTCAGTGACCTTATAGTAGCCATGCGTATATGGATCAAAAGCAATGGCATCCACTTTTGAAATGTTAACTTTATCACCATCCATCACTTTTTCATCAGCGGTCGTATTTACAACCTTTCCAATAACTCCACAGCTATATTCTCCATCTTGGTACTCTATAAATTCACACTCCATGCACAGCGGGAATTCCTGTATAATAGGTGCATCAACATGTTCAGATTTTACAGCAGTCAATCCGCTGTTTTCAAATTTTTTCAATGTTTTATTTCCGGATTCCACGCCAAAATAGTCTGCTTCCACTACATGAGAAGCATCTGCGATACTGACCGTAAATGCTTTCCGTGCCTTGATATTCTGAACAGTTTTGTGTGTTTCCGTCAGATTCAGTACAACATGGTCTCTTTCCTGCATAGTACCCCATGCAGCATTCATCACATTTACACTTCCATCTTCATTATAGGTAGCCACCATAAGTACAGGCATCGGGAAAATGGCTTCCGTTGTTTTAATATCTTTTCTCATCGTATCAGCCTCCTGTTTTTATTGCCTTCCGGCTAAATCTATGATAACATAGCACCGAAGTAATTAAAAGTACCCACATAAAAGTAAGGTACTTTCTTAGAGGTAAGTTAAATGAGTAAAAAAGATATTGAAAACGCAAATTTTGAAGATACCGGTTATAGTTACACGCTTTCACTGATAGCGGGAAAATATAAACCTATCATTCTTTACTGTCTGATGGAATATGAGCCTGTCCGTTTCAATGAAATGCAGCGTTATTTAAAGAAGGTATCTGATAAAACCCTTAGCCAGAACCTAAAGGAACTGGAAGCCGACAATTTAATCATCCGCAAAGTATATCCACAAATCCCACCTAAAGTAGAATATTCTCTTTCCGAGAAAGGCCATTCTCTCATGGAAGTATTAGATCAATTATGTGTATGGGGAATGGAACACCGCAATGCATAATCCGGTTGTTTGCATTCCCCACAAGCCTATAATCTTTCTTAAAACTTATCAAAATCCGCCTGCGTGGCAACCCGCCTGTATTTCACGCCGTCATTGGATTTCTCCGTCCACATATCCAGAACCAGCCCAATCGTGAGCAGATCCAGATCCCGGATGGAAATCCCCAGTTCCACACTCCGCAGAAGGAACAGCGGCGTGGTCATTTCCCGCTCACTTCTGCCAATCTTTTTTTTGACGTCACATCCGTCACAAGGTTCTCACCCCACAGTTCCAGAATCTGCGGCAGCACCTCATAAATGGAAAACATATCAAACTGATCCAGCCAGTCCTCAATCTTTGACGGGATACTGTTATCCGCATGGTAGGCCATCACATAGGCCACGTTCTCAAAGATCTCCAGATCCTCAATCTGCAGCTCCTCGCCATTTTCTGTCTTGCCTTTATAGGATTTCTCCAGCTTAGACAGATCCTTAAAAATATCCCTCTTGAACTTTGCCCGGTACAAGCGGGGGATGGTAGCAGAGGAACGAAACGGCACCTTTTTCCCACTGATTTCTATCTCACGTTTAATCATACGCTACCTCCCTGACCACTTGCTTCCTCCGGTTCTTCCTCGGTAGGAATATATACCGTCTTATACCAGTTCGCATAAGTTCCGGCATCTGTGGTATCCCCGGTTCTGGCCTTGACCAGCCCATCGGAACGTGGGTCAGCCGTAATTGACAAAGTCTCCGTGCCCGGCTCAATCGTATCTTCCTTCGTCTCCGATTCGATGGACGGGCGGGAGGCAGAACAGTTATACAGTACATGACGGATGGCATTCACATCTCCGTCAAATTCAAAGAGCAAGGCAAATTTCACGCTCTCACCAACACCGCTGTTTTCGACCAGCACCCCTTTCGCATCCAGCTTCTCCTGCAGGATCTCTGTGCGGAACCACTCCGGAATCAGGGCGATCTCCAGATCACCGCTGTAACCATTGTTGGTCACACTGCGGAAATACACAATACCATCCGCATAGAACGGGCTGGTTTCGCCCTCCGCATCCAGACTGATGCTCACTGCGCCGGGGATTGCCTTTGGCTCCGCATACGAAAAAGTGGTCGTGCCATCGGAATCCGTCTCGGTCAGTTTTGCAGCATGGACGTTTTTCAGGTTATACTTGACCTTGTTTCCCATAAAAATCAAACCTCCATTTCAAATGAGTAGAGGACTTCATAGAGTTTTTCACTCTCAATCCAGACCTCTGTTTTGTCATAAAAAATACCGTGCGTATCCAGCACGGCTTCCAGCTTCTGTTCCACAGCCAGATCCTTACTGTCTGTGTACAGTTCGATATTCACACTGCTGACCTTCAGATAAACTTTCCCATCTGCGGAGAAGTTGTCGCTCTGAGGCAGAAGGTAGCAGATAAAGGGAGGATCGGGGGATTCCCCTTCCGCAAAATGGTCATAAGCAAAAGGGATGCCCGTTTCTCCTAAGAGTTTTATCAAATCATCCATTTGTCAGGCTCCTCTCAATCTCGCGCTCCAGCTGTTCCATACCAGCCTCTTCGGCAGCAGCGATATGGGGCCTTGCTGCAACCCGGCCGCCGCCACGCTTCGCATGGCCATGTTCCAGCAGATGGGCGATCTGATACCGGTTCCGGGAATGCACCGTCACCTGCAGGGCATTGGCACTTTCCTTTGTGGTCTTCACAGCCCAGCTTTTGGCATAGTCGCCGGTATCCCTTGGAGCACTGGCCTCGATATCTTTCCGGACGGTCGTGCCAGCCTTTTTCACCGCTTCCTTCACATCTTCAGTCGCCAGCTCTGCATATTCCGTAAGCTGTTCCATCACAGCAGCAGAAAGCTGGTTGATTGGAATTTTCCTTCCCATCACTATCGCCTCACTTTCTCGCAGGACAGCTTAATGCTCTTGCGCCTGAAATTCATATGATCCACAGCGGCGATATTATAAAGTTCCCCGTTGAACTCTACACGGAAATGGGTGGAATCAATTTCAGCCGCCTTTTTGCACCAGCGGATCGTAAAGTCAATGCTGGAATCATCCACCACCAGCCCTGCATCGGTCTGTTCTTTCCCTGCCTCACCGCTGACGGTCGCATAGCAGGTATAGAAAGGCTGCCATTCATTCCGGTGATTTCCGATGTCGTCCGTAACCACCGTATTCTTGGATATAAAAATCCGTACATTCAAAAGTTCGATGTTCATCAGAAAGCCTCCTTCCTTGAACCAAACAGAAGGGAGCGGAGCGTCAGGATTAAATCATGATGATCCGCTTCCTCCCGGTGTTCGTAAAAATAGGCGACCGCATACATGACTGCTATTCTGACCTTTTCATCACCCTGCAGATCAGTCTCTTCATCCACACGAAGGACATCCCTGCAAAGATGCTCAGCGGATGATATAAAACCTGTAATCAACTGGTCATCCTCTTCATAGTCAACTCGAAGATACTGCTTCATCTCTTCCAACGTGACAACCACAGGAATGCCCCCTTTCTGTAAGAGTTAATTACTCCGTTCCAGCGCCAGAAGGTGTGCTGGCCTTCAGCTTCAGGATCTGCACCGCTTCCGGGAGAATCAGTTTGCCGTCCACACGCTCTTTTGCCACGTAACCGATCATGCCATTACCTGCAAACAGTTCCCGCAGTTCAGAAAATGAACGTGTTCCTCGATCACCGATGTTGTAATACTTATAATCACCATAGGCAATCGCATCTTCTGGAGCATACGCAGAAGTATGAACTGCGTAGCCAAGAATCCGATCCGGCTCTCCGGCCTGATAGGAAGGCTGCCAGATATAGGCTCCGTTATTGTCCTTCAGCTTCCGGAGGGAAGAAAGGGTTTTATCGTTCAGAATAAACGATGCACTTTTACGGTACGGCCGCTTCAGGGCATACACCAAATCCAACATATCGTCCGACTTGATTGCCGCACTTAAAGTCCCGGCCACCGTACCACCACCGGTCGCTGCAAAAAGGCCCAGAGGCTTGCCAGTACCATCCCCGTTCAGGAAAGCATCCTCTTCCGCATTGGCCAGCGCTTTTCCGAACTGATCCAGAATGTAGCCTTCCAGATTGAAGGCGTTATCATAGAGCAGTTCCTCGGTTACCTTGATCGCCACATGGAGTTTATGGGCATCCAGCAAGATCTGGCTGAAGGTTGCGTCCCCAAACGTAAGAGCGCCGCCCTCTTCAATCCAGCTGGCGGCGGGTTTCGTTGCGGCGATATTGATTTTGTGTTCCCCGGAAGTCGTGATGATCGTGGCCAGACGGCGCATAATATTCTCTTCCGACAAAGTGTCAATCAGACGATGGTCATATTCCTCCGGTACCAGATACCCACCGTCTGCGTCCACGCCTTCCTGCAGGATGTTGGACACACGCTTAAAATTGGAGCGGAACGCATCCAGCATGGCTTTCCGGTATTCATCGGAAGCACGTCCGGTCTTTGGTTCCTCACCTCTGCCGCTGCCCGGCTTGGAAGTCAGGGGCTGGTTCACCGGACGGTTCAGTTCCGCCTCCAGCGCCTCCTGCCTCTCCAGACGGGCAATCTCTTTGCCAAGGTCGTTGATCTCCTGCTCCATCTGGGTATAGGTGGCATCATCTTCTGCTGTCAGTGTCCCTTTCTCCGTGCGGTGGGATTCCAGAAAGGCTTTTGCAGCCTCCCACGCCTTATTCCGCTTCTCACGCAGTTCTAAAATAGTCATAATCGTTTACCTCCATTACAAATGTTGTTTGATCAGGTTCAGCCGTTCCATCAGGGAATCGACAGAGCGCCCGGTTTCTTCCGGTTGTTTTTGGATACGGCATTTCGCCGCTACCTTGTCCATTAGGGAATTCGTGACCGCCGCACGGGAGAACATCATCGGCGCTCCCGCCACAGCCAAATCCTCTTCCTCTTCGGCATCCTCAGATGACCGTTTCAAAATGTCATCCGCAAAGCCCAGTTCCACTGCGCTGTGGGCATCCATCCAAGTTTCCGCATCCATCAGATGGGAAAGTTTGGCACGGGACAGCCCCGTCTTGATCTCATAGGCGTTGATGATGCTTTCCTTTACTTCTGAGAGCATACTGATCGCCTTTTCCATCTCGGCGGTATCGCCAAAGGCAACCGTGGCCGGATTGTGGATCATCATCATGGAAACAGGGGAGACCAGCACCCTTGTCCCGGCCATTGCGATCACACTGGCTGCAGAAGCCGCAATACCGTCAATCTTTACGGTTACGTTTCCGGGATAGTCCATGAGCATGTTGTAGATCTGTGCTGCTGCTACACAGTCCCCACCCGGTGAGTTGATCCACACGGTGATATCCCCGTTGCCGGAACATAATTCTTCCTTAAAAACCTGCGGCGTGACGTCATCGTCAAACCAGCTTTCCTCTGCGATGGTGCCGTTGAGGAACAACGTCCTCTCCTGTATCGGCTCCTGTGTCTCCTGATTCAGAGCCGTCCGGTTCTTCCACTTCCAGAACTTCTTCATCGGATTCTTCCTCCTTCCCACTGCCGCCACCGGCAGCGAATATTCCCGCATCCTCCAGCTTCGTCATGTTTCCGTTGATCAGGTACAGGTCACCGCCCTGCTCGGCAGGGATGCGGTCAAGATTTTCAAGTTCCCGGATGTCATTGGCGCTCATCCAGCCGTTCTGGCGGGCTGTGGCATAGCCGTTCATCCTGCTCTGGTAGTCCCCACGGAGCAGGCCATCCACGTTGAACTTGACAAAATAAGCAGCCTTCTCGGATTCCGTAAGAAGTACACGGTTGATGGACTGTTCCCAACGGACAATCCACGGTTCCAGTGTGTATTTCACGAACTCCAAAGACTGCTGCTCAATATTAGAAAAGCTCGACTTTTCAAGATCCCCCACCATATGCGGCGGTACCCTGAAAATTCGAGCAATCTCATCAATCTGAAATTTTCTGGTTTCCAAAAACTGTGCCTGCTCCGGGGAAATGGAGATCGGCGTATACTTCATTCCTTCCTCCAGAACAGCCACCTTATTGGAATTCCGGCTTCCTCCAAAGGCTTCGTTCCAGCTGTCCCGTACCTTGGCCGGATCTTTCACCGTTCCGGGATGTTCCAAGATCCCGCCGGGTGTTGCGCCGTTGGCGAAGAATTTCGCTCCGTACTCCTCGCAGGCAATGGCCATACCGATGGCATTCTTTGCCATCGCAATGGGACTGTAGCCCACAAGGCCGTCAAATCCTAACCCCGGAATATGCAGCACATCAATGGGCTTTAAGATCACCGTTCCACTCTTCATGGTGGGCGCATCGGAATCCGACACCAAATAACTGTAATACAGATGCCCTTTCTCGTCCCGATCCACGGTCATCCGGTTTGGCATCAGGGGATACAGCCCCAGTACCTGCCCTTTCCCGTTGCGGATGATCTGTGCATAGGCATTTCCCCAAAGGAGCAGATGCGTCATCAGCGTTTCCCGGAACACAAACGAGGTCATTTCCGGATTTGGCTCATCGTGCAGAATTCGGTACAGCGGATGCTCAACTGCCTTTTCCTTACTGCCGTCTTCCCGGTACTTGTATAGATGAACGGGAAGTCCTGCAATGGACTCTGAGAGAATCCGCACACAGGCATACACTGCCGTCATCTGCATGGCTGACCGTTCATTCACGTTTTTCCCGGAAGTACTGCCGCCAAAGAAAAAGCGGTAGGCACTGCCGGAGGTACTGTTTTTCGGCTTATCCCGTGACCGGAACAGCCCAGATAAAATGCCCATAATAATCACACTCCCTTCTATATAAAAAGAATTCCTCTCTCGTCATACACACTAGTGGGCGGGGTACTGCGGATACAGCGGTCAAGCCCCATGATCAGGGCCACGATGCCGTCAATCTTCTCCACCGACCGCTCCTTATCCGGCTTGATATTCCCGGCCGGATCTTGGCGCATCACCACGTTCTGGGCCATCCATTTGAGAATCGGATTTCCACCGTGGATGATGTTCCCTTCCATCAGCAGCTTGTACAATTCCTTGGAAGGGGGAGACATATCCTTAAAGCCCTGCCCAAAGGGAACCATTGTAAATCCCATATCCTCCAAGTTCTGCACCATCTGCGTGGCATTCCAACGGTCATAAGCGATCTCGATGATGTGATACTTCTCTCCCAGCTGCTCGATGAACCGTTCAATAAACCCGTAATGGATCACGTTCCCTTCCGTGGTGAAGATGTATCCCTGCCGCTCCCACACATCATAGAGGACATGATCCCGGCGACAGCGCAGTTCCAGTGTTTCCTCCGGCAGCCAGAAAAAGGGGAGGACAATGTATTTCTCCTCTTCTGTCCTTGGCGGGAACACCAACACCAACGCCGTGATATCCGAAGTAGAGGAAAGGTCAAGCCCCGCAAAGCAGTCCCGTCCTAAAAGTGAGGCGTAATCAATCTTCTGATTTCCCCGGTCGTAAATATGCTCCGGTATCCACGCCACGGCTGAGTTTGTCCAGATATTCAGCCGCAGCTGCTTGAACACGTTTTCCTCTGCCGGATTATCCAGCGCCTCCCGGTAAGCGTCCCGGACACGGTCAATACTGATGGTGTATCCCAAAGACGGGTTCGCTTTATACCAGTTCTTCTCATCATTCCAGTCGTCCTCATCATTCAGGCCATAGATCACTGGATAAAAGGAATGATCGGCTTTCCGGCCGTTCATGATATCCAGCGCCTTGGTATGCAGTTCATAGCAGATGCTTTCCTTATCCGTCCCTGCCGTGGTGATGATAAAAAACAGTGGCTGCTCACGGGCATCACCGGAGCCTTTGGTCATAACGTCATAGAGTTTCCGGTTCGGTTGAGCATGGATCTCATCGAAGACGAGACCGGAAATATTCAGTCCATGCTTTGTACCTGTCTCAGCGGATAACACTTGGTAGAACCCAGCATTACGATAATTGACGATTCGCTTGGTTGCTGCTGCAATCTTCGACCGCTTTAAAAGTGCTGGACATTTCTCCACCATTCGCTTTGCCACGTCAAAAACAATAGATGCCTGACTCCGGTCATTGGCGCAGCCATACACTTCTGCACTGGCTTCCCCATCGCCATAGAGAAGATAGAGGGCGATGGCCGCCGCCAGTTCCGACTTTCCGTTTTTCTTCGGTATCTCCACATAGGCGCTCCGAAACTGCCGCTTCCCGTCCTCTTTCACAATGCCAAAAATATCCCTGACGATCTGCTCCTGCCACGGGAGCAGAAGGAACGGCTTCCCATCCCATTTGCCCTTTGTGTGTTTCAGATTCTGGATAAAAGCTACCGCATGATCTGCCCGCTTCTGATCATAATGGGAAGTGGGAAGCATGAAAGGCGAGGGCGTATATTGAAAATCCATCAACAGCCTCCCCCTTCCAGCAGCTTCTCCATTTCATCTTTCTCATCACTGTTCTCGCCGCCAACAATCCGGCTCCGGGACGATGGCGTAAGGCCAAACTGTTCACAAAACTTCAACATAATCTTCATATTGGTCTGAGCAATGGATACCTGCGGCACTTGCTGCAGATAACCATTTGGCGTCCGAACCATTGAACCATGCTGCGTCAAAAATTCCTCTGCTTCCTTCCAACGTGCATACGCCTGACAGTACCCGGCAAAGGCCGCCATATCGATTTCCGTCAGAAGTCCCATGCTCTCCAGCACTTTCGCCATACGCTTCCACTCTTTTTTCGCCTCATCTTCCAGCCAGGAAGGGCAACGGGGAGCCTTCTTCTCTGGCTTTGGCTCTTTTGTATTTAGCGGCCGTCCGCCCGGATTGCCCTCCAGCATCTTCAGTGCGGTCGGCTTCGGTTTTCTTCCTTTCTGTGCCATCGCTCCCACCTCCTTTCGAATTCAACAGGCAACAAAAAAAGCCGCCAATTGGCGACCTATTCAAATCAAAATATACAACCAGAGACAGAAGCCTTCTGGCTTCCGTACTCTATAGGATTTTCTTTATTGTTGCATCGCCCATGCAATCGCATGGCCGTCATCCTCAAATGCGACTTCGCTTGCCGCTTTTAATCCAATCACCCCCTCGCTGGTATGATTATCCGTCAAAAATTCATATGTTGCTCCATAGTAGCATGGGTTATTTCTACCCATGTAATAGTATCCTGCAATGACTACCTTATCTCCAAATGACAATAGCTTGCTCCATCCACACTCCAAATCCTCGGGAGTCGTCGGACTCGGCAGTCTGTATTTTTTCATTGCCTCAATAATCTTCATTATTCATTCCTCCATGCTCTTTTTCCCTTTGGTAGTACACATATTCGCTCTGGAAGCTGAGAATAGCAAGACAATTATAAGTAATATATTGCACAATTTTCAGCGAAGAAAATTTGTATGTTTTATGATTGTTTCTGGTTATACAATCCTGCTACTGCAAGCTGCATTCCAAGACAAAATCCATCTTTGAAACTCTCTTTTACATGAAAGCGCTCTACCTCGGAGCCATTATCTAAAAGCCTCTCCAGAACTTTTTTCCCTTCCGCATTCAATAACTTCTGCAAATACTCAATATCTTCATAAGCCTGGTTGCTATACTTTTCGATTTCCGGTGTTTTCTCCACTTGTTTCTCCCAAGGAACAATCCTGCCAAAATACAGCTGATCAATGATATCTTCTTCCATTTATCGTTCCTCCCGTATCTTTCGCACACGATCCACTCCATAAATAGCATTCAATCCTGATCCGTTATCCCAACGCACCAGCAGAGAACCTGTATCGTCCACTCCTGTTACTGTTCCGTATGTGCCAATGGGCGGAGCTTGAATATCCTCCATTTCCAGCAGTTCAATCCGTGTACCTTTCGGATATTTCTTACGTAGTTCTTGAATCTGTTCTTGACTTGGAAATATACTTCTGAACATCCTAAACAGCCTCACTTTCCTGTTCAGCCATCTGAACTGCTTTGATAGCGGCACGTTTTTCCTTCTGCGCAATACTGAATTTTTCTGCAGCCTCTTTGGTTCGAAAAGCTGTATGACCTTTCAGCCCAGCCAGTAAAGCCTGTCTCGACTCCTTACTTGCCGTACCATCCATGCCAAGCTGTACCAGCCAGATCCGCAAATAATATTTTTCGTTTTCCTCCACCACCGGGCTGGCACTGACTCTTTTCGCTTTCTTGGCTTTCTTCGTAATCAACGCTGCCAGTTCCGAATATGCTCTGCTTTTCGCACTATCCTGCGGAAGGGGAAAGGCAAAGGTCACTTTTCCTTCTTCCACTGCCAGCCCCTTCAGGTCCCCGGTGTCTTCCGACAGAAATGTCTGGAAAGTTTCGCAGGCATTCTCCTGCGGGAGATGCTCCAGCTTTTTCAGCAAAGAATCACTAACAGCGAAAGTCTCACACCGTGTAATCCGATTGAGCAGGTAAGCCCGTGCGTGGATCATAGTAAGTAAGTTTTGCAGAAATGTTCTATCATTGGTGTCGGCCGGGATCACGATTCTTACCTCATCCACCGGAGCCTCCAAATATCCTTTCTCCTGTAAAAACTGTAGCAGAAAGTTTTCTACTTCATCTGTCTCACTTGTGATCACTCCATCCCGGTCAATGGTAAGACTTCCTACTTCATAAGCAAAGGTGGGTGGCCCTACATAACGAAGTTCCCTACCGGTAAACTCTGCAATGTCCTGAACCATCTTTTTCCGATTGTCTGTTTTCGTTTCAATTCTCATTGATTTTGCCTCCTTTGTTTTGGTAGTACATTCATCACTCTAAAAGGCAAAAGTAGCAAGTCTTATTTCCTCATATTGAAAAAAACTTAAAGCAGTGAACTATCCTCCTTATCCTGAAGCAGATGCGAATATAAAATTTTCTCGCCATCTCGCAAAACATAAATCGAATCGTCCGTTCCCGTTTTCTCCAGATACCTTTTTACGATTACATCACAGAACTTCTCATCCAATTCCACCCCATAGCAAATGCGCCCTGTTTCTTCACAGGCGATCAGGGTAGAACCTGATCCAAGGAACGGATCTAAAACAATGCAATTGCTCATGCAGGAATTCTGGATCGGATAGGCCATCAGCGCCACCGGTTTCATGGTCGGATGATCCTTACTCGACTTCGGACGGTCATACTCCCAAATGGTGGTCTGCTTCCGGTCGGAATACCACTGATGTTTTCCACCAACCTTCCATCCAAATAAGCATGGCTCATGCTGCCACTGATAGGGAGACCGTCCCAACACCAGAGCATTCTTCTTCCAGATACAGCAGCCGGACAGATAAAAGCCAGCATCATGGAACGCCTGCCGGAAGATCAGCCCTTTGGAGTCCGCATGGAACACATAGATGGACGCATTGTTCTCCATGTTCTGTTCCATATTTACGAAAGCAGCGAACAGGAATTTATAGAAATCTTCATCGGGCATGTTATCGTTCTGGATTTTTCCGGCCGTCTCTTCCACATTCACATTGTAGGGAGGATCCGTCAGAACCAGATTGGCTCTCCGACCTTCCATCAGTTTTGTGTATGTCTCCGGGAGGGTAGAGTCTCCACAGATCACACGGTGTCTGCCTAAGATCCAAATATCACCTGTCTGTGAAATCGGCGGATTCTTTAATTCTTCCTCCACATCAAAATCATCTTCCTTGATGTCCTTGTTATGAACTTTGGAAAACAGCTGTTCAATCTCCGGAGCCTCAAAACCAGTCAGATCCGTATTGAAGTCTACGCTCTGCAAATCCACCAGCAAATCAGCTAGCAACTGCTCATTCCATGCACCCGTGATCTTGTTCAGGGCGATATTCAACGCCTTCACCTTATGCTCATCTTCAATATGAACCACGACACACTGAACTTCTGTATAGCCCAAGTCTTTCAGCACCGTCAGACGCTGATGGCCGCCGATGACCGTCATATCGTAATTGACAATGATCGGCTCTACATATCCAAACTCCAAAATAGAGTTTTTAATCTTTTCATATTCCTTATCCCCGGCTTTCAGTTTTTTACGGGGATTGTATGCCGCCGGGCGCAAACCGTCCACGGGCAAGGTTTTCCATTCCATCGCACTCATGCCTGTACCTCCTTACGATCATCGGGGCCGACATAAGGCTCCCGTCCTTCTTCTTTCCTCCAGAATCGATCCCGTACATAACATGCATGGGAACAGTACCGCCGGTTCTTATTTCCATACGAGCGGAAGGTTTTCCCACAGTAAACACAGGTGGCTTCATAGTATGCGCTTTCCTTTCGCTTGATGGCTTCCGGGTGAGCCGACCACCATTCCCGCCTGCATTTGTCTGAGCAAAACTTCCGCTTTCTTCCGGTGGAAGGCTGGATCAGTTCCTTGCCGCAGCAAAGACACGCCGTTCCGCTTTCCATCTGTTCTTTCACATTCAAAACAAGAGCGGATGCGTATCCATCCAGCCCGTGGCTCTTACAATAATTCCGGACAGTATCTCTGGACAGCCCGACAGCGGAAGCAATGGATTTATATCCAACTCCCCGGAGCCGTAATTCCCGTATCTGTTTTGCCTGAAAATCCGTCATTGCTTCACATCCTTTCGCTAAATGGTTCCAAAAGAAAAAGCCGGAAAACCCACCTTTGCGAATAAGTTTCCCAGCCTAAAATCAAACGTTTTGGCAAATGATATTTTGTTTGGCAGGTGGCTCAGATGCAGGAAAACCGCATCCTTTCTCTCCGCCTATCAAAAATTTTTCGTATTTTCTTTGCCCCGGCGGGTATCCCCCCTCTTTAATTTCGCAGAAATTCACGTTTGAGGGGGCGCCGGTCTTTTGGCAGCAAAGTCACAGAGATTTTGACCGCCCCTCCGGGTAGCGGAATTCCTCGTATCTGTCCTCTGTCATCGTTTTGGAATCGTGGCAGGGTTTACAAAGAGCCTGCCAATTGTCCCGATCCCAGAACAATTTCCGATCCCCTCGGTGGGGAACAATATGATCCACAACTGTTGCCTTCACGTAACGTCCTCTGGCAAGGCACCTCACACAAAGGGGATGGGACTGCAGGTAAACAGCCCGTGCCTTCTGCCAGCGGCTGCCGTATCCTTTCTCTGCTGTGGTCTTCCTGTCGTGTTGGTGCAGAGGCTTGTGTTCCTCACAGTACAGGGTGCCGTAGGGAACCAGCTTGCCGCAGCCCGGATGCTTGCACGGGGTGTTCGGCCTACGTGGCATGGTACCCACGTCCTCTCCGGTTCCGCTCCACCACTCGGTCAATGCCACGGATCGCACCGTCCTCCTCACCGGCCATGATCTGTCCCTTAATCGTGCGGTACTGCTGCACAGTCAGTTCAGGTTTCTTTTTCTTCAGATACGCCAATGCTTCCCGCATCTTCTCTGTATCCATACGCTTCCACTCCCTTCTATGTACAGACGGGTGAAAGGATAAAGCCCCGTCCGGCCACGAAAAAAGGGCCTGAAGTTCTCACTCCAAGCCCCGACTGATTTTGGCAATTATAATGATAGCACAGCGGATCGTAAAAAACAGTACACCTTTAGTAAACCAAATAGCAAAATAAATTAGGATCTGTCATTCTGAAATACACCTAAACTTTTAGACAAGTTGAAAGCTAAGTTTATTCAATAGTCTTTATTCCAGCTTCTTCTATTTTTTTTAGATTATCTAACATAGCTTGTAATACTTCTGGTGCATGTCCACTCCAATTAATTGCTTCTGCTACGATTTTTAATGGATATTGGGTTCTATATGATTTTGTTGGATTACCTTTAAATTTTTTATCGGTTACATTTGGGTCGTCTTCAAATTCTCCAGTCGGTTCTACGATATAGATTCGTTCTTTTACATCCCCTTTTGCTAGTTCAGCGCCCCAAATTGCTGCATCTAAAGTTCCAGTAAAATATACATATTTTGCGACTCTGCCATCTTCATAATTTGACAAATATCCAGGTTGCAAATAATCTCCGATTTTTAAATCTGCTTTTGTTCCGTGAAAATAAGTTCCCAGACTGAACTTAACCTTATTGCCCATATTAGTTCCTCCAATTTCTATAGTGTCGTGATTTTACACCACAAAGTCATAAACTACAAGTCTTGTAAAAAGGCATATTTTATGGTATTCTGTAATTGAAAAGAGAGGAAATGCAAATGGCATTTTCTCTCTTTTTCAAATCTACAAATTCCTATTTGTCGTTATTAGTATCATACTAACTCAATTCTGAAAGTAAAGCAATTAGTTATACCTCTCCACTGCCCCAATCTGTATCTGCAAAGCCTTCGTGACCGCTTCCATAATTCCCAGATCAGTAACAGTACCCTTTTTCTCCATAAGGCAGGATTTGTCAATGGTGCTGACCTGCTCGGCCAGAGCCATGCTGTTTCTGGCAAGTCCAGTACCGGAAGTTTTTGGAATCAACACATGCGTAGGGAAGTGGGGCCTTTTATATGTTCGTGCTGTCAGCGGAATTACCGTAATTACCGGGGAATTCTCATTGGCCCGATTATTACTGACCACAAGGGCCGGGCGGATACCGCACTGTAGGCTACTCTCTGTATCTCTGCCAAAGTCCACAAAATAAATATCGCCTCGTCTGCATTCCATCTAATCCGCCTCCTTAACTCAGCATATAGGACACCATCTCGGCATCCCGCTTTTCATACAGTTCCTCCAGTTCCCGGATGGCTTTCCGGCGGTTCTTGGCCACCATCGTCCGGGAGATATGGTAATGCTGACACAGATAATCCCAAGTGCAGCCGTTGATTACCATATCGGTCATGAACTCCGGCAGATAGCCACTTAACGCAGACAAGGCCGCCTCGAAAAAGCGGATTTCCTCATCCAGCATTAGATACTGCTTTTCCAGATGCTCATACCACTCCTGATTGATACGCTCCATCCGTTCATGGTAGTTCAGGGCAATGGAGGCAGACTTGTTGGAAATATTGCTGGTCTGAACCCGTTCGCCCTCCGGGGAGTGGAAGTTCATGGAGTCAATCATCTCTTTCTCAGAAATCCCCTTAAAATTTCGGATCTGATGCTCCAGACAGTTCCGCTCCTTCTTCATCCGGTGATATTCTTTTATGATTTTTTCTATCCTTTCACCCATCGCTTACCCTCCAATTCTTGCACGGACAGCTTCGATCAGACTGGACTGCCGCATATCTTTATTCTCCAGAGCCTTCATTACATCCTCGTCATGGGTATCCTTGGTGATGATGTGGTGGATCACCACGGTATGTTTCTGTCCCTGTCTCCAAAGTCTGGCATTCATCTGCTGATATAATTCCAGTGACCATGTTAGACCAAACCAGACAAGCGTGCAGCCACCTTCCTGTAAGTTCAAGCCGTGTCCGGCAGAAGCAGGGTGGATCAACGCCAGGGGAATCTTTCCACGATTCCAATCTGTGATATCCTCGGAAGTATCAATGCACCGGGACTGCGAGAACTTCTCCCGGATGCGGGAAAGATCATGCTTGTACCAGTAGGCCACCAGCAGCGGTTTCCCATTGGCCGCTTCCACCAGATCCTCCAGAGCATCCAGCTTTCGGTCATGGATTTGGAGGACTTTTCGGTCACTGTTATATACAGCACCGTTGGCCATCTGCAAAAGTTTATTGGACAAGGCACCCGCACTGACCGCATCCAATTCTTCCTCTCCGATCTGTACCACCATATCCCGGCAGAAGTCATCATAGATTTTTCTCTCTTTCCGGCTCATCTCCACCTCCACACGATTGTAAATACATTCCGGCATATCCAGATAGTCCACAGCCTTCATCGAAATACAGATATCTGAGATCAGGGAGTAGATCGCATTCTCTGCTCCTTCACGAGGTTTATAACTATAGATGATCTCCCGGTTCCGTTTATCCGGTGTAAAGAACCGCTCCCGGTACCCGGTGATAAACCGTCCCAACCGCTGTCCCATATCCAGAAGATACATCTGAGGCCAAAGATCCAGAAGGGAGTTGGGAGCCGGAGTCCCGGTCAGGCCAATCACCCGGTTCACCAGAGGGCGCACCTTTTTCATAGCTTTAAACCGTTCGGCTTTGTTTGATTTGAAACTGGAAAGTTCATCAATGACCACCGTATCAAAATCCCACCTATGGTTCTGAACCAGCCAGCTGACATTTTCCCGATTGATAATGTATAAAAAAGCAGGACGGACAAGAGCCTCTTCCCGTTGTTTCCGATTTCCCACAACCAGTGAAGCGGTCAGCCCCGTCAAGTGTTCCCATTTCTGTAATTCCTTCGGCCATGTATCCGTGGCCACCCGCTTTGGGGCGATCACCAGAATCCTCCCGATATCGAAACGGTCTAGCGCCAGCTCCCACAATGCAGAGAGCGTGATCACGGTTTTGCCAAGTCCCATATCTAGCATCAAACAGCAGACCGGATGATCCAGAATAAAATCTGCTGCGTACTGTTGATAGTTATGTGGTCTGTATTTCATCCAAAACTCCTCCAATCATTTCTTTGCGATCCACGGTATAAACACGAAAGCCCAGTGCGGTCAGCTGCTTTGCCCGATACTGCTGCAGGGGCCGCATGGTTTCTCCTGGAGCCTTTAATTCCACAAAGGCCATCCTTCCACCGGGAAAGAGAACCAAACGGTCAGGCACCCCATTGAATCCGGGGGAGACGAATTTGACAGCCAGCCCACCACGCTTTTTTACCTCCGCAGCGAGCTTCTTTTCTACGACACTTTCCCTCACGAAAAAACCTCCTGTTCCTTAGTGCTGTTCCCAGTACCAAAAATCCTATACGCGCGTACACGTATATACGTGTGCCTATTTCTATATATTTTTCTATCTTTTATCCTCAATATGGTTTTTCTTAGGAACATAGGAACAGGCTATCGCCAAACACTTGATTTTAAAGGCTTTTCACCCGTTCCTGCCCTTTGTTCCCAGAGATACTCAGGATACAACGGAACGTTCCTAACTTAATCCTGTTGTTCCTTGCAGCGCACGAATGTCTTCTGCGGGCCATAGAGGGGAAAGCGGGTTTTCCCGCTTTTGAGTCCCTGTATTGGCTCCCAACCTCCGATCTTCATCAGGATGGATTCCACCTCATAGGAATCTGTCCGTTTCAGGTTCTGTCTCTCTTTTCCGAAGCATTCACACCAGATTTCCATGATACAGACCTTCTCCCGGCACACGGTTCCCGCTGTGGGCGCACCGTCAAACTCGCTGCCGCCAAGAAAACTTCTCCGCTGATATAAATCCATTCGATCCCAGTCTATAGGAAGCAGTGTCTCCAGATACTCTGCGATCACACCTTCCCGGTCATCAGACTCCATCGCATCCTGCTGCATCACATAGGCATCCGCCGCAACTCGGCCTTTCAGATACAGTTCTTCTCCATTGTGATAGCGTTCCAGTGCCTCTGCCCAGACCTGATCCACCTCCTGCAGTTCCCACGGATGGAACCGCCCATGCCCGGAAACGTGTACCGGCCAGAAACGCCGATTTCCTGTGATATCCCGCAAAAATCCTCCCTCAGAGTTTGTGCTTCCCACAATGATGCAGGATCTGGGATGACTCTCCACGGCCACACCGTAAGACTGCCGGAACTTATCATCTGTTCTGGTCACAAAGGATTTCACAGTCTCCACATCAACCTTCTTGATTCCAGCCAACTCACCCAGTTCCAGAATCCAGTAGCCCTGCAGTTTCTCGGCGGCGGTCTTATCTTTCATATCGGAAATGGAGAGACTGTCTGAATACCACTCCTTACCCAACAATGCAAACAGGGTGGATTTTCCGATTCCCTGCGGGCCGTTCAGCACAAGGATAGAATCGAACTTGATCCCCGGCTCATACACTCTGGCTACCGCAGCGGTAAAAGTTTTCCGGGTAACTGCACGGACGTATGGTGTATCTTCCGCACCCAGATAGTCGATCAGGAGCGTATCCAACCGCTCTGTCCCATCCCACTGCAGGGTAGAGAAATACTCTTTGATAGGGTGATAGAGCCTCTCCGCAGATACCACCGCTAGCAGAGCGTCCTTAAATTTTGTTGGGGACCAGATTCCATAAACCCGCTCAAAATACAGCTTGGCGCAGGAAATATCGGTATCACCCCAGCCGGGTTTCACCTGCCTCCATGGCAGCGGGCCGATTACATCCACCATGCATTTAAATTCGTTGAACACGATATTTTTCAGCTGCGGGTCATACCGGAGAATAAAGGCAATATTGGTAAGCGTATCTTTTACCTTGCCCTGCTTGTCCAGTTCCAAAAAAGTCTGCCAGTTCTCTCCATCTTCCTCAGTAAACTCTGCCTGCGCCGTCTCCGTCCGCTCCTTAGCAAGCTGGGCCTTCACCCGATGATCTTGAATAGCAAATTCCTGCATGGCCTTAAAGGATGGCAGTTTCGCCGGATCAGTATCCTCCTCCGCTTTTGCATCCAAGGCTCCAAATTTATGGATACGGACAACATCAAAAGCATTCATCAGCTTACCACAGGCAGGATCGGTGGCATGATGGCTGTATGCGAAACGGTCTTCATAGATCACGACACCGGCCTGTGAGTCAGCAAGGATATAATCGTAACGGCCAGTCATAGCGCTTTGTTTGTACACATCAGTCAGGAAAGTATCGATTGCTTCCGTGATGCTGTAGGAACGGCAGAAAGCCCCGACCACTCCCGGCTTCTCCAGAGGATCGGCCTGCTTTTTCATATCCCGGCGGACAATCGTCTGCTGCCTTTTGGAAACGGGCCACTCCGCTGTGTTGTGCCAGTCCGTATACTTAGCAAGAATTGTATCCGGATTGAGCAGATCTCCCGTGATCTCCCGAAACACAAATTCTCCATCGGAAGAGGTGGAAGGCCAGTACATCAGCCTGCTCGGCTCATAGGTAGTATCGTCAAAAAGTTCTATTCCGATCTCCTCTGCAACTTTTCTGGATACAGCACAATATTCATCCGGCGTCACCTCACGGGAAAGGGGAATGATAAGACGAAGTCTCGGCTTTTCCGGGGTATGCTTATGGGTGGAGTACACATAACACTGAAAAGAGAAGAACATCTCGATCTGATCAATGATATCTTCTGTTGCATAATCCATATCCAACGACAACCCCGACCGGGTAAGGACACAGTCCTTCTTCCTGCGGCCGCCTTTTAGTGTACCAAGGACAAAACCGCCTACATCTTTGATCTCATCCTGCTTCGCTTTGCTCATCTTCCGATACTGTTCCACCGTCTCAGCAGTCCTCTGTGTATGGGAGACCCGGTCTCTAAACTCGGGTAGTTCCATTTCCACAAGGTTCCAGTGTTTCTCCATTCTGGAGTTACCAATACTCAGTCGGATCATACGGTTCCCTCCTCCATAAAGATTTCTATGTTTCTTTGTATCCTCCGCAGTATTCTTTCACACCCCCGGATATGCTGCTGCAGATCCCGTTTCTCCGATTCGTCTTCAGACTTTTTCTCCCGGTTCTGATACGCCTTTATCTGGAAGTGATAATTGACCTCCTGTTTTACTAGAAACTGCCGCAGCTTTTCCTTCTCTGTCTTCTCGCAGTACCGCCGAATCAACGGAGCGAGTTTCCTTGCTTTCACAATCGTACAGGGGAAGAAGCGCTCGATTTCCAAAACCATCTGCCCTGTCGGATACCGGATGTGTAACCTCTTTTCTTCCGCTTCCATATGCTGTACGGCATAATAAGCCGTCGGGTCTGGACAGCCTGATCCATTCTTATAACTGATCCCCATAACACATCCTCCTCTAATCTTTTTTATAAAACACACACTCATACCCATCTGCACGAAGGGGCAGGCCAGCTGCCCAGTCTGGCTGTTCTGCCATGATCTGGCAAATTTCCTCTACCCCGGAAACACCCTCTAGGACTTCCAACACGGCTTCATCGTGGATATGCATCACAATCTCAAACCCTTTATTTCTAATCCGGAGCATAGCCTGCGCCAAAAGGTCACGGGCCGTGGCCTGCACGATGTTTTCTACCAGCTTCGGGCCGTAAGTTTCAATTCGCACCCATTTCTTACTTTCCCCGACACCTTCATAGGAAAGGCTCTCCCGGCCGAACCGGTTCTGGGTCATACGGGGGTTGATATAAGACAGCTTCCGGCCAGAGGGGAGGGTGACAAATAAAATGCCGGATCGATAAGAAAAACATAGTTTTCCAAGCACCACTTCCGTCCGCTCCTTCACAGCCTTCACCGCTGCTGCGTCCACAGCCCACCAGAATTTTGTGATATGTGGATTGGAATTTCTCCACTGGCTCACCAGCGGCTGCAGTTCCTCCTCCTGCAAACCCATGTCCAGAGCGCCCATCGAAGTAAGCGCTCCCACTGCTCCTCCGTATCCAAGTGCCAACTCGGCGATTTTTCCCTTCTGACGGAGATGTCCATTCACGCCATGTTTCACCACCGGAACGCCGAACATCTTCGAAGCGGAAGCGCAGTAGATATCCCCACCTTCCGCAAAGGTATCCAGCCGCCACTGCTCCCCGGCAAACCACGCCAGCACCCTTGCCTCAATCGCTGAAAAATCTGCTACGATAAAACGGCATCCAGACTTTGGCACAAAGGCAGTCCGGATCAGTTCCGACAGCACTTCCGGGGTGGAATCGTATAGCAGATCCAAATCTTCAAACCGCTGCTCTTTTACCAGACTGCGGGCAAGATCCAGATCCGGGATGTGGTTCTGGGGGAGGTTTTGTACCTGCACCAAGCGTCCAGCCCAGCGCCCCGTGCGGTTCGCTCCATAAAATTGGAGCAATCCATGCACCCGGCCATCCGAGCAAACAGAACGCTCAATGGCTTCATATTTTTTCACGCTGGTCTTCGCCATCAAAAGCCGGAGTTTTAATACTTCCAGAACTTCACCGTCTGTCTCTGTAAGCAGACCTTTGACCGTCTTTTTATCCAGCTTTTCCGCTTCCACGCCATGTTCGGCAAGCCAGCCTTTAATCTGCACCGGGGAATTGGGATTGGAAAGCCCGGTCAGTTCATAGGCTCTGGCCGTGACCATTTCCCGATACTGGTTGTCACAAAGAACCGCATTCTCCACCAGCTGCTGATCCACCAGAATGCCTCGGTCATTGATCTCTTGATCCATCCGGTACAGTTCCATCTCCGCTTCCGGGATGGGAAACTTCCACAGCTTCTGCCGGATCTCCCGCTCCGCATCCACATCCCGGATGCAATAGGTTTTGAACCGTTCCCATTTTTCCGGCGCATCCTCTGGCCGATTTCGTGTCCTGCCTCCGTTAGACTTCGTGGGGTTACAGGGCATGGAGAAGAATCGGACAAGATCAGCGCCCTCCTTCAGCTTTTTTCTTTGGATGTTCAGTACCTCGCCCACGCTGTCCAAAGACAGGGGAAGAGCAAGCATGGCAGACTGGACGGCCGTACACTGCCATCCAGAAGGAGAAAGTCTCCGTCCCAGATACTTGGAGATACAGGTACGCTCAAACTGTGCGTTGAATGCTGCTTTTGTGATTGCCGGATCTTCCAAGGCAGCCAGTACCCTCTCCGGAAGCCGCTCTCCACAGGCGAGATCCACAATCTGGGTTGCTTCCTCATCAAAAGCGTAGGCAAAAAGTAAGATTTCAAAGTTCAGACTGTCGGAATAAGCATACACGCCACATTTGGACAGATCCACATCAGAATAAGTTTCAATATCTATCGACAGGATCGGCATAAAAGCTCCCTCCTTAATTGCTCTAATTTTTTTATTTACGGTATTCCATACTCAAGTAGACTGTAGTATAATAGTCTTGTTAACAGGGGCCTCAGATACAGTGGGCTCAAGAAATAATCGAAGGATAAGTCCCCCGCTTCCGGCTTTCGCTTCATTGCCGAATACATCCAGACGAGCGGGGGCATTTGTTTATGTATGACAGAGAGGAGAGGTTTTCTCCCGCTCTGTCTTTGATCAATTAAGCCAGAAAATCCTCGTCCTCTTCTGTCTCAAAATCTTCTGCTGCGGTTGTGCGTCCTCCAAGGCTTTCTCCGTCACGAAGTTTCTGAATATTGCCAAGTCCGGCAGCAATCCCACGATTTCCATTAGAGTTATATCCATAGAAGGTCACGCTGATCTTTCCATAACAGCCGGAGTACACTTCACTCTGATCCAGAATCGGCTGTACATGGGAATCCACCACCTGCGGGGCCTGACGGCTGTTCGCATTGAAGAAGTAACTATTTGCATAGGCTTCGTCATCCGGACGGTCAATATCTCCATCACGCAGCGGCAGCTTCAGATTGGCCGGGATCTTTCCACCCCATTTGGAGATAGAATCCTTCTTGGCCTGCTCCACGGCAGCTTTGATGGCGTTGATGGTTTTCGTGTCGCTCTTCGGAATGATTGCCGAGACACTGTACTTGGGATCGCCACCATTGACGGAATCCGGCTCCCAGCAGTGCAGGTAGGAAAAACGGCAGGGTACAATTACTTTTGTAGGGTTCATATTCTTAGACATGGTTTAGTCCTCCTTCTGAAAATCCGCTTCTGCGGTTGATGTTTGAATGGCTTCTCGCTTATCCGACTCCGGCACAAGCGTTATTTTCCCAGCGGGCTTGTACACCAGAGCGCCAAGGATACGGGCAAATTCCTTTTTCCCCATCAGCCGCTCCATATCGCTAATCCCGATCAGGGTATGCTTATAAATATCGGTATAGCCTGCGGCCTTTGCGGCAGCCGCCACTTCCTCCTCGGAGGTGTATTTCCGGTTGCTCTTTCCCATCACCAGCTTGAAGCCTTTCCACTGCTTGTGATGGACAATAGCCTGATCCTGTGCGTAGGCATAGACATCGGCCGCCCATTTGGAAAGTTCATCCGCCTGCTTCAATACTTCCGCTATTTCCTCATCGGTAAGGAGTGCAGGTTCCTTAAACTCCATCTGGGCCAGCTTCAGATTTTCCTCGGCTCTCTGCCTGCAGGTAAACCTTGCTTTACAGAATCGACACCAGCTTCCAGCGCTTAGATCGCCCTCGCCCTTCAGGGCCAGTTCCCCGGCGGGCCGAAGTACCTCATCGCCCCACGCTTTCAGTTCCTCTGGATTAATCTCCCAAGTGCTGGAATTGGAAAGTCTTGGCTGAAAGATAGTCAGGCGTACCATCTCCACCGGGAACAGCATCTCTGCGATCTCCAACACGCCAAGCCCGTAGATCATCAGCTGTGGATTCTTCTCCGCATACACCGGAACACCCTTTCCCAGCTTCAGGTCAATGATGTGTACCAACTTGTCCGTCACAATCACCATATCCGACGTGCCAAAACAGTCCGGTACATAATCAGAAATATCCACCTTCTGTTCCACGGAGAAAACCGGATCGGCACACTGCCTTTTCGCTTCTTCGATCTCGCCAATCACAAAACTGACGTAATCGTCCACCGCTTCCAGCAGGTCATCGGAATAGTAATCCGATACCGGGCGGCGGGTCTGTTGTTTCAGGTGCTTTTTAATCAGGTGTTCTGCCAGTGCATGGCCAGCAGATCCTTCCGCTGCATACGGACTCTCTTCCTCCTGAAATGCCTCTCCCAGCACCAGAGAGGGAGGGCAATGGATCAGACGGTTTGCTGCCGAGGGAGAGAACCGTGCGTGAGCGCCCATCAGAGCGCCTCCGCATCGGCCATAAGTGCTGCATAGTTTTCCGGCTTCACGCCAGAAAGTTTCCCGGAATCGTATTTCAGAAGAAGTTCCTTCACTTCTCTGCGCTTCCCGGCCTGTGTCTTGGCAGCCAGTACCGCCCTGACATCCTCAATGGCAATCGGCTTCTTTTCCGGTTCTGTCTGGGTTGCAGGTTCCTCTACTACCGCTTTTCCATCCTTCTGGTCTTTTGCCAAAGCACGGTAGCCAGCGGCCAGCTTTTCATACCCTTCTGCAAGGGTCTTATAAATTTCATTCATATGTGACATCCTTTCTTACGCAAATCTCAGCTTATAAACTGCCTGACGGAATGCATCTGTAATGCGGTCATCAATCATCATGGTTTCCGGATAAATCCGACTACCATCATCGGAATAAAGACGAACCGGAATTCCCAGCTTGCTGGCATGTTCCAATTCAAACGCCATCCCATTGCTGATGGTGCTTCCAAAGATCCAAACTTCATCGCAGATCTTCATCAGTTCTACGCCCAGGGTAATTCCGAGAATCCGTTCATCCGGATCGGAATCCTTCAGAAACTGTGGATACATCAGATGCGGAACCACAGGACAGTACCCGCAACGGGCTGCAAATCGTGCATGGGCTTTCGCAAGTGCTACATTTCTCTCAACATCGCCACGATAGGGAGAACAAATAAAAACTTTTTTCATCATCATTCACCTATGCCTTTCATAATCATTCGGGGGTGTTCCCGTATTCTGGTCTCAATACGGAGAAAACTGGGAAATGATACTATTCATAACAGCGAGATCATCGCCTTCCAAAGAGGGGGCCAGCCTTTTTAGAAGTTCTGCCTGTTCCGGCGAGAGCGTCTTCCGGTTTTGGTGGTACCAATCCGCCACCTTCACGCCACCGCCGTATCTGCCACGAACCGTCTCAATTGGGTATGAACACGATAGTTCCTCAATATCACGCCGGATGGTCTTCTCACTCACGCCAAACTCAGACGCCAGATTTTCTACTGTATCATGGCGTCTGATGCAAAGCGCATCGAAGATCGCCGCCCTTCGTTCATTGGGTCTCATCGTGTCACACCTCCTTTCCCTTGCTCCGTGGCTTTAATTTATTGGTTAAACCGGACACCTTTTGACCGCTTTAAAAACTTTTTCGCAAAATTTCCTTCTAACTCTTTATTCTCCGTTCATATATAAAAAAGGTTTGAAAAACGCCAATGTGGAAAAACCGATAAAAAAAGGATCAGAGCACAACTGTAAACATTTACAGTTCGCTCCGACCCTCAATGGTGACCATCATGTTGTCCCTACGGCCAGTCAGCTTTTCTATCTTCTTCGCCCCATACGTTTCTGGGCTTTGGCTTTTTCTGTTTTTAAGGAATCCAGATCTGCTTTGTATATCTTCTTACATTTCGCACACTGGACGGAAATTGTAGCCTTTGTGCGGCGATCCGCCAATATTTCGCTCCCACCACACCACGGACAACTCAGATGAATATCCATTTGAAACTCTTTCATCACACCTTCTCCTTTCATTTACTTGTTCGCTAACTAGCGAACATTTATGTTAAAAATTTTGCGGGCTTCATCAGAAACCCGCTATATTCCATTTTATATATAGGCATACTGCTCGTCCCGCATAAAACAAAGAACTTGCTGTGTCATATAGATTTCCTGTCTCATGACTCCTAATTCTTTTAAGCGAATTGTTGCTGCCTGAAATGACACATTAAACACCTGCGAAACGGTATCTGCCTCGATATAACACCGCTGCGTTTCCGTTTTTTGGCAGAATCCTGGTTTTTTCCTGATCTCCCGCACAACCTTAAGAACCATCGCTCTTGGCATCAGAATTGCAGAAGATAACGCATTCGCCTGCCACTCCATCCATTCTTTATCTGTCCAGACGGCCTGCTGCTCGCAATTCATCTTTTTTGTATCCACCCTGCACTGTATCATTGCAGCTTCTTTCCCGCCGCCCATCAGATCCATCAGCGTTATCTGATTCGGATCATAGGCAAAATATGGAGTATGTAAAAACACATGGCTTGCTTCATGTCCCATCGTAAAACGATACCGGTGTTCCTGCTTTTCTTCTAAAAGCGTCTGGTCAATAATAATCGTATTGGCCCTTGCACTGATATACTCCGCCCGATTCTGAACGGGATCGTATACAGGTACCTTATCGGTATCGTTAAATACCGTCATTCCCAGATAGACACCGCAATGAGATAAATATTGGAAATCCTGATCTGCCCCCAGATAATCCTGGACGAAAAGATCAATATCTATCTCTTGGGGCATTTGCATTGCAGCCGGATTAAAATCTGAGACCAAGTTTTCCCCTATATCATCAATCTCCTTCCGGCTCAATACCGGAGCCCCTGACCTTTTTCGCATAATTTCTGCTACATACATAGATAGGCACTTACCCCTTTCGCTTTCTCAGTTCTTCAACAAAACGCTGCCATTCTTCTTCGCCAGCATCCAAGTCTCTAGCTGTACGCAATGCTGCACTCACATAATCCCGTTGCATAATATACTCCGGCAAGTCTGGAGCAACAGCCTTTCTCTTCTTTCCAGCTAAATTGAACATCTCATCTTTTTCTTCTTTTGTCAGTTCCAGAATATGAGCGAGTTGATTCAGCTTCTCAATGTCGAAAGGATTTCGCCTATCTTTTTCAACATCCGTAAGAAACGGCGCAGAAACTCCGAGCATGTCCGCCATTTTTCTGATGGTTATCTTCTTCTCGATTCTTTTTCTGCTTATAAAATCTCCAAAATTCGCATACGTCATAATCCTTCACCTTTTCATCTCTTTCGTTCTTGTAGTCTTATTTTTTCTCTCTTTTTACTCATTAGCTTTTATGCTTGTTCGCTTTCTCGCTAACATGAGTATACAAAAATTATCCGGGATTGTCAATCACCAATATTAAAACATTTCACTTTTTAATGCCAATACTGATATGGTGACCGTCTCCCGGATGTCTGAGAAATATGTCTGTTCTTTGCAAGATGCTCTTTTGCAGCCTCTTCTGATGAGAATACCCGACTTTTCCGTAATTGGATGCACCCATTGCTGTCGAACCGAACCACATAAAAATCTGAGTTCTTACGAACTATAGTTACTTCTTGAATAATTCGATTGCTTTCAATGATGAAGGCTTTTGATCCTATTTCACATTCCATTAATCATCATGCCTCCCAATCAAGATTAAACGCAAGGGAAAGTGTCTGTTTAATCTTTTATGATTTCGTATCAACGATTCCTACTGTAGCGATGACTATATTATACGAACATACGTTCTATCTGTCAACGTCTCAATTTTCTTTGCGAACACCAAGATTATGTTGTGGATATAGAGAAGTTTTGATATAATTAAAGAAAATCACGCCTTTGGAGGTGTTCCAATGAAAGTAAGCTATAAAAAATTGTTCAAATTAATGATCGACCGGGAAATTAAGAAAGGGGAACTTGCAAAAATGGCTTCTCTTTCTTCCAACTCCATTTCAAAACTTGCAAAAGACGAAAATGTAAGCCTTGACGTCTTAATCCGGGTCTGTACGGCTCTGAATGTAGACTTTGGTGATATTATGGAACTCGTTCCGGATGATAAATGATTTTACGACACATATCCAGAGAGTTTCATTTTTACCCATGAACTTCTGATAATATTTTATTATGGGAACATGACTATTGAGGAGGAATATTATGAAGTCCAATTTTGATTTTTTAAAAAAATATTGGCCTGCACTCGCTCAAATCGGTGAAACAGCAGAACACTATTTATATTCAGATCCGAACTCATGTATGTACAAATTAGGAATGTTTGGGGAACGATTGGTTCATGAAATTTTTACTTTTGAAAAACTTTCAGAACCATCTTATGACAATACACATGCCAACAGAATCCGCATTCTGAAACGTGAAAGGTTAATTCCTAAAAAAATAGATGATATATTATACGCTCTTCGGAAAAACAGAAATGATGCTGTTCATAAATATATTAATTCCGTAGATGATTCCAAGACCCTGCTTTCTCTTACATACAATCTCGCAGTCTGGTTTATGGAAGTTTACGGTGATTGGGATTTTACGGCACCTGCTTTTGTTATGCCCACGGAGACCATCCAGCCTGATTATGATTCTATAATTAAAGAACAGGAAGCTAAAATAGCGGAACTGACAAAACAGGTAGATACTGTTAAAACAGCCGTATCAAATAGCTCCATAAAAGAAAGAGTCGCAAAAGCGGAATCTGTCTCTGAAAACATGGAATTATCTGAAGCAGAAACACGTATCATTATTGACGATCAGTTGCGGCGTGTCGGTTGGGAAGCTGATACAAACAATCTTCGTTATTCAAAAGGAACACGTCCTCAGAAGGGCCGCAATATAGCCATTGCAGAATGGCCTACCGATTCCACAACAGGAAAATTCGGCTATGCTGACTATGCACTCTTTATTGGTGAAAAAATGGTAGGAGTTATCGAAGCAAAAAAAGCTGCCATAGACATTCCTTCTGTCCTTTCTTATCAGTGCGCCGAATACGCAAAAATGATTCGTAATGAACACCAAAAATATATAATTTCCTCTTGGGGTGATTATAAGGTACCGTTCTTATTTGCCACTAACGGAAGAAGATACCTGAAACAGATAGAGACCAAATCTGGAATATGGTTCCGGGATGTTCGTAAAAACACAAATCCCGACAAAGCTTTACAGGGATGGATAAGCCCACAGGGCATCATGGAATTATTAGAAAAAGATATAGAAAGTGCGAATGCTGCACTTACGAATGCTCCGTACGACTTTTTACGAGATCCTGATGGACTAAATCTGCGAGATTACCAAATTCGGGCTATCGAAGCCGCAGAACAAGCTATTATTAGCGGCAAAACAAACGTCCTCTTATCTATGGCTACTGGAACAGGAAAAACCCGTACTATACTTGGAATGATTTACCGCTTTATTCGTAGCAACCGCTTTAGGCGTATTCTATTCTTGGTCGACCGAACCGCTTTAGGTGAACAAGCTATGGATGTATTTAAAGAGGTGAAGCTGGAAGAATTAATGACACTCGATTCCATCTATTCCATCAAGGGGCTGGATGATAAGAATATTGACCCAGAAACAAGACTTCAGGTTGCTACCGTACAAAGCCTTGTTCGGAGAATCCTTTTTAATGAAGATGAGACAATGCCTTCTGTAACTGACTATGATTTAATCGTTGTTGATGAGGCTCATCGTGGATACGCTCTGGACAAAGATATGAGTGATTCCGAATTGTTGTACCGCAATCAAGACGATTACATCAGCAAATATCGTACAGTCATCGAATATTTTGATGCGGTGAAAATTGCTCTGACAGCGACACCTGCTCTACATACAACTGAAATATTTGGTAAGCCAATTTTTAACTATTCTTACCGTGAAGCTGTTATAGACGGATATCTCGTTGACCACGATGCGCCTCATAATATCCGCACACGACTGGGTACAGAGGGAATCCAATACAAAAAAGGCGATTGCTTGGTTATTTATGATCCTATTTCTGGCGAACTTCTAAATAGTGATGAGCTCGAAGATGATATGAAATTTGATATAGATACTTTTAATCGTCAAGTTGTGACGGAAAAATTTAACCGTGCCGTTTTTGAGGAGATTGCTTGGGACTTTAATCCTGATGGCCCTGGCAAAACACTGATTTATGCGGTTGACGATGATCATGCTGATCTCATTGTAAAAATCTTAAAAGATATTTATAGTGAAGGAGGCGTGGCAAATGACGCAGTTATGAAAATCACTGGCAGCATCGAAGGCGGAAATAAAAAGAAAATTCTTGAAGCCATCAAACGTTTTAAAAATGAACAAAATCCAAAAGTGGTTGTTACTGTAGACCTATTAACGACAGGTATTGACGTCCCTGAAATAACTAACCTGGTTTTTATGCGCCGGATCAGATCCCGTATTCTTTTCGAGCAGATGTTAGGACGAGCCACCCGCTTATGCCCCGAAATAGAAAAGACACATTTTGAAATCTACGATCCTGTTGGCGTCTATGAAACATTGCAGGACGTTAGTAATATGAAACCTGTAGTGGTTAATCCTACCACAAATTTTGAAGATTTATTAAAAGGGTTGGAAATTCTGACCTCAGAAGATCAGATTGCATACCAAATAGATCAAATCGTGGCCAAATTACAACGTAAGCGCCGCAATGTAAGTAAAAAAGGATTGGAACAGTTTATAGCTTTGTCAGACGGTAACGATCTTGCTTCCTTCGCACACAAATTAGAGCATTGGACTGTCAATGAGGCAAAAGAACATATTCTTAAACACAGAGAAGCTTTTTCAGTCTTAGATCATGATAAAAGCAAGCGGAAACATGGACGTATCATTGATGACCATGATGATAAGGTTATCAGCCATACAAGGGGCTATGGTACAGGACAAAAACCGGAAGATTATATAGAATCCTTCCGTGAATTTATTCAGAACAATTTGAACTCAATTGCTGCATTAAAAACTGTATGCACAAGACCTACTGAGTTGACTCGTAACGATTTGAAGACTTTACTATTAGAACTTGATCGTCATGACTTTACAGAAAAGCAATTAAATTCTGCATGGCATGACATGACAAATCAGGATATTGCCGCAGATATTATCGCTTTTATACGCCAACAGGCCATCGGCTCTACACTAATCAGTCATGAACAGAGGGTAAAACACGCTTTTGCCAAACTACGGCTCAACCACACTTTTAATAAAAATCAATTGGACTGGCTGAAGCGTATAGAAAAAGTCTTGTTAGAAGAATCTGTTCTGGACGAACAAATCTTCGAAGTTGGCGCATTCCGTAATGCAGGCGGCTTTTCAAATATAGATCGCCGCTTTGGTGGAAAATTGCACGATATAATTACAGAAATCAATGAATATATGTATGAGGATGGAGGAACAGTAGCGTGAATAATCAGGAACTTGTAGCAAAATTATGGAATCTCTGTAACGTTCTTAGGGATGATGGTATTACCTACCATCAATATGTAACAGAACTTACATATATCCTGTTTCTTAAAATGTGTAAAGAAACAAACAGCGAGAGTTCTATCCCGGAAAAGTACAGATGGGACAATCTCATTACAAAACAGGGACTGGAACTGAAGAAATTTTATAAAGAATTGCTGGAATACTTGGGTGAAAATTGTACTGGACGTGTTCGTGAAATTTACCAGGGAGCACAGACAAATATAGAAGAACCAAAGAATCTGGAAAAAATCATTACGACCATTGATCAGTTCGATTGGTACTCTGCAAAAGAGGAAGGTCTTGGCAATTTATATGAAGGGCTTTTGGAAAAAAACGCAAATGAAAAAAAATCCGGAGCCGGACAATATTTCACTCCTCGTGTACTCATCAACGTCATGACTCGCTTACTTTCTCCACAGCCCGGAGAACGTTGCAATGATCCCGCTTGTGGTACTTTTGGATTCATGATCGCTGCAGATCAATATACAAAAAATAATACGGACAACCTTTTTGATCTGCCTATTGATTTACAGGAATTCCAGCGCACTACTGCTTTTTCCGGTTGCGAACTTGTTCACGATACACATCGTCTGGCCTTAATGAATGCAATGCTCCATGATATTGATGGCCCTATTTATCTTGGAGACACGCTTTCTAATTTTGGAAAGCAGCTAAAAGGATACGATGTAGTATTAACAAATCCTCCATTCGGAACAAAAAAAGGTGGTGAACGTGCAACTCGTGACGATTTCACATTCCCTACCAGCAATAAACAACTTAATTTTCTCCAACATATTTATAGGAGCCTAAAAACAACCGGTACTGCCCGTGCTGCTGTTGTGCTTCCGGACAATGTTCTGTTTGCAGATGGTGACGGTGAAAAAATACGCCGTGACCTTATGGAAAAGTGCAACTTGCATACTATTCTTCGCTTGCCAACAGGTATTTTTTATGCCCAAGGCGTAAAAACAAACGTACTGTTTTTTACCAGAGGACAAACTGACCACGGAAATACAAAAGAAGTATGGATCTATGATCTGCGGACAGATATGCCCTCCTTTGGAAAAACAAACCCTCTTAAAGAATCAGACTTTAAAGAATTCGAGCAATGCTATGCAGGTGGAGACCTTTCCAAGCGCCAAGAAACCTATAGCGAAGAAAATCCAAACGGCCGCTGGAGAAAATATACTTACGAAGAAATTTTGGCTCGTGACAAAACAAGCTTAGATATCACATGGATCAAAGCAGATAATCCGACCGATGATTATACCCTAGCAGAACTCTTGGATTTAATAAAAACTAAATCCGATAATATTTCAAAAGCTGTAGCACAACTGGAAGAATTGATCGGGGAGGTTGAAGAATAGTGGATACAAAAGCATTGCGTCAAAAAATATTGGATCTTGCTATTCGTGGAAAACTTGTACCACAAGATCCCAGTGATGAGCCTGCCTCTGTTTTATTAGAAAAAATCCGGGAAGAAAAAGCCCGGATGGTCAAAGACGGAAAACTGAAGAAAAAAGATATTAAAAATGATTCTATAATCTATGTTGGAGAAGATAATTTACATTATGAGAAGTTTCAGGATGGAACGGTAAAATGTATTGAGGATGAGATTCCGTTCGATGTGCCGGAGGGGTGGGCATGGGAACGCTTATCCAATCTTGCTGCCTTTTCCGGAGGGAAAACGCCTTCAACATCTCATCGAGAATTTTGGGATGGAGAGATTCTTTGGGTAACATCCAAAGACATGAAAAACAAATATATAACTTTTTCACAGTTACGATTGAGCGTATTGGGCGCAGAACAAATGCAGATGTACCAACCAGATACATTATTACTCGTTACACGTAGTGGAATCCTAAGACATACATTGCCAGTATCTATTCTCAAAGAACGAGCAACAATCAATCAGGATCTAAAGGCCATTGTTCTCTATATGCCACAACTTGCAGAATACATTTATGTATGTCTAAAGGGCATGGAGGCACAGTTACTTCTAAAATATACTAAGTCAGGTACAACTGTAGAAAATATAAATTTTAACGAATTTCAAAAGATATTGCTTCCGATCCCTCCTTTACAAGAAATGGCTAAAATAATAGTGGCTATTTGTAAAGCAGAACATATTATTTCTTCTATCGAAGATAGCAAAGTAGAATTGGTAAAAAATGTAGCAAAAGCGAAAGCAAAAATTCTTGATCTTGCTATCCGTGGTAAACTTGTACCTCAGGATCCTAACGATGAACCAGCTTCTGTTCTTCTGAAACGTATACGACAAGAAAAAGAAGAGCTCATCAAACAAGGCAAAATTAAGCGTAATAAGAAGGAGCCTGTCATCTTTAAAGGTGAGGATAACTCTTATTAT
>OGWR01000003.1_pt1 | contig 200525 bp, 225 predicted proteins | sample 1576061 | NCBI WGS metagenome assembly OGWR01 (sample SAMEA3541511, study PRJEB24748) | human gut metagenome | biome: human gut; feature: human-associated habitat; material: faeces | place: China | collected 2012 | reverse complement strand
GATGACCCTCTTAGGATACTTAGAGCCATTAGGTTTGCGGTTACTAAGAGATTCACAATAGAGCAAACAACTTGGCAAGCTATGGTGTTATATGATTATGATTCTAAAATGCCAGTAGTGTCAGAGGAGAGAATTAGAGAGGAACTGATTAAGTGTTTTAGATGCAATACCATTAGAACCTTAACATATCTTGATTACCTTCCAAGACTTAGAGATTATATCTTTAGTAAGACCAATTTATGGCTTAAGCCAACTAACGAGAAATGAGTAGTTATTTATCATTTTACTTAGTGCCTAGGGCACATCCGGAGGAGAAGTTACTACTTCAATCATTTAGTAGGTCTAACGAGGTATATCAGAGATTCTCTGACAATCTCAATATAGCATATGCTGGTAATGAGGAGAAGTATACTAAACTCACTATTAGTGATGTTGAATCAGTAATTCAAGACATTGATGCTGACATTACTAAAGCAGAAACTAGACGTACAGAATACGAGAAATTCTGTTATGGTAATCCCGAATCTATAGAGGAGATAATATCCACTAAAGAGTATATACGAGATTTGCAAAGCACAAGAGATTATATATCGTTTATACGGGACGTTTTAACTGATTTAGATTATAGTGGATTCAGTGATGTCTTATGTAATATTGATTAATGGAAACATTTGAGTTTGTAGTAACATCAATAGCAAGAGTGGCACTTAAAGAGCATGTAAAGATTCAGGCAGAAGGTGTCGAGGATGCCATTACTAGAATAAAGGACAAGCGAGTATTAATAATTTGTAGAGGTATTCAAGGTTCAGGTAAAAAATTAACATCTATTAACGTGGTTTACTAGGTTCTGGAAATAAGTTTAAGTAACTTTACATATACTAAATATTATATGTATGTGTGAAGAAATTAAATTTATTAGAACGTGCCCCAGCTGTGGTAAAGAGATTATATACGCTAGGAAATCAGATTACAATAAGGCGGTTAAGAAGGGTTCAGTGTGTAAGAGCTGCGCTGTTAGTAATAGCAGTATATTTAAAACTGGGCATCATTTTAATGACTCTACTAAGAGAGGAAATAGTTTGAATAGACTTATAACTGAACAAACCCCTCAATCGTTTTACTGGATTGGATTTTTGATAGCTGATGGTTCATTCCATAGTGGAGGTAAATTTGAGTTAGGGCTTGCAGAGAAAGATTTAGATGTGATAGAGGCATTCTGCGAGTATATAGCTTATAATAATAAGATTATGTATAGAGAGGATACTAAATCGTATCGTATATCCTTTTCTAATAGTATAGAGAATCCTAAATTTATGGAGAAATATGGATTTAAGCCTAGGAAGACATATAATCCTATAGATTTCTCTGTATTTAAGGATTACGATAAGGAATTGCTGCTAGCTTTATTAATAGGAATAATAGATGGCGATGGAAGTATTCAACCTAACGGTTCTTCTAATGCCTTCTGTATAACTATTACAGCCCATGAGTCATGGACTCAATTCTATCAAGAATTTATGGAGATACTTGATATTCCAGAACACATATCAAATAGGAAAGGTTCTACAACTATAACTATCAGAATATGCAGAAGAGAGATACTACAGTTGTTACAAGATATAATAACTAACAATAACTTATTTCATTTGAAACGTAAATGGAACAAACTAATGATAAAGGGGCCCTCTGCCAGCGAAAGCTAATTATATGCAGAGGGATTCAGGGAAGTGGTAAGTCAAGTTGGGCTAAGCAATGGTGTCACGAAGACCCAGAGCACAGAGTAAGATTTAACAATGATGATATTCGTAACATGCTAGGTGATTACTGGGTTCCTAATAGGGAGAAGCTAGTTACTGAAGCTAAAGCTAATATGATAACGTTTGCTTTGATTAAAGGTTACGATGTAGTAGTTGATAATATGAATCTGAATCCCAAAGAGGATGAATGGATTAGAACTCTATGTGCCAATATAGAGAAGGACAAGGGAATACATGTTGATATAGAGTATAAGGACTTTTGGACTCCTGTTGAAGAATGTATTCACCGCGATGCTATGAGACCTAATCCTATTGGAGAGAAGGTTATTAGGCAAACTTGGAGACGTTATAAGGACTTCATAATCCATGAAGAAATTATGGCAGCCAAAGCTAAGTCATTAGTTCAAGATACTAACCTACCAGCAGCAATCATTGTAGATATGGATGCAACTGTATGTTTGAATACTAGTGGCCGTCCCTTCTACGGAGAAGGTGCAGCTGAAGGTATGCTTACTGATGAGCCTATTACTCCTGTCATTGAGCTTATTAGAAACTTCTGTGATAATTATCCTGCTAAGTTAATAATTCTAACTGGTAGAGAGGATACTCCTGAAGTTCGTAAAGCTACGGAACAGTGGTTAGAGAACAATTGGTTGCATCCTGACATACTTCTCATGCGTCCTGCTAAGAGCTTTACTGCTGGTCCTATATGTAAGAAGAAACTGTATGAGGACAATATCAAAGGCAAGTTCTATATACCTTTCGTACTTGAAGACAATTGTAAGTGTGTGGAGATGTGGAGAAATGAAGGCTTGATTTGTCTACAACCGAATGAGGGTAAGTTCTAATGGCAATACTTGTAGGACAACTGATTGAAATTCTCCAAAAGTATGACCAAGACAGAGAAGTCATGATACATACTCTTGGAGGAGAGACTGTTGGAGTTAATGGATACTTCGTACAGAAAGACTTAGATGATAATGGATTTTATTTGACAGACTTAAATGTAATTCCGAATGACTGAAACAAATATTATAAATCACGGAGAATTGTTAACTCAATCTCTTAGAGATGTTAAAGCTAATTTCCTAGCTATCATGGAGACATTACCGGAGTGTTTTGTTGGTAAATGTCCTTTTGATATAGTTCTAGAAGTAATGGAACAGCTAGGATTCGAGGAGCTTGAACATGAAACAAACGGTTGGGAATTGGATTATTGGGCTACTTTTGTGAAAGGCAATTTGACATATTCAATAAGTGGCAGTCATTATTACGGTAATTGTGTAGTAGAAAAAGAATTATGACAGTAGATAACTTTGATTTAATTGAGGAGTTCTTAAAGTTTGAATCTGAAGATGATTTTTATTTCCTTCAAGTGATTCAGCGCAAAAAGGACGGAAATGAAACAGGAAGAGGTAATAATGGAGCAAGACTCATTAAAGCCTATTATATTCACAGTATCGAACATCTTGAGGAAAAGAAACAAAAAATAATCGAGCTGTGTCAAAATAACAATGCAAGAGCATACATTCATCTCAACAAGAGAAGCTATTTCAAAACAGCTTGTGGAGCACAAGAGAAACTTGCAAGGATGCTTATGGAAGGAAATACCTTCCAAGCTCCAAGAGTTTGGGACCATGTTTGTGGAGAATTACCTTCCCTTAGCGGAAAGAACCTACTGAGACTGGTAGATGTTGATGTATATGATAAATGGAAGCTGCATAGTATAGTAGACATTATTTCGAAGTGTAGAGGTAATGAGGAAGATAGAGTGAAGCTCGTTGTTCCTACTTTACATGGTTATCATCTTATCACATCTAAATTTGATGTAGAACAATGTCAACAAGAATTGGCACTTAACGGGTTTGATGCTCTTGATATCCACAGAGACAGTCCAACATTATTATACTACCATGAACCGAGAATTGTTAATTACTAAGATTAGTAACCTAGTTCCGTTCTTTGAAGCGGTAAGTTTATGTTTACCGTATCTTCCTCCGGAATTAGGAAGTCATTTAGGAACTATGTTGGGCTACGAAATAAGTGAGATGAAAGACATTTGTAACATTTTATCTGAAAAAGAGGATGTCAAACCTACCACTAGGAGCGGAAATGGACGAAAGCGCTCCATACAACATAAACGAGAAAGTGTTTAAGTTTTCTGTAGAGATTACAGGAGACTTTTTCTATGAGTATTTTGGAACATTGGATAAAGATGAATTTGAAATCGCAGAGTTGTTGAAGCAGAGATTTGCAGATGATTTAGCATTAAGAGGAGATATAGACATAACCAAACTTGATGTATACGTCGATTAATGATTTATCTTGTTACTGAACAACAAAGATTCTTTAAGTCCGATGCATATGAAATCATGTCTAAAGAAGAAGCATTAAAGCGCATCCTTGAACATACATGGATTGAATATGATAGTGAAACTGAAGGATTAGACCCTTATACAAAAGCCTTATTGTGTATTCAATTTGGCTTAGGTGAGGACCAAATAATAGTAGATACCACAACAATTGATGTTAATTATTTTAGACCAGTGTTTGAGAATCCTGATATTACATTACTAGGATGGAATCTTTCATTTGATTTAAAATTTTTATATCATCATAGAATAGTCCCTGTAAATGTATGGGACGGAATGATAGCTGAGAAGCTATTGTATTTGGGATATCCAGCCCAATTTCATAGTCTGTCTCTACAATCCGCAGCACATCATTATTTAGGCTTGGATTTGGATAAGAGTATTCGAGGTAAAATTGTTAATACAGGATTAACAGAAGATGTTATAGTTTATGCTGCACATGACGTTGTTTATCTTACTAGGATTAAAGAAAAGCAAACAGTTGAGTTGGTAAAGAAAGACCTTCTTAAAGCTGTTGATTTCGAGAATCATTTTGTTCCTGTTATTGCCTATATTGAATATTGCGGTGCTAAGATTGATGTAGAAAAATGGAGAGCTAAGATGAAGGACGATATTAGGCAAATGAAAGACGCAGAAGCAAGCATCAATAAATGGGTGGAAGATTTTTATGAAGAACATAAAATGGTTCATCCAGACCCACAGCTTAAGAATCGTCCATTCGTAAAGACGAGTATTATGACTACACTTAGAAAGGAAATGAAAGACTTGATGAAGATTCCTCCTACTGCATTTGGGGTAAAGAGGAAAGTCGTTGATGAAGGAATAGAATATTCATTTGGAATACCTTTCGATTATGTAGAAATGAATCTACAAGGAGATTTATTCTCTGGATTTGATAACGCATATAGGTGTAATATAAACTGGAATAGTAGTAAACAAGTTGTTCCATTATTTGAATTGCTCGGAATAAATTGTACAACAGTAGACAAGAAAACTAAACAGAAAACTAAATCTGCTGGAATTGATATTATTGAGCCACAGAAAGCTAAATGTTCTATCATTGAACCTTATATAGAGTTTAAGAAAACAGGGCAGTTAGTGAAGGCTTTTGGAGAAAAATTCTTAAAGCTTATAAATCCAGTAAGCGGACGTATCCATGCCGATTTTTATCAGCTTGGAACGGATACGGGACGATTAAGTTCAAGTAACCCGAATCTTCAGAATCTTCCACATACTGCAATTACTAGAGCCTGTTTCGTTTCAGAGCCTGGAAATAAATGGATATCTGTAGATTATAGTGGCCAAGAATCCTTCTTAATGGCATCTGTTGCTAATGATAAAGCTATGCTTGATGAACTTATTAATGGTTCTAAAGACATGCATTCCCTGACAGCCAAGATGGTATTTAAGGACAAAATTCCTCAAAATATGCCTACTGAAAAAGTAAAAAAACAATTCCCAGAACTTAGACAAGAGGCAAAAGGATATGAGTTCTGCTTTAATTATGCAGGTAATGCTTCTACTTTAGTGAGAAACTATGGTATCCCGAAAAAGAGAGCTCAAGAAATTGAGGATAACTATATGAATGGTTTCGCTGGATTGAAGGCTTATCAAGAACGTCAAAAGTCATTTGTTGTACAACATGGATATATTCTATTAAGTCCTGTGACAGGACATAAAGCATTTATTTATGATTGGGATAATCTGAATAGGATAAATGATGATTTAGGAACAGTAGATGGGCAGTATGCTATGCAAACTCGTGATGAAAGTAATCCATTGGTTCAAGAAGCAGACTTCTTAAGAAGAAGATTATCTGATTCTATGAAGCAATCGGTGAATTATCCGATTCAGGGAGCAGGGGCACTGTGCTTCAAGCTAGCTTCTATAAAGCTATTCAATTGGTTAAAGGAAAACAATTTACTTTTTAAAGTTAAGTATTGTATTCCTGTGCATGATGAAATCAATCTTGAAGCTCCCGAAGAGATAGCAGAAGAAGTAGCTAAGATACTAGTTCAATGTATGGAATCTGGAGGTAAGCCATTTTGTACAAGGGCACCATTAACAGCAGATATATCAATTGGAGACCATTGGATTCATTAATATGTTAAGCTACGAGCAATTTTATAATTGGTATAATAATAGTTATAGTAACGAGATACTTTATAGAGTATACAGAGGAGGATTTTTAATAGGGATGGGATTCTATGATGGGGTTGTAATGAAAACTCTCGAAAGTAGTATCTGCATCCTGAAAAATGTAACTTTTATAAAGAAGCAATGCCGTGCTTCTAGTTTTAGATTTAGCTGTAATGATAGAATTGATGAAACCTACACATTAGCTCCAGTTGATACAACAGACATAGGGTTAATCTCTTCTGCAATTCAATTGGTTTCTAATACATTAGGACATGACGAAGGTTACAATAAAGAATATGGATTAGAGATGATAAACAATTATGCAAGAGTCCTTGAAGAATTGTCAGTAAAAGAGATTATGTTACGTAGTCCATTATTCGCGAAAGCAAAATGAAATTAATAAAACCAAGTTTTGAAATAATAGAACAAAAACCAAGGGATATAGTTATTCCAGCAGATATGGAAATTGGCCCTCGAATGTGGAAAGATGAGCTTATAAACTCTGTATATAGACAAATAGAGATAGCTGGAAGAACTTGTTACAAATCAGAGGATAAAATAACAGAAACTTCTGCGAAGGAGTTTGTGGATAGAATGGTTAAGTCAGGACACGGTGCTATGTTAGAGCATGGTACTGTGTATCTTAAAGTTCCTAATAGTGTAGTAGATGAGGGATTCCAGTTTGGAACTAACTGGAGTACTTTATGCCTTAATCCCTATACAAGATATATTAGTGATGGAGATTATTACTACTATACTACTAACTATAGGGTAATAATAGAGCATGACCTACAAGGAGTTCTTGAATATCTGTGTGAACTTACAGAATATCACGAGAAGAGAATCACTGTTAAGTTTGTATGCGATAGAGGCGTATCCCATGAATTTGTACGCCACCGTGTATTTAGCTTTGCCCAAGAAAGTACCAGATATTGTAACTACTCTAAGGATAAGTTCAATAACGAGGTTACTTTCATTTTACCATGTTGGGCGGACAGTTTAGCTCTTCAAGAAGTCAAAGGAACTGTTATTACTTCAGATGATTTTGGTAATCTTATTGGAGAGTACTATTATCATCTCAATGGTAAGGAGACCCCATACTTTAAGACTTGGGAAATAACTCCAGAGCGAAACTTTGTAGCATCTCTACAAGTGGCAGAGCAACTTTACTTAGAGCTATTAAATCAAGGTTGGAAACCTCAGCAAGCAAGAGCAGTACTTCCTAATAGTTTGAAGACTGAGTTAATTATGACAGGCACTATTGAACAATGGAAAGGCTTCTTTAAGTTAAGAGATGCAGGAAGTGCGCACCCACAGGCTTATGAGTTGGCACATCCTTTACACGAAGAATTTATTAAAAGAGGATGGATAAAATAACATTTAAATGGAGTGAGAAAAGCATTGGTAGAACCATACGGATTACTAATGCTTTTAACAGGTGTTCCTTATTTGAAGATTATAACACAGATTATTAATTCTGAGTTTTAACAAATGAAAAGAGACCAAATAATGAGAGAGATTGCTCTCTATAAGGAAAAATTAATATCACTAAAAGAACAACTTAAAAATTGTGTTGATAATAGTGAGTCCGAGTATGTAGGAAAGTTTTTCATACAGAACAGATACGAATCAGGGCTGCGATTTATGTATGTTCTTGACGAAGATTGTGATGAAGATAGACTTGATTTCTATGGTTGCGGCGCAGAGTGGGACTACCAATGCAAAAATTTGCAATTCTATAATCGAGAGTTTCCTAATTGGTTTACTGATGTAGCTTACGGGGAGCTTAAAGAGATTGCCGAAGAAGAATGGATAGCCCAATTATCTGAACTTGTAGTGTGTGTTTTAAAAGAAAGTATATTATAATTTATATCTTATAAAAAATGGAAGACTTAACAGTAACTCCGTATGACATCGACACAACTTTAGGTGTTGAAGAAGTAGATGAAAAGAAGGATAAAAAGGAAAACAACGGTGCGGAATTTATGCAAGAAATGTTTCAGAATGAAGAGTTCAGAAATATGTGGATAAAGATGCACACTCCCTGGAAAAGTAAAATTAGAACAGGAACTCATGGTCACAAGACCGGAAGAAATGAAATCTGTCCTTACTGTACGTCAGGAAAGAAATTTAAAAAGTGCGAATGTTATGAAAGGTACAAAACCGACCCATTTATTACGGGCGGAAGTCAAGCAAATATTTGAGGTTTGGCTAACTAACGAACAAGCTAAAGAATTGATGGCTCCAGAGGGATATGTCAAAATATCCACGGAGTCTAAATTGTTTGAGAATCTGGTGTCTATGGATATTCCCTCTGTAAAGTTGGATGGACAAGAACTGCCAGATTCTTGTTATTTAAAAATCGACAATAAGAAAATACATGGCAAATCTGACAAATAAATTTGACTGTAATAAGGTATTTTTCACTTCTGATTGTCACTTTGACCACGCAAATATAATTAAGTATTGTAGTCGTCCGTTTGAGTCTGCTGACGAAATGAATCGACAACTCATACTAAATTGGAATAAGGTAGTCCAGTGGGACGATACAGTCTTCATATTGGGCGATTTTTGCTTTGGTCAAAAGACACGTTGGGAGAAAATTTTACCTCAACTAAACGGCTATAAATACCTCATATTAGGTAATCATGATAAGCTGAAATACATCCCAGAAAATGGGTTCGAAGCTGTTGAAAGACAGATGATGATTACTATAACAGGTGATGAAGAATGTAATAACCAACAACTCTTTATGAGTCACTATCCTATGATTACATGGGATGGCTCTCATAGAGGAAGTTGGCAATTGTATGGACACATTCATACTGAAAAAGGAAAGAAAACTCCTTTTGAAGATAAATTAGTCCCAAATCAATATGATGTTGGTGTAGATAATAATGATTACACACCAGTATCTTGGCAGCAATTAAAGGAAATAATCACTAAAAGAAATTTAAGAGGTTAAAAATGGAATATAAGATTTTTGAATCTTCTGACACTAATGTCAAGAAGTTTGTATTTGAATGGGGAGCTAGTGCAGTAACGAAAAAAGGAATTGCAGAAGCAGTCCTCTATCGTTATGGAGAATACGCGAAGAGAACAGTAATTTGCTGTTCTGTACAGTCTGGATGTCCGGTTGGCTGTACATTCTGTGGAACAGGAAAGTTCTTTGTAAGGAATCTTGATTGGCATGAAATAGTAGAACAAGTAACTACTGTTTTAAGTACTATTGATTGTGATACTAAAGACATTGAAAAGTTCCAAATTATGTTCATGAGTATGGGAGAGCCATTTCTGAATTGTATCAATTTGGAGCGAGCTATTGAGTCTTTACACGATTTGTATCCAAATGCTCAATTATTAGTATCTACATCTGCTCCATCTACATTGTATCATGCAATGTCAGAGTTTATTGAGCTTTCCAAGAGAATACCTCAAGTCGGATTGCAGTTTTCTGTACATGAATCAACTGATGAAGCTAGAGCAAAATTAATTCCGACTAAGACTTGTACTCTCCGCCAGATTGCTGCTGCGGGAGAATTTTGGGCAGCGAACACAGGAAGAAAACCATTCTTCAATTACTGTGTACATGAAGGAAATGATACAGAAGAAGACGCAAGGAGACTGTACAAACTCTTTCGAACCGATGTTTGGGAAACTACTCTTTCTGTAATTTGTGAAAAGGATGAAACTGTAAAAAATTCTATTGATAGACAAATTCGTCTTATTAGAGACTTTAACAGAAGACTCTGCGAACTAGGTTTCTCCACAAGAGTATTCAATCCTGCTGGTCAGGATGATATTGGTGGAGGATGTGGACAATTGTGGTACTTTCAAGACTGGTTAAAACATGAAGGTATTAATAAGTCTTGAGAGAGCATCACCACAAACAGATATAGTATGTAATCTAACACCATTAGAATTTAGAGATTTACTCAGTAAACCTGCATGGGTTCCAGTAAATTATCTGGGTTGGCGTTGGGTAGGTAGTACCGTATATTACAAGATAATATCATATAATGATTAAACAATAAAATCATGGCTTTAAAAAAGAAATATCAAACAATAGAGGAATTATTGGTTTATCCAAGTCTCGAACCAACCATTGAAGTAATTCCAGACGATGGTGCTCATCGCTACCGTGCTAAAATGTGTGCTGGCTTTGTTAATGGCAAAACCAAGTATGTGAATGCTACTGACACAATTCAGTTTGTTCACAAGCACGAAGACGGTACAGTAACTCCAGGGTGGCAATCAGAACAACTTGCCCTTATCCTGCTTGACAGAGTAAAGAAGTTGAATGAGAAGTTCCCTTGTGAGCAAAATGCTAAACAAGTTGCTGCTCTAGAAGCTTACCTTGACGCTTGTAAGGAGAGAATTGATGACAGGCTTAACCGTAACGTAATGGGAGACTTGAAGGAATGAAAGTTGAAGTGAATAGAAATGACGAAATGCCAAAAGCAGGAGACCTAGTAATAGACGAGCTTGGAAATATTGGCATCCTAATGCACAATGGTTATATTCGGCTTCTTAAGCATCCAGGAAAGCCTGTAGATGTTCCAACCCTAGTAAGTTACACTGATTCCGACAAATTGTACAAGTTTGAGGGGACTGTGACTCTTAGTAATGATTAAAACTTATTATTACGCGATAGATAAAGATGGAAGAGGTTGGTTTTACGATAACCCTCCTATCTTTGATGGTGAAAGCTGGAATGTAGACCCTAAATATGATATGTATGAGTGTACTAATGATTTACACTCTGCACATCTATTTAACTTTCCCATTCCAGAAGGCATGACATACATGGATGAACCTATAAAATTTGAAATTGAAATATGAGAAAAACATATGCAGTAACCGATAAAAGCGGCAAGCAATGGCTTATTGATACGTGTGGTTATCCCAAACGTGGAGAAGGAGAAAAAGAATGGGTAGAGGATGACGATGTTATATCATTCGATTTTGTTCCAGACTTGATGCCAATATATAAAGAGATGTTTTATTTCTATGCTGGAAATCAGACATGGGAAGACGAGCCAGTGGAAATACCACCCATGAGTACATTTATAAAAGACTTGTATTCAAGGAAAGATGAAAATGGAAATCAGTTCAAATACTTTATATTTAAAATAGAGGATTTGGCAGACGCTATGGGAGAGAACATTGAAGTATTCTTTGAAATTGCCGATATGTATAACCAATATAGAGCCAATCATAAAGGTAAAGCTCCAAGTAAATATTGGATAATTAACAGAGACGAGGTTCCAGAGATAAAGTCGTTTGAAGAATTTAAAAAGAAAGTAACAGAATGAGACTTTGGATAACAAAAGACGAAGAAGGACTGTGTTTGTGGAGAGCAAAACCAGCCCTTAATGAAGACGGAGTTTGGTGGGAAGACGATGAAGAATATGAAGAAATTAATTCTTACATCTACTACTCCCTTACTGACTATGCAGACCTCCCCAAAGAAGGAGAAATCATAGAAATAGATGTTACTCTTGTTCTTCCTTCCCAACAATTAGAGAGTAAGAAATACATAAAAACTAGGAAACATAAATGAAATTTGGCGCATTATCAGACTTACATGGGATTCTTCCAGAAATAAAAGAAGAGTGTGATATTTACTTAATCTGTGGGGATATTACCCCACTAAAGATGCAAAGAAATATCCCACAAAGCAAGAAATGGCTTAGTCATGAATTTGCTCAATGGGTAAAAGATTTACCTTGTGAAAAAGTATTTATGGTAGGCGGAAATCATGACTTCGCATTAGCGTCTATATATCAGAATACTCTTTCCAAAAATTCCCTTCTTTATACTCCCACTGATGGGAAGTTAGTAATGCTCGATAATGAGTCATATACTTACATTGATTATAAAGATGGAACTGAATACACAATTTGGGGAACTCCATATTGCAAGATATTTGGAAATTGGGCATATATGTATGAGGAGAAAACTCTTATAGAAGCGTACTCCACAATGCCCGAACATTGTGATATAGTAATCTCACACGATGCTCCTAAGCTGTGTGGATTAGGTATTATTCATCAGTCGTGGACTAGAGAGGATGCAGGTAATCCTTGGTTGGCTGATGAAATTATGAGAAAACATCCAAAGTATGCTTTCTGTGGACACATTCATTCAGGAGAACACAGATTGATGACTTTAGATGATATGAAAATGGCAAATGTGTCTTTAGTAGACGAGAGATACATTCAATCGTTTGAACCTTTAATAATTGAATTATGAGTAATAGTAACAGTAGTGGAGGAATTGGCATAGGTGGAGTTCTTCTTATAGTATTTATTGTTCTTAAGCTATGTGGTGTCATAGCTTGGTCTTGGTGGTGGGTCTTAAGCCCATTATGGATTCCGATAGCCTTATGGTTGGCTATTGTTGCAATTGTAGGAATATTTATAGCTGGAGTCGATGAGTAAAATACTTATAGTAGTTGATATGCAGAATGATTTCTGCTTAGAGAGTGGCTCTTTATATGTAAAAGGGGCTACTCCCGCTCTATGGAATATAGAAGAATTAATGTATAAAGAGCATTTTGATAGAGTGTGGTTTACTGTGGACTGGCACGCTTTCTTTCATCCCTCTTTTAAAGAAAATGGAGGAGAGTGGCCAGTTCATTGTGTCCAATATTCCCAAGGTGCGGCAATTAATGATTTACTTCTTACAGCTTGTAGAAATAATAATCTCCGATACGATGTAATTGAGAAAGGACTGTTTAAAGAGGAATATGGGGCTTTTCCAGACCTTAAACGTGACCCAAACAGGAAAAGCCATTATACTTATTCACTTGATGATATTTACGATAGTAGAGCTGACATATACCTTTCGAATGAATCAGAAATTGTAATTTGTGGAGTTGCAGGAGATTATTGTGTACTTAACACAATTAAGAACTTGCAACCTATTTGGGATAGACTTTCAGTATATCTCCCAGGAATTGCATCTATTGATGGTGGAACAGCACTCCAAGAATTTATAAAAGAAAATAAGTTAAACATTTATCAACCAATAGAGAAATGATAATTAAATCAATTTTAGATACAGATTTATACAAGTTTACAACTTCTTATGCTTACATGAAGTTGTTTCCACAAGCGGTAGGAACTTTTGAGTTTAAAGACCGTGATAATACTGAATACACAGAAGAGTTTGTTGAGCAACTTCGTATTGAGTTATATAACCTTGCTCAAGTAAGACTTACAAGTGATGAATTTGAGTTTATGAACTCTATTCGATTCATCCCAAGACATTACTGGGAATGGTTGTCTCAATTCACATTTAACCCAAGTAAAGTACAAATCTTCTTGGATGAAGAAAAGCATCTTCACATTATAGCGAAGGATTATCTTTATAAAGTTTCTCTTTATGAAGTTCCTATTCTTGCAATGGTTTCAGAATTAAGAAATAGGATGTTAGGCTATAAGGTCAACATTCCTGTAATGCTTAATAAATTGGAAAGTAAAATCAAACGTTCCAATCAATCAGGAATTTATTTCTCTGAATTTGGAACTCGTAGAAGATTCTCTTACAATATACAAGAAGAAGTTATTAAGTATATTAAAGAGAAATCAATCTATTGTACCGGAACTTCCAACTGTTACTTTGCGATGAAGTATGACATGAAACCAATGGGAACACATCCACATGAATGGTTTATGTTTCATGGCGCTATGTACGGTTACAAACAAGCTAATTATATGGCTCTTGAGAATTGGGTAAATGTCTATGACGGAGACTTGGGAATAGCTCTTACCGATACTTACACATCGAATGTATTCATCAAGAACTTCTCACGTAAACAAGCTAAGTTGTTTGACGGAGTACGATGTGATTCTGGAGACGAGTATGAATTTGTAAATAAAATGATTGCTCGCTATAAAGAATTGGGCATAGACCCAACTACGAAAACCATTATCTTTAGTAATGCTTTGGATTTTGAAAAGGCTGAAGATATTGCTCTCTATTGTATGACTAGAATTAGAGCATCGTTCGGTATAGGTACAAACCTTACCAATGACACTGGATTTAAACCCTCTAACATTGTTATGAAACTTACATCTTGTCAGATGAACTCTAATCAGCCGGTATATGACTGTGTAAAGCTATCTGATGATGAAGGCAAACATACGGGACGTGCAATGGAAGTTAACTCTTGTTTAGCAGAACTTGGACTATGAAATTTGAATATTTAGAAAAAACAGACATTACCTGCGAAGAGCTTAATCGACTGGGCGATGACGGTTGGGAATTAGTCGCAACCATAATTAAGTTCTTATCAGGAGGCAGAGTTTCCAGTCGGGTAATAGTTTATTATCTTAAACGAGTAAAACAATGAAAGAATTAAATTATGAAAAGGTATTTAATACCTTAGTAGAAGAAACAGCAAATTATGTTACTTCTAATGGTTTGAAAGCAATGGTATTGGGCATCAGTGGAGGAATCGACTCCACTGTTGTCGCTGCTATCTGCCATGAGGTCAGTAAGAAGACTGGTATTCCTCTTATAGGAAGAAGTCTTCCTATTAAGAATAAAAGTGATGAGTTCGCTACTTCTGTACATGTAGGAGAAGCCTTCTGTAATGAATTTAGTGTTTACAGACTTGAACGTTCCTATCGTGCAGCTTTGTTTGATGCCTGTGCTGATGCAGGTGATGTCAATATGGCTAATTCTTACTATCTCGATGAACTAGAAGAAATGCCTAGTAGAACTCCTATTGCTAATGGTAATCTTCAAGCTAGGTGCAGAATGATGTATCTATATGATATAGCTAGTCGTTATAAAGGATTAGTAATGAGTACAGATAATCAAACTGAATATCAGCTTGGATTCTGGACTATTCATGGTGATGTTGGTGACTTTGACCCTATTCAAGACCTGTGGAAGACTGAAGTTTACGGACTGGCAAACTATTTGCAAGACCATTATAAAAGTAAAGCTTTAGAAGCTCTTCGTAATGATTATAAAGAAACTTGCGATAATTATAAAGCAATGTCATGTGCTATATATAATTCTTGCAAGCTAGTTCCCACTGATGGTCTTGGTATTAGTAATAGTGACTTAGACCAGATAGGTGCTAGGACCTATTATGACGTTGATAGAGTATTACAAACTCTTATTTGTAAAGCTTCTCCAGAGAATGATAAACTTCAAGATTCTTTAGAACAAGAACTTGGAAGAGAAGTCGTTCATAAGATTATCAAACGTCATACAGCATCAGAGTTTAAACGTAAGAAAGCTCCAATTTATATAACACGAGAAAAATATGAAAACGATTGACGAAATATATGAGCAGTTATTAGTTGCTCTAAAAGAAGCCAACTATCTTGTATCTGACTATGATTATACATGGGAAGATTCTTTCTATATGATAGTTGAGAAAATGGACGATGATTCTCAGGCATTCAGATTGACTGTTAGACTTGAAGAGGAAGTAGTCCATGCCACTCTTGACTTGGTGGAAGTATATGTTCAAGAAAGATACTATAATGCTGACGACGATTATCTTCCTGATGATTTCGAGGATGAAATGAAGTTCGAGGTAGATGACCCCGAACTTATTAAAAATCTTGTCGATTTCGTGGGAAATATAGGGTTCTGTGGTGTATCTGATTTGGTTAATGATTTACTCAATGAAATAGAGGAGTTGACCGAACGATACAGTGTAGAAGCTATTAGTTTTTTATCAAAAGAATTGGACTCTCGTGGATATTTCGTAGACTAAAAAAATTAAAATATATAAAAATGAAAGTAGGATTTTTATTAGGAACATTTGACCCAATCCACATGGGTCATTTGTACATGATTACATCAGCACTAAATGATAACTTGGTTGACGAAGTAGTGGTGGTTCCAACTATGCAGAATGTGTGGAAAGACCGCGAAGCAACTGAATTTCAACACCGGTGTTTTATGACACAACTGGCTATTGATGAAATTGATAATTGCACAATATCTAGTATTGACTATTACACTCCAGAACCTCACTATTCCTATCAAACCCTACAACTTTTGAAGGAATATTATCCAAACGAAGAACTTTATCTGATTGTAGGTGCAGACATTGTAGATGATATTGCAAATTGGAAGGAAGGAGAATGGATATTAGAAAACTTTAAGCTGATTGCAGTAAATAGAGCCAACAGTTCATTCAAGGCGAAGGTGGATGGGTATATTAGTTGTACTTTTGACGTAAGCTCTACTATGATTAGGTATTTGGTTAAGGACAAGAAACAAATTTACCCTCTTGTACCTAAAGCTATTAGCCAATACATTCACCGATTTAATCTTTATAAAGATGAATAAAGCATATGTATCATATAGTATGCAATATGCCAACTTAGTTCCAGAAGTAGAAATATTTCTGGACTCTCTTGGTTATGAGCCAAACCACTGGAAAATGGGAACCGAGTATGAAAGTTCCTTATTAACTGGTTCTGATATTGCAGTGTTTGTTATTAATGACTTCAATTGGGGAATCAAGGTTGAAGATATGACCAGAGGAACCAAGAAAGAACTTGAAACCTGTCATAAGAAAGACATTCCAATATATATTGCATATAAAAGGAAAACTGATAAAGTATTATCTATCTATAAATCAGAGTATGATGGAAAGACTTTGGTAGGGATTGCAGGCACTTCATTAATGCCTTACAATGACCTAAAGTATAATCCTCTGGAAGTATCCGAGAAGGAAGTTACAACTAAAACAAAAAGAAGACATAAATGAGAAATTGGAGTTATACAATTAAAGAAGGAGAGCACGCTGGTAAAACACTTTGGTCTGGACGATATTGTGCAGTTGCTGCATTTGCTTTTTGTAAAATTAAAGGTGTATGGTGTGTTCTAGCTAACCAAAGGGGTTCTGGAACTCCTGACTTCCAAGGTTATTGGAATTGTCCTTGCGGTTTTCTAGATATGGAAAAAGCGGAAGAAGCCTGCTCTCGTGAAGCATTTGAAGAAACCGGAGTTAAAATCGACCCATCTAAATGGGCTCTATTTGGAGTTGAGACTGACCCGGAACATTGCAATAACGGAAATGTAACATTACGTTATATAACCATTCTTAAATATGGAAAGGATAATGTGTCTACTTCTATGGAAGCCGTATTGAATGGAGAAGGAGAAAAGAATGAAGTAAAAACCATTCAATGGATTCCTATAAAAGATATTTCCAACTACAAATGGGCATTTAATCATGAAGATAGAATCCTTGAGGCAATCTCTTGGTATAATATTAATGTTTTCGAGAAAGACTTAGACGCACAAATAGTTCCATGATATACTTTATAAGCGGACATAGAGACATTACAGAAGAAGAATTTAAGAAGTACTACGTTCCGGCTATCTATTCTGCCTACTACAATGATTCAGATTTTGAGAACTTTGTAGTAGGTGACTATGAAGGAGTAGACAAAATGGCTATGGATTTCATAACAGAAAACCTTCCTTGTGGAGTAGTTATATATCATATGTTTGATAGTCCAAGAAACACTCCTAAAGATGAATCAAGAGTTAGCTACATGGGCCATTACAAAACTGATGAAGAGCGTGATGCTGCAATGACCAGAGTATCTGATGTTGATATAGCCTATGTAAGAGAAGGTCGTTGGAATAGTGGTACTGCTCAAAATATAAAGAGGAGACATACTATAAAGAAAAATGGATAAAGAAGATTTACGAAAACGATTGGCACTATTTTTTGCACTTGGAGCTATTGGGCTCGGAGGTATAACCTTAGTGGTACTACTTCTAGTGTTTGCATACTCACTTAATGTATGGTTTGGAGTATGTATCTCTGCCATATTGTTGATGGGTGTAGGAGGTATAATTTTAAATATATTGGAAGACAATGAAAGAGGATATTGATGAACTGATTAAACAATCAATGAAAGCTAAAACAAGAACTCGCACAGAAGTTCTTAGAGCAATAAAAACTGCGTTCTTAGTACATGAAACGCAGAAAAACGCCAAACCCCTTGATAAAGCAACAGAGATTGCTATTATTAAGAAGTTGAGAGACCAGCGCATCGATAATGCTGAACAATACCGTATGGCAGGCAGACAGGATTTGTATGATATAGAGATGCAAGAATCTCTTATCCTAAATGAGTTCTTACCTGAAATTCCCGGAGAAGAGCAGTTGCGTAAGGGTCTGTTTGACTTAGCTTTGATTTATAAGGTACAAGATAAAATCGACAGTCTTGCAATTCCAAAAAAGGATATGGGAACAATAATTAAAGGAATGAAAGACAAGTTCCCTGCTGCAGACGGTAAACAAATTTCCGACTTAGTAAAATCGTATGTTGTATGATGAACAATCTTGAGACGTCAGACCCGATACTCTTTGCAATTTCATGTGAAATTCACAGACTTATTCTTAAGCCTGACAGTGACGGTTTCTTAGGGTTTTCTGATAAAATAACTGACAAAAAAGAACTTGTCGAGCAATATAACAAAATTAAGGAAAAGATGCCGTATTTGGACCCTACTTTTGTTCTTAATGAACTAAAATACTACATGAAATGATAATTGGAATAACAGGAAAAGCCCAATCAGGGAAGGATACTGCGTGTAAAATAGTACAATTAGTAGACTACTATAGATACTTATTGGGAGACGTAAAAATTTCAGAAGAAGATTTTGTTTTAGAAAACTTAAATAATGGGACTATTTTTATAGGTTCTAGATGGGAAAAGCATGCATTTGCTGATAAATTAAAGGAGTGTGCGTCATTAATACTTGGAGTAAGCAGAGAAAGTTTTGAGTATAATTCCTTCAAGGAGTCTTTTACTACACTTCCACTGTCTAATAAAGAGGGAGAGCCAATGACCAATAGAGAATTTCTTCAATACTTCGGAACAGAGGTAGGAAGGAATATTGATAAGGACCTATGGGTAAAAGCCTTGATGCGAGGATATGAAAAATCCAGTACTATGTTTTTGCCCTCTATGGTAAGGGATAAAGGCTTTTGGATTGTCCCTGACGTCAGATTTCCAAATGAAGCGGATGCTATACGAAATGCTGGTGGAGTTTTATGGAAAATAGAACGAGAAGGCAGCGGGGCAGGAAATCACATAAGTGAGAAACTTATTGATAATATAAGAGTTGACATAATAATTGAAAACAACTTGGATATGAAGTATTACATTAAAGCTATAACATTAGCTTATGATGATACTATGAACATGTTAGAACGATAAAATTTAAGGGCGTCAGTCAGGTAGGTAAAACTACTTGATTGGCGCCCTTATTTTTTTTTCATTTACTCGTTAGCGTTAGGTGCTTTAAAGTTATCTATAACAGTTGGTTTAAGAGGTCTGAATGCTCCAGTATTATCAGTAAAGAATCTTAATACATGCATATCACCGGATGCTACTTTAACTCCATCTTCGAACAATCCACTATAGAATTGATACATAGGCATCTTAAAGTCTACAGCCCCATTAAAGATTGCAAACATATTAAATTCTCCGCCTACATTTCTTGCTATTCTTGCGATAGCTTGTTCAGTGTTTGACATAGCTTTTGCATCTTTATCTCCAAATAATAAAGCAAGCATTAGATAAATAATTCCTATAATAGCCCCATCTTCTAAAGCTAATAGGAGATTTCTTCTTTTTACAGGGTCTCTCCAAGCATCTTTCATTCTCTCTGGCTTAGTAAAGTTAAATAAGTCTCTTAGTGACCATGCAATTCCTTCCATAATTTTACCTTGCCAATCCACAATTGGGTCTCCAGTATTTTCTGTAGTTTTAACTCTAATGGTGTTACCTTCATTATCTTGAACAGTATCCCAATAAAGCTTATTTCCTGCATCATCAGTTACCTGAACCCAATGACCTTGGTCGTAAGTGCCTCTTTTTAGGAAGTATTGGTTTTTCTTTGCTGACAAGAAAGTCTGGAATTGGTGAAGGAATATAAACATTCCTTTCTTTAGATATAAAGACTTAGTATCGTGGTCCATATATCCGAATATGCTGTCAGATTCTTGCTTTATCATATTAGCTTCCAAAGTAGTATATGCTTGAGGAAGAGCTTCTTTATAAACTCCCCTTGAATCCTTTTCTCTTGATAAGAATCTCGAAGTTCCGTCAGCATTTGGAAGTTTATAATTTTCTTCAAAGAAAGTTTCCATCATTGCATTATATAAAGACCTTTGATATTGCCATTCAGATGAATTAGTATCAGCATTTGGATTCGCAAGAAGACTAAATCTCTTATCTTTTTTCCAATTGTAAGTTACCTCTCCGTTCTTATATTCATGTGCATCATAGCAGCCATGTTTCTTCATATAGCCAATGAGGATTGTCATTCTTGATAAGAAGTCGGGAGCTCTATTAGCCCAGAACATTCTGTCATTAAATCTGAATCCATCAGTCTTTTCATAGTTCATTCTATCGACTAATGCGTTCATATCCACGTTAGCCATTCTATATTGCCAATTTAAATGTTCTAGGATAGTAATCGTACTTATCTGTCTTACAGAATCGACCCAAACAGTAGTATAAGCGGAAGTCATATCCTTTAGTCCTATCTTATCTTTATCAAGTAAGCTATTAGCTACTGCTCTTTCATAAAGATTGAAGAATCCGGTGATAGTTTCTTTAGCTCCTGATAAGTAGTTAAAACCAAGAATAAATTTAGTAGATACTGACTTCAACATTCCTAAAGTTCTAAACGTTCCCCTACTTTCTTTATCAATAAGAGATTCATCGAATACTGCTGACTTAATATAATCATTCAAGAAGTCGATAGTTGCTTGGGCATCCTTGTTAGAAAGTCTCTGTGTAAATTGAAGAGAAATAATTGCTGCATTAATAGCAGGAAGAACTGTATCCATTTCCTTCTTTCTAATATCGGAGAACACATACATATCCTTAATGTGTTCAAGGTTAGTTTCGTATGTTTGTTCAGGTTTACCATTAGTATCGGAAAGAAGTCTTTCTCTTCCTCCTACTGAATTAGAAATATCGAATACGTTATACATCTCTACAAGATTCTTTAGAGCATCTGTAGATAAATATTCTTCTTGAGCTGTCGTAGTCATTCTTGGATTTACCATTTCTAAAGAACCATCTTCTTTATAAGTAACTAGAGGATTCTTACCATTAGTTATTTTAGAAAATGAGGAACCTCTTAATAAAGGTATTTCAAAGTATCTTTCTCCAACTTCTGCTCTATCCTGTCCTGGATATCTTCTATTATTTAAATCCTCTAGCCAATATTTTAAATAGTTTCTTTCTGCTGGATTTAAATCAGTAGACATATCATACGGATTCTTAACCATAAACTTTCTCTTTCCAGAATCAGATTGGTCAAGTAATCTTTTAAAACGAATTGTTGAATCATTGATAATGGTCTTCCCTACGAAACCTTGTCCAGATTCCTGATAGAACTTATTGGTTATAGCCCTATCTTTGTTCTTATAATTACCATATAAATTAGTGATATTTCTGTTGGTTTCTGCCAATCTATGAGCAACTGATTTTACAATTGGGATTGTATCAATAGTATTTAAGTAAGTACCATTAAATAATTCTCCCCTTTTCCACTGCTCTGCCAGATTACCAAAGTTCTTTGCCCAAAGTTCTTCATTATAGATATCAATGGTAGTGTTTCCATATTTAGCCAAAGCATTAGATACTTGTAAAAATAAATATGCAATAGGATTAGAAATATCAGCAGATGCATTAGTAGAGAAATATCTAGCTTGAAGTTCCTTGAACATTCTTGTAAGGATGTCCATCTTCGCTTGTTTATCAAATGATGTAATATCTCCATCTATTGATAACGTTTTAGCAATTTTATCAAGTCTATCTCTATTTTCATAGGTTCCATAGTTCATGATATTATTAAAGGTTCTCCATGCTATATCAAACTCATCAGTAAACTTCAATGTGTTTCCTTTACTTTGTCCAGATAATTCAGATAAAGTATTGAAGGCATGATTTATTTTTTCTTGATTTAAATAGGAAGAAAGATATTCACTCTTGCCAATATTAACTACCTTCATTTCCCCGATAGTATAAGAACCCAAATCGGTTTCTTGAAAAGCATTGGCAATAGAAAGCAGTTTCATAAGTTCCACATTGCCGACTGTGGCTTTAATTACTTGTTTATCGAGTTCCACTTCTCTATCAGATTTAAACCTTCCAAAAATATTATTACCCTTACCTAGATTAATAGTACTATTAAGGTCATGAGAAGCAATAGAAATTAAATCCATTTCTTTTCTTGTCTCATTAATAAGAAGAATAACATTCATATTAGTAAGAGCATCATTACTAATTATGTTCCATCCTGGCTCATTTTTGTATTTGGATAAGTTTGCTTCAAACAATCCGAGCTTAGGTTCGTATGTATTAGCTGGAACAATCTGTAAACCTGTCCTTGTAGGATTAAAGTTCTTTCCTCCAAAGCCATTTACCTTATCAAGATTATATTTAAGATTGTTAGTAATAGCGAGAGTTACATCGTTATCATGCTCTAGTTTTCTTACTAGATAGTCCTCAAATGCAGCTTCCGCTTCTTCTTTAGTAGCTCTTCTTATTTCTCCCTTTTCATTAGTTGATTTAGTAACATCTCTAAACCAGTACTCTCCAGTATTTTTATCAATATGTACTTGAGAAGCAAATAACATATCAAAGTCTACAATATCAGTAGGATTGATTTTACTCATTGGGAAGAACTTACTCATTCTTTCTGACACTGTATTTTCTAATGGATTAGATAAATTTTCTATACCAATAGGTATTTTAATTATTTCGTCAATATTAGCTTTTTGTCCAATATTAGGAAGATAAACTTCTGGTTCTCCGACTGATACTTTATCAATCTTGTGGAGTATTTTATCCCCTTCAATGAGAACTGGGATAATTTTAGTAGATATATTTCTTGCTGCAATTCCTTTGGCTTGTAACATTCTTTTGTAGAAACCAAGCTGATATTGAATAGTATTTTTCTTATCAGCATCCCATCTATCTTGTGGTTTAGTAGCAAGTTTCAAGTCATATATTTCAACGCTTTGATTGCCTTCGTTATCCTCAAATACTGCAAGTAAGTCAATCTTACCTCTAAGTTTTGCATCAGGTCCACCATCGTGGTCTACTACATATTCTGTGTAGAATTTTTTGAATTTCCTTCCTCTTCCACTGTTAAGGATTATGTTTTTCTTTAGAGCCGTAATTCCTTTTATAAAGTCCATTAATGCTCCAGTCGATACACCATTTAGAGTACTTAAATTCTTTCCCCCTAAAAAGTCTCTCTCAAACTTCTTGCTAATAACAGAGTCAACCATATCAGCAGATATGTCAAAGTTGGAATTTATAACTGTATCCATTACTAAGTGGAATCCTCGTCCGATTTCTTGTAAATAATCCCAATATTCAAAGTCTTGGTCAATTGAAGAATCTATTTGTTTTAGCCACTCTTCTGGAGAGACATCCTCAGGCTTTCCTTGAGACCTATCTATACGGGTGTTCCTCTTGTACCCTTCCCTACTGAAAGCGTTAATAAGAGGCGCATTGGTGCCTCTTTGACGTGATAAAAATTTCAGAACTGATATAAATCCGTCAGAATATGTTTCCTCATTTTCAATGACATCAGTCATTTCACCTTGCCCTCTGACTACTATTGTATCGTCATTTTTAGCATTTCTTGCTTTAGCTTTTTCATAGGCAAGTTTCCTATCTTTATCTAGTTTATCTTGAGATTTTACCTGTTCTGTATCTAACATAGTTATGTAGTCTTTACTAAATCTAAAGGTATGGTCGACCATACCTTCAAATTCAGTGTAGTTAGATAGTAGGTAGTTGTCAAGTTCTTTTTCGGAGTTAAATGTAAGAACCTTTCCAGTACTATTTATTTTTAAAGTATATTTACACGCCATTTTATTCGCAAATTTCAATTAATCCATATCCATCAGTAGAGCTTAGATTCTTCATTAAAGAAGATTTAATGTTACTAAGTTTTACCATTTTCTGAGCATTAGACTTGTTAAACAAGGTTTTCTGAACTGCATAATTACTATGTATTTCAGATAGAGTTTTCTTCATTAAAGTATATATGTTATCATCGTAGAACTCACTTACATCAATATTTAAGACATCACTAATTATTCCGTCCCACTCTATTTCATCCAGTTTTAAATCACGTCCTCTATAATCCTTCAATACTCTGGTAAAATATTGAGAAAATTCATGTACTAAGGCTTCTTCAAGTTTATCATTATATGTAAGTTCATCGTATGCTTTACTATTATTAATAGTATCGTAAGCATCAGAACCTTCCATTCCTCTTACTAAATCAACATACTTATCATAATTTCTGCTTTTTAAATCAGCTAAGAATAAGTGAGATAACTCATGAAGTAAAGTATCATCGGTCATTAAATCAGAATTTACTATTACTTCCCCATCATAGATAAATGCCTTAACATTATCGAGTTGAGGGAACTTTTCTTTTAATTCTTCTTTTCTATATGAAGTAACTTGTACTCCGCTTTTTGCCAAAGATGATACTAAATCCTCTACAAACTCTGGAGTAGACAGATTATCAGATAGAGTCTCTACATTTGGAGTAGAAGTAATTTCTTCAGTTGTTGGAGTAAGTTCCATAAACATTGCCACTTGAAATCTCTTTACAGTATTTAAATAATTTCTTTTAATAAAGTCCTCTGTAAATCCAGTAGCTTCTGATATATCAGTTATTTCATCAGCGAATATTTGATGTAGAATTGGAAGAGATGATTCATTATTTACCCATTTAAAGTCAACAGCATCATCAGCCATTCTAAAGACTCCGACATTAGTATAGAAGGCTTTTACATCTGGCCCAATTTGTCTATTCTCTGCTGTATATTGGGTTCTTACCACATTCTTTAAATCCTCATTAGTAAGAACAGCAGAGTGAATTTGGTTAGATGTAAACCAAGCACAGAATTTACCTTCTGGTCTATTTTCAAGAACAACCGCTTGATATGTGTCGTTTGGATTTATTCTTATAACATCTCCCACCATCAGTTCGCTCGGAGATGATATATTTCTTCCTCCAGCCTTTCTATATGTGAGAGCTATTTTTCTTTGTACTTCAACATTAATAAATTGGTCTCTATCCTTTTCATTTTTTAACTTAAAGATGTCCCCCTCTTCTTTTCTTGTAAGAGCATAGTTATATCCCTGCGGTAAGATAGGAATCATAGATATTACTCCTTCTTTAAGCATGTCGAACTGGGCTAGAGGTCCTCTTTCTTCTTCTAGTTTTGTAAGTCTTGCATTTAGGTTTTCCCATAATTTGCCAGAAGAGTCTACTCTTTTAGAACTAAATGCTCTCTCTTTAAATGACTGGGAATCATAGAACTTAAATAAAGCACTGTCAGTATATTCAGCTGCGTTCATTAAAGATGTAAATGTACGTATCCATTCTGCTTTATCTGGAGATTTTACATTACTGTAAACCCATTGACTAAGTTCGTCAAATACAACAGGGGTAATACTTAATTGGTCAGCATTAACTACCATTGCTTGAGAGAACTGTCCTATACCATCAGTATTTAAATAGTAGAAAGTTCTATTGTTATCCACTGCTTCTTGCAAGTACTTGATTACACTCCTAAATGAATTGATTGCTTTATTAATATTTGCACTCCCTTCCTCTAAAGAGTAATCAAACTTAGAATCATATTTAACTGATAGGGTTCTTCTCTTAGTTGGGCTATTATTAATCTTAGTGGCAGCTTCTTCAAGGGCATTGATTTTTTCTTGGAAATCGTCTGTAATTTCCAGATTAAAATCTGGATTAATTTCAATACGAGAGTTAGAACCTCCTATCACATTTACATATTTAACCTTTGGATTAAATACTACTTTATAAGCATTTTCAGAGAACTTAGAAAGTGATTGAGAGTGATTGAATCTCAAGAGTCTGCTAGGCTTAGATGTTAGTGATTCATCCATATTTACTCTTGTATTAGGATAGAACATAGTATTGAATCCTTTAATATCTTCTGCATTTTTAAAGTCAAGTTTGTTCGTAGATGCTTCTTGAATAAGGTCTAAGATATATCCGTTAACATCTAATCTTCCTTTTCCGAAGGACGTATAAACATTCTGAAGTCTATTTTGAATAAGTTCAGCCCTTTCTTCTGGAGCAATAGCTGAATCAACCTCCTGTTCAAATTTATTTACATATTTACTAACCTTATTGAAATTAGCTGTATCAAACACGAATGCAGCAATTGGATTAGATAAAAGCATTAGCCTTTGTTCTTTATTGGCAGGAAGCATATTAGCATCAAAAGCCCCATTAGGATTTAAAGATGCAAGTCTTAGTAATAGACTATCATCATCAATTTCTGGAGTATCATCTTTAGGGTTTCTTTCTGCTTCTATATAATCAAGTCTAAACTTATTAAGTTCAGATACAGAGACTGAATAATCTCCGAAATTTATTGTGTTTGGAAGCTCTTCGTTTACGATTAAGTTTTCTAAGGCCTTATATTGTATAGGATTAAGTTTAAGATTATTAAAGAACTCTCTATCCTTATTTCTCATTATGTTACGAGTTACCTCTGCAAATAAATGATTGCCAATTGTCATTTTTAAACTGGCAATATCAGGATTTGTATCATACATATCAGATTGTGTGTAGTACAACAATCTACGTAAAGCAGCATACTTATCAGGAATCTTTAATAATTCTTCTCTTAATCCAGTAGGAGATTCTAATATTTTAGAATAAGCATCTTCTACTATTTTATATATGGCTGATTGATTGTCAAGTAACTGGGAATGAGAATAGACATAACTTAATGCTCCCAATAGTTTTGGCTGATTGTATAAATCATTTTTATTAATTACAACTAAGTCTCTCGAATTACCAAGAAACGTTTGAGTAGGAGAATTAGTTACTAGAAAACTCAATCTATTTCCTTTACCTCTATCCATTATGTCTTTAAAGGCAGTGAAGAACTCTGAATTAGGAACTCCAACTCTTTTATAAATTTGACTTAATGCATAGTGATTAAGATTTCCCATTAAGTTTTCAGCTATATATGTATTTCTATCTGTTATATCGTTTGGTATTTCTTTGGTTGAAGATATAGATTCTATCCCCCTATTACTTAAGTCAATGTTTAAATCTTCTAATTGACTAGCATAGTTAGGGTCTTCTGCAATTGCAGAGATAATATCGTCTAGAGTTGCAGACCTTTGCAGGTCTACATCCCTAAACTTATATATCTTATCTCCAATGGTAAATTGAATACAATTACTCATCGCAAGTTAATTTTATTTCAGCTTTATTGTTTGAAATTAGGTTTACTAACTTAGATATTAAATCGTTCTTAGTTTCTGTTGCAAGTCTTGTAAATCCTTTAGTTAAGAACGGAAGTAACATTGTATTGTTATCAGTGAACAAATCTAATGTACTTTTTTCTCCATAGTTACTTTCTTTGATTACAATCTTTCCAGCATCATTATCAAACTCTTTTGTAAATCTAGTTCCGTTTGGTTCATTATATTTAATCAGTCTTACATATAAATCGTCAAGTTTATAATCTTCTCCTTCAACAAGACCGTTAGTTCCTTCATTAAGATTAGGATTCTGTTTTGCTTCAAAGTCCATAAATTTAAGAAGTAGGCTATTCTTAACCTCAACTTCATCATTCTTCGTTTTCATACTTAGAGAGTTTTCAAATATCTTAGTAAGAGTATTGTCTCCGAAAGCATTTTTACTAACCAGTAGGTTGTATAGGAAGAATAAGTCTCCAGTAGTCATATTAACATCTGGAAGAGGTCTAGTGTACTTAATTTCATCAAATGCTTTTAAGTAGTTAGAATAAGCAATCTCATTTGATTCTTGTTCAAGGTTTCCTAAATCAATAGGAAGTTTATATAAGAAATTATAATCTTGGAAATTATTTTTAAAGTATGTACTTGTTAATGCCTGAATGAATTTATTCTTAGGATTCATTGCTTTCATGTTCGGAATAAATTCTTGTTCAAACCACATCTTAAATGTTGCTCTATCAAATACATTAGCGAAATCAATAATCTTTCCAGAAGATGCAACAGGAACAACAGCTCCTAAGCTATTGTACATCTTACTTCCTGGAGCTAACGAGATTTTATTAGCAAGCTCTGTCTTTAAGAATTTAACTATGGTTACATCGCTTACAAATCTGTTTATTTCACTCATATCCTTAGGAGTAAGTTGCGTAATAGCTTTTGCATGTAATGCGGACATTGCTAGATTCTTAGTAAGAGTATATTTAGAAGCATAGAATCCTAAAAGTTTATCATCTACTGCCATAGCATTTAACATTTCGTTAAAGTGAGGGACAGATGTGATAATGTCTAGAATATTGAATGTATCTTTAGCTTGTTCATAAGCATCAATCATTTGCTGTTTATACTCTGGATTCTGAATAAACTCTATTAAGTTAAAGTTAGGAGTTAAATATCCTTCATCTTCTGGATTGAGTTCGTTAGTTTTATTAAAGGTTGTAAACTTCCTATTAATAAAGCTCTCAATTTGGTTGATGTATTTAATTTTATCCATTAACTTAGTCTTAATACCTTGATTTAAACTTCCAAGTCTTCCAAGTCTAGTAAGCTCATCTGACTTCTGTTTAAGTTCTAATAAAACTTTCATGTTATGTAAGTCTCCATCGGTAAGAGTATTAAGTTCGTCTCTTCTTCTCTTCAACTCGTCTATATACCTTGAGAATATATATCTAAGTTGTTCAGATTTATTGTCTCCAGTATTGTAAATTCTAAAATCTTCAGAATCTTCAGCTTGCATCCAATCTTCTTCAGAGTCTAAAGCTCCTTCCCATTCAAGCTCCATTTCAGCTCTTGTTTTCTTCTTAGCTAATTCTTTCTTAAATATTTTAAGTGGACTATTGCTATTATAAGCATAATCAAGAATTGCATCTAAGATTTTCTGATTAGTTATCTTATTAAGAATGTTATAGAACTTAGTTTCAGATTTCATAATTTCCTTAAGTTCAGCTCCAATCTCTGGGTCATTAGATAACTTAGCCAGTGTGTCATTACCCCAATCAATTATAGATTGTTGGTAAATCTGCGGTATATAATTATCTGGGTCAGCTAGTTCAGTATAATATCTAACAGCCTTATCCAGATTATTTTTCTTACCATTTATATATAGAATATCGGTCTTGGCTTTATTTTGAGCCATTGTTACAGCTCTTGTTGTCATAAAGTCAGAAGCTGTTTTAAAGTCTACTCCAGTCGCAAATAAATAAATGTAAACAGATGCAAGGTCTGGACCAGCATTAATCTTTTCAAGAATAAGTTCTTTAGCATTATCGGTAGCAGCAGATAGAAGCACAGAGTCAGTTAAGAATACGTCTTCTTGGAATCCTCTCTTGATTATTGCTTCTGCAAGACTTAATAATGCAGGATTAGTTGTTGGGTCTACTTTAACATTAGGAAGTGTAGGGCTCTGTTGAATAATATGTTTATTACCTTCATTGTCATATACTTCTATTGTTCCCTTGTTTTCACTATTCTCATTATAAAAGGTATATCTATTTAGATTATCCTCTGTTGCTTTACTTAATTTTTCATTATAGTAGTTAAGTAAGATAGAGAATACTTTAATACCAGTAGCATATACACCAATACCGTCTTTACCAATAGAGTTCTGGTATTGTAGAATTACTCTAGCTCCCGGATTTTCATTAGATACTAGCTTACTGAACTGTCCAGATGTGGAAGCAGCAGCAGCATCTTGAGCGGGACCCATTGAGATAGGAGATGTTGCAGAAACTACGTTCTTAACATCAGCTCCAATTCTCCATAAAGCATTAAATACTTTATTCTTAATTGCTTCTTGATAATCAGCTTCCCCAAGTTCATACTCATTATGGATTCCTATTAGGTCAATTAATTCTTCATTAAGACCTGCAATTTTAACCATATTAGCATTTCCACTCGGAGGGAATTTACTAACTTCTCTTATTAGATTTACTAAACTTCTAAATAATATAGGGTCGTGTGTAATTTCATCATAAGTTTTACCAAATAAGTTTGAATAATCACCTTCAAGAGGGAATCCTACTTCATTATCTAAGAAATATTTATATCCAGTAGGGAATGGTAAATCATGAGATATAGAAAGTAATTCCTGACTATTAAAGTTAAATAGCGGACTCCAATTATAATAAATACCTTGATTAGAGATACTAGCTCCCAACATAAAAGCTTTATCAATATCGAAGTCGGAACCTTGATACCAAATCTGTTCTACTGGGACATAACAAATATTTGTTTCTGATTCAGTAAACATTGCTACTTTCATGTTCATAAATGACTGCATAGACTGCGAAGGAATACGAGCCACAATGAACTTTAGAGCTTCTTGCCAGGAAGTGAAAGTGTCTTGTGCAGATTTCTTAATTCTTCTTTCAAGATTTAAAGCTGTTTGCTCATTCACTTCATTTGCAATATCATACTTATCCTGTTCAGTTTCTGCTTCTTTAAGAGCATCATACCATTCTTCTAGTATGGCTTTATCTTCTAAAGAAGTAAACATTGAGTTTATTTGTAATGGGAATAAAGTTGCGATGTTTCCAGAGCTATACTTATATACAGCATTGCTATATAATTTAGACTTATCAATTCCTCTTAAAGTGTCTACATCAGATGTAACTAGGACTTGTCTACTTTCTCCGGCAGACGTAATGTAATTATAGAACTTAGAATCATCATCAATTCTATAACCTATTTGCCCGTCTACTATCACATAGTTTTTACCATTGACTGTTGTTTTTTCAACTCCTTTATCTTCAACCATAATTCCATCCTTTATTAAGGAATCAATTCTGGCTTTAGATGCAGGATTGTTGCTTAACATAACATGTAAATGTTGTTTATTGTTTTTAACAAAGTACATGTCATAATTGTTGCTGCCTATATCAGTATTTAAGATTTCTCTTTGTCTTCTTTCAAAGAATAAAGGTCCAGTTGCTTCAATTTCACTTAAAGAGTCACCAATCTTTAATCCAAACTTGGAAGCAGTATTCTTACCAATAGCAAGTTCATTAGCATCAAATCTATCTTCTGCAACCTGTGCAAAGATATTTTCTCCGCTTCTATAAGCTACTGGGATTCTATACCTTCCCTGTGCTATTTCAGCTAAATCATCAGTTATTAAATCTCTTAAATATCCGTTAATTTCTCCTTTATCTGTATTAAAAGTAATGGTTCTTCCATATTTATCATAGATTCTCTGAACTATTTCATTCCAAGCTTGTAACTGCATTGGGTTGTTCTTTACATTATCTACCCAGTTCTTTTCTTTTAAATCCCAAGAAAGTCTTGAAGTGTCTAAGTCATAAGCATCAAATGTAGTAAATCCGTTAGAAGAACTTCCATCAATTAATTTAATAACATGGTTTGCAGAACGTAAGTTTCTACCTTTAGAACCAAGACGTTTTACAGATAAAATCCCATTAAGTCTCATGTCCTTTAGGTCTATAATACCTATTGTTCCTGGAACTTTACTACGATAGTTAAGAACTTTAACAGGTTCTCCACCTTGTATTGAAACCCAGTCGCCTGCTCTGATTTCTCCAATTTCCACTTCAGTATCCATTTTTCTAAAGATAGCGTCTCTTTCAGCGGGAGTATTAACTCTTCCAAGAATATCAGAATATTTAAGAACTCCACCATCTGGGCCATCATATACTGTAACAACATCGTGAGAAGGATTCAAAATGGCTTGAAGTCCAGCATACTTACGTTTAATAATGTCTCTATTGATTCCATTAGTAAATCCATTGGTAAATACACCAAAGATATTATTATCGTCAAACGGAATCTTATATGCCATATCCTGTAAAGACTTATCACTAAGAATGTCTTTCTTTACTAATTCCATATAAGCTCCTGCAAGTCCTAGTCTGTCCTTATCTCCGGTTGAGAATGTTCTTAATAAGTCTCTACCTAAGATTTTATATACTCTAGTTTTATCCTCTTCACTGTTCGCATCGAAGTTATATTCTTGCAGACCCCTTGCAATTACTCTACCAATATCTTCATACACTTGATTAGCCATTCCATGACTTGTACTCATTTGTTCAAGTGCAGAAATTACCTGTGTCATTTCAGATACTTCAGCTTCATCAACACTGTGTTCAGCATTTAGCTGGATTCCAATAAAGTCTGGCTTGATATTGATATATGTAAGTTGAGAACGTTGATGTTTCTTTCTAGTATTATCTAGAACATCAAGTAGATGAGTTCTTCCAATATCAACAGTTCTATCAGAAAGTTTATTAAGATATAGGTCAATATTCTTCTTCCAGTCTCTTGTATTAGCTTCATCAACTCCTCCTCTTTCCTTATCACGCTGTACAAATTCATCAACTCCTAAAGATAATGCTTTGTTAATTTCTTCTAGTTTCCCAGCTTCATCAAGTGCTTTTAACAGTACTTGGTCAGAGAAAAAGAATCTTTTTCCTTCATCATTAGCTCTAGCTTTAGCAGTTTCGTAAAGTCCTAATAAGAATTGTTTATACTCCTCTGGGGCTTCTCGCTTATAGTCTTGACGAGTTTGTCCTTCTTTAAGTCTCTTATCAATAAAGTTCTTAATTGCATTACCATAATCGTCGTCAAATGATAGGAATGAATCATGTCTTGCTTTTGCATAAGTTTTACCAATAGCAGGATGTCCGTAGATTATTCTATCAGAATCCTCAAGAGCCTGTATATTTGGATTATATCCATTCTTGAATAATCTTCCCGGATTTACATTAGCCATACCATTTTTAACCGCGCCGGCAGTAGCAAGGTAAGCTATTCCAGAGAATTTCATTGGTTGATAGTATGTATTTTGAGATACATCTTCATCAAAACCAGTTGGATAAATATCAATTCTAGCTCCATGACGTCTAGCTTCTTGAATAAGAGGGATATCATCAATGTTGTTTCTATTGAAAGCTACTTGGTTTCCTACTTCTGTCAGTTTATCCAATGAAGATTCACTCTCTTTTAAAGTCTTACCGTCTCTTGATACGGAGAACTCTCCACCTAAAGCCATCCATAAATCATAGTTAGTATCAATTCTAACCTTGATTTTTTCAGTAATGATAGAACCATCTCTTTTTAGAGCTTGTCCATTCTTATCAATTTGAGTTCTAGTAATTTCATAAGTATTGTCAAGGTTGCCATTTTCATCGTAACCTATCTTATTGAGCTTTTCAATATTGTTAATGCTCCAGTATTTAAGAGTATTAATATCTCTATACATTTGTCCATTGTAAGAGATTTTTCTTCCGTTTCTATCAACTGTAATATCAAGATTTGGAATATCCCATTGAACATCAAGCATTTGTTTTAATAAGGAATTACCTATAACATCACCAGTCTGTGCTGCTCTTAGATACTCATTAGTAACAGCGAAAGTAGCACATTTTAACAATCCAGAAGATAGATAATTTGAAAGAGAGAAATATCCAAGCGGTTTTCTGTGGATAGGACTCATTTCAATTTCTTCAAGAGAGTTTTGCTCATATCTTGCAATCATAGGATTTAGGAAGATACCACCGTCAAATTGTGTAGCTCCATCATCATCTCCCTGTACATTGAATACTGGAGTTTTTAAGTCTTCAATTATTGCAAGTTTGTAAGTATCCGGAATACCAGTAATCTTACCTTTGATGAATGGATGAATTGTAGCTCCAACTACTACACCTCTCTTATACATAGCCGTTGTTCTTGCTGCTTCTTCATTGATTTTATCAATGAGCGGAGCATCATTTGCAACTGCTGCTTTCTTAGCAGGATGCAAAAATGGAAGTCCAATAGTTGCTGCATTGTAGTTGTCACTAACTAAATTGTCAATGGACTTATAAAGGTCTAAGTCAGGGTTAAGTACTACTTCATAGTCTGTATTACCTGCAACTTTCATAAAATCTATATCATCAACTATATCATATTTACTTCCGTTCTTTTTAAGAATGTAGTAATTATTTAGTCTTTGAGTTCTATTGTTAATCCAAATATTTTCGTATGTTGCATTTTCATCAGATTCTATATGCAACTTATTGTATAATTCCTGTTTAGCTTTAAGAGTAAGTCTATCAACGAAGTCCTTTTGAGAAGCTTCTCTATTAATGTTTTCAGTAAGAGTAGTAACCTCTTTGCCAAATTCATCATATAGGTCGAATCTCACATCACTCATTTTTAAAGTTAGGGCATATAATTTATCCTCTTCTTTTTTCTTAGTCCAATAACTATCACTAATGTTGTCTAAAGTAGATTGGTTGCTCTTGTCTCTCAGAGAATAACTCTTTATATTTTCAAGCAATGTTGTATTAAATGCAAGTCCTTTTTTAGTCTGGATGTAGTGAACTTCTGGAAGAATAGTTATATCCTGCCCCATTGATTGGAGCATATATATTGCATTATGGATTGTATCAGTATCAAGTTTAGATAACATTGGAATGAAATCCTCAACAGTTAATCCTTCTTTATATCCATAATATTCATAACTTCCTTCATCACCTATATATTGAGTCTGTTTCTCAACTAAGGCTTTAAGAGCTGGACTCATTTGCTTGTAGTCTGTTTCATCAAATTCCCCAAGTTCATTAACATATACTCCGTCAACTGCCGCAAATAACATCTTATAGTCATTTACAAGTTGATTAGATAGACCTTGAAACATTCCATGTAATGTAGAAAATCTTAGCTGATTAAGTTCATTAACTGTTAAATCAGATAAAGATTTACCTTCGAATAGATTGTTTCCATACATATCTTTGAAAGACAATGTCTTATACAAATCCACTAACTTTACCCAAATATTTGATTTATCTGAATAAGTAGTTGGCTGAATTGCAACAATGCCTGCAAGTTCATTTGATTGTCTATTAGCTGAGTTCTTGTCTCTTGTTTGTAAATAATCAAATACAAATTGAGAATATAGAAGCTCATTAGCTTGCATTTTAAATATATTCTTTGACGTTCCTTCTGAATTAGTAAAGTCAGTCTTTAAGGCTGTTCCTGTTAATAGTCCATCAGTACTAATAAATAAGTTACTATTCATTGGATTTCTGGGATTGAAATTGGCTATGCTCCTAATATCGTTTAAGATATAAGAGTCATCATTACCAGCACTAGTCAAACGATATTTTGGGAGGCTGTTCCCATCAGCATTTTTTACATAACTCTTAGTAGTATCTCTATTGTTTGCTGCAATAGTTCTACTTAATGCAATTAGTCCTCTAAGTCCATCAAGTATACCACCAATTCTTAAAGAATCAAGTCTTCTATCATAATATGTTGTAGCTTTACTATCTTCTGGAATTATTCTCGAATACCTAGTAGAAATAACATCCTTTAAAGTTTCTCCTGCCTTAATTGCAGCATCTTTAGCATCAGCGTTAATAACAGTAGCCATAGCTACATTTAAGAATCCTTTTAAGTCTTCTGAATCGTTAACCTCTGTTGCTGTTTCAATAAATGTTGCATCGATGGGCTTTCTCATAACATCGGAGAAGAATTGTCCCCAACCACTTCTATTACTTAGTAATTCAGACAAATAATCTTGAACAACAATCCCATTCTTAGTAAGAGCTTTATTTGATAAGTTGTAATTGTAATGTGCTCCTCCAATATTAAAGGTAATATTACTTACAACTCCGTCAGCATCTTCAACTGGATTAATTGAGTGTTTAGAAAAGATGTCAGAGAAATTATCATAAGTACTCTGAATCATTAAGTGTTTTTCTAAGTCAGTTCTCTTTTGAGAAATTGACTCACTATCCAAGTAACTTACAACATATTTACCTGTATCTGGATTATACTTGTATTGCAGATAACTTACAGGAGATGTCTTATTAATATGATTCAATATCATTGAGAATAAGTTCATCTGGTCTGGACTAGTTATACTACTTTCTAAAGAAGCTAAGCTGGAAGGATTTGTTATATCAAATACAGCACGTCTCACACTTCTAAAGGTAGGATATAATGTTGCATCATTTCCTTTGAAGTATGTTTTACTATTATTATATGCAATATTGATAATTTCTTTAATGGCTTCTCTTGGGTTATTTCTTATTTCTCTAGTAATGCCTGGGTTATTTTCAGAGATATTTCTAAAGATTCTAGTAAGAGAGTTGAATGTCTTAAATTCAACATATTGTCCTGTAGGATTATTATGTTCATCTACCATAGGTATGGAATTAACAAACATTTGAACAGCTCCATTAACGTGTTCATTAATATCTTGAAGTTCATTATTATAATCCTGTTTGATATGCTTTCCTAAGTTAAAGGTGTACTTATATCCAGCTTTAGGGTCTATATGTCCTCCCACGAATCCTCTTGCTACTTGAATGATATTCTTACTATAACGTAATAAGAATCCATCAAAATTAGTAAGTATTACATATTTATTATATGCATTGATTCTATCTTGGTCAGTTGATACAAACACTCCGTCTTTCACATCTTCGAAGAAATATATTCTTGCATCTTTAATAAGATTGTTATAGGCTTCTAACTGAAACTCTCTTCCTGCATACATTTGAGTAACAGGGCTTCCTATTTCCTTTGCAAGTTCTTGGAAGATTTGATTCTTATACATTCTAATAGAATCATTTAAATCTCTATTAGTAGATATAAGTTTATTAAGATTATAATTTACGAAGGCAAATCTTGTTAATTCATTTTGGAAATGTCTAACAAATCTCGATTGGTCGTTGATATTATCAAATATAGAATCCAATCCTTCACTAATAGAGGGAATAGGAGCTTGTGGGAAATCGTTAGCTTCTGGTGCTATATTCTTAGCATCTTCATCTATTGATACAATATCCCAGTTTTGTTCTATTAAGTCTCTAGTTTCTTTTTCATTTGTGGCAAAGCCGAATATACCTTCATAACCATCTCTATCGTATCTAATCAATTCATTTTGAATTAGACCTAGACTTTGTTGTGATGGGACTATCCCATTATCTTTTAAATAGTTTAAGGCAGAAGAGATTACCTCTCTCCTACCTTCAACTGAATCTGGTTCTAAATTGTCCGGAAAGTTTTCGATAGCCGCATCGTAGGCAGCACCGATTTCCGTTATTTCTGGAACAACTCTACATTTAATCATTTTAACAATTTGGTTTTCCTTCGTTATTCTTTATAAGTGAATCTCTAACAGATTGTATTTTATTCCTTACTCCTTCTTTAGCAGAAGCATCACCATCTGCTGGAAGATACTTGTCAACCACCTCAAAAACAAAAGCATCAGGGTCAAATAATTCACTAGCTATCGCATTAATATCTAATGTAGATAATAATTCAGCCACTGCTTTTCCTTTGTTGTATTTCATTAGTTGTACTTTAGTCATTTTAGTGATATCCTCATTCTTACCTAAAGAAGATATTAGTGATTGTACTCCCTTGTTAAATTCTTCTACGAACTTAATTTGAGGATTTTCATCTTGAGGTAAAGGATGTATATCCTTTAGAATAGCTTCATTTTCCTCAAATCCAAATACATAATCATTTCCATTTACTCTTACAGTAAAGGTTTGTTCTTCTGCATTTAGTTTTATATCACTATCTTCAAGGGTTACAGTATTTATTTCTGTATTTTTCAGTAACTCATTTTCATTTATATGTTCAGCAAACGAAACAATTGCATTAGGGTCTGGAATAATATTATTGTTTTTATCAATAAGATATTCAGGAGTTATTGTCGCAACATCGCTGCTGTTCGTATAGAGTCTCCTTGGCAGACTTGCTAATTTATCACGTACCTTACTTATATATTGGGCATTGAATGATTGGATTTTATCCTCAACAGTTTCACCATTTAAGTTGAACTTAGTAATGTCTATTGTCTCTAGCATCCTTTTAATTTCATCCTTTTGCAAAGTTACATTATTTTCCACAGAACTCAAAATATTTGCAATCAAATCTTGTTGTGCATTAAGTAACTTCATTTTATCACTAATTTGTTCTACTACAGGAGCCTCTTCTACAACTGGCGGACCTTGTACCGGTACAACTTGAGTAGGTTGATTTACTTCAAATTCTTGGTCGGTTTCTAATGCATCGTAATTAATATAATAATTTGGAGTCTGGATAGGTCCATCGAAGTATACTTGTTGCTGACCTAAAGCAGATATATAGTATCCAAATTGTACATTATCATTTCTTGCAGTATCTATACCGTTAGTCCATACTCCGTATTTGTATAGATTTCCATAGTCGATAGCTTGCTTAAATGTGGCAAAATCACCTGGGCCATACTCTGATATAGTATTGTAGAATAAGTGACGAATAACGTTAGTACTTGCTGTGAATCCAGCCATAACTCCTCTTTTAATTAATGGGAGTATCGCAGCTGTTGAAGGTGCTTCATATCCTTGTATAGATTGTTGAATCCTTAAAAAGGTTTGAATTGCACGGTTCTTTGATTCAGCATTTTTAGTTATTTGCGGGTCTATATCTGGAGAACTGTAAATATCATCATCTGGATTTACTAATTTCTCCAATAAAGTTGTTAAGTTAGAATTAGTCTTAGATAAATTCTGTAAAGTCTTTACAATATAGTTTGAAGGTCCACTTGGGTCATACTCTGGAAGAACTCCAAAATCTCTTAGCATTTCGAACTGTTCTGACGGAGAAATAGCCATACGCATATAGTAAGACGTATTCTTTACAGAATATTGGGTGTTACTGTCTTGAGCCTCAACTTGTCCAGCTGCTTTAGTAGTTTTGACTGGTTTAAGTCTGCCCATTACCAAGCTAGGGAATGAATTTTTTAAATCATTCAGCATATTAGTAATTTTAGCCTTCACTTCATTAAGAGAAGATTCACTTACTCTAATTCCGTCACCAGTAGGGTCAACAGCAATCTTATCCTTTTTAAGGTCTTCTTCTGACGGAAGTAGATTACTATTAAATGTTTCGACTCCTTGATTGTAAAGCTCAATATCTTGAACTGTTGCTTCTTTAAGCCTTAACATACTGTATAAGAATCTTGCAGCTTCTACTGGTCTAGCTAGCATAAAAAATTCTTTAGCTCCATAGATTTTTCCTCCACCTTCTCCTTCAAGTCTTCCCCATTCTTTCATAAAATCAATTAGAGAAAGTCCTCTAAGATTTAGATGTCCTTTTGTTACTTCAAAGAAAGGCGCAGTTTCATCAGTTCCTAAATATTGCATCTTTTGTAGGTGTCTATCAAGTAGTTCTGAACTTGTAACTCCCCAAAGGTCATCACTCATAAAGACCGTCGGATATCCCTTAACAACTCTCTTAGCTTTTCCATCAAGTTCAACAGCCCCATCCATGTAAACATCACTAAACAATAGTTCTGGATGTTCTCTCATAGTCTGGTCTAAGGTTCTACCTCTGTTGTATTTTTGTCTGACCATATCTAACTTGTTATAATTCTTATTCTTAAAGATTTTATTACCAAAAGAAATTCCTTTCTTTTTTGCTTTAAAATCTGTAAGTCTGAAATATACTTGTCCCTTTTGGTCTATTTTAGAGTTTAGAGTTGCTCTATCATTCAAGATATTTACAAATTCTGTATTGCCAGAACTTTGTATGATTTTATCAATGGCAGTAGTACTTCCTAAAGTAATATCAAGATATCCGTCCTTAGTCTTTAACTGGAATACTATTCTTCCAAACAATTCATCTTGTTTAAGTTCTTTAAGGTTTTCTACATTGTAAGCTTTATCATATCCAGGTTTGTACTTAGTTAATTTAACTAACCAGTTACCTTTTGCAACAGCAGCCTTGAAGCTTCTGAATCTATCTTCTGATGTTTTACCATTAAAGTATAATTCAATAAATGGTCTAAGGGCCTTATATTGTTCAGAACCAGCAGATGATAACTTAGTTCTTACTATGTCTTTTAATTCAGATGCAGACCTTTTAAATAAAGACCTCATATAAGCTAATGAAGAAAGTAAATCAATACCTTGTCCAGATTCTAAGTTAATATCCCTTATATCCTCAATAGTCTTTCCACTTATTAGGTTAGAGAATCCTGATAAATCTTCATCAATTCCATTAGTAGATTTATAAGGCTGAATAATTCCATCCTCATTCATATTAAGGGCAAGATGATTATAATAACTTCCTATGGACATTGTTCTTGCCTTAATATCTGCATTTGGGTCACCAGTAGCTTCCTCATCCATTTTTTGCTCTATTTCTTTCAATGCTTTAGGTAAATCATTTTCTTCAAAAACATTCCTTTTCATTACCTCTGCAGCAGCTTCTTCATCCTTAGAAGTGTCATAAAGTCCTTTATTTTCATTGGATGTTTCTTTTCCAGTGTTACCGTCAGTTGCAGGTGGCTCACTAGGAGTTACCGGTACAGTTTCTCCTTCTTGTTCTCCTTCTGTTGTAGCCACCGGGACTTCTTCTGTGTCTGGCTTAACATCCTTTAAAACACTAAGGATTAATTTCTTATATCCGTCAATGTCATCAGCCTTAAGTTCAGAAGTGCTTGTTGTAGAAGCTCTATCTGATTTAGCGACCATATTATAGTTCTTTTTAACTATTAAGTTACCATCAGCTGAACGACTCATTAAAGTATAGAAATACTTTAAATCTTTAATAAATGTATTCTGGTTGGTTGTATCAGTCCAGTTAACATCGACAATAGTATATTTAAATTCAGAACCTTGAACGTCTCTTGAATCTCTTACTACTACTTGTCCAGGATATTTTTCCTCAAATTGATGAAATACATCTTTTCTAAAGTCTGAAAGAACATTATCAGTAATTAAGGCAATTCTTTCCCCCTCTTTTAGGTTATTAATAAGTCCTTGTAGATAATCAACATTTAGTTCATTTTCATCTACTAGCTTATCTCCATGAAGAATTATTTCTTTATCAGTTTTAAGCTCATAATACTTTAATAAAGACTTACTTCTAATGTCCCTCATTGTAGACTTGATGTTTAATTGAGTTCCATTAAGTTGACTGTCTTGTTCTTTATCAATAAGTTCAGACAATATTGAAGATACTTTATCCAAATTATCTTTTTTATGAACATTGTTGGCTCTAATACTTGAAGTAAGTACAGGAGTTCCAAAATACATTCCAGTTAAATCAAGTTCTTCTCCATTTCTTGGGTTGATTACTCCTTCTTGCTTATTGTCTCCAAGGGCATAAATAACCATATCCTTGTCGACAAACTTGCTTAAGCTGGCAAGCATTTGCATTTCTATACCAGAGAAGTGAGTAAACTCATCAACAAATAATACATCAGGTAAAGCTGCAATATTTACATCTTCTTCGGTTAGGAAGTTTTGATTATATATTTCAGGATTTCCGTCTACTAAATAAGGGGTTTCTCCCTTTTCTTCTGGTGGATTTCTAAATTCGGAAATTGCTTTCTTTACCTTTTCCCAACCAGATTCGGTAAGTAATGCTTGCCATAATTGAAGTCTGTCATAGCTCTTATCAATTCCTAATGTGGCAGCAAGTCTTTCTCCTACGTCAGCTTTAGGTCCAGATACCATTACAGTAGCGTCAGGGTTATCAATCTTTATCATGTTGTAAGCTACCTTAGCAACACCAGTTGATTTACCTGTCCCAGCCCCTCCTAGTACAGTAATTATATTCTTAGTAAAGGTATTCTTTGTATAGAACTCTTTATTTTGAATAGGCTTAAACTCATAAGTTTTCTGTAAGAATTTATTGAATAATACAGGATTCTTATATAAAGCAAACATTTCTTGGGCACTAAACATCTGATTATAGAACGGAGCATGAGAAGGATTGCTAATAATAGCTTTTCTTAACACACTCTGCATTTCTTCCGGATTAACTGCCAGAGTACTTAACAGATAAGTAGCAAGGTCAATACCTTTAATGTCTTGATATGTACTATTTCTTTTGAATTTAGATGCACCATAGTCATTATAATCAATAATATCAGTTCCAGCTATTTTGCCTATAATTTCTTCTTTCTGTTCAGATGTAAGTCCAGAGAATTTATCATATAAAGCCTTACTAACTCTTAATAATGTCTCATTTGAGAATCTTAGAGATTCTTCATCATTCTTACCATTAGCGATAATCTCTTGTAGTTTAACGAGTTCATCGCCAGTTAGTAAATCTTCTTCAATGAATGTTTGTTCATTCTCATCAGCATCAGTATAGCTTAGATTCTTTAGTCTTGATAAAGTAGAATCAGCGGTATTCCCACTTAATATAAGTGCAAACATACTGTTTAGTCTTCCCATAGTTTTACTACTATCAACTGTCTTACTACCACTATTCATATCATTAACTGCAAGTAACCATGCAATCTTTTGTTGAATGTTCTGTAATTCAGTTTGAATAGTTTGAGCTTCTTCTTGAGTTAAAGGAACATCTTCTTGAGCTCCCATGTTTCTCTTATATTGATTGGCAATATCAATCATATTAAATACTCCTTCATTTCCAGTAAGATATGGAATGATAGAGTGACTTAATATTTGAGTTGCAGTATTTGCGGTTTCAAGTTGCTCCCTAGTAAGTTCATTACTGATTACATAGTCATACAAAGAAGCTGTACTCTTATAATCTCCTTCTTCTGCCTTTAGTAATTTAAATACATCTTCACCAATAAGGTTAGTAGATAGTCTTCCCAACATATCCCATACAGGATTATCCTGTAGAGCAGCAGTAGACATTTTATCAATTTCTCCTAATAAACCAATTCTGTCAGCGTCTAAATTTAGATATTCAAGTAATTGTTTATTAAATACAGAAAAGTCAGGATTCTTTTTAAATGATGAATTTAAAGAATTTTCATTTATATTTCCATCAGTTAGGATTCCACCAAGTAATTCCTCAGAATTAGCTCCAGTAAACTCTGTGGTAAACATATCCATGAACACATTCTGCATTTCATTTTGAGTTAGGGCATAATATCCTTCTTCGTCCTCAAATACATACTCTCCCTTTGAATCTCCAAGTTCTTCAACAATGGATGGGTCTACTTCATCTATCTTACCTAAGTAAGTAGAATTGCTAGTAAGAACATCGTTGTAATAAGAGTCTTCGAAAGTAAATCCCTTAAATGGGTCCATGAATATTGTAAGTCTATTTACAAAATTTTCAGGACTAAACCTATTATAGCTCTGTTTAACTGTATCAATCATTTGTTTAGTCTCTGCATCAATAAAGCCAGTAGATTGAACTATGTTGTTTATTGATTCAAATAAGACTTGTAACTCTCCAGTTCTTCTCTGATTAAGAATTGGGTCTACACCTATACTCATATGTTGTTTCATATTCTCCAACATATTTTTTAGATTCTGAACATATGCTTTACCAAAAGGCTTTGGATGTTTTTTATCACTTCCTGGATTTGAGTTCCAAATTTCTCTTTCAAGATAAGAATCAACTATTTTTGCTTTCTGTTGAGCACTATATACATTCTCCTCTGGATTAAGATTGGCATCAGCAATAATTTGGTCATCGCTTCTTCCATTTCTTACTTCTTCCTTATATTCAGCAATTTCTGTATCACTAAGTTTAGAAATGTTTTGAGAATCATTAAGTTTAGATATTACATCATATAATTGAGACTTATATTTATACATTTGAGAGTCTCTATATCTAAGAATAGGTTCAGCTGTTTCAGCTTTTAAGTTCTTAAATATTTCATAACCAAGATTTATTTTTTCTTTTTGGTCTGATTGAGTATATTTCTCGTAGTCAGCTTCTAGGTCTTTCTTTTGCTGTTCTGTTGCAGTAGCGTAGTTAATACCTCTTACATATCTTGAATAAGCATAGATATCAGGAGCGGCAAATGGAGACATTAATCCTCTATTTAATTTATATGCCATCATTTCAGCATATTCTCCTGCTCTTTTTCCAGATAAAGTATCATCTACTCTCTGTTTAAATTCATCATATCTTTGCTTAATTTTGCCCACTTCTGAACTTTCTGATGCGCTCTTTAGTTCTATAGCTGCTGTAATAAGACCTTGTAATTGTTTCTGGAAATCATAAAGAATTTCTTCTCCCACTCCAGTATCAGCAAGTTGTTTTAATCTGAAATCTTTCATTAATGAGTTATTAACAACTTCATCGTCTTTCAGATTATATCCTTCATTGTTGATTACAGAGTCTACCGCATACAGATAATTAATTAAGATATTACCTACAATATTATTTTGGCTATCTTCTCTTTTCTTAGCTGGCTCATAATAAACTCGCCCGTCATCAGTTGTGTTAGTAGATAAAGTCATGGATAGAGTTGTAGAACCTACTTCTCCCTTATCAATACTTTTCTTTAATAAATCAACCGATTTCTGAACTCCATTATTTCTAATCATAGTAGCTATATCTATGGCTAGATTTTCAGGAATATTCTTTTGGATATTAGGAACTCCATCTTTGATATTTTCCATTTTAGTAATGGCAGGGAAGATAGCTCCACCCACAGCACCCCCAAGAGCTGACATTAAGTATCTTTCTAAAGGATTACTTTGAGTAAACTCATAATTACCTCTCTTTTGAGTCCATCCAAGTTTGTTAAATGTCCAATCAATTACGTTACTACTTTCGAATATTACATCCTGCAATGCTTCTTCTGATACTTCTTCAATAGATTCCTTAACAGAATTGGCAATCCAGCCCTCTGGGTCATTTACTAAATGTTTTTCATAAAAGCCTTTGAATTTCTCACCTAGATTTTTAATCCATTTAATTTTTCCGGAGTTAGTAATGTTAGAGGATGTTTTTTCAACTAATTCAAGTTGAGGTTTCATCTCTTTGGTAAACTCTCTAATAAGTCTCTTATTAGCTTGTTTTAAATCGTCAAGACCTAAGCCACTAAGAGCCACTTCTCCAAGAGAGGAATTAAACAGCTTACTAAATCCATATAATGCAGCACCCATACCAATGGCAGTAGTGACATCACTAAACCCATTTTCTTTAAAAGTGTCATACATGTCTTTAGATTGAGTCATAGCCATGTAGAATTGAGAACCATTTTTAGCAAAACTATTAATAGCTCCTTGTTTAGCTGTAATTGCATTTAGTAAATCATTGTTTACTAATTTAGTATAGTCAGAAGCAACATCTCCGTCTTTAATAGCTTGACGTAGAGTTTTTCCATATTTCTTTAAATAATCAGCATTATGTGCTTCTACAAAGGCTTTAGAGTTCTTAGCACTTCTAGCATCCCATCCAATCCATTGTGGGATTTTAGCAATACTTCTTTGTTGATAAAGTTGACCTACTACATCAGTTACTAAGTTAGCGAATTGTTCATAATTAAACATTCCTTGATTTCCTGCGTCACTTACAGATGAATCAAACTTTCTAACTGAAGAGTCAATTTTATTAAGGAACTGCCATAGACCTGGCTTTTTAGAAGCAGTATCATCTCCGATAGCATCAATTACAGTCTTACCAAATACTGCCAATGCTTGACCAAAATATGCAGATGCAGTAGCAATACCATAAGCCTGTCCTACGTAAGGAATAAATAATGGAGCAATAGTAGCAATCATTTTTGCAGTAGTTCCTGCCACGCTCTTATCAATTCCGTCAGAAGCTAAGAAATTATATTTATCCCATTTAGAGCCAGTAGTAGTCAATGTATCAGTCCAGTGCAAGAAACTCTTATTGGCAGCATCTCTATCTCCTAGAGTTTCATAATATGGCATACCATTTGCATTAAGTTTATAGTCTCCCGCAAAGTGCTTGATGTCTCTACCATATTCGTCTTTGTGATATCCATCTTCTTCCCACTTAGCTTCTACTAATGGTTCTATAAACATGAAATCGAAGAATCCACTCTTATCATCATCGTCTGGAGTCCAGTCAAGCTCTTTTCCAGTTTTATAGTCTACAACTCTTTGAGTTTGAGCTGCTTCTCTGTAAGACCTAAGAGCTTTACCTTCTCCAAATAAGCTATTAATACCTTGTGATTTAAGAGTAGGATTAGATACTTTTTGTACAATAAACAAAGGTTTTTGAGATGGAGTACTTCTGTCAGATAAAATATCTAACGGGCTTTTAACCATATTACGAAGGAATGTATCTTCAATGTTTCCTTGTACAAAAGTATTATATGTTCTTACAGCGCTATCATAGAACTGATTATATAATTTTTCATCAAAATTACCTTCAGCATCCTTGAATTGGTCTTGCACTGCCTGTATATCTTTATATGATTCTCTATCTTTTAAACCTGTATTAGCTGCATCTAATCCAGCTTCTTTAAAGTTTTTAAAGTCTTTGTCTGGATTGTATAGTATCGTTGCAAACCAATCGTTTTGTTGTACATTTTCCATATTCTAATCAAAATTTGTTTTTACTAGAGGTCTTCTGTTATTAGCAATTTGACCTTCTCTAATTAGCCTGTTAGCATCAAATGTAGATTTAGGAAGATTAATATTACCAGTTTTAGCTGCTGAACTTACATAGTCACCAGACATTGGCATATAAATAGTTCCTCTATACATATCTGAAACATTTCCAAATATTTCCCATTCCCACCAAGAATCGAAGTCATAGTCTCCTTTCTTATTACCATTTCTGGCAGGGTCATTTATAATTTTCATAGCAGCATCCTTCCAGTGTTTTCTTTCGTCTCTGCTAAGTTTATCAACACTCTCATTTTCGTTTACTATTCCACTCTGTTCATCATCAGAAGCAACTCCTGTCATTGCTATGAATGGTCTTAGTAATCCTCTTTCATAAGCAGACTGTGGATTCTGCATGGCATCCCAGAATGGGCCTATTCCTGCTGCTTCATAAGCTTGTCTTCTTTCTACATCAGATACATTACCTTTTCTTCTTAAATCATCCTCAACTTTTTCTATAATGCTAATAATTCCAAGATTGGGAGCAATTCCACCATTTGGTGTATTAGTATAAGGTAGCCATACTTGTGCAACTCCTTCTGACGGGTCATATATAAGTTTATTAAATTGAGTCGGGTCTACTTTATTATCACCAAAATAAACAGAGTTCTGTAAAACTGCTGAACCATAACCTGCACTCTTCAATATTGTATCGAGAGTGTTCATTCCCAATCCTTCTCCTGTTTTAACATCTTGGGGTTCTGCCCACCAATTGGCTGATGTAGTATATTGATAATTAGAGTGAGGATTCAAAGTATAATCTCTCTGTACAGTAGATTGACCATTTACAATTGCATCGAGTTGTTTTAAATCATTTCTCGAACCACTTCCACCATCTCCAGTACCACTAATGGTTCCAGTAAGTTTTTCTTCATAGTTTTGAGTAGTTTCAATAGTAGTATCTAATTGAGATGCTATTAGTTGAGTTATTAAGTCTAATGCTCCTTTCTTAGGATTCTCTGTATTTCCAGATTTAACCTCTAATAAAGTAATAGCATTTGGGTCTAATGTATCATAAATATATTGAACTGCCGCTTTTGCAGCTTGATATTGATTCTTATTTAAGAGTCCAGTTTTGTAAACTCCGTCTAAGCCCATACCTGAAAGGTCAGCCCCTTCATTTACAATGTTGTTTATATATTCCATACCTTGTATAATATTTCCCTCTTTTTTATAAGAGTACCCTTCTTTAGATATAGACATAGTTCCCAACTTACCCATTGCTCCTTGAATTATCTTGTTAATAGCTGATATGCCAATACCATTTCTAACTGTATTAAATATATCATTCTTATTAGCCATTTCATCAGAGTGAGCTCTTATATAAAGCAAGTCAGAATTTTTAAGAGCAAAGTATTTATCTCTATTGTTTAAATACTCATCAGTAGATACTTGTTTAATATCTCCCTCTGTATCTTGAACAACCACATTTCCAGTAGTTGTAATAGCAACCTCATTTAATCCCCCATTAGCTTTAACAGTTTCTAATGCAGAATCGTATTCTTTTTTATTAAAGTTAGCATTTTTAATTTGCCTTAATGCCTGAAGGTATCTTGAAGATATTGAAGAAGAATTAATTTTCCCCTTACTAAATAGATTGTCTTGTTTATAAAGCCAACTTAAGTTTTTAATTATCTCATTAGTGTCACTTGGTAATCCATCAATGTTATCTACCATTTTAAGTAAATCCTTGTCAGTGATTCCCTCTTCTTTGGTACTTGGCTGTACAGCTTGAGGTTGCTCTGCTGCACCTACATTTGTAGTATCTTGCATCCCAAGTGGTGTATAATAAGTGAATGGGGGCATACCACCCCCACTCTGCATCTTTACTATCGGTTCTACTTTCATGTCATTGACTTAATTATAAGTTGTTTAGATACTGATGATAGATTATTAATCATTTTTATATTTGTATCTATTGTTTTTTCTATATTCTTTTGAAAGAGTTTAGCATTTTCAGTCTTAGCTTTAGAGGTGTCTTTTTGTGCTTGAAGTTTTGAACGTTCAGCATAAGTTAATTGTCCTCCTCTTTTTCTAATAATGGGTGACCAACGTCCTCTAGGCATTCTTAATCCATATACATCTGAATATAATTGATTTTGTGCTTGAACATTTTCACGTCCTAGACTCTCAATAAGGTCAGAGTATTGTTTGTATTGCGGAAGAGTACTAATATCAACCCCTTTTAAACTCTGTTGTTCTAAGTAATCTCTAAGAGGTTTAAGTCTAGCTTCTGTACCTGCTTGAATGTTACTCATTCCAACATTAAGGTCAAATTGTCTTTGTCTGTCTCTATCCATAGTAGCCTTATACTCTCTTTCCTTCATAAAGTTTTCTAAAGAAGTCCAATTTGCAGACATTCTTGCTGCATCGATATCCTTCTTAGCTTTATCAATTCCTAGCATAGAAGCTCTATTTCTATTAGCAACTTCATTTCTTCTTGCAACTGCTTCTGCATTGTTTTGCCAAGCTGCTTCACCAGTTCTACGAATCATATCGTTATCAGCTAAAGCTCCCTCTGCTCTCATTTGATTAGCTTGTGAATTAGCTGCTAATTCTCCTGCCAATTGTAAAGAAGCATCAGATGTTCTTGGTTTTGCTGCAAGACTTTCTAAGTTTGCTGCTCTTTCATTATAAGCCTGTCTTGTTGCTAAGTCTCCTACTATTTGTCTTGGAGTCTCATAAGTATCAAGTAATAATGGTTTTAATCCTTCTTTGGTTTTCTTTGCAACTCTGTTATTGTTCCAGATATTTCCCATCATTCTTCCAGCTTGGATAAATGCAGTAGGGTCTAAGTTACCTAAGATTTGTCTAATTCCACCTCCTGATGTAGCTCCTCTTGTTTTAGAGGGATTAGCTCTCGTAGGAGCTGCTCCTCCAATATTAGGAAGTCCACTTACTTTTCCAGTATTAGGATTTATAACAGCTTTGGATGTATCAATAGTTTGGGTATTGAACTTAGGAGCAATTGGAGTCTGTAAAGTAGTACTAGGTCTTAACATAGCCATACCAGTTGCATCATCAATGTAATATTCAAGACCTTTCTTATTTGCTAAAGCATTTATAGCTTTAAGTTGCTCATCAGAGGTAACTCCTCTCATTCCACCATGTCTTAAATATTCTTGTCCTCCAAAATAACCATCAGTAAAGTTACTTGCTGCATTGTCTCCTGATACTCCGGCTCTCGTAATCTTGCCAGTTTTAGCAAGACCTTCAATAACTGCATTAACTCCAGGAGCTACTTTATTAAAGGTAGTTTGTCTATCATAAACTCCTTGATTATAACTTACTGGAGAAGTTCCAGGTTTATAGCCAGAAGCAGTAAGATTTCCATGATAAGATTTCTGTAAGTTATTAAAGTCTTGATAATTCTTAAGATTATAACTATTTAACCAGTTATTAAATCCTTCTGTTCCATAAATATCAGTTCCCCAATCAGCATTACTAACTACATTGGAAATCTTTAATTTATCTCCATTTGAAGCTTTAATAATTCCACCTTGCTTGAATCTTCCTGGATTGAACCAAGGTTCCATATAATTGTCTTCAACTGAATTTATATATTTATCGGCTTGCCTTTTATTGTATATTCTTTTACTATCTTGATATAACTTACTATGTTGTTTAGTTCTGGAACTTACTGGAGTGGTAAATTTAAATTTATCCCCTCTGACAGTTTCAATAGGTTCCTCTTTATTTGGCCGTAGATAACGTCCAGTAGAGCCTTTTTCGAGCCAATGAGTATCAGATAGCCAACCAAGTCTTCCATTAGGATTGATACCTCTCATTCCCCAGAATTGTCCAAAGTTCTTAGGGGTTTCTGAAGATTGAGGAACTAAATGTCTCTGCGCCCAATTAGGTTTAGAATACTCAAATCCTGGCACTTTCTTTGTTGGAACTCTCTTCTTATTTAAAAGACTTCCTTTATACCACTTATCTGTACCTTTAGTTTCTACTGATAAAGCATCATCAGGAATATTCTTTTCTACTAAGCCTTCATCGGCCAGTATTTTCTTAGCTTTCTTTTTAGCTAAATCTTGTATATAGTTTGCATCCTTTCCTTCAATGTCTGCATTATTTACTTGAACTTTAATAGGATTTTCTCTTCCTTTAACAACTACAGATATTTCTTGTTTAGTAGATGGGGCTCTCTTCGTTCCTCTAAGTCTTGACATTATTTTGCCGTCTTGAGATCTTAGGAAGTTTTTACCACCTAGTACAACTCTTGAAATGGTTGCTAGATTTTTAAAGTCGTCAGTACTTAAATCCTTTACATTACCACTAGTTACTTTCTTTAATGATGATGTAAGAGATTCTCTTTCTTGGTCATTAAATAATGTACTTGCTCCAATAGCTGTTGTTATAAGTGGAACAAACTTAGCTAATTTGCCCATAGCTTTAGCTGCTTTAATACTCTTCATTGCAGGAATTAATGACACTGCATCCATTCCCAAGTTAAGAGCCAGATTTCCTACATCTCCCCATTCGAGTCCATCAGAAACATCAGCACCAAATTCAGCAAGTGAACTAGCGGCTCCAATACCCGCGGAAGCAATGTTAGCTCCTGGAACAAACCCAAGTCCTGCACTTAATAGGTCAGCCATAGCTGCCCCCATTTTTACCCTATCAGAAGTTTTAATAATACCACCTGCGTCAGTCAAGTCTTTATTATTAAACTTTATTGATTGGGTTTTATCATAACTATCAGTAGCTTTCTTATTTAATTTCTTTTCTTCTTCATTAAGCTCTACTGCGGGTTTACGTCTGTCCACTATGTAATCAGTACTTACTCCCCATTGTGCTTTAATGATTCCTCCCTCTTTCCTTTTTAAGGGAGATGCATTATAGTCTGTTTTGATAGGTTTAAATCCTTTCCAACCTGTTCCACCTAATGGAGAACCTGAACTGTGAGGCCCATCTCCTGTGTCAAATGTAAGGTTAGTAACTCTACCCTGACTATCTCTAAGGATTCTTAATCCTCTCTTAGTCTCATTTGGAAGTAGTCTAAAGTCAATTCTTCCCTCTTTAATAAGGTCAGTTAGAGGTATTCCCTCTTCTGATTTCATTGAATCTAATAAACCGGGTAAGAAAAGTCCTTGAATAAAACTTCTATATCTTGCATCATTGGCAAGATTAGGATTATCTCCAAGTCTTCTTAATAAACCTAAGATATTGTCTTGTGTATAGGCATCTTTACCACTAAAGGTAAATTGTCTTACTTTATTAAATCCTACTTTTGCATCACTTCCAGAAATTGGTTGTGTGCCGGCTTCTCTTTGTTTTCCTAATCTAATGGTTGTGCCATTATCATTAGCAACCCATTCTCCCAAAATATCATTATAGGTAACATTTACTGGAGTAAACTTACCATTCTTATTAAGGAAGTATTGAGATTTAGAACCAGCAGGATTCTCAACAGTAGGTCTTGTATATGCTTTTACTAATTCTCCATTGAAATTATCGAAGAATAGAGAAGCATCTGCTACATGAGAATATCCGTATTTATCTTTAAGTTCTCCGTAAACAGGGTCATCATATATGTTTTTATCATCCTGTTGATTAAGGATAATATTATAAGCGTTCTTTACTTCTGGACTCCAATTAGCATATTCGCTTGGGTTATAAATGTTTCCATTTACTCTAAACCAACCTGCTAAAGAATCGGTCTTGGGGTTAAATTCTTCTCCAATAACTCCATTCTTAATTTCTGTACCGTCTGGATTTAAATAAAATATGTTACCTTTTTCATCAGTTCTAGCCAAGAATCCAGCATCTGTAAGTTTAGTATTTGCTTTAGATAAATCCTCTAGTGGAGTTCCTTTATAATTATCTTTCTTTACTGCTTGTTGCTGTGCTGTTGCATCATCAACATCTCCAAACCAACCTCTGTAACCTTCTGGGTCTATTCCAAGTTCTGCCAAAGCTCTCCAATCATCATCTCCGAATTTATCATTAGACAGAGCTGCTTTAGCCTGTTCTATTTTGTTTCTAAACTCATCCTTGTTCTTAAAGGCTGTATTTGATAAATCATACTTAGTATCAAACTCAGGGTCATTTAATAATGAATCAGCGTAAGAGTTAAATTGACTTGAAAAATCTTTTAATCTATTGGTTATCCCTCTTTTCTTCGTAGTTTCATCTAAAGCGTCTCTACTATACCAAACTGATTGATTGTATCTATTTCCTCCGAAGAATTTATCAAGCAGTGACTTATTTAGTCCTGCACTAAAATTAAGTGATTTCTTAGTAACAGTAGGTTGAACTTTCTCTTCTTTTACATAATCTGGAATAGCGTCTGCTATTGAGTCCAAGTAATGTGCCACGGCTCCATTAGCATCGAATCCCTTTCCAGAGGTATTTGTTAATTGTCCAGTAGAATCAATCCAATTTCTTCCTACATCTCTAGAAGAGATTGTTCCAGAGTTAATTCCTTGCAGGTATTTACCATAAGTTTCTCTGAAAGCGTTCTTCTTTTTAGAACTCCAACCTGTACTTTCAAGGTATGATTCTAAATTTGAGTCAGCATTTCTTAATAAAGAGCCTGTTTCAATTTCTCTCTCTCCAAGTTTAAATGTTCTTACTTGAGGAGTTTCTTCTTTTGGTTTCTGTTCAGTTTGTGAGACACCTCCACCGTTTGATAATTTTTTAATCGCCTGTGACATGTGTTTTACATTTATAATAAAAAAGGAGCATACATAAATCTTGTACACTCCTTTCTAACTTCTACTCTTATACTCTTCTGACTAAGGTTCCACCTCTTTTATAGACGGGTTCACCTTGAGGAGCTGCTTCTCCGCCTTGTCCTTGTGATGCTTCTTGAACGAGTTGCATAAATCCTTCACATACAGCTAGAGCTGTATTACAATCACCACTTTGTAGTGCTTCTGCAGCCATTTGAGCTAATTGCATCAATGGGTCGCCTTCTCCTCCACCTTGTTCTGGTGCTGCACCTTGTTCAGCTGGCATTGGTTCAGCAGCAGGTGCTGGAGCTGCTCCGCCTTCCTGAAATTTCTTTACTTTAGGTTCTAATTTCATAATTCTTTAGTTTTAACGTTAAATACTTAAATACTTGACAAAATTAGCAATATTTATGGACATATCAAAATAATAATCCATTAATTTAGTATTTATACGTTTAGTTCATTTAAAATAGTTAATCTTCTTTACTCTTTGGAGTATCTACGTATTCTGGAGTATTTGTGTCCTGTATATGTAAGTATTTAAAAGCTTTCTTTCCTAAGGCTTTATAATCCTTATCTAATTCCGAAGAATATGCTCGTTTAGCCATTTTGATAAGTGTTTTAGTATTTTTTCTACTAAAAATTCTCTCTCCACCTTCAAGTTCCATTTGAGTGGAACCGTCTGGAGCCAGCACTTTCATAACTGGCTGTTTGTCATCATCGTCATCTTCTATATCGAGTTCATCGCCCGGTTGGATTCCCGAGTTCTGATTAACTTCAAGAACATACATTACTCCATCTTCTTCTAATAAAGTTTCATCGTAGGGCTGTCCTTGTTTAACTGATATTACCTCTCCATCTTCATCCATAAATACTATGTCCAACGGAATTGCAGTATCTTTCATCCAAAAGGCGATTTCTTGAGGTTCGTCGTACACAAATAACATCCCCTCATCTTCTCCTAAAGACTCCTTTTCTTGTAGGCCTTTAACCTTCTCTTCCTCGGTTCTTGCAACCTCTACGTTATATTCTTTATCTCCTATTTCTATTTTCATACCTGTACCTCCGCGATTAATCCTGTATTATCTTGAGTATTTTCAATTATTTGCTTAGCAATTAGCTTTCCAGCTTGTATTGCTGCTTCATCACTTCCATCTTTATATAGACGTTCCAATTCTTCTGTTACCTCTTTGGTAAAGATTATTTCATTGCGTTCTATTTCAGCATGTTGAACTACTCCACCTTCTTCTTGAGTTACTACTGCAATACCTTTGGGAGTAATACCTTCAACATCCATGTGATGCTTATGTGCATGTAAAGCTCCTTCTGGAATTACATTCATCTTACCTCCATCTTTGAACTCTTCAACAGGTTTAGATTCAGATAGTTTTTTCTGTCTAATTCTTGCAACAGTAGCTCTAGCTTTCTCCATATCCTCTACGGATGGAAGTTTTAATCCATTTCTTCCAATATAAGAACCTCTCTGTTTATATCCACCACTCATATTTAATAAATTCCTAGTATTTAGCATATCCAGAGAACCTCTTTGATTAGCAAATGCGTCACTAGCTTCATCAGCAATTCCTGCAACTACATTCTGTTTTCTCTTAGCTTCTGCAATCTGTGCATTGGCTTTTTTTCTTCCCTTACCACTAAGTAGTCCATATTTCTTTCCACTCTTTTCAGTAGCAGAGTCTACTTCTCCTTCTGTTCCAGTGTAAGAACTACCTACCTGTTCGAATGTTTCGGCATCTTTATTGATAGTGTCAGCTTTCTTAGCACCAAAGGCATTAATGAGACCTATTGGAGTTAATTTCATAAATTTACTATCCAGAATCTTATCGGTTGTAGTCATTTGGTCTGTTCCCACTCCCATAGCTGTAAGTCCGTCTGATAACATACCACCAATCTTCATAGCTCCTCCAATGATTGTTCCAACTCCAGGAATAGCACTAACTACATTAGCAGCAGCATCATAGCCAGCATTAAGTCCAGTAGTAAGTCCAGATTGTTCTTTTTGAGGAATTAGACTACTAACAGTACTAGCCATATTTCCTAGAGAACCCATTCCACCCATTCCCTGAAAGAATCCTCCTCTGCCTTTAGTAGCAGAGGAGAAATCCATTTTAGGAAGTTTCGATGGGCCTACTTTATTAGTTATACTAAACTGAGGAGGAATGATAGATGGCAATTGTGGCATTGTTGTCATTCCACTAATTTGATTTTCATTCATGCGTAACTTATATTATATATTGTTTTTAATGCAGTTATGTAAACTAGCTCGTTACCAGTATATCTGATTTTTACCTTCATAACCTTATCCTTTATCTTAGACTCTTTCCTGCGATTAGTAATAGTTTCCCATTTAGTTGTATCAAACGAGTCTGCATTTACATCATATCCAAGTCTAACTAAGTCCTCTGGAATATCACTCTTACCTTTAATCTCTAGTACTGACATATCACTCGGAAGAGGATTGTTCACTAGGTTAAGAGGAGGATACCAAGCTCCTTCCTTTCCAACCTTCCATTGAAGTTCGTTCTTCTGGTAGAAGTTAATTGAAGGAATTTGTACATACCAGTTATCTTCTATGAAATCCATGTTACCTCTAAGTCTTCCATATTGAGCCCACACATATGGATATGGAACTGAATCATCGATTATAGCTCCTGGGTCTGTATCTTTACATCTTTGTTTATAGAATCCCTTAAATGGGCATCCTTTAACATGAGTAAGGATTTTAAACGAGTCTAGTTTCTCATTATAGATAATTTCAGAACCTGATAGACTTTGATAGTCTTTATTAGGAGCTGTGGCTGCTTGGTAATAATCTTCTATTTCATTAACAGTATCTACTCTTGTGTAATACAAAGGAAACATTGTAGACCTGTCTTTATAAGGAGATGTAGAACCTAATATGTCTCTTTGTTTTGGTTTTACCTTTAAGTAGTTCTTATTAAATAGAATATCTGAGCCATTATACTGATATAAGTTCTTAGTAGCTTCTTGTCTGAAATACATATTTCTCCTATCGTCAGCAAAATCATAAACGTCTCCAGTTATTTCATAATGGAATGATTCTGGAGCAACATTGTTAGATAGGACTACTAAGTTTTCAAATATCTTATGAACTGAAGGATTATCAAGTACTACAACTTCAAACTCAAATGGATGTTGTTTACCATACCACATACATGGTTTAAGAGTATCAGCAATATCAATAATTCCTGCTGTTCCATGCTTCCAGAATGAAGTAGTAAGATTATCTCTATACTCTTTAGTACATAAAGCAATTACTAAGTCATAATATCCTGCATTTACCGTTGCATAGTTTTTATAAGAATCTATATATTCTTGTATTGCGGGAGAACCACCTGTTGGATATTCCAGATTAGCTCTTACGTTTAGTAAGTAAATTCCGTCTGGTTTTCCGTATTCAGTAGTATTATACTTAATAGTATCTCCGTCTAAGACGAAACGTTTATAGTTTCCTAAATTGTCCCTTTCAATACTAAACTTAACAGTAAGTTCAAATGTAGAAGGCTTCTTATCTTCTCTAAAGAATAGATTTACTGGGCCATCATCCTCTATCAAGAATGTGTCAGTATAAATATATTCTCCATGAGTAGATGCCCACATTTTAGCTGCCTGTTTAGAAGTATTTCTATCAAAACTGAAATACATATTATCTATGTTTTCAGAATATGAAGGGACCCATGAATAGAATGTCATCCACTTCTGTAAGATTTCATTGTAGCAAATGTTCCAAACTTTCTCTTCGAATCCATAAAGGTTATCGTAGAATGTGAACATTACGTCCTGTTTGAATCTATTGTAATGAGTTTTCACATTTCTGATTCCAATTATTGGGGTCAATTCTCTTTCAGTAAGAGTAATATTATTATTTAGAAACTCTTGTATTTTGAAATCCGAGATTATCTCAAACTCTTGTCCGTTAGTTCTCCAAACCTTCCTTCCTACTGTGTCCACTCCATAAACGAAATATGGGGTCTTGATGACACTTTCGGGCCACTGGGTACCGAATGTATCCGACAGTACTCTTGGGTTCTCTGGCAGCACATTAGAGGTGTTTATGAAGACGCTTCCGCCTACTCCGTCACCTGCTTCGACTCTTTCGTTCACTGGAATTAAGGCAACACCATGCTCAAACACACATAAGATATTACCAAATAATTCAACCATTTTAATAATTGAACCATAAGTTTTTGGATAGTCCCGATAGTTAGTAAACTTAAATTCACGGAATCCATTCTTAAAGGCATCAGTTACATGTATGTTGGAGTACAATATTCTGGTTTCGTAGTTATTCTTTATATAAGGAACATTAGGAAGTTCAAAATAATACTTATCAGATGTTGTAGAGCTTATTCCAGCATTTATAACAAACGATTCTGGAGTCTTATATGAGCCTTCTATGTTTTGAGCATATAAAGGATAGAATACTCTAGGATGTCCTACAAGTCCTTCTTCGGCAGGATAAGAATAATCTAAATCTCTAATACTTAGATTAATACTTGACCTTACTTTAAATGTAATCCAATGTCCTAATTGAATAGCATTAACATCCCCTCTGTTTATCTTAGCGTTTGTTTCACTATTGTTAACATCATAATTGTTTTTCCAAGTATTAATGTCAACTATATCATCATTAGTAGGAGCAGAAGGGTCTTGGAAGTTTCTATTCATTCTATGTGTATATTGGCAAATGTAACAGTCACCTCTATAACAAGTCACAGAATTATTAAACTCTTCAATATCTATTCTATCGCTTATTGCATAATAAGAAGATTTATCACTGTATCTGACATCGAAATATGTTTTATTCTTACCTACATCATATTCTGGAATGTAGATATTGATAAGTTTCATAACTCTCTCAAAGTTATCCATTCCAAGATAAGGACCATAGGCTCCTCTAATTAAATTGGATGCTGTCTTTACTTTGTTTTCTTTATAAGCATATTCAAATTTATATGCTTCTTCGGCAGAACCAGCTCTTGAAGAGAATTTCTGATTTCCGTTTGATACAAGTTCCACATCATCTCCAACAGCTATAATGTTAACTTTATGAGATAAGTTCTTGGCTTCTCCAATATTACTCTTGTATGCAGGGATATATAAGTGTCTGTTATTTATATATTCACAGTCAAAATATTCTTCTGTAGGTTGGCAATCAGCTTCTCCTACTGGGAAATCTTCTCCTGTAAAGAGTTGATTGAAATATGGGGCACGTAATTCGTACTCCGGGCAAATTGCGGCTTTCTGCAATATACCAGACTTCTTCATTTTATAAAGCCTAGATACATAGTCACTATCTAAAGTCCTATCATCGTTTATGAACCTTTCAAGAATGAAATTCTCTGATTTTTCTTCCGATGTTAGACTTCTATTAGTTACCTTCTCCAAATTAACTGGAACAGTAGGTAAATGACTCTGTCTATCCAGTCCTATGGTAAGTGCTTGACAAAGTACAGTTGGGATTCTTTTCTGTCTTACAAAGAAGAAACCTTTGATGTGCTTTTTCAATTCTTCCATTACTTCGTTAGATTCCTGCATAATTCTAATATCAATACCATAAGCAATCTTATCAGTATTAGTATCAGTTTCATTTATAAATCTACATACACCCATTGCATTTTCAATATATCCATTTGATGAAATTGTGTAATCAGATTCATTAATAGATATATAATTTCTCTTACCTTGAGCATCGTACAATGGAGTATCTGTATAAAGTCCTTGTGTATATGTAGGAATCTCATCCCTTCCTCTAATGTTAAATACAGGAGATAATGAATTATCCTTTAAGATATAAACTATACCAAGTCTATAAATTTCATTATTCCAATATCCAAGGAAGTGATATATATTATTTGGATTATAGTATCCGGCAGCGGTATCATAAGATGTTCCTACATCTTCTATCTTCTTAGAAGTGTTGAGATAAGGAGTGAATCTTAGAGATAGGTCAGCAAGCTCTGTGTAGTCTATCTTAGGTTTATTAACATTACCTAGGAATAACATATTCTGACAAGCAGCTTGAGCTTTAACTCTATCCACAATATTATACTGCATATTAATATCATCTAATGAAATATCAATAATGTTTTCACTACCATTAATAAGAATAACAGAAGCATCACCTCTAATAAGGTACTTTTTGTCTATCTTATGGGCAGATGTTACCTCTGATTGATTAGCATCAGAAGTACTTTTCGTATAATAAACAGTAACGTAATTATATGCAGAATCGATATTTCTAAGAACAAACTGAGCGTATTTATGGCTATTTTCATTTCTTAATCCACTTCTAATAGACTGCGGAGAAGTTCCAATAAATACAGATACAATTCCTGACTCAGCTACAAAATCTGTTTCATTTCCGTCTGCATCAGAGAATTTAAAATAAAATACATAGTTTCCAACATCTAGGTCTCCGCCTGGGAATACTCCACCAAAATCTAGTTTAGGGATAGTTGTAGTTCTTTTATAAAGCGATGTATCAATATTAAACTGTTCCCCTTGGTCGTAAATATTGGTATCATTACTTCCTGACCTATCGACTATTTCGTATGTATTCAATTCTCTTACAGAGAATCTTGAGTTAATTAATCTCGGTATGTTCTTATTGTCATTCAATATTAGATTGACAGAACCATCATACGAAGGTTGAGTAAGTATAGAAACTGGATTATTAATATCAAATCCAAGTTCTTCTGTATCGAAATCATTCAGGGTTCCATCTGGAAGCCTATAATTTCTAAACGGATTATATTCGTATACTATTCTACCTTTTGTATTGATTTTCTTTAAAGATAACTGAAAGTCTAGACGAAAGTCCGCAAGTTCAAACGTCTTAGACGATGCAGTTACCTCTGTATTGTTATATGTTATCTTCATCCGCAAATAGCTAAATCACTACTTATTTTTATTTGATATATATTGAACCAATCATCGTCACTGTAACTAGAAATTCTTCTTGTTGTTCCTGCTACACCTAGAGATGCTCGGTTGACCAATATGTTAGGCTTACCTGTTTCGGTAGATTGCAGAGTCAATATATTGCCAAGAGCTGAATAATTTCCTGATGCAACATCTACTGTGGTTACTCTGGAAACTGTGATATTACCACTACCGTCAACAGAGAACGTATCTTTGTATAAAGTAAATGGCTTCTCTTGCAGTCCATAAAATCCAATTTGTCCAGTTCTGTTTAGCCAATAAATTCTACCTTCGGAGAACGGCTCTCCATTTAAAGTAGTTTCATAAATGTCTCCATTTGGCCCAACAGCTCCAAGTCCTGAGAATCCTCCTTCTCCAGCAGTTGTATATCTTATTAATAAAGAGTCTGCACTTGGAGTAGTAACTGATGTAGAATAGTCTTGAGAAATTAATCTATCTAGGCTCAAAACGTAATTAATGTTATTTAAAGAAGGTAATTCTGCAACAATTACTTTTTCAGATGGAGTATCTTCAAAGTCTGCTATTATATCATTGATGGCTTTTGCATCTATTCTTTTTCCTTCGCTAATAATATTAAGTACCTTATTTCCCTTTTCTGTAGGTTCTGCTGTTATAGTGTATTTATATGCTGCTTTGAAATTATTCTGATAGTAAACATTATCCGGAATATATTTTTCTGTTGAATATTCTCTATCTTGTGCAACATATAGCTGAGATAAGAATAACATCAGTTTATCAAGCATGAAAGTGTTTCCTCTTCCGTCCCAGTTGTCTACACACATACAAGCATTTAAAGCTACATATTTGTCAGAATCAGTTGTCTTCCACAAAATGAACGACCACCTATTACAATCTAAATTCCATCCACCATAGTCAGGTTCTTGACATTGTCTCCAAAGATTTTCATCCATACTATAAGACCAACCTGAATTGTAACCACTCAATACTTTCAGACGACCATTACCATCTTCATCTCTACCACATCCTCTAAGGACAGCAAAGATAGGTCTTCCAGCATAGCCATTATTCATGCAAGCATAGAAATCATTAGTGAATCCTGTATTGTTATCAGGCAAATCTCCACCATAGTGAGTGTCTTTACCAGAGGTTACATCAGTTAATGACCAGCCATTACTATATGTAGCTACTCCAGAACGATATCTTTGAGAGCTACTTTTCTTTTTTCTACCAGAAATCATTGCAATCATTTTATTGAAGTGGAAGTGCGGAGATGCAGCAGTAGGAGTACTGATTTCATGTCCGAATAAAGGACTAATATCAGATTGTCTAAAGTTTTCCAAATCCATATATGGGGCAATACGTCTAACACTTCCAGATTCTCTGGTATATTTCAAGTCACTGGTTATTTTCTTAATGTTAGAACCTCTTAGTGTTCCTTTCCAAGTACTTCCAGTAGTTCTACCCGTAACTTCAAATTTCATAGAATCATCCTTAAGCAATTCACTACGAGTAATTGCACTGCTTGAAGTAACAGAACCTGTTCCAACATTTGGAAAAATAGAATTGTAATATTCTTCAAGTCCAGTAGAACCCATTAATTTAGGCTCATAATCAGTAATATCAATTCCTTGTGATTTAACATCAATTTCTAAAGCAACATCAGATTCTCCAATGTCTCCAATGAAGAAATTCTTATCACTGTTCTTTTTAAGTATAGGAACTGCAACGATTTCTTGTTCTTCTTCAAATGAAGTATATATAAAGGACATCATATCCTTCGGAGTAACTTCTGCTGAACTTTTTACAAGTTCTGCCATTAAAGTATTAGAACTAGATGTTTTCTCTCCTATTTTTTGGTTAACATCAATATCTAAATCACAATTAATTTCCAATGAAGAGAAATCATCGACTTTATTAGCAATAAAGGATTCATTGAATGTACTCGAAGTATACATCAACCTATATGTAATGTTTGATATTTTATTAGTAGGGTCTAAGCTATTCGTACTAACAGCTTCTATTCTTACTACATATAGCTTTCCTTTTGTAAGAGACATATAGGAGTTTTCAAAATAAACATTAGATTCATCGAACGTAATGTATTCTGTAAAGTTTCCATTATACGACCTTCTCTGTCTAGTTCTATAAACGTTAGGAGTATTTGGGTCTGTAACATCACGGAAGTCCATATTAACTTCTGTAATTTGATACCCGTACCTAGGATATGCTTCAAGTCCCCAAGATATTGAAATAGAATTTTGGTCTACATAATATCTCCATTCCACTAAATCTATTTTACCTGTTCCAATATAACTAAGGTTCATAGAACCTCTCTTAGATAGGTAATCAATAGTTCCGAATGAAGTATATGGAGTAAAGGTATAAGTAAAGAGTTTATCATCTTTAACTAAATCCTCTATTCTAAATTCATAATTATCCTTATCAAAATCCACGAATCTAGTCAAATTTCCTTCTCCCTCGTGTTCACATTCTACTTTAACTCCAAGAAGTTTAGCTTTTTCTTCTTCATCCTCATCCCAAGAAATGGGAACCATCATACTTACTTTATCATCCTCAACTTTATAAACGTCAACGGACGTATTGAAAGTTTTGGGAGCTTCAAGCTCTGCAATCAGTAGAAGTTTTCCAGATACTTTATTCTTATATACATTATAAGGATATTTAGGATTTTGTCCAGCAAGTAATTCAGTATCATCAACTTCATCACCACTAAGAGGATATATCCAATATCCATCTACGTGATTTACTTCATCTTCTATATAAGATATATTGTTATCATCGTCCAATATAGCTAAGTGAAGTCTTAATATTCTTTTTCCTTTTGTTTTATAATCTGATAATATGTCGTTTAGACTGTCATTAATTCCCGTACTTCCTATAATAAACTTGTCTCCTGGTCTTAGTTTATTCTCCTCTCCGTCAAGTAACTCCTTTCTTACATACATTGTATTCAGACCTTTAGTAAAGAAGTCTGATGTTTGTAGAATAATAGGACTCTTAGATATTTCATCAGTAGTGAAATTTCTTTCTGGAGATGGAAATGAACCGAGTTGGCATTTATTAGTAAGAGGATTTACAGATGCGACATATATAATCCCACCGTATTCCTTAATACCTACTGGAATATATCCTGCATCTAACTTAGCAGTCTCTACCCTTCCGTTACCCATATCGTTTTGGAGAATGAACTCGTTTCCGTCATAGGTAATCATAGTAGAATTAAGGCAGTCAGTTACAACATTGTTGGGTGTAGTCATAGGATTTAAATCCATCACAAGACCACCATCAAATGTATTAACTGTTTCCTGTTTGCTCATGTTTACAAAAATTCATAATTATTATTGTATACTAATATATCTTTAAATTTTAAAGGTTCTCTTGTTATAATTAACTCCGCATCTTTAGATGTAAAGTTTTCTCTATATGTAACATTCCCTACAAGGGTAACAAAGGGAACTCTGAATATATACTTCCGATTATGCTCTCTTATCTTGCACTCATCTAATATTTGATATAGTACTTGATTCCCATAATTAAATATTTTCTTCTTTCTGCCTCTTGAATTGTGCTGTTTGAGGAAATCCTCATATTGAGAGTCAGTCAATGCAAAATAGTAATATCCGTCCCATTGTATGTTCTTACGTTTATAGAGAACCCTTAATTTTACAGTTAATTTCTTGATGTAGTATTCAAAGTGTTTTATAGAATCTCTTCTAAGTGTTCCTATATAGCACCACAACGAATCATCAGTAATTAAGGTATCTCCACCGTAAAGATTATGCAAATATAGTGATTTCCAACCATAGTTCAAAATTCTTTTAATGTCCTTTTCAGAAACATCTGGAAACTTCTCACAAAGTGACTCGTAGTAATCTTTAATTTCTTTAAGTTGCATAATTTAACAGTATTGTTTACCTTCGTTAGTATTCTCTATAATCTTATTCTTTATATTTTTATCAACATATACAGTTTTAGACTTTACTAAGTTTCCACTCTTTATGTTGAGAACTATTTCATTTCCAGAGAATCCTGACTTTAAAAAATCTACATCTCTCCATTTACCATGTCGCCTAGCCTTTTTAAAGTCTTCTCCGTATGTTCTTTTGACATGCATTTCTGCAAATCTTCCTTGTGTAGGAAGTACGAAAGTAACATTGTTATCCACAATATCATTAAGTACTTCCTTTACACACTCTCTAAATATTTTCTTTACTAATACATCCCTGTGAGGGTTTTTATTTATTCTCTTACAATCTTCACATGACATTTCCAATTTGTTATATGGAAAATTCATAAACATTTCGTCCATATTGAACGCACATCCAGTCGAATATTTCATAATTGTTAAACAGGTTTATATGAGAAATTATGTCTTTTTCTATTCCAGTTCGTTTTGGCATCCAGTATATCATTCATCTCATTTTGATTTAGATATTCTGGAACTCTAGCAGCATCACAATACTTAAGCCAATCTTGAAGCATTAATTGTGCTGTCTGAAGGATATTCGCATTGTTAGTCATTAATCCTTCTTTATATTTCTTTCTATAGGCAACAAATGTTGCAATAGCTAAACTTTCTTTTTCAGATAACATAGGAAGACCTTCATCATCTAGTATAACTCCTTTATAAAGGATGTATACAGTTCCATAGTTCTTATCAAAGTAAAGAGTATCTCCTACTCTTTCAAACTTTGCATATTTACCACTCATATATAAAGGGTCTTCATACATTTTTCTTCCTTCTATGTAATTCTCTACAAATTGAGAAGTGTAATCTCCATTAGGAGAATAGTTAGTTACATACTTCCAATCTTCAGAAGCATAAGTAACTGCTTCAATAATGTCACAATTACAGGGAAGTTCCACTGTATAGTCCGGACATTCTATCTTAGTACAATATCTGTATAATCTTACATTTTTGTTTCCTATTAGGTTCCAAGCTATTAAACCAAATTCCTCAAAGTCTTGAGGGAGCATTTCTACTCCATATAATAAATTAGCTTGGAACATTGCTTGATGAAAATTTACCATTATGCAGGTGTTTGGTCATTAGGTAATACTGGAGAAGCCAATTGTCTGTAATAACGTAGTTTCTTCTCCGTCAATCTTTTCTTTATCTCCGTATTAATAAATGTGAAGTTATCAATTCTTTCTAAATCACAGCAGCCGAAGTTCTCTAACTGTCTTGGGTCTTTAAAGATTGCCACAACACTTACTTGCTTAATAAGTGGAGCATTAAAGATAAAGCAATCATACATATTATTTTCGTTTGGAGTAACATCTATATAAACATAAGGTTTATTTCTTCCTCTTTTTCTGTATTGATGATACATCCATGCAGATGAGGAAGTGTAATATATAAAGGGAAGTAGTCTGTCTGTGCTACCTATATAATCAATAGCTAATTCTCCATAGTCATTAAGAAGCTGTGGAATTTCAAAGTGAGCCACTGGTGTTTCTCCAGTTGTTCCACAATTACATCTTTCTAATGATTTACAATCTACATCTATACAATTTAATGATAAAAGTAAATCATTCTTTGGAAGAATTCCTTTTAGTGAGTATTCTTTAATTATCTGCAATCTTTCATCTATTATGTCATCTTCTAATTGTTCAATAGACATAGTAGCTGTTCCATGCATTCCACGTAAACCTGATACTATATCATTATATATTGCTGATGCTAATTTGTTGTATATCATAGGGCTAAAACAAATAAAGGCGACGACCTCTAACGGACGCCGCCTTTAAATATAAAGATTAGTTATTAGGCATTTAACTGAGTGATAGTGATTTCTTTAGAAGCACTAACTCCGTTTTTAGCTGATACTGTTACAGTTGCTTTTGCACTTCTTGCAGCATCAGAATCATTAGTTGTTCCTGTGAAACCTACTTTAGTAGTTCCAGGAGTAACTGTTAGCCAATCTGCTGTTGTTGTAGCTGAAACGTAAGCTACTGTACTTCCACCATCAATAGTTGGAGTAAGTTCTTTCTTAGTTCCTGCTTTTACCATATCAGTAATATCTATAACCCCACCTGTAATTACGATAGGTTTCTTTTCTTCTGTTACTGTTCCTAAAGTTGCTAATGCAGCTTCAAATTCAGCAGCTACAGAATCATGTACGTAGAATACGTGAGTAGTTTGAGATGTTACTTGCTGTCCAACAGCAGCTCCACCCATGAGTCCTCTATCTACTTTGTAATAGATAGTATATTGACTATACTTACCATTGATGATAGGAACTTCGTCTTGTAACGGAGCTTCATATCTTCTTACATCTAGAGTAGGGATTCTAAGGTCTTTAATGATGTTTTGATAAGTTCCAAATCCTTCTCTTCCCTGAGTTAGGATGTTTTTGCTATCAAATCCTTCTGCACCAGCTTCTTTTGCAGATGCAATTACAGCAAATGCACCTTCTGCACAAGTACATGCAATTTCTCTTAAATCTGGGTCGAAGTATTCAATATCCATTTTAGTGAATCTTTGATACTCGTCAACAGCTTCGATAATCAGGTTATTACCGCTTACTGAAACATTAAAATGTTTGAAGTCGTAAGCACGTTGATATTTCTTAATTTGATTTGCAACTTTAGTTGCTAATTGAGCTGCTGAATCTCCAGTTTTCTTTTCAAACTCAATGTATAGAGGTTTACCTTTGAATACAAAGTCATTTGAATAATAAGAGTTCTGATTTCCAGATAGTCTAATATACATAGCGATTCTGAATACTCCAGATGCTTGAGTAATAGTAGTCATATCTAAAACAGCCTTTGCTAAAACAGGAGCAGAATACGCTCTCTTATACATTGCAACAACGTTAGCCTTCTTGAAACTTCCAACTCTCTTAATTTGGAGAGTTTCACCTTTTACTTCCCATCTTGGTAACTTTGTTGTATAATCTAGAGCGTCGTTGATTAAGGTTGTTGTCGTAAATTGAAACATACTTTAATTTATTTTTTAGTTTGTGCCAGCAGCTGAGTTGGAGGTGCTAGTGGCGGATTAACTGGACTATATGTTTGTATTCTAGGGTCACCGGAGTTCTCCAATACAATAGATACCAACTCTTTGAGAATCTCTAAGCATATGTAATCTGGAAATTCTAATATTTGAGATGTGTCCTCTGTAAGGTCTAGCTGTTCTTTAGTAAGCATAACCGTTTGAGGAACTTTAATGTAGTCTATTCTAACTTTCACAAGTTTATAAGCGGTAGACTCTCCGCATTTTATTTCCATTCTTACTGTAGAAGCATTTCCATATCTAACAGCAATTTCTCTATCAACTGTACTTACAGACTCACCTCCTATTATTATAGTTCTTGGAAGATTGCTATTGTCGCCTTCTGCATCTCCTAAGAGCGAGGTTACTTTATAAGTTCCATTCATATCAGTTCCACGATTATCTTTATAAGGATAGGTTGGAACTTCTGTTGAAGTATTAATGTTGTTTATATAGTAATATGGAGTCTTATAAGAGGGCTTAAAGTAAGAGTTATTAATGATTTGGGGTTCCATATCAGCGGTCAATCTCCTTGCAGGAAATTTAACATATTTGGATTTTCCTTCACAGCCTTTCTTTGGATTAACTATTTCATAAAGGCAAATACAACCTAGCATATGAAAATAGTCACTTGGAAGTGTTACTTCATAAGAAGCTCCACATAATTGTGAAATCATTTCCAAGTCCTCTCCCTTTAAAGCTAAATCAGAATATGGGAGCTCCGGCGACAATGTTGCCGAAGCCTTCAATACCCTTAAATCATCAGAAGTTTGCTGATTCATATCGTACATAATGTACCTCTTATTGAGGAATTGATATATGCCTCTATTAATCAGATGATTGAAATCCTCTATCAGCATAGTAGGGGAAGTAACTTTATTAATTTCAATTAACATGTGTTCCCATGCCTGTTTTGCTGTCATAGTAGAATTATTTTTATAGTTTTATTTTTTAGACCTTGCAGGAGCCTCCGGAGCGTCTAAAGCTGCGAACTCTTCGGCTGGATTGCCTTCTGGTTCTTCCTCGTATCCTTTATAGTCTTCGTATAAGTCAGGATATGTGTCCTTCTTAATTAACTCGAGCACTCTTCTATTACGTGGGTCTTTCATCCAAGTAATAGCTGCATCATCAGTTGCCCCCAAACAAACGCTATCTCCGTACATATATAGTTTTTGTTTAACTATAATGACGTGTTTGTCTTTTGCGTCCATAAATAGAAGTCTAACATGAATATCATCTCCTGTATATAGGTTAATAATTCTGTCAGGGTCTTTTTCAGCAATGCTTAGTAAGAAGTCAGTAACATCAGCGCTTGATACATTACGCATGTGTTTTCCAAGTAGTCTAGCCATTTGAACTCTTCCTTCATCACCTCTTGGGTCATCAAGAATATAAGTTCCAGCATCGTGAATTTTCTTTTTCTTAGAAACTCTTTTAGCAGCTTCATATCCAGGTCTTTCGATATAGATTTCAGCAATACCTTGTCTTGGACGTAGAGTTCCCTTTACACCCGGACCATCAAATACGTTTACACCTTTTGAGTCAGTGCTATCTCTTGATTGAGCAATAAAGATGCAATTTTTAATTGCTTCCCATTTAGCAGCGTCATAAGGGTTATTTAAATCAAATGTAGTCCCATCTTCAATAACGAACGTTTCAGTTTCTTTAATAAAGACTTTACCGCTATTTCTTTCTGGGTCTGAAAGAATCATGTCTCCAACACTATTTACAGGTTTTACACAAGGTGGATACTGTCCAGTTCTTGGGTCTTTACTAGGTTGGATGTAATATTTCATGCCTACTTTACCATATACACTTCTAAGAATGATAAAATTTTCAGCAGGACTTTGCATTAGTTTGTTTGCATTATCAGTACTCATATTAATTCATAAGGTTTATAATATATAAAAAATGTAAGGGAGTGCTATTTCAACTCCCTTACTATATCTTGACTATTTATTAAAGTTCTCTTAAAATGAAGCTTCTGTATGGGTTGAATACGCCAACACCAGAATATCCCCAGTTAATTAGCTTAGAAGCAGCAACAGGACTTGATACAATTCCTGAACTTAATCCGTCTAATCCACCAACACCTGGATATTTATTAGTGATGAAGTCTCCACCTTTTAGTGTGAACATTTGGATTGGAGGTTCATTTCCAGTAGAATCAGCAGTTAGGTCTAAGCATAGACAATATGCTTTTTCCATACCATATTCTCTAGAGAATGTTCTATCAACTTTGAAGGAGATAGTGTTTCCACCGAATGTATAGCTATCAAATGCAGCGCCAACTTTGATGTAATCGTTAGCTGCTTTAGACCATAGGTAAGTACCAATAGTTTTGTATTTAGCTAAGAAATCTCCGAGAACGTTCTGGATTAAGAACCACATTCTTTCATTGCAAATAAATACGTATTTGTTTCCAGTTGGCTGAGTTGCTTTTTCATTCATTGTAGCAATTACAGTTTGGAATACGTCGATAGAAAGTTTTGCGAACGCATATTTAGATGCGAATCTTTCTACTTGTGGGATGATACCGTCACCAATGTAGATTGGTCTTTGAGTATCTGGGTCAACAATAGTCGGTTTACCATTTACGTCAACATTACATTTGTTGAATAATAGACCGTTGTTTCTTACATATAAGAAGTTATCAAGAAGAACTTTTTCTTTCTTGTCCATCTTATATAATGTTTCTTTCAAGCTACCAGTGTCTTTTCCTTCTGCAATACTGATGAATACGTTTTCATGAGCTGCATAAAGTGCAGAATAACTGTCGTCACATCTGTGAGTTGTGATGAAGTTTCTGTGTTTTTCAATGTTAGATTGATATTTAACATATCCTTCTTCGTGCATTTCAGGCATTGCGTTAGATTGGAATCTAGTAGTATCACCTACTTGGCAACCACTAAAGTCAAGAACGCTAGAATAGTCACTATCAATAAGTCTAACAACTACTTCCCAATAGTTATCAGCTTTTCTAACTGGTCTGCTCACTACAATACATTGCTGCATTGTTTTATCAATCTTGAAGATGTCATACTTTTCGTAATATCTTTCTTTGAAAGCCATTACAATTTCTGAACCGTTTGAACCATCTTCTGTTGGTACATCTGCAAACTCAACTCTCTTAATGTAGTTGGTTTCAACTTCCCATTCAAAGTACATTGAGTCAATGCTTTGATATTTATTACCAGATTTTACATCTTGGTAGAAAATGTTTCTTAGAGATTCTGTTAGGTAAGAAGCTGTAAGTTCTGGGTAAAGTCTTGAAACAACACCTAATTTAGTTGGTCTAGTTCCTAAGAACTTATAGAAATCCTCATAAGTTCTAGTTTCCGACATTGTCGGTCTGTTTGATACAAAATTCGCTACTATCATACTTTTTTAATTAAAAATCTATATCATCAATTGTTTTTTCATGGGGATTAGTGCCCCCGGGTTTGGGTTCAGATGCAGGTTTAGGAGCAACTACAACAGTAGGTTTTCTAGTACTCTTTGGTTGTATTCCTTTCTTTGCATCTTCATATCCAGCTTCGTAGGCTGAACGTTTTTCTTTTGCTATCTCCTTATCGTAATAATCAGTGATAGTTGCAAAAGCTTCGTCTCCCTTCAATGCAAACCAAGCCATTCTTGCTAAAGTTTGTGGGTCGTCTAATGCTTTTCCTAAATAACTAACTCCTGCCGAATCTAGCGATAATATGAAGTTTGCAACTTCTTCCATGTCATCTTCGTCCAAATTTAATTTTACACCTCCAACTTCATCTAAAGACTCAATTGCATCAAGTACATCAGATTGGAAGGCTTCAAATTGTTCTTGCTTCTGTTGTTGTTCGAGAAGTTCCTCATTTTGTCTTCTTTCGTCTTCTAGTGCTTTATACTCAGCTCTAATTCCTTGCATTTTCTTTTCAAAAAGTTCAGGATTAGCTTTCTCGTGTTCTAGAGCTATGGCAACTTCTTCGTCTGTCATATCTGGAACTCTTGATTGTAAGTCTAAAGCATATAAGTCTTCGTCTGTTAACCTCTCAACTTCGTATTGTGGATTACCTTCTAATGCTTGTCTGTATTCTTCAATAGCCTGTTCTCTCTGATAGTTAATGTACTCCTCTGGAGTAATTCCCGCGTCACGTAACAAGTTAATAAAGTTAATTTCGGGGTCTTCCAGACCAAAGTTCGGGTCAGGAGATTCTGGTGTTAAGATATTCATTTTTTCCTCTGCGGATAATGAATCCCAAGAAACTTCCTCAATTTCACCCTCATCATTTTCAAATTTAATTTTTGAAGGGTCTGAAATGCCTATTTGTTTAAGCATAGAAATGATAATATCATCTTCTTGTACTGGTTCTTGTGCAGCAGCAGGTTCTGGTTTTGTACCATCTGCTGGCTGTGGTTGATTTTCATCCCCCATCCAAGGTTTCTCTGGCTCTAATGATTCATAATCTGGTACGTAACCATTAGGGTTCGACGGTTCCTGTGCTATACCGTAATCTTCTTCGTTAAAGTCTAAATCCTCAATTCCCTTTTCCATATATCATTCTTTTAAAGTTATTTGCAAATATAGTCATTTTTTTATTCCACATAAAGTGAAATACTAAAATTTTCTAATTTTACATTTTTTAATAACTTTAACCTATGAAATTTTGGAAATGTATCTGATGATTCCGTCTACGTGAAGTTTAGCGATAGCTTCCTTTCCCTCCTTACTAAGAAGAAATTCCACATCTTCTTTATTATCTTGAAACAAGTTTTCTGTTAAAACCGCTGGGCAGTTAGTATCTCTGCATATAGCAAGGCTCTGTTGCCAGTATTTCTGTCCCGGTCTTTTAGTTCTTAATTTAAGTTTTTGCTGTTCAGCTGCATCATACAAACAGTCAGCTAGTAACTTACTATTAGTAGAAGCATTATTTGAAACAAAGACACTCCATCCTTTAGCACCCATCCATGCACTGCCATTACCAGCAGCATTACAATGAATAGACACTAACAAGACATTTTTATTTCCTAATTCTTTAGCAAACTTATTAGCTCGTTTACATCTTTCTGAAAGGGAAATATCAGTTGTCTCTGGAACAAGAAGTTCGACATCATAATCTCTATTATAAAGTTCATCATAAACCATAGAAGCTATCTCTCTTGCATAAAGATACTCTCTAAGTTTGCCATCTGGACTTCTCTTTCCGGGAGTATTCTCTCCGTGACCGTTGTCTAGTAAAATTTTCATAAACTATTTATTTTTAAGCAGATATCGAGATTGGATACATTGATTCTTTTCTCTTCGTCAAGTCTTCTCACAGCAGCTTTTAAAATAGATATTTCTTCATGTTTAAATTCAATATCCTTTCCTAAATCTTTAACTGCGTTCCAAGATAAAGAATTCTTAGTTTCTTTAAACTCTATGTTGTTCTTTTCTTCCTCTTCTAATCTTACCTTTTTCACAATTTCCATTATATCTACCATTTCTACAAGACTTCCAGTTTCTGGAAGCATTTGTAATATTGCCACTCGTTCTTTTACATTTAATTTCATGATTGTTTTACGTGTAAACTTCCATCGGAAGTATGAATATATACTCCCCCAACACTAACTTGGTCTATACTAGTAGGCCAAGCATGACCGCCGGTGCCAGGATAAGCACCATAGTTGAAGCAAATCCCTCCTCCATCAGGTCTAATAGTAAATGCCTTTCCTCCCATAACAATACTGACACCCTGAACTATAGGAGCTGCAGCAAAGCTAAAATTTGAATTAGACATCTGGAACCCATTATATTTATCCATAGATATATACCTATATCCCATTCCTGATGTAATAATAGAATCTAAATATCCTTTTTGTGTATATCCAAAAGTTAAACCTTCACAAGTTAATCTTGCTCTTGAATAATATATATCATCATGAGTATACTCACTATCGACTTCCACAGTTACAGAATTTCCAGAACCCACATTTCTATATCTTATATATAATAATGGATGCTCTTCAGTAGCATTAGAAAACATACTCAAATATGCTGATTTAGAATTATTTCCCATTAGAATAGTAGTTTGTCCATTAGAAGACTTAAAATCGCCATTTATAGTAAGTTCCCCATCTTTTTTCCATGATATTTTTTCCCTTGCTAAACTACCAGAACCGTCTTTCCACAAAGCCCAATTTAACGCTCCCTCATGATAATAATAGCTGACTGATATATTTACTATTATTCTTCGTGCAGTTTCCTTTGAAGCTGGAATCAATGATATAGCAAATATTAAATTATTAGTAGCAGCGGTGGTTTCTACTGCACTTAACTCGTAGACTAAGGTTCCTCTACTAGCCATTTTGAATGGAACATCCCAAGATTCGCCTGTATCTACACTATGAGCTGTAACCTTTATTTCACCCATGCCTTCTCCAATGAAATCTCCCATATTTACTCCAATGTTACAGTAAGATAATTTTCCGTCTAAAGTTCCATTTTTTAAAGATAATATTGGGGTCATTATGTGAACTTGTTCTCCGTTCACTGACTCCATAAAGCAGGCTGAACCTGGATATAATGATGAATCTTTAAATACTCCACTTCCGTCATGTTTAGATATTGTTCCCGTCCATGCTGATGAATCTGCCATTCCATAAGGAGGGTCCGGAGTCATAGTTCCTATACTACTTTCATACATAACTGGAGTATAAGTCCCCTCAAATAGTGGTAATTCAACTTGCTGAGATGTAGTTTCATCAAAAGAATAATTCCATATTTCCTGCACCTCAATCTTTTGGGCTTTAATAAAGTCAGTGTTTATATATGCTTTACCATCTTCTACTTTAAACAAAGTTCCGATTTGTCCTTTGGAATCTCCAATCCATACCTTGTTAGCTTCCAAAGAGATTATAGGGTCACCTGTTTTAGGGTCATCAGCAATAGATAATCCAGCTTCTTTGTATTTAAGAAATACTCCATCTTGTGAGACATCTACTACTGATTTTCCATTATTCAAATAAAAGTTACCAGTAAGATACACATTCTGTCCATAAAGGCCATATCCTCTTGGCTGTTTATCAGCAGGGAATGTATAATCAATAATTCCTCCAAGATTTCCTATTCTTACTTTAGTTGTTTTTGTATATTCAAATTCGTATTCTACAAAGTTTCCTTCTTCATCCTTTTTAGTAATAGGATTTCCCTCTTCATCGTATTTAGGAATCTTATAAAGTACAGAATAGTCAGGTCTATTTAAATCTGATAGTATATTTATATAAGGTGCTTGGTCGTCAGAAGAAGTTAGATAAATAGCATTTTGTCTTCCAGAGTCAGGTTTTATATTTCCAACTTGTACTAAACTATCTCCTATTTCTACTGTTGCCAGCTTCTTTTTTATTTCTTCTTCTTGGACTGGCTCTCCTTCATAATCTAAATCATCATCAGATGGAGTCCAGTCAGTTCTATCATAAAGATTATCATTATATTTCTCTACGATTTCAGATATGTTTCCCTTCTCGTCATAGGATACTTCTGTATATTTATCAAACACAGATTTAGCTAATTGAATAGCGAAAGAATGTAATCCTATTGGAGCAAATACTATGGCATCATAATATTTAATATTTTGATTGTCCCATTTTTGACATCTAACAATGTCTCCCGGTTTAAAGACTGGGATTTCATCATCGTCAAAATCAACTACATAGATATTCTCTGTACCATAGAAATAACTATAATACAGCGGTTTCTTAATAATGGATTTGTTATCATCTGATACAATATCCATATAAGATTCAGGCCCAGATTCACTGAATAGGTCAATTGCTTGAGCCGAATTATTAACCGCCAGTGTTTCTGGAGTTTGAGGGCCTTCTATATTGATACTATCCAAGAATGACTTATCCCATAGTTGATTTATGTTTGTAAACAGTGTAGAATTTGCCAACGCGTAGGCATCTGCTATGTGGGTCAAAATAGCTGGACATTGCCACGAAGAGTCTCCTACCATATAAGCCCTCACATTTTCATTGGTAAAGATAATATCAGTCCGTTGGGACAGTAATGAAGTGAGTAGTGACCGAGCAAGGTCGTCCAGTTCTGTAAAATCTGTTCCGCCAGAAGCGTTCTTATATGCTTCATTAAATTCGTTTAGGAACTCTGTTGTAGTAGTTTCATAAGCTAAGACAAAGTTTTCTACTTTGCTTGCATTAGATACCCAAAGAGAACCGTTAGTTGCTGTAATTTTATTTACCACCATTTCATATACTTGCATGGCTTTTCTTACTACCAAGTAGTCAATGGTAAGGGTATTTGTTGTTGCGTCAATTCTCCAACCAGAGCCAGAGAATCCAGATGAGAAAAATGGAGAAGTTATACTTCCGTCGACTATTATGTCTCTGTAAAATCTCCAATTTGCTTTAGATATATTGCTTCCAGTAAACGTCCAGTCTCCAGAAATAATTTCATCAACTTTCTTCTTAGCTAAATCCTTTGCTGCATAACCTTCAAGGTAATTGGCATTAAAATTACTAACTAACTTTTTAGAATGAACAATAAGAGGTGGAAAAGCATCCACTGTTATTTCCAGCTGCCCAGACATTGAATCTCCTGTTTTCTTTACATAGTTCTCTGACGTATCTGCAACAGATTCAATTAAAGCTATGTATTTATCTTCATATGAGATATATAAAGACTTATTAAGAGAATTGTAAATTAAATAGCCATCTCCCGGATAATCGAGAGACTCTAGCTCATCGACGCTATTTACTATGATAGTCTTAGCATACACTTCTTCCTGAGGTTTCTCAGTAATTGTGGCTAATTCTTTTATAACATCATCCAATAGTTTACAATTTCTTCCTGACTTTATATATACTTTACCTAGAGTTTCTAGTACAATGTCAGAATAGGGATTTCCAACTATTACTTTTTTGTTTCCTAAGAGAGAGTCTACTCTAACGTTTTCCATGATTTATTAAGTATATTAAAACGAAAATACCACCGACAAATTAATGCCGATGGTATCTTATTATGTATTTCTAGACTTGATGTCATTGAAAGTACTAAATAAATCATCTACATCGGCTTCAGTGAATTTTACTTTTCCAATTTTGAAACCGTCGTTCTCTTTCAATACTGATTTTGCAGCATCTCCTAGAATCTTCGTATTTATATTTCCGTCAATATCAACAAATAAGTCAATTAGAGCGTTGTGTTTATCAACCCAATTTCTTACAACATAGGTGATAGCAGTTTGTACTGGAATAGTGGATAATCCGAAGAAATTACTCGCGATATCCTTTGCATATTTCTCAGCAGCTTGCATTAATATTTCTTTGTCACTAACCATAGTATTATTGTTTATTCATCATAAGTTCATCATATCTCTTCTTTATTTCTGGGTCATTTTCCAATAGATTAAGCATTGTATCAAGTTTTTCTTGTTTTTTCTTTAATTCTATTGCAATTTTTTCCTTGGACTTATTAATTGCATTCAATAGATTTTCAGCAGCAATTTTTCCATCCGGACTACTTACGTATTCTCCAGCGAATTTATTTCCTAAGTAAGCCATAAAACCGGCTTCATAGGTTTGTTTTGCTAATTGATAATCATGTGAATTAGCCAATACTGATTGTTCCTCAGAACTAAGCATCCCGACTGATTTATTAATCTCTTCTAATATAGAAGTGTTAGTCGCTTGTTGCTGCTGTTGCATCCTGTTCAACGTTTCCAGTTGTTGGTAGTAAGTCTTCTGTAAATCACCCAAGCTATTGTTACTAAAAGTATCGCCAAACATGTCATAAATTAATTAGTTACTGCGCTGGTGCTGGAGCAGGTGCTGCCATCTGTATAACGAATACAGAATAAGCACAATGAGCCAACTGTGGCGTAGTTGTAGGTAAATCGTTAATTAAATCTTGTGTTACTATTGTCTTTCCTCTTGGAATTAAAACATCAACTACTTTGAAAATCTCTGGTGTCAGAGTTTCTGGAGTAGCGGAAGTTGCCGGAGTATCGATAATAGTTGAAGTGACGTTTGTGATAACTTTTGGTGCACCCTTACAATCAACATATTGTAGGTTATGAACCACATCTAGTTTAGTGACTTGTCTATAAGAAGCAGCACCAGAAGTGGCTTGATTATAGACTTCTGCGAATCTTTGTGTTACTGTTAGTGTAGAGTTAGGAGCTATACTTGTATTTGCTCCCTTAGGTATAGAAACATTAAACTCTAATATTTGACTCCCGTTATCTTCGGTTCCAAATGGAGTTATTTTTGTAGTCATAATTTTGAGCATTTTAGGTTATAAAAAAAAGAAAGGAGACTACTGTTACATAATCTCCTTTCAATATCTTATTGTGCTTGGCAAGAAGGACAAGCTCCATTAATAGCTGTATTCACTGCGTTCCAGTTAGAAGCAGCTGTACCAGCGTACATGCCTGCACCATATTGCGTAAACGGACTACAATAAAGAGGAGCTATACTAGGAACAGGAGCACATAAGTTACTATAAGAATATTTTAATTCTCCAGTAATTTTATGGTCAAGTTGTCTTTGTAAGTTGTTAGCTACAGCCATACCTTCAGTTTGAAGAGCACTAGCAGTTTTAAGTAAATCTTTTTCGCTCTTGCAGCAGCAAGCATCAGAATATCTTTCTGACTTTTCTTTTGCAAGTTCGAACATTAGAGGTAATGCAGCTGATGTAGCAGCTTCTTTCTTCTCTAAATCACTGATTCTAGTACTTAATCTTGCGAACAAATCAGACTTTTCTTGGACATCTTGTTCTCTTCTCTTATAGAGTTCGTCACACAATCTCAGATTCTGTGCATTGTCTCTTGTTATAAGGTCTATATACATATTACATTTTTCTCCCTGGTCGGTGATTCTTCCTTCGTAGTTTTGATTACGAAGTCCTGTATCAGCCGCATTGATGTAAGTATATAGGTTGATGTCGTCTTGCATAGATTGTACTCTATTTGCCCAAGATAAATTATCTGCCTGTTGTCCTTGAACCATTGCTAACGTTTTAGCCTGTTCTGCTTGTTGCATAGCGCAACAAGAGCCATTGTTTCCTCCGAAGAGTCCACCTAAAATACCACCGTTGTTTCCACAGCCTCCTCCGTTATTACCAAGTGCAGCTAGTGCTGTACCAATAATACCTAGGGTTAGGCCCGCATTTGTTCTCCCTTTCGTACCGAATTTGTTTTCGACATCTTCCATTGTTAAAAACTCTGCCATGTTTAAAAATTTTTAAATTAATAAATGAACTAAAGTAACTTTTTTTTATTATCAGTTACTTATTACTCCTTTCAATCGACCTAATTATAATTTTAGACGTCTCGGTCTTTCTCCATTTGTAACAGCACAAAGATATAAATAAAAATTAACACTCGCAACTAAATTATTAAATTTCTTTAAAAATTCTTGTAATTTAGCTACGAGTGTTAAAAATTATTTTTCAAATGAGAAAGATGCCATTTAGGCAGCTTCCTTTACATACATTCCTATTAAATCTTTAAGAGCAGTGCTGTTTTCTTCATAAAGACTTCTTGTACATAGATATGTAACTCCATCTTGTGAGTAATAGTTACCCTTTACTAAAGACATTACTCCATCATATGTGTAAGGACTTTCTTTTGTTCCTTCTCCCATAGACACAGGTTCGATTTCTCCCTCAGGAGATGTCCATTCTGCAGATGCTAATAGTGCTATAAAAGCAGGGTCGTCATGATAGTAAAGCTCAATACCTTCATCTTCTAAGAAAGGTCTTAGCCACGATTTGTGTAATACTACTTTGTTGTTATCTACACTTGTTCTCATGTGTGGTTCTATGATTAAACCACGTTGTGTCATCCATTCTTTTGTTACAATTGCGTAATCCATAATTTTATTTATTAAAGTCCGACTTAATTTTTGATTTGATTTCTGAAACTAAATTAATATACTCTATGTATTCAGAGTATGCTTTTTCATCTTTTCTAATTCCTAATTGGTGTGCATTAAAGTCATTAATTATGGAGAACTCTGATTCTTCATCAATATATTGTCTAATAATAGCTCTAGCACATGCCTTATATTCTGGTGTTCCACTTAAATGTATCTGAATGTAATTCCATCTAATTTCTTCCGTTGTACTTCCGTCCATGTGAGGAACGTATACTATTTCTGATTTAATATCATAGTTATAGTAATATGTACCATTTCCAAGCAATTCAATCGGTTCGGGTTGCAGGTTTGCTTCTATTCTTCTTGGGTCTAACATATGGTGTTATTTTAAAATTTACAGGTAATGAATATCTACGTATAGAATAAAGCAATCGTTTATTCTTACTCTCAAAATAATATGACTTATAATTATATACAAAGTTGACTCTGAATCTATTACTATACAATATGATGTCAACTATATGAATATACTTACCATAGAATCTTGAAATATTTACCTTCTTCCCATTCCAGTTAGAAAATCTCAATCCAGTCTCTAACTGAATTTTATGGAGTAGATTTTTAGAATTACAGAACTTTAACCATCCAAAATACGATTGCATTCTCCTTCTTAGCTCATTTCTATCAATTTTCTTATCCTTGTACCCTTTAATTAACTTGAATAATCTAACTTTGATAGATTTTCTGAGCAGTACATGAGTATGGAAAAACTTGTAACCTACAAAGTCTATTCCTCTACTGTTTACGGGAAAAATTTGATAATTTTGTTTAAGTTCTAATTTTAAGACATTTCGCAGATATAATTTCATTGACAATAGAACTGTTCTCAAAAATTCTTTATTGTCACTTAATACTACTATATCATCTGCATATCTGAAATAGAATTTACATTTAAGCTCTTCTTTGACCCAATGGTCAAAATAAGCAAGATATAAATTTGCAAAGAATTGAGACAAATAGTTTCCAATGGGTACTCCGTCTGCCGAATATATTATCTCCTTTAGTAGACTCAACAATTTAGGGTCTTTTATTTTCTTTTGGAGTATTTCGTACAGTATGTCATGGTTAATAGACGGATAAAATTTCTTCACATCAATTTTCAAACAATACTTAGTTTCTTCTGGATATTTTTGCAAAACGTACTTTAAGTCTTTTGCAACATCATGTATTCCTCTGTCTTTTATACAAGAATATGTATGTTTGATAAATATGTTTACCCATATTGGTTCTGTTATATTCATTGTCGCATGATGCGTAATTCTATCAGGATAATATGGAAGCCTAAAGATTAATCTCTCCTTAGGCTCATAGATTTTAAACGTACTATATTTTGAAGTGTGATATGTCAAGTTCTTCAAAACGGTTGCCAACTTTTCATTTTCCCTCTCATGATGCTTATCGTGTTTCAGGATTCCCCATCTGACTGATTTGTGTCTTCTTGCTTTTCTATCAGCAAGTTCTATATTAGACAGGCTACATACCTGCTCATGCAAATATCCTATTCTTTTCAAAGTCTTATATATTTATGCAAGGAGTGTTCGAGAATTAACCTACTAACACCAGTTATATTAAATACTACGTTATTTTTTGCCAAGAGGCAAGGACACTATTTAGACAAAATAATAAAAACAAAATTATCAAAATCAAAATATATAATAAACCTACATTGGTGCTGGAATTGCTGACTCCATTATTAGAATTGAAGTAACTAGGGCTGGAATTACTGCCATTATTAGCGTTGCTGCTAAGTAAGAGTTTTATTTTTCACAGTAAACTTTCGCTGCCCTTGCAACCCGGTAAAAAAGGTAAATAGTGCCCTATCTGTTATATGTTATGAGAAATTATTTTTCAATTTTATTTAGAGTACGGAAACCCACATTGGCGCCGGAACCGCCGACCCCACCAGAAGAATAGAAGCAACCAGGGCCGGAATCACCGCCATGATCAGCGCTGCCGCCAAGCAAGAGAGTCCTTAGACTTGCGTCTTTATTACCAGTGTAATGATAGTCGCACATATAGGTAGTACTTCCACCACCAACAGCACATGGTACTATTTCTCCTGTTGTTTGGAGGTCAAAATCCTTAGTATATCCATCTGCATGAATTTCTCTACTAGAGATTAATTTCATTTTAGCTTTTTGAGTTTCTGTTTCTCCATAATTTTCTGGATTAGTAGTTGTATATACATTTTTCCAGTTATAAGTGCTTGTTCCTTCGTCTGTATAACCTTGTATAATTATGCCTTCCATATTTGTCCACAGGTCTCCAAAGATATTTTCAAATCCTCTATATCTTGCAATACTCATAGCTGGACGGCTAACTGTTACATTTACGTTAGATGCACTCTTAATAGAAATCACAATGTTACAACTTCCAGTAAAAGATGATTTAATGCATCTATCTCCCAGATTGTTTGTAGGCCAATTTACTGTAATATCTCCGTCGGCTGTAGCTGTTGCTACTGTTGTACCTCCTACATAGAATATTACATCTTGTCCCTCTGCTAATCCTGATATAGTATAAACGGTTTCTCCATTTTGGTAACCCCAAGTTCTATACATATATCTATTAGTACCTTTAACGTTTGTAATTGTGACTTTATTTGTTTCTGCTGTCATATCTGCTTGAGCAGTATCTCTTGAATAAGAAGCCATATTAGTTAAACCTGTGGATTCATAAACCCAATCAGCTTGAGGAATAACCTTAGCTCCTGTAAAATTTCCTAATTCATTGGCATATCCGCAAGGACATACTGAATAATTTCCATTGTAAAACTCCCAATTTGACATGTTTGTTACACCTGCGCTTAATCCTCCTTGATGAAAGCCTTCGGAAGTTAAATCTGAATTGAAGTTAGCTTGCATATTAAATGTAGCGTACTCAATCACAGGTAACCAAAACATTATCCATTTGTAGTATTCGTAGTTCAGTAGTTCTGAACCCGCGTTTGTTGCCCAAGTACGTGCAACTGCTCTAGTCATTGCTGTTCTTGGTTTTCCTAAATCTGTTCTAACTGGGTCAGTTTCTAAATAAGTATCATAAGCTGGTCTATTTCCTCCACCTCTAAATGCAGCAGTAGTATTCACAACTGATACCAACTTAGGTGTTGCCGTTACAGTGTTATCTGTTGTAGACCTATATGCATCTATTAACATTGCTGGAATCTCTGTCCAAGTATCATCAATACATACAGTAGAAATCTTAACCCATCTTTTTGTTCCTGCAACTCCAGATTTTCCCCAGAATCGAGGTACTTTAACTCTGACAGTTCCGTCAGTTCCATCTAATACTGATTGTGTGCCATCTTCTTTCTTTGACCAATCATCTGGATGAAGATAATAATTGATTACTCCTCCGTTAGCTACGCAGCCTTTTAATTGAGACTGAATAGGTAACGATTTATGAAGAGTAAGATTCCCAATTCTTGTGAGAGTAGGGTCTGCCACAGTAGAATCCCATTCGACTCCATAGGCATATACATCTTCCATACCTTTTTGCATTTCATTAAGTTTAGCATCAACTTCCGTTACATGTTGGTCAATTTCTTCCATCTTTGCTTGAGTGGCTATTGCCATACTCTGTTTTGTCCAAGCACCATTCCACATAAGAATTGCTAGTTCTCCATCTGCCACTACTGTATTATTAAAGTTGGCATAAGTTCCAGCTTGTGTAGTAATATAGAATACATTACCATCTGGAGTCCCAGGAGTTGTAGCAGGGGTAGCTACCCCTGCAAACATATAATTCTCTCCTAGTTTTGTAACCATATTTAACATTACAGATTGTAGTGAATCTCCGGTAATCCCTTGGATTCCGTTACTTTTAACAACATTTGATATTGCTGTTTTTAAATTACTCCAATTTGCCATTGTTAGTTACCTATTAAAAAGTCTTTATTAAAGTCTAAATTAAAATCTCCTGTAAATTTATCAGTAAATAATTTACCTTGTATATCTATTATTCCATCCTCCGCCATCATATTCTTTATCATATTAATGGTTAGCATATTAACGGTCCTAGGATACAACATTTCTTTATAAAATACCATTTTACGGTATCCATCGAATTTTCCGATAGTAAAACCTGTATCATCAGTATTGTTTCCAGACGGAATTGCAGTGCCATTATAATTTGTTCTAGTACAAAATGCGATGGAATCATCTTTATGAATATTGCTACTAATTCCAAAATTATATTGATATTTTGTACCTCTATAGATATGGTCTTGAACAAATGCTCCTCCACCTGCCTTAATGCTGCCTTTTCTTTGAATACAACTTCCAGTATTTGGATTATTAAAATCCTCATACTTAATGATATAAGTATAATCAGTAAATGCCGGAATACTAGTGTTTTCTGAATAATCATCTACTCCATCATATACTAAACCATTTTCATATTCAGGAAGAACTTCAATAGTAACATTACATGATTCAGGTGCAGTACCAGTAAATATAAAACCTATCCAAACATTGTTATTTATCAAACTTCCATCACTTGCAAAAGATTTAGGAATAGTATAAGTACCATCAGTACCTATACCAAATGCACTAAGATTAGCATCAGAAGGATTTTTAAGATAAGAATAATGTAATCCAAAGTTTTCTCCGAGTCCAGTAACTTTTATCTTGTAAGAAGGATAATCTATATTTCTTGATGTTAATTTTCCGTCTAACTTTATATGACTATAAAGCAATCCATAACTGGTATCGAATTTAGTAACATTGATAATATTATGACTACTGGTAAGTATAAAGTTACCATCGTTAGGAACTAGATTTGCATAAGTCTTATTAGCACCAAATACTGCAGGATAACCATTATAACCTGACATGCCTTCATAAGCAAAGTTATTATTAATCAAATCATAATCACCTACGGCTACACCTCTTTGTTGAATAGTTGCCTTATCTGCATCGAGATTAGTCTTACCATAAGCGTCCCAATAATAAGGAGGTTTCTGTACATAGCCACCTTCAATACCTACTATATCATTGAGTTGCTTTATTTCTTCGTTAGTACTTACCTCGTCAAACAACATGAAATCATAAAGAGCCATTTTGGCAAAACCGCTTGACTTACCAGTATTGGCACCTATTACAGGTACTACTCCACTTCCTGCCGAAGGGTTTGTCACTGTAATATTATGTGTTATACCTTTTAGAGAGTAAGTTTCAATATAATTATTCTCTATTCCATCTATGTAAGTCTTGCCATCTTGATTACGTGCTTGGTACGCTATTCTTGGATTAGTTGCGTCATCCTCCTTAGTTGTAAGAATAGCAAAGCTTCCCGACGCTCTCTGGTCATACAATAACGTAGGAGATTTCAACCAGTTTGTCTTCATTAATACCTGCTTTCCTCCTATTGATAAGGAAGGGATATCCATGTAATCATCAACTCCATCAAAACATATAGAGCCTTCATAATTCCCCACTTGCTCTAAATAAACAGGTTCATCGAGAGCGGTAGTACCTGAAACTATAGGAGTGAGATAGAAAAAGATATTAATAGCATCTTCAGTTTCTATGTTTACATCATATATTCCGTCCTTATCGATAATAACTCTATCATTATTAGTTGGCGAGTTACTATAAATGTCCAAATATCTAACCTTACCACTAGCAATAGCTTTAGTTATTCCTGTTACTTTAATTTTTCCTTTATAGCTTGTACCTTTATAATAAAAAGATGTTTGAGTTAAAACATTTATAAACTTAACAGTTTCGCTATTTACGAGAACAGCATTTATAGCATGAGCCACAAAATCAGATGTTGATTTATAGTCATAAGGATAACCGTCAGCTCCAGACATTTTACTAAATGCAAAGTTATTAAAGACTCCATGATTACCATGACCGGATATATCGGGAATGTAACCTAGAATCTTATAGCTAGAGTTAGGTATTCTCAATAGTCTAGGAGAAAGAATGCATTTAGGTTCATTATCATCAAATATATAAGCACTTTTAGCCTTAAATACCATTGTTTTTTCAACAATAACTTTAGAACTAGTTACTTGATTGTCATTCAATAATAATCCAAATATATTATATATATTAGGAAGTAGATTAGAATCAGCGGCAGAACCTATTCTAGTAATAGTAGAGCCTACTCTAAACTTTCCTCCCCAAGATACTTCATTACCGTTTTCATCTTTGAATCTCAATAGAACTGGATAAGGTTGTACAATGTCCTCAAACCTTATTAATTCATACACATCCAGATTGAATATTTGACTTAAGTCTCCAACAGTTCCAAGCATTCTTATATCCCAAATGTTTTTAGAATCAGACCAGTTATCAGCTTTACTTACTACACATTCAGTTCCACCAAATGTAGCTGTTTCAAGGCCATATAATTCTGTCTTAAATGTGGCTTTGAAGAATACTCTATCAGTTTTCTTAATCCAAGTTCCTACTGTTAAGGTGTTATCCCAACCATTTAAATACCAACTTGATGCAGTAAAAGAATCAAGTAAATTAGATGTAATTGCAGGATTCCATTGAACAATATCTTCATTAACTGCAAGAGTCAATTTGATTTTCTGTGGAGTCTTATCCTTTATATAACCCTTAACATCCCATATATTTAATGCTGTTGAAGGTCCGACAGTCATACCAGTAAAAGCTGTTGAAGATGCTCCCGCTATTTTATAAGGAAGTTTTGTATATACATTAAGAACAATCCTAGCTCCTACGTCTACATAGTCTCCAGGTTTAATTACTGTCCATGTACCAGAATTAACAACAAAATAATCAATTTTAGTAATGTTTTCATCCTCTGGAATTATAGGTCTAAACTCAACTTGATTAGGATATAATGTTCCTCCTTTTACTTTCTCTATTTGTCTTTCTATTAAGAACTCACTCATAGAGTAAGGGAATAGCATAAGAAGATAAATAGCTCCATTAAAGAAACGAGAATCATTATCTCGAATTGTTCCTAGCCATAATTTATCACTATCTCCAGCTCCTCCAATTGTTAATTCTTTACCATTGTAAATATATTTTGATTGATAGCTTATATCCCTATTAAAGTCAGCATTAGCTACTAGAGGATTATTTTCATAATAGCTCCAAGTACTAATGGAATTTTTACTTAAATATTCAAATAGAAATGCTCCTTGCTTAGCTGTATCCGTTGCACTTTCAGATTTAGAAGCAACTATTCTTTGCACATCGCCAATATTTATTATTTGTCTATCTACCAAAAAGGTATAATCCTTTAAAATAGGAAGTCCTGTTACTTTTCCATAATCGTCTACACCATCTAATACTAATGCATTTTCATACTCTGGAATTTGTGTAATAGTACCACTACATTCACCAGAGATAACGCCAAGAGTAAATCCAACGTTTACTCCCTTTTCACCTGTATATTTTGTGTTATAACAAATCGGTGTTTCAAAAATCTCTGATTTTACAGCTACATTAGTGTATTTCCCTTCTTGAGTTATATAGTTATAATATAAAGTGCCTTTTCCATAAAGTTTTATACGAACTTTGAAAGAGGGAATATCTTCTCCAATACTAGATGGATGATACAGTAATACCCAAGAAACATCGCTAGTAAACTTAATAGATTCACTATCAAAAGATGTTACTTTAAAACTCTTTTTCCAATCAGTAAAATCAGTTTCATATTTCCCAATTCCACTATCTTCTTTCCAGCCAAAGTTATACAGCTTAGCATCATAACCATTTCCAGAATAGTCAATTAGTTTATCATCAAATGCAGAGTGATTATCATTAGAAATCTTCTGTTTCTTTACATTGTAATAAACTTGAGGTTTAACTATTTCTCCGGGTCTATCAAGATTGTATTTCTCGATTACAAGATTAATTTCATCCTCTGTAAGAACTCTTTTGGCAATGAATGTCCAATACCAAGCTACTTGGTCTAGTTCATTTATCGTACCATTGTCTTCATATCCAATCACTGAAAACTTGGCTAAATTATTCCAAGATTTATTTTCAACAGTATAATCATTTTTATCTCCTAATATATTGTTTATTACAGAAACATTATTCCCTTTACAAGTATAACCGTATATTCCGGTTTTGCCATTATCGGTAACATAATTTCTAAGATAATTCTGTCCAGTCCTAATTTGGTTAGTATATGCTTTTTCAGAACTGGCAGCTGGAGTTTGTACTAAATGAATCATACTCACCACTGTAATCTCATTACTTCCTCCCAACATCTCCTGTACGGTCTTGGTGGAAGTAATCAGGTCGTCGATTCCGTCGGTGACGAAGGCGCCTTCGAAAGAGGGGATTTGCTCGATAATAGAAGTACCTTCTATTTGATAAAATCCAAACCAAGCATTTCCTCCTGTATACTTAGAAAAGTAAGAAGCTGGTATAGTATATATACCACTTTCTGAATATACTATATATGTAGTTGTGCCATCTTCTTTAATATAGTTATATTGTAATTTACTCTGTTGTCCTAACGTTATATTAACCTTAAAGGATGGTACATCTTCTTTCTTATTAACCGTATTAAAATATAAAAAACGACCTATGATACTATTTTGAACTTTATCAGAAGAAGCAATAACTCCGTCTGTTTGTATCCATGAAGTAAAATCCACTTCATACTTCCCAAACCCACTATTGAGCTTGAAAGCTGCGTTGCTGATTACAAAATCTCCACCTTTATCTTTTATTTTATTCTTGATAATGTTACGGTCAGTACTATCATTCGATTTACCGTAGGCTGACCATACCCCTACAAGAGCGTCTTTAAGTTCAGGTGGGAAGTATGCCCCACCTGTAACTCTAGACTTAAATCCTATGGCATTGGCATTACCAATACCAGTAATATTAGTACCCATATTGTAATGTTCCTTCTTCTGCGTCTCTTATTTCTTCACACATCTCAGGGTTCCATCCGGGATATAGTACTGTTTCTATGAAATTGTCCTGTCCTGCAGGTCTAATCTCTGCTGTTATATTATCATCAGTAATATTCTTTATCAGAAATATCACACCGGGGAAGAAATCTCCGGCAGGAACATTCTGCAAGATACTTACTTGGACAGAAGATATTTTTCCTTCTCTGTTTGCTACTTTTCCGTATCCGTACATATTATATCGTTTTAAAATTATTAATCATTCATACCTATTGACCATTCTGCAGGTATGCCGGCACTATTTGTTATTAATGCTTTAGACATTTGATAGAATGGTTGTGTTCTATATTTAAGAGATAGTTTGTTTAGCCAATTCCATAGCTCAGGTACAGTTCCTTGAGTTGTCTTACAACCACCAAACATATAAGATACGTTTGATACATTTGCATGTTTTGCTCTTGTTACTAACGTACTGTCTATCTTTATTGGGTTTCTTCCATAAGTATATAAACTAGCTGTTACATTATCACTACTATCTACACTCAGAGATGAAATTGAGAATGTACCTCTTAGGTTTCCTAAAGCTCCATTTCTAGAAAATAAATCAGTAGGGACTTGTGCAGGCAATGTAGCATCTGAATACCATCTGCAACACATCCAAGTTCTATCTAAGTCTGAAAGACTCAAATTATTCACAAATAGTGAAGAAGATAGAGCAATATTAGAAGGTATCTCATTGTATGAGAATAACAACTTAATAGAAGTTAAATTTCTCAATGTTGAGAATAGGTTCGGTGGATACATTGTTCCAGCATTTGTAGTATCAGGCCAAGTATATGGATTAACCATAAAACAATAATAAAATATACCTTCTAGCTTAGTCACATTAGATATTGGTTCAAACAATCTTGGCGGAATTCTACCACATAGACCATAAGATTGATAATTACTAGTGACGTCTGAAGAAATCCCACTTTGCATAAATATGTTATTCACATTCAGTGCTGCACTGTTTTCACAATATCTAAATAAATCTGGAGGACAAATGTAGTTCATAACTAGTCTTTTAGCTGTGTAAGAAGCAGGAGTTATACATGACCTACTATTGTTTTCGTCTTCCATAGTATCTGGAATGGTTGTTGGAAGTGTAGTTACAGTGCCATTTAATACATCTCTATATAAATTACTGTTTTCTATAATTCCCTTCATTCCAACCCTACCGTCAACTGCCCAATAATTCCACATTTCTTCATAGGGGTCATAGTTAGTATTCTTCAATACTCTACGAATATCTCTATTTGGATTAGGAATAAACTCTGGCTCAGCTCCTGGATTTTCAGGATTGTAAGCAGGATTAGGAACCTGTTCTCTTGGGTCATAAGCAGAGTTCTTTATAAACTCAACTGGGTTATAGCCTTCATTAATTGCTACTAAATCCCCTGAATCTCCATATTCTAGATTTCCCCAATCAATTAAGTATTGAGATGCATCTGGACTTCTAAATCCTCTTAGACATCCATCTAAGGTTCTTATAGTTCTATTTAATTGTTTTCTTGTAAACTTATATGTTTTAGTTGCAGGTAATTGAGTTGGCAATTCATCATCAGGAATCCATTCTCCACTTTCTGTAATACCAAATGTTTCAGTAATTCCAGAAGCTGCAGCGTCTGTATGATTCCAACCAATAAATTGTTTTCTTACATCCGTTTCTTGATAGAATAAACCATAAGGAACTTTTCCTATTTTACAATAGTTAGATGTATCTTCCATAAAACAAGCTGTGGCATTTACTATCCTACAATTCTTAAATCCTCTACTTGTAAGTGAGTATTTTACATCACTCATATTGTAGAACATGTAAGAAATATTAGTAAGTTTGGTACAGTCATTAAATGTAGTTCCCGGAATTTCAGTTGTTGTATCAGAAGGAAACGCCATTCTAGCAAAGAAAGCCGGAGCTTCTGTTAGGTTAGTACAACCTCTAAATACATCATAAGGGAACTTATCTCCAACTAAGTCTGGAATGTATGATTTAACAATACCTGCTCCAGCAAAGCTACCTGCACTTGTTGTAAAGTTACCTTCATCAGCCGGCCCAATAAACTTGATTGTAGACTTAATCTTACTAAACATTGAGTTCTTTATAGGCCAAGTTACTGTATTGCTTCCTTCTTTAGCACAGTTAAATGAACCTCTAATATATTGTAATGATTGAGGGAAGTTATTTCTCATAGAGTTAAATACTTCATCTCCGCCAAATACATTCAATAAAGAACCTTTACCGTAACAATTGAAGCATTGACTTATTGAAACCAATTTGGAGTTATTATAGAATAGAGGACAGTATGAAGCTGTCTTTCCATTCTCTGTATATGTATCTAAATCAAACTCAATTTTAGAATAAGTACTTGCATACAGATAACCTATATTGTTAAGTTCTGGCAAATATTTTAACAGCTTACTTGCCTTGGCATATATATAATCAGAACTTAAAATTTCTTCTTTAGGAGCACTAGCATTTTTAATAAATGTCTCGTGGTAGATAGCCCAACTGATTGAAGTTAGTTTTAGAGTATCTCCATTTGCATTTACTGGGGCAAATAGATATTCATCCATATACTTCTGACCGCCTGCTTGGAATGAGTTGTTCATATTAGTACAACTCACAAGCGGTGAGAACAGTCCATCGTATGCTGTAATGTTTCCATCGTCATCATGTGTAGGGCTAAAATATATACTAGTTAAGTCTCCACAATCCCAGAATAAGCTATCTATGGTTGTTACTTTACCGCAGTACTTGAACATATTTCTGTTAAAAGAGTTAGGAACTGAAGTAGTAACTTGTCTACAAGCAACAAACGTACCATTCAAACTTGTAACATTCTGACATCTATTAAGTATATAATACACATCATATAGAGTACAAGCAGTAGTACTAAACACACTGTTTAAAGCAGTGGTTGAGATAGTAAAGTTTGTATCTAGATTTGTGTTAGCTTTCCATTGAGTTTTTCCATCTTCTGTGCTCGTATCTGGGCCGAACCATTCAGTAGGACTAATCATTGGAGTCGGAATAGTATCTGGCATGTCATGTATAAAGAACTTGTTACAGTTACTAAATATACTCTGTCCATTAAGTGCCAAATGTCCGAATACTCTTATAAGAGAAGAACATCCAACAAAGAAAGAATTACCAACAGTAAATGGCTTAGTTTTATTATTATCAAATTTAATGTATTTAACTAAACCTGCATTTCTTAAAGATAATGAAGTAAGATTAAATGGACTTAAATCTAAGATATTATCACCTTTATAAGTAGGGATAGGGTCATTACCAAATTGGAAAGCAGATACAGAACTATTACTAATGTCTAAAGAAGTAATTGTGTTCAGACCTTGTGCTAACTGAATTGGCTCTGGAGTTGTAGTTCCAGAAAGATTTAGTGTTTTAATCTTAGCCGCACCTACAATATATATTTGTAGAGACCTACTATTACAATTAGATAGGTTTATTGTTTCTACATTGTTAGAGTTAGATACATTAAATACTGATAGCGCAGTATTGTTAGTACAAACAATAGATTTCAAATTAGGACATCCTGTAATGGTTACAGAATCCAAGTCACTTAAACTTGATAGAGTAAGTGATTCTATCTTGGTACAAGAATCAATAATTACAGTTTTTAATTTCTTACATCCTGTAAAGTCGATAGAACTCAAGAATGGTTGAGACTGTAATGTAATCTTTTCTACATCTGAGTTAGTAATATTAAGGGAAGCAAGTGAAGCATTTGGTAAAGATAGAGAAGTTACACAAGAACCAGAGATGTTCAAATCTTTTAGTTTCGTATACTTTTTAATGTTTACTGTAAATGTACTTACACCACTGTTTCCAGACCAGAAGGATGTATTACTAAGGTCAATATGTCTTACATCAGAGAAATCTTGGTCATTAATAAATGCTGTTTCAAATAGAATTGGAGCACTTGACAATGTCTTTACTCCTGATATATCTACATTTGCAAAACTTGGCAGTCTCAATGTAGACATAAATCCTTGGAATCTCATATATTTCAATCCGTCAAGCTGACTGATTTGAGAAATACCATTAATAGTAATCTGCGTATTAAAAGAAGATATAGGTGATAGAGTAATAGTTGTTGGGATATTCTCATCAATAAAATATCTAATATCTCCCGCAGATGTCTGTCCAATGTTTACCGTAAAGATTAACGGGCAATTAGATTTTACTGTGAGTGTAGGAGCTTGTCCTTCCGCACCACCACATTTAAAAGCACCCTTTTCATTATATGGTTGGATGAGTGCACTATTTGAATATTGGAATACACCATCCATAAAGTAGTATCTTTTCTTTAGCCAGTCTCTTACAAATTCAACACGAGGTCCATGTAAGAACTCAATATTAGCATAAGAAGCGGCACTACCTTCATCCTTTGAATATCTAGTTAAATACTTAACTTTGTAGTCATAATTATATAGAAGCTCACCACAGTTCTTCATTTGGATGCTGAAATAGTTATCAACGAAGTAGTTAGCTTCTTTAAGAAGTGTTCCTACTGAACGCCAAGTTTCCCATAAAGCATCATATCCTGCTCCTGAATAAACCCCTGTATTTATAAATCTTGTGTCTCTAAGAACATCCCATAATCTTGCAGAGTATGTATCATATCCTCCGTCTGCTGAATTTTGAGTAATTACCAGAGAGTTAACTCCAGATTCTACTTTAGCATTAGCAAAGGTATCAAGATATGCTGTCTTAGGTACATTTTCTTCACCTGTATTAGATAGACCAAATGCCGTATCCATGTCGTAAAAACAAGGCCACCATTTGTTCATATTTTCATCAGTAAGGCTTCCTCCAACGTTCCAAGAACGAAGTGTCATATTTTTACCAAGAGAGTCCACAAGTCCAAATGCTATACAAACTATATAGTAAGAATAAGCATTTCTAATATTTAGCCTATTAGTTAAATCATCAGCTAGGGCTGACCAAGATTGTTGGGCTGCATATTGGTCTCCTGTTTTTTCGTAGCCTTTTGTTTGGACATTCCATCTATACTTATCAACAGCTTCACCAGTCATACTGGCTAAGTCGGTAAATAGTAATTGAAGTCTTTGCCAAATATTGTTATCAGATACATCGGAGTTATCTCCATTTGCTCCATTATACCTAAATTCTCCAACATGCTGCAAGATAGATAAGTCGTCCTGCATGAACAGAGCAGTCATCTGCTTAGTTCCATCGTCTTTGATAATGATGTTAGCATTTTCAGAGAACTCATAAGAGTATATTTGTCTTTGGTCAATAGTTCCAAAATTTTCATTATCTTTATATGTTTCGTAAGTAGTAATGAAAGCAGGAACTGGGTTTTCTTGATACTGTCCAGATGAATCCTTGATTCTTCTTGAGAATGATTTAAAAAACTTGAATCCCATGTTAAAGTAAGCATTACGTCCTAAGTTAAAGGAGTAAATACCTAACATTTCCTGAGTATCAGTTCCATCAAACTTAATAAGTAAGATACAAGGGAATCCTTCAAGTGTATGTTTAATTGTTACATTTTGATGTGTAACTGTTTTATCTCTAGTATCAACAGGACGTCTTGATTCAAGTTGTTCCATTGGTGGAGTTTTATCAAACAGTAAGTCTGCATTATCATTAATCCATTTACCAATAGAAGCATTGTTAGCATGAGCAGAGTCAACTACGTCAGCTTTCAATGTAAATTGACTTTCAGGCATCCATGTATTATTTGGCTGGAATAGCTCTGGGCCGATTAAACCACCTAAATCATCATATAGTTCTTTTCTGAATATTATTTCTAAGTTCTTACTTCTATAACCAGTAGATGATGTACCCTGAATCTGTACTGATAATTCTCCGGTAGATACTGCCGAGCTCTTAGTAGAATTAGGGTCAAAGTAATTAAATGTGCAACCAGTATATTCTGTTGGGTTTGCACCTACAGCTTCATATACAGCTTTAGTAAATCCAGAACCACCACAGTCAATATAAACTACTGGAAGAGGCGGCTTCTTATTAGAGTCACTAATTAAAGCATCGAAATTGATGTTTGCATATGTATTGTTCTGGTCGTCCCATAAAGTTGAAGATGCTGTTGATTCTGATGTACTAAAGAAGTTCTTTGATTTCCAAGAGTTATACAGAGAGAAATCTACTGTACCGTCCGACATAAGTGAAGCGTTAGCTCTTGCATTTAAAGCATTAATTACAATCTGTTTATCGTTTAATGCACTTCTAAAGAATCTCATATCATAAAGTTCAACATCGGCAAAGTTACCTATATTTCCATTTGCGTCAGCATCGCAAGCCAAATAGAACTTACTTGTAGTTTTCCAAGTAAAGTCAGATTTGATTTCCCTTGCAGCATTAAGTACTCCATTGATAAAGATTTTAACTTCGCTATTATTCTTATCAACTATAAAGTCAAGAGTATTAATAACATTCTGTTGTAGCTTGCAAGAAATTGTTTCCTTGATATTTCCGTCAGTGTAAGACCATACAATGTCTTCCAATCCAACTTTAATACCTTCGGAGAATGTTCCGTCAGAACTGTAATTTCCTATAAAGAATATAGTTCTATCAGAGAACGGGTGTAGGTCAGTTTTTAGAGTTACAGAGAATGTAAATCCTAGTCTTGACCAGTTATTATTATCACTTATTTCATCCTTAAATGGTTGTAAATCTACTATACCGTAAGATTCACCACTGAGTCTTAGTTTTGTTTGTCCATTGCTAGATAAGAATCCAGATAGTTCTCCATTAGTATTATATACATTTAAAGGAGTATTTACTACAATCGGGTCTGTTGTTCCCGGAGATATATAGTTTAATTCTTTTGACATCCATGTAGTTGCAGTGGGAGCTGTCGGAAACTCATTCTTAATACTCCAACTTGCATATCTAGTATTTCTAGGGTTTTGGTCAGCAATTAAAGATTGTGCAGATTTTACAACAACACAAGCAAGTTGTGTATCTGTCATAGGAGAACCCTTTTCAGACCAGCATCTCAATGTAATGTCCCAATCACCTAAGTAATCGTCATTCTGTGCAACAGCCCAACTAAAGATTTGTTGTTTACCTCTTTGCACATATTGGTTTTCATTGAATGGGTTTTCTGCGTCAGGCTCAAATGTTCCAATATCTCTTACGATGTTTCCTCTCTTCATTCTAACAGCATAGTAAATAATGCTAATACCTGATAGATAAGGAGTGAATGAGAATGAGATATTACCACCTTGAGGGAACTCTGTTGCAGGTGTTCCTGCTGTTACTTCTTCTTTAGTTGTAATACCATCAACAAGTACTACAAGAGAAGTTCCGTCTTCTACTACAACTTTATTAGTTACTTTATCAGAAGTAATAGTTTTTCCGTCAATAGATGTTTGTGCAAATGCTTCAATAGTGTAAGAAGAACCTGCCGTTGGAGTTCCTGTGAATAAGCTGAAGAAATCAACATCATATAACAAAGGTTCAGTAGATGTAAACTTACCAAGCTCAAATGTTTTAGAAACACCATTAGTGACATTGTTAACAATCAAAGATGTGTCTGCAGCCAGTACTTTATTAGTAACTGTATATGTTATTTTATATGCCAATCCAATTGTTGCAGTAACTGATGAAACACTACTTGATAAATTAATAGATGATTCAATTACAGTTAACATATAAGGAGTAGCGTTAATTCCTTCTGCATCGGTTGCAGTAACTACTACCGAGTGACTATTTGATGATGAGTACTGGGATATGTTTTTAATAAGCAAACTTCCCGGAGTTCCAGACCATCCTTCTTGTCCTGAAATAACACTATTTCCGTCTAGAGAAACAGTTATAGTAAATTTTTGGTTGTTCTTTAATGCTGTGATTAAGTAATCTAGTTTAACTTCTTTAGTGGTAGAATATAGAATATTAACTCCTTCAGATGTTGTAATACCACCGTTAGTTAATTTAATAGAGGATGTGAAATCTCCTCCCCCACCACCGCCTCCTCCGCCATGTTCCGCAAGCCACGAAACATTACGTTGAAGTGTTTCTATCTTTTTGTTGGTTCTACTGAGTGCTTGGTCAACAGAGATATTTACTTCTCCAGATACTAGCACGTCAGGATTAGAAGTACTAATTTGGGAAGCGTCGCTACCTGCGACGATTTCCCATTCATTAGTAGTTTTGTTTTTTATACTTACACTTTTACCTGACATTATTTTATGATAATTAAATCATTTCCGTTGTTTTCTTCCCCATTACCACCAATAGCTTCTGGTGGATTAACACTACTTTGAATATTAATATTAAACTTACCTGCAGAGGTAAATACATAATTAATCTTCTTAACTGTACCTGTTATTTGTGTAGGAGTAATATTCCATATAATATAGAATGGGTATCTCTGTCCAGCATTTACTGTTGCAGTAATGTTAGTCTGGTCTACAACTTTAACGGTAGCAGGGAAATAGTGTCTCAACCAAGGTATATTAGGTGCAGGCAACTCTTTGTTAGATGTATGTTTATAACCAGTAGCTTGACACATTGCATACACAGGAGCAGTGATGTTATCAACTAGCTCAAATGTACATAAGTGTTTATGTTGCTTATAGTTATCATCGGTTTTCCATGCAACAGGGAATTTTTGTCCAGCTAAGTCTCCCTCTGTTTCTTCATATAAACTATCACTATTGAAGTAAGTAGTTAAATCAGATTGAGTTACTTGAATAATTGGCTTCATGCTTATAGGAGTTCCATCTTGTGAGAAATTCTCTTTAAGCGGCCAACTAACGCTGTACGTATGTTTATGTCCACCAAGAACAAGTCTTACATTGTTTTCTTGGCAGAACTTACTAAACCAGTATTTATCTTCATTAGGGACATTGTAATTTAAATGGCTACCACTTCTTTCCACTTTATTATTTTCTGTGTCATTCCAGTAGAACTGTTGAATAACATTTTGAGTAATAATAGTAAATGGCATTTCATGACAATAAGCAATTTGCCAAGCAGCAGAAGCATTAGCATCAATGTCCTTTTTACACCATTGTTTAATGTACGGATAGGTTATCTTTCCAGTACTTAATCCATAAATATTAGTTTCAGTTAAATCAGTAATTTCAGAGTTCACACACATAAAGTGTACATTACCATAATTAAATGAGTAAAGAGAATCAACGAATACTTCTTTACCTTCAATAGTAAATACAGGTGGATTAGTTTCATCAATTTCGAATGTGTAGAAGAACGACATATTAGAAGGATTAATTTTGGAACTGTCTCCGCCATTTCCTAATACATACATGTTGGCAGGACATAAGTCATTATTACCAACAGTCACCATTTCTTCAACTCCCCATAGGGATTTACGAGCATTATAATAGTCAATCCATTCATTGATTCTATTTCCATTTTGTGTCATATCACCAGTATTAATAGTGAACTGCGCTTCTGGAACATTATTCTTTATATATTCAGCTGATATTCTCCAAACATTATATTCATCCCAGTTAAATCCCTGTTGGTCACTTACCTGAACAAACGTAAAATCGTTTTTTATATCGTCAGTATCTCTTACTGTAAATGTTAAAGAATCACTAGCAAATTCACTTGGATTACCATTTGCATCAGCTCTACCTACTCTATACTCATAAGTTCCTACTGATAGGTTCTTAAGAATAACTTTATGAGTAGTGAATGGAGTTCCGTCAGTTGCCTCCATTCTAATACGATTGTAATATTTCCTAACGCCCGTTTCATTTTTGAATGATTCCACTTTAGTCCAAGAGCCTTCGTCGCCACTTCCTTTTGACTTGTACCAAAGGTATTCGTCAAAGTATCCTACTGACACCCAATTAAAACATCTTGTGGCATTTGGAGCAGTTGCTTGTCTACCAAAGGTACAAGATATTAGGTTAGGTTTTAAACTTACTAGTTTAGATTTATTGTAGAATATTGTTTTATTTTCAAATGAAGCCCTTGGAGTGAAAGCTTCAATGCTCGGAACTAACTCTTTTGTAAGGTCGACAAAATACCAATCATTAGCATTATTTCTTTTATTCAATGCTTTAGTAGCCTGACTTACTGGGTCCATTGCATAATATTTAGTAAAGAGTTTATCAGTACTTAAATATGTATATGGTTTGTTTTCACTTGCATCAATTGTATCAGAGGATTCTGCATTTTCTTTATTAAATCCAACTAAGTCAATATATCCCAATGATACTCTGTAGTTTCCGTCAGCATTTGAATATGGATTTCTTACTGTTGAAGGAGTAGTTCCCCAAGTAAGATAGAATTTGGATTTGTTGTTATCAAACTTCATTAGATTTCCGCCTGAATCTCTCCATTCCATATCGTATGTTTTTACTTTAATCTTAGTAGTATTTGCATCCATTACTGAACACTGGGCACCTCTAATTAAGAATGTAGACTGCGCTTTGATTGTTCCCCATAATGGAAGTACTTGCCATTGAGTTCCTTCTGTTGCATATTGCAAGGAAAGACCATTCAAGTTTATATCTTCATTAGTTAGATTTGAGAGTTCAACAAAATGATGTGAACAATAGTTGTAACTATGTTCGTCAGATGCTAATCCCCCACAATATATAGAATTTATATATAGCTTCTGTAAGAATAGTGATGTAACATAAACCCAGCCCGAAGGGTCTTCTTGACCTCCTGTTGGTTTAGTCTGTGGTGTATCCATTTCCTTTTTATAGATAACCATTTTTCCATCATTCTCAATCTTAACCCTGTATGTTTGACCACTAGGGGTAACAAATCCAATGGTATCCAGTTCGTCGAGAACAGATGGGTCCCACTCGGTTCCACCACCACTTCCGCTTTTATTAATCCAATTTAAACTACCATTACTCATAATATATAATTGTTTAGTGTCTGTACACCATAGTAATTCGTTATTTACAAAGTTTCTTGTGTTCTCAAGCAGGCTTGAGTAAGTTCCTGCTTTAATAGCTAAGTGCTTTAAATTTGGAGTTTCATATTCAGTGTATTCTGGATATTCTTCTGCTGCTGTCGGTTCTGTTTCCGTTCCTGGTTCCAAAGGTGAAGCAGCTTTCATCATATCGAGTCTTGCACTATTTTCAAAACCCCCACTTGACATCTCATGTGTAAATGCATATTCATGCTTATTTACCAGTTTTCTAAGTGCTTCAACTGCCTCTATTATAGTAGCCAAATCTGGATTTGTATACTGAGGTAGTGATTTCTGACTAGTATTTATCCATACTGCATCATCGTCAACTGGTTCTGTATCTTGTATTTTAATATGGTCAAAAGAGCTCCATTTATCTTTATTAGACCAGAATAGAACTTCATCTGTACTCTCGATATATACGATTTGTCCAGCTCTTTCCAAGTCTACTCTGTTTGCTAGCTCTTCTGGCGTTGATACTATTTCAACTCTAGTGTCTCCATCCCCACCACCTCCGCCGCCAAGTTGTGCTTTAATCCAATAACCATTAAGCCATTGGTATGTAAAGACCTTGTCAGGGTCATTGAGTACGAAACAAAGCATACCATTCTTTTTTCTTTTGTCTGGTATTGCATCTCTTTCGCTCATTTCGGTTACTTGGTAGAAACCTCCACGAATGTTATTGGCATCAACTAGAGCGAAATCCTGACCACCTTTTTGAACTATTTCGCTAATTAACTCTACTGCCATGTTATTTAATAGTTACTGTTGTACTTCCTAAGCCCGGATTATCACTTCTAAAGAGAACACATCTTATAGTAGTTCCCTCATATCTAGTGAATTGGTAATTATCGTCTACTATAAAAAATCCTCCTTCAAATCCACCTACTGAAAAAGAAATATCCTTTAAAGAGTATGGGACTAGAAGATAGATATATTGACCTTCTCTAGCATTAACTGTAAAACTGTTTCCTCTAGTAAGATTCAAACTTCTTGTAAAAGAAGAAATCATATCAGAAACTGTTGGGTCTGTTGCACTTGCTCCATAATATCTACCATCCTTGAATACTAAAGATGCAGTACTGGATTTGGATTCTGTTCCGTCCGATGCAGTTAAGGTTTTAGATGTTGTAGTCTTAAATGCTCCAGTTATAGTTTTAGTTCTAAGTGAAGCATTAATTTCTTTTCCGTCAAAGTATTGTTGTTTAATCTCTTTATTATATTTCCAGTTATATGTAAGGGTATTAACTTCTGAACCTGTTTCTGCTTCATTAGGAGAAACAGTAAATGAGCTAATAGTTATTGGAACATAGAACAACTTATCTAAGGCATCTTTAACCGACTCTATATCAGGGTCAGTATCTGTCTTATAAGTAATGTTGGCTGCATCGCCTTCCATATCTTTGAGTCCTAGGTTCTCTCTAGCTCTTCTCTTATCAGCTTCAGTTAAGAACTCCCCAAGGAAGTTATCCTTTAGTAGATGCCCGTCTTCGTCTGGACAAGTGTTGCAATTACAGCTAGGAGTTTTCTTAGGAATGTATGGCTGTTCTGGATTATCATCCATCCAGTCATCAAGTAGAACTCCTTCTTCTAGTACTTTATATTCTGACATATATTATGCTAACATTAGTTGTTGATAAATAAAGTCACAGTTATCTAATTTAGTATGAGTCTCTATAAAACTTATTTCGTGCAAAATTAAAGAATAGTCTTCTCGGTATCCCTTATATAGTTTTTTCACGTAAGAATTATAATCCTCAATTATTTTCTGTTTAAGTAAACTAATTGCATCCACATCCAGAACTTCTGTTTAAAGTTTTATATTTGTTATTAATTGAATCACAAAAACCATTGCAAGTATTTACTTGTTCTAATATTCTTTGGGCTTCTGCATATTGACCAAGGCTAACGGAGTATTTAATTACGTTAATAGTCATCCAAACAAAATCTCTCTTAAATATTAGGTTGTCTAAATCTGCATTTTTACTCTTACATTTAAGAAGGTTCATGTTTAAAATTTCATTGCACAAAGTAACAAAACATTTGGATAAATAACAAATGGAAAAGGTATTTTTTTCACTTATGGAAATTGTAGTCCCGTCAGGATTTCTTTCAGCAAGTTCGAGTGCAGGACATTCAACAAGCCCTTCATTTATGTACTTATATATTGTAGAACCGTCAGAAACATACACAACTGCATAAGAAGATAAAGAACTGTTAGGATTATCTATTTCTTTTTGCAACCACTCTGTAGTGGGAATTATGATATGTGAGATACGGTAGTTACCATCTTTAGATATGTCTACTTTTACTTCATCAGTGTTAGTTAAATGAGGCGCAACAGTAGATTTAATAAATTCAGGTTCGTCTATCTTATCTAATTGTATAACATTTACAGTTACAGTTTCACTGTACTTAAAAGTGTTAATTATGTTTTCAGTAGAATCTTCTGGCAGATACTCACCGGCCTCTCTTGAGAGACCAGTGATTGTTAATCCGCAAGTATTAGATTTACATACATTAAATACAGGAGTCATATATTATATATTTCTTACTTCGTTATTATTAGAATTGCCATCATATAATTGAGCGTACTCAATTTCAGTTCTTTTATCGTCGTTTTCAGCTTTAGAATCTTTAGACCTTCTATCAGTCTTAGCTGTATACCATCCGATTTGTTCATCAGCTTTAGCCTTTCTATCTTCAATTTGTAACTTAGCTTCATTAAGAGATTCAACCTTATTTTGAGCTTGTTGAAGTTGTTGTTGAAGTTGTTGTACTTGCTGTTGAAGTTGTTCATTCTGCTGCATAAGTTGCTGCATCTGGCCATTTTCATCCTTCTGTACTTTAAGTGCTTTCTGTACTTTATATTTAAGTTCAGTTAAGCTCTTGGCAGTTAATGCTTCAAAGATTATTCCTGGCTCTAGAGTTCCACTCTTAATAAATTCAGGGATAATAGCTTTAATAGATTCCATATCTTTAATAACATCAGTGCTTGTTACAATATGAATATCATAATCACTGACAGTAAAATATTTTGGAAGTGCAGTAAAGACTCTTTGATATTTATCTCCAAGAATTAAAGTTCCCTTCAATCCATTCTTATAAACTATTTTAGCTATGTTTAAGCAGTCAAGAAGAAGCTCGTTAGTTACTAAATCCATTTGTTGGTAGTACTTCTTAGTAATAATAAACGAATTATTAACACTTGTCTGCACATTAGTAACAGCATCCTTTTGTTGGATTCCATTTAAACGCTCTCTAAAAACTCCAGTAATAGAACTTGTAGTCTGTTCAGTAGCATCAATTGCAATTTGAATACCTTGGATAGTTTGAGCTTTAACCGTATCATCAAATCCAGAGAATGTAGTATTACTATTAAATTGTCTTCCTTCTTGAGATGTATCAATAATTGCAACTCCTGATTTCTTATAAGCAATCCATTTCTGGATTCTTTCAGGAAGTTTAACTCCGAGAGCTGTTGGGAGCACTGATAAGTCTAACCAATCTCCAGTAGTACCACTATTTGCAATTAAATTGTCTCTATAGAAATGTAATAAGTCATATCTATCTTGTAGATTAGCACAAGCTAATACTAAAGAGAATGGCTCATTATTTCTATCATTAAAGTAGACTCCATTTACTGATAAACTACAATAAGAAGGATTATCTTTACTTCTTATTACTTCCTCATTTTTACCTTTTAAGATATAAATCTCCTGTCCTATACGAACAGTTTCATATCTTTGTAGATTGTAATCTTTATCAGTCTCAGTCCATTCTACTTCATAAACAGGAATTAGTTTATAATTGTAAGATTGAATAGCTTCATCTGGAAATCCAGGAACTATTTCTCTTCCTGCTTCAAGTCCGTCTGTCATAGGGGCACCACTCTTTACATCAGCAAATGACCTTACGTAATAATGAGAAGTATCAAAGCTTTGATGCCATGAGTCTTTAATTTTAGCAATATCATCTCTTGATAAATCTCTACCATATATATTTAAGATTTGATTCTTAGTAAGCCATTTTCTTACAACAACTCTATAAGAATCTTTAATATATATAGATTCAGGATTTCTATCAATAAATGTATTTAAAGGATTAAGTACCTCTATATCAATATTTCCCTTACTTGTAGATGGCTTTACTCTGTAGAAAGCATAACCAGTTATTAGTAAATCTAAAAACAATATTCTTAGTTTAGTCATAAGGTCAGTGTCCCTACTTTGCATAATATACTCAATGACATTTTGAGCTGCCATTTCATATTGGGAAATAAATGATTGGTCTAAATCATCAATCAACTTTTGTATTTGTTGTTCTATGGCTTTATCTGTAATATCTCTTCCGTCAATAAAGCTAAGCATAGAGTTCTTTAAGTGTTTTTGTAGAAGACTATATACTTCAGAGGAAATTGCAATTTCTTTTTCACGAGTGATAGCACTTATCGTTGCAGAGTCTTTGCAAGATACTTTAGGAAGAATTGGAGTTCCTAGAAACTCTCCTACTAAAGCATCCACATGTTTCCTAATAAGAGGTATGAATTCTACTGATGTAGGTTGACCTATACCATAATTTTCTTCAAGAAATCTGTACTGCTCAGCATCTCTTTTGCAGTTATAGTAGTTGTATGCTTTTTGCAACCTGTACTTAGGATAAACCAGCTCGCTGATTGCCCTGTTGGTAGCTTCCATCAACTCTTCATTCTTTTTAGTATCTTTCATTTTTACATTTTGTTTGTTCAGGTGATTCTGGACAAGGCTCTGGGAATGATTGATATCCTAATGAATATTCAACTCTCCAAAGACATTTGTCTTTAAGTTCTTGTTCTATATATTTCAAAAAGTCGCAAGCCCCTAATTGTCCAGAGATTACTAACGGTTTATCAATATTATTCATCGCAAATATAGCTGAATAACCTCCTTCTGGAAGTTCTTTCACTATAAGTTTGCTAGTATATTCCATTTTGTAGCATCTGCGGATTATGTCGAGGATTGCTGCTTCTAGTTCTGTCGTTGTCATAATGATAAGGGAATAAATCATATTTAGGAATATTAGGTTTCTCTTTAGGAATAGTTCCCCACCTTTTAATTCCATTCTCGTCTCTATAATATCCAAAGTCTTGAAATGCATCATCTACATTTTCAACAGCTTTAGGTATTATTCCTTGTAATTCTTGGTCACCAAGTTCAGCCATACCCATAGCCGCCACAATATCGAACTTTCGCTTATTCTCATCAGTATAACGATTAAGTTCATCAAGCATTTCTGGGAACCATATTGTATGACAATAGTCATTTACAAAGTCTGCAATTAAGTCAGTCTGTAAATCAATAACTGCCACTGTTGCTGGAGCACCGTACTGTTTACTTTGTCCATTTTGAACATCAGGCATAGTAGCCCTAGGTCTTCTCATAAACCTATTAAGACATTTATTTTCTCTAGCCCATGTAATCATGGCAACTTTAGATGCTTCAATTACACATTGACAATTGTAATACTCCATAAGTTTGAGTGCAATTTTATATGCATCTCTTACGTCTTGAGGTCTGTCCTTATAATAGGCAACATACATAGGGTCAGTAAGACCTCTAATTCTTTTCTTAATTACAATACAAAAATCAGAAGGGTCTTTAGTAGCATCAGAAGTTTCCTTCTGTCCAATATCAATACTGTCTATTCCAGCCACATACATATCCCTCATCTTAGGTTGTTTATCATCAATAGTCCAAATAGGATGTTCCAATATATGTACTTTACCATGAGCAGAGTTTTCTATCCATTTAAAGCCAACTATATTTTCTTTTTGTACTGGGCCATTAAACTTATATTCAAGAGAACCTACACTAATTTTCTGACCTTGTTTGTCAACTCTAATTCTTGCAATCTGTTCTGAAATAAGTACCTTATTAAATTTATTAGTACCTTCTAAAGCTAGAGCTTCGTCTGCTGTAAAGCAATATTCAGCACAGTGTATAATTAAAGTTTCAGGGTCAGCTGCTTTCTTGTCTCTTTCCTTTTCATAATAAGCCCTACCTTTAACTGGGTCTGTCCAACCTCTTTTATCAATAAGTCCTGGTCTATTAATGATAGTATAAGCAGGAATAAAGTAAGCTGTAATAACTTCTTCACCAGTTGGAGTATATCTATGTCTGTAAGGAAGAGCATCATATGTATCTGGTTCTTCATATGCTTTAGCTAATCCTTCAAGTGAAGGACCTTTATCTCCACCTGTTCCCCAAGCCATTTTAATTCCGAACTTTGCTCCCTGAATACCTACAAGAGCGTCTCCCTGTTCGAAAGCTCTTTTCCATTGAGGCCAAGAACCACTTTCTTCGTATATTAATAAGTCGGTACGGTCACCACGAATCTTATTTGGCTTATCAGCATTGATACCAGTGATTTCTGACATCCATCCAGCTTCTACTTTCTGTCCATTTATTACTTTATAAACAGATGCTTTCTTACTAAGAGCTGTATCTTCTACTTGCCTTAGTTTGAAAAATCCTCCATCAGTATAGTCATTTAAAAAGTCCAACTGTTTCCAACATTTACTAAGAGTCTTAGTAAGATAATTTTCAAGTTGAGCTGCAATAACTATAACAGAGTTTCTTCTACAATTATATGTGTTTACTGCAATTGCAGCACCAATTTCAGAGAATCCAACTCCACGGGCTTTAAGTCCTATGGCATTTTTTCTTAATCTCTTACATAATTCAACGTAATGGAAATATTCATACTGTTTTACAAAAAATCTTGGGAAGTCATAAAGTCTACCACCACCGGCTTTGTCAGCTGATGTCAAGTCCATTAATTGATAATAATTCAAGAAAAAATAATTATCACCAGTAATTGTATATCCATTAACTGTCATTCCATCTCTACATCTTATATATTCTTGCGTCCAGAAGTCATTATAAGGCTTGGTTCCAAATCTATAAGTACAGTAATGTCCTGTTCTCATAAATGTATCCTTAGCTTCAGTATACCAAGCTGGGTCAAAGTCCAACCCATGTTTATCATCGATAGGTTTATATCCTGTAAGTTCGTAGGATAGATTGGAATCAAAAAATGGGATATCATCATTTATAGTGACATCCCATTCTCCTTTTCTAGCCTTTATTAGAGAAGTAATTTCATCCTTGAACTCTTGGTCCTCTTTCTGTTTTACTTCTTGTAATATTCGTTGGACTCTTTCCGGAAGGATATCTAAAGTAGGTTCTTCAACAACTTTCTTTTTTCTTCCTCTAGCCATAATTAAAAGTCTTTAGGTATAAATCCATCAGTAGCACCTCCACGTAAAGAAGAATCTTCAACGAGTTCTTTCTTAACCTGACCTTCTAATGCCTTTAGTTCATCATTAACTTTAGATAAACTAGAGATTTCTGTCATAATATCTTTTACTTTAAAGATAGGTTTGCCAGATTGTAATTCTCTCTCCTCTGGGTCTATGTTATTGAAATAGTCAATAAATTTATCAACCGTGTTTTGAGCTGCTTTTAGCATCTTTATTGAACGAGTTTCTTCTTGTAAAGCTCTGTATTTTCTACAAGCTGCCCTGAATATTGGGTCATCGAATTCTGCTTGAGTAAGTCCTGCGTCCTTTAAAGCTTCTTGGTGTCTCTCTTGTTCTGCATAATCAGCATAAGGAGATAACCAATCTAATGCCAACCATATATATGTAAATTCTTTAAATGCTTGAGTTCCAAGTTTTCCTTCTTTATCCTTGGGAGTAATATTTCTTTTTTTATCCATTAGGGCTTTAAACTCACGAATGAGTAAAATTTCCGGAACATTTAACTCTATTCTATTATTTACATTATCATATAGAAATATTTTCTGCATAAGTTATTTAGAGTTTTCCTCCAAAGTAATGTTTCTTTATTTGTACTTTACCTTTTGGAGATAGTTTGTTTTCTTTAGTATCTATAACTCCGGGAATAGTTTTTACTTTTCCTCCGTCTTCTTTTTTCTTCATTTTGCCTTTCATCTTTCCGCCACATTTCTTCATGTCAGCTTTAAAGTCTTGAACTACTTTAGTTCCTTGCTCTGCTTTAGTCGGAGCTTTCTGTGCTTTTGCTTTCTTAATGCATTGGCTACACATTACTCCACCTTTCTTAAAATATTGCATTTCAAATCCCTCTGGACATTGTCCTCTTAATGATTTGATATAATTTAATTTTGCACCCTTAGCTGCTGCTTGTACTTGTTCAGTTCCTTGTGTCATAAGTTCTTCAAATTTTGCTAATTCTCTTTGTAATCCTTCTTGTCCTAAGTCTTGAATATAGTCATTTAATTCATCTTCGGTCTCTACTCCAGATGCTTGAATCAAGTAAGCTACAAATTCTTGTTGTTTGTCTCCAAGTTTTCCACCTTTTTTATTACTCTGAACTCCAGGAAATCTATAAGAAGGAGTATATCTTCTTATTTGAGGAGAAGTTTCATAAGTGGGATTACTACTTAGTGTATTTGTAAGCGAACCGCCTGTTGTAGAATAAGCACCCCTATTATCAAAACCACGTGTAGGAGCAATAGTTCCTGCTGAACGATAAGGTCCTTGACCAGTTCCCCAACCTAAAGCATCTGCGCTTGGTTCATTTTGAACTGCTTGTACTGGTGCTGGCATAGGAGTAGTTGCGGCTCTTTGTGCTACTACATTTACTTGTGGAAGAGAACCTCTCCGCATAGAATCAAGGTATGTAGATTCAGGAGCGTTCGGTTTAGCTGTTTGAGTAGGAGCTTGTTTAGTTTGTTGAGCTGCCTGTTGTGCAGATGCTAATTGTGTTCCATATAACTTACCATTCCACTGGAACTGTTTTAATCCTTGTTTTCTGGCTGCCGCAAATGCATTATTGAATGAACCAGTAAAGTTAGAAGATTGGGTTGCTGTCCTACCCTCGTTCCTAAATTTGGTATTTGTATCTTGAATCATCTTTCTCCCATTAGTATTATTTAGCCTAGTCCTCATTTCATCTCTCTCACTTAAGGAGAGTCCTTGAGGTTGCTGTCCTACCCTCGTTCCTAAATTAGGGTAAGAAGGTGTTGCAGGAGCGGCAGGCTTAAAATTTGCTAAAGCTGCCGTAGCATTTTGGGAGTTTCTTTTGGTCTGTTGGTTGAGTTTTCTTCTAGAAACCATTTTATAGTTTTATTAAATCCTTGGTATTAAATACTGCTTCTTGTAATTCACCATTAGATGTGAACCATCTACATTTAATTCCTTTCAGGCAATCTTCCTTTCCCCCTGTAAATTTGTCAATACCTGCTGATTTACGTGGGCTGATTATCTTAGTTTCCTTCTTCACAACAATCATAGTTGGCTTATAAGGAATTGCCTGACGTAGTGTTACCACATCGCCAGGCAAAAAGTATATTTTCTCTTCCATAATTAAAATTTATTGTATGCTTTAAGTTTTCCTTCTGATGCTCTCATGAAACGAGCTTTAAGTTTTTCATTTACTACTGCAAGAACACGTTGTTCACTTACATAGACAAGTCCCATCTTGAAGAATGGTATAGGAGTCTGTGAAGGTTTAGTAAAGAATACATCATCTCCTTCTCTAACGTACTTAGTTTCAGGACCTACTTCAATTACTTTACCTACAACAATGAAGTTTTCTTCTTCTTCCAGTTGTCCGTTATCAGGATTTTTAAATTCAGGTTTGTGACCACCCAAGTCATAGATAAGTCCAGAAGATGAAACCTTAATTTTTTGATAAGGATTCTGGTCATAAGGTCTTACTATCATATAGTTAAAGACTGGAAGAATTTCTAATCCATTCATGTTTTCAGCAATACTCTTTGCCTTTTCTTCTACGTCTCTAATATAGTTATCCATTTTAGCTGTGTACTCATCAACACTGTCATTAAATCTAACAGCTGCGTCTCTTGCCATTCTCTCTTGAACGTTTTCTTCAGCTGACATTACAAAGTGTTGGTCTCCTGAGTCTAATCCTACTAATTCTTGTGCTATTTTTACTTTTTCGTATTCTGCTGGGTTGTGTGCCATAATTCATTTACATTTTAAAATTTTTACCATTTTCCTGCGGGGCAAGATTCTCTTGACATTGTGGTTTTTGCTTTTAGTCTACATCCACATCCTCGCACATATCCATCTAATTTAACTGTACTTACATCTCCCGTCTGGGCATTATACCATAATCTTCTATTACACATTCCTCCTAGTTTAGGAGTAAATAAGGGACATGTTTTACATATCTCTAGTCTCTTTTTTGAAATATCTTGTTTCAAATTGAGAACTTCATTTAAGTGTCCAGTTACAATATGTCCTACATTCATGTCTATAAATAAGGATATATTAATCCGTTCGAATCTCTATTACATTGCTTAACATTTAAAGCGTTATATAAGGCTTTAAAAATGCTCCTTAAATTTATTCTTCTCTACTAAGATTAATATTCTATCCTTTGTCTTTTAGCTCGTTGTTTTTCCTTAATCATGTTTTTCTTATGGAAGCTAAACATTCTCTCTACATCTTCTTTTAGATAATCGAGATTATATGTAGTTTCGTTGCCATCATGGTCATAATGCACTAATATTAATTGCTTTACTACAAACTCTGGATTTAATTGCTGTAACATATAAGCATATGTGCTTAATTGCATAGTGTAATGCATATAATTACAATCCATTAGATTAGTAAGTGGGTAAAGCATTGTTGCATTTTTCTTTGTCGATGTATCGAATCCAGATTTCTGGTCAATTTTCTTGTTGGTTTTATAGTCCACAATATAGATGTCATTACCATCTTTTATTAATAAGTCTATCTGTCCAGCAATTTTTAACATTCCGTCTTTTGATTCGTATGATATTAGATATTCAGGATAAACTCCCTGTTTCATATCTAATTCTGTGTACCCTTTCTTACACTCGAATTTACCTCCGAGTCCGTACTTTTTAAGGCTTATATCCTTCGGCTTCTTGTAATATTGATTTTCTAATTCTGCATGAATTGCAGTACCTCGTTCACAAGAGTCTTTATTAGCCTTATCCCATTCATCTAGTATATCCTGTTGTGTATCACTAAATACTCCAGCATCAATATTATATAAATCCAATATAGATGTATCAAATCTTTTAGTAGATAGAAGTGATTTCTTTTCTATTGCCCAATTTTCTTTTGGGATAAGTTTCTCTAGTGCTTTGTAGGCACTCCAAAATTCCTTATCAAAAGGTTGAGTAAAAGAGTGTATTAGTGTAGTAACTGATATATATCTAGATTCATCATTCTCGTTCCAATAGATGTGTGCTTCATCATTGTAACATACATTACCATTTTTCTTATCGACTTGCATAATTCATTGTTTATTTTTGTACGTTGTATTATAATTTAATAGCGTGGAAAGTACTTGAATATAAGGGGCAATACATTCATTATAATATCCTAAATAATAGCGTTTTGGTTCGTCGTACATCACGACAATCATTCCAACAGGTTCTATAAAACCTTCGCTATCTATACTCTCAATCGGGTAAAGTGCTGCGGCACAAGCTCCGCTCATCTTTAGTTTCTTGTACAATTGCGGAAACTTTTCTTTTGCAGATTCCAGCGAATCTATTCTTAAATAGCTGGCTCTTCTAATCTTTTCTACTTCGTCCGAGAACTGTAAATACGGAAGATTTGTCCATATGTCAAGGCAACTTTCATCATCTATACCCCTTGGAGAGTCAGTTAATGCCGTTAAATACATATAAGAAAAACCCTGTAAACTTTTCTTGGTATTGTGAAAAGATAATAGAAGAACGTTTGAAGCATCTGTATCTTTGTTCCTAATGTTCTCTACTTGTCTCCTAATTTTGGGAGAGACTTTCAGAGAATACTCCTCAGATTTTCTGTTATTGTACTCAACAGACTCGATGTAGTCAGTTATAAATAGCCTACTTTGATTTACTAAACATACTTGTGTACACCAAAACAGTAGTCCCATTATGATTATGGTTTTAACTGTAGGATTCAAGCCATTTATAAAATTGAACACCTTTTTAATAAAATCTAACATACTAATTGTTCTGTTTCTTTAAATTCTTAAATAGTTAAATAGTTTTAAAAATCTTTACTTAAATTTTCCACATTATTTCATATAATTCATACTTTCATTTGTTATTGTGCAAATTTAGCTATATTTTTGTAGTCTACAAAATGAAATAATTATTTTATTATACTATGGGAGAGAATAAAACTTTATTGGACAGACTGCACAAAGCAGCCGTAGCCTATGTAAATTCACTTAGCTACGAACAAGCAGATTATTTTAAAAAGGGAGGTAGATTGATTCCGAAACATAAAAGTGGAAGTGGAATCCATATAAAACCTGAAAACAAAGGTAAGTTTACAGCATCAGCAAAGAAGGCAGGACAGAGTGTTCAAGAACATGCTAAGTCTGTACTCAACAATCCAAATGCAACTCCATTGCAAAAGAAAAGAGCTAATTTTGCTCGTAATGCAGCTAAGTGGAAACATGCAAAAGGAGGAGTTATTAAATCATTAGAAAACTTCGATGCTCAATCCTTTAGAAAATGGTTAGATGAAAATTACGGACAACCTAACTAAAATTTAAAGTATGAAATTCGTATGGGATAAGAAAAGAAAACTCTTTCAATACAAATGGATTAAAAGAATATGGCGATGAAATTTAAAGAGTCTTCGTTAGTAAAGAATCATAAAATTCTAACAGGGACTAAACGAGACATGAGAAAGAAAGTTGTTAAATCGACAACTCCCACATCTGATTTAAAAAAACCCACTACTCTTAAACGACAGTTAGGAGGAAATATATTTACTACATATAATAGTATAGCTCCTTATGAAGGCCCAGTATTTGAACAGCCTGTAGCTACTGTTGAAATTAAAGAACTTCCGATAAGTAGATTGGAAACTAATAGGCAGAATGTAATGGCTAAAGCAGAGGAGAAAAAAGAAGAGCCAGTTGTTGAAGAGAAGGTAAATACAGAACCTCTTCCCACTTCTAAGGAAGAAACTCCTGTTGTAGAAAATAAAGAATCTGCACCTATCAATATAAAGTCAAAGGATGAATTTATAAAGACAATGACTCCTGCATTTGAAAATGCACTTAAAGCTAGAGGTTTAGATACTAAATATGCAAAGTACTTAGTAGCCCAGTCAGCTTTGGAAAGTAATTGGGGAAAAAGTCAATCAGGAAAATTCAACTTTGGAGGAATAAAGGGGAAAGGAACTATTAGAAAAACCAGAGAGGTAATTAATGGAAAGAGTATCCATGTAAATGATAGCTTTAGAGACTTTAAAGATATAAATGATTATGCTAATTATCATGTATCATTACTAAACAATAAAAGATACCAAGCTTTTAGTGGTGGAGACTTTATTGATAGAGTAGTTAAAGGTGGATATGCTACTGACCCTAATTATAAGAGAGCATTATCTAATGTATATAATCAGATAGCTAAAGCTCAAGTAGGAATGAAGATTCCAAAGCTGCAAAATGCAGGAGAGTTAAGAGCCAGAATATTAAGACGATTTAGACAAGAGAAACTAGACGCCCATAATGAAGAACTAATTGGCTTTGATTGGAGTAGATATAAATCTAATAAACCTAAACCAGAAACTACACCTACTCAAAGTGAACAGTTAGAGAATGGCGGTATTATTAAAGCACAAGACGGAATAGTAACTCAAGTTATTAATAAAGTTAAGAGTTTTCTTCCAAAAGAAGAACCTAAAGAGCCTGTTGATGTTGTAGATATTATTAGAGAATATGCTCCTAGTGCTGCAACTTCATTCTTATCTGGAAGTGTTAATCCTTTTATCAATAAGCTATTAGAAGGAAAGAAGTCTTCTCTAGATTATTCCCATAAATTTGGAAGTACAGGGAATAAGTTTGAAGAGTTTGCAAGTGTAATGACTCCTATCTTTAAAGAAGCATTAGAAGAAAATGGATTACCCATTACTAATCTTAATAACTTAGTAAGGCAAGCAGCATTGGAAAGTAATTATGGATTAGACCCTAGAGGTGAAAGAGGGTTTAACTTAAGTGGAATTAAACATCCAGGTGATTCGATAGCTCCTAAATATAAGAAGAGCAGATACAAAGACGGATTTGATTATATAGACTTTGATAATCTAAAAGACTATGCTAATTATAAAGTAAAAGTATTAAATGATAGATATAAAGCTCTAGATGCTAAAGATACTAATGACTTTATAGATAGATTACATGGAAATAATTCTGGAGGATATAATTATAGTGCAGATAAAGATTCTTATAGAAGAAATTTGAATGGAACTTTATCACTTAATAAGTACTTAAAGAGAGGTGGTATTATTAAATATCAGAATCCTTCTAGTGGGATTCAGAGAAGAGACGCCATTAAAGATTATAGACCTCAAATTCAAGAGCCTATAAAGCAACAATATACTCCAACTTATTCTGAAATAAGTCAAGATAATAGAAGTGAATGGGAGAAATCACAAAGTCGTGAGAAAGCCGATAAAGCATATAAAGATTATATACAAGCTAAGAATACAGAAGAAGGTTTGCATAATTTGAATGGATTCCTTACTTTTACAGATTATGTGGGCTTAGGTACTGGTGTTGGAAGTATAGTTGGCAGAGGATTGAAGTATGCTGGTAAACAAGCCATAAAAAGAGCTACAAAGAATAAGATGCTAAAAGAATTAGGAGAAGATTATACTAACAGATTGATAAGGGCATTGGGAGATAAAAAACAGCCTACTCCAATTTCTTCTGTAAAATTTGGAAATATGACTTCTAGATTTGCAGAATACTTAAAACAACAAGGAGTGGATATTTCACAATTTACTGATAGAGATTTGTTAAATTTAATGTTATTAAGAAATGAGAGCGTTAATGGAAATCTTCCAGAGTTGGGAAGATTTACGTTAGTATCAGAATCTAAAAATGGGGGAGTGCCTATCTATCAATCAGAACTTTATTCTGGCAAAGATAATATCATTGGAAATCTTAGTGGAACTATTACTAGTAAAGATTTAAAAGTTAATTCTGTTAGTAAAACTAACCCAAAAATAAATGCAGAACGAGGGGTTAGTGAGGATTTATATAATTCCGCTATACAATACGCTAAGCAACAAGGGTATGGAGGGGTTAGAACTGGAGATTTATTACAAAGTCCTGAAATTACTTATAAAGTTTGGGACAAGTTTTCTAATAAAGAACTTATTGGAACGTTTGGAGAACATTCTTTTAATTTTGGAGAAACTATTAAGAATCCCGAACTTAGGTCTAAAACGATATTAGATGGGAATGTTTACAGATTAACTACTCCAACTAGGTTCGTACCTACTAAGAATCAATTCATGTTTCATCCTAGTATAGTTGATTCCAAAACAGGAAAATTAAATCCCCCAGATTGGAATAATAAAGATATATACAAGACTATTTTACCTATTGGGGTGGGCATAAACAATACGAGTTATGAAAAGGAAAAGTAAAGAAGAATTGTTTCGTAAAACAATCTGTGAATTAATAAGAAGTAATTACTATGCAGATGATTTAAAGGCTTTGAAATTAATATATGAACGTCTTGTTATAGAAGGAGTCATAGACGAATTTCAATTTGATATGGAGCTATGGAATGAGTTTAAGGAAAAAATTCCCTTCTCACATACTAGCTATTTAATGTATTTTAAAGATAGTAACTCTAAAATAGACTTTTCTGTTGTAATGCTATTACAGGAAAAGTATCCTTATTTTATGGGAATAATAAATGAAAGAAAACATCAATTATAAACTTTTATACAGCATCGCAACTCGTTATTATCATACTAATAATTTGGAGGCAGCTAAGATTCTATATGAAGAACTTGTAAGTAACAATATCATTCCAGAATTTGAATTTGATGTTGATTTATGGAATGAAATTGGGGCTAAGCATGGAGCTTGGATGTTTTTTAAAGATTCCATGTGGGATAAATGCGATGCTGAAGAAAAAGAACTTATACAAGTCTTGTCAAGGTTATATGTTAGGTTTATGAAATATGAAGAATGATAAATATAATAAGGAGAATGATAAATGAAAGAAAACATCAATTATAAAATACTATATAGAATATTAAGGCAATACTCCTATAACCGAAATATGGAGGCAATGAATATACTATATAAAGAACTCGTATTAGAGGGAGTTATTCCAGAATTCAAATTCAATATGGAAGTTTGGAAAAATGATAAATCGGGTAAAGATGTATGGAAATGGTATCAAGAAGGAATTTTAGATATTGAATGGGAAGAACCTATGTTAATTATATTATTAATGCAAGAATATCCTTATTTTATGCATTATGAAAAATGATAAATACGAAAAGGCACTCCTTGTACTTTGGAGGAGTTGAGTAAACTATTTTAAATGAACCAATAAGACTAAAAGATTGGCATAATGAGTTGTAATATATTTTAACATTATCTATTTTGTTAAGTAACTGATTTTTAGTAACTTTGTAGAAATAAAAGTAGTCCAGTTCCCGCTAGAACCGTGAATAACTAATTAATCTCGTGGACTATTAATTATCTCATAATGTTTGCGAGGGGCTATGTTTATGATTATCTATGCAAAGATATGATTATTTTCTAAGATTAATAAAAAAAGGTGGTATTGCAGTACCACCTTTACTGTTACATCTACTTGATTGAAATAATCTTGTAACTAAAACCAACTAAATTTACCTATGAGGTAATCTTCTTCGATGTTCTCTCACGAACTCGACTTTGCCAAATCTTGTACGTTTGTATGCGTGTACAAGAACAGGCTTCTTCAAAATTGTTTGTAACGTATATTCCATTACTTTCCATTTAGAAGTTAATAACTAATTAATCTAGTAGATACTTGTTCAGTTATTACTTGATAGGAAGGTGGAGATATACGTTACAAATATATAAAAAGATAATTATAAATTAATAATTAAACAAATGAACTATGGAAAATGAAAAGGTTAAAACTTTGAACGATTTAGATTCTTACAAGTGGTTTATTTTCTATTTTGATGAAAACTCTATAAACTTGCAATTTGATTGCAATAAAATAGAGGAATCATTAAAAGCACAAAGAGACAAGATAAAACAATTCTGTATTGATACATTAACGGGAATAGAGCATTATGCTGATGGATTCTTATTTGACACTAATGCTCATATATTCTCTACTCCTAAAACTAGAGGACTGTTGTTCTCATATGAAGAATATCCCATTCTTGATACTGATACTACTAAAGTAGTTGACGGAAAGTATCCCTTAGACTATGCTACTGAAATAATAGAATCTAATTTGGATGATATCATTGACTATATAGTACAATCGGGAACAGAAACATACAATGATAGAACCAGTAGAGGATTTGGGAATAGGTGGAGTCCTTATAATGAGGAGGAACGTAAACAAGTAATTAAACTGTTTAACTCTGGAACTTGGTATGATACACTTGGGTCCTTAAAGCATTTATATTATGAAAGAACCCCCAAAGGCTTAAGAATGTGTAACCTGACTGGCGAACCCTTACAAGCCAATGTTCTAGAACATATAGAAGATATTATTTTGAACATAAAAGACCATTATGAAACATTTGCCGTTGTTCCTAGAGGTAAATCTAAATTACAAGTTTATATGACAATTAGCAATGGAACAAATGGGGCTGAAGGATGTATTATTAATTCTATGGAAGATGTTCTAAATGTGCTTAAAAACTTAAGGAAATATAAAGGAGTAAATTGGTCTCAATTACTAGAAGTTGGAATAGATAATGCAGATGATTTATATTGGTGGTATGTAACTTTTACACTTGATACAATAGCTTTAAATGATTATGATTGATAAAAGCCATTTAAATGAAGTTAGAAAATTAAATCCAGATTTTGAAATTAGACTCCATGAACTAGATGTTAATGTTGGTAACGAACGTAAGCTAATGTACTACGTTTGCGTAACTCATAAGGAATCTGATATAGATGTATATAGTGATAGGGATTTTAATGAGCAAGAAGTAATAAACAGACTTCCGTCTAAATTCACAATAGAGAGGGAGCGCGAATTACTTCCTAAAGGTGTTAGCATAAAGATTCATAAATACTCCATTGACTGTGGAATTTTCCTCTTTGGTTATGTCGATAGCTATTTCAAGAATCATACAGTAAACGTAACTATTAATTATCCGTTAAAGAATCCATACACATTCACTGTTAAATGTATCGTTTTGAATGATTTGATAAATGAAATAGTTCTTGCATATAGAAGGATTTACGAAGAAGAGAAGGAGAATCCAGGTAAGTATGGAATATGGGGACACCGTATAGAAGATTTATGGCTGGAAAGGATGATACTTGATATAGAAACTGGTAATGTTAAATTGTTTGTAGGGAGTTAGTATGGAAAATGAATTAAAACGTAAAGACTTAGTACTTATTAAATGGAATAGCAAGTACATGACAGATAGAGAGGGATGCAGTTTATCAGAAGATGTTAGATACTTAGATAGAGATATAGAAACAAGTACAGTAGGTTACTTCATAGAAGAAGATGATAAAGCTATTGTACTTGCTTCAAGTATTTATGGTATTAATATACCTGATTCATTATGCAAGGATTGTATGGTAATTCCTAAAGCTTATATAAGTGAGACTATCGTTCTAGACGCTCAATTCGGTCCTCTAAATCACTAATAGTACTTTCTAAATCCTCAATCTTCTCTTGAAGTTCTTTAAATTTAGAATCGGAGTTAGGATATACGCCTATAATATAATCATCAATAACACAACTTATAACGTTGTATTCTACACCGTCTATGGTGTCTTGGCTGATGCAAAAATTAGTGTTTTTACATTTAGGACATTTAATGTGCATAATCTTAGATTTTAAAATTAATAATATGCAAATATATAAATAAATTATGAATAAATGAGATTCATAACTTTCGTAAGACAAATGTTTACTTCACATTCTGGAATCTCGTCTAAAAGAGTGTGTGGAGTAATAGGGTGGTTTGTTGCAGTTGTAGTACTTATATATTGTACTATAATGTGTATACAAGCACCATTAATGATAGATACATTTTTAATATGTGTTATGGCTTTATTAGGAATAGATTCAGTAACAGGTATTTGGAAAAAATTTAGTAACAATGAAGGAAATTCTGAAGAAAATAGTAAACTTCCTAAAACAAAGTGACAAATTAAAACATTGTTTAGTTAATCTTTTAGTAATGTTAATTGCTGGAAGTATTAATATTTGGCTAGGTATAGGTCTAGCAGTAGGTTTATCATTAGGTAAAGAGTATGGAGATAGTAAAGCTCCGGGTAATAAATGGGATTGGTATGACATCCTTGCAGATGCAATTGGAATAGTAACAGGACTTTTATTAGTTCTTCTATAATAGAAAAGGCGAGTACCTATTTGGTGCCCGCCTTTATTTGTATCATCATTTTTTCTGCACTTTCTCTAACCTCTCGTGCTGAATTTCTTCTTCCTATATAACCAATAGGTTCTGATTTATTAAATTCAGAAAATAGTTTTCCTGTATATCTACCAAGAAACATTATATCTTTCTCACATAATATAACAAGAAAATATGTAGGATATTTATCCTCAAATATTTTAGTTTCTCCTTCTAATTCATGAAGAATTTCAAATTCGCGTATATCATATTCCATTATTCTGTTACCTCAATAAATGCATCCCATGCCTTTCTAAAGCTATCTCCTGATACTGAAAATTCTTTTTCATGAGTTCCATCTTCCTTCTTATTATAAAGACATAGGGTAAATATATTTTCATATCTATTTAATACTAGTAACTGATTTGGATGTTTTGCATTCCATGTGTTTATTGCTTCGTTCATTCCCAATCAAGATTAAATGAGGGTGAATAAAAAAATATCTTTGCATGTAAGACTCCATTAATAGTTATACAAGGCATTAGTTTATGCCAAAGATTTGTATTCATGTAAGTACTCTTATATTGTTCTGGAAGAAATACCACTGAAACATGTCCTATATTTAAAGCTATTCTTGCTGGGTCTTTTTCAAAATCTTCCTCTTCTATAAATACTCCGTTTATATTACTTACTGGATATGTTAATTCAAATGTCTGCATTATTTTATATTTGTCTTATACTTATAATTGAATCCTCCCATAAACTCGGACTCTTCTTTAATAAATCCAATACGGTTTGTCCTAAGTCATTCTCTGAACATACTACTGATTGGTTAGTAAAGAGTTCTATTATGCCATAATCAATTCCATATCCTCTAAGTCCAGTAAGAGTTACTTCATATTTCTTAGGTCTTCTAGAAGTAAATTGTATTTCAAGATACTTACTTGGATATATTGCACTACTATAACTCATTGTCTCTACTTATTGCACAATTAAACCACCCAAATACTTCTCCTTGCACATATGGACTGTTCACTATCATTCCTTCAACACGTTCCCATTGAGACGGGCCTAACAATCCTTTATTTAGATAAATACCACTAACATATCTAAAATACTTATCATACAATTTTCTAAATTCAGAATTATCTTTGTAATCGTTTTCAGCATCTCCAACAAGAATAACGCTGATATATCTATCGGGCCAATTAATGTTTAATGCATCATGTATATCTCCAAAATCAGAGTCCAAGTCCATAAATATAAATCCTCTATTACTATATGTATCTGTAAACCATTTACTCACATTTACATTTTTAGATAGTAATATCAAAGCTTTATATTTTGTAGACATTGTATATTCTCCATATCGAGTTTTTATTTTTCCATTAAATATAGCCATTAGTCCTTGGTCTTTATATAGAGTTGGCAATGGCAAGTTCCTTCTTCCATTTCTCTAAACTCTTTACACATACATACTGTATCTTCATCTCTTATTAAAGAACAAGGACAATACTTCTTACCATATTTATCCTTGTTCTTCTTTAAGCCTGCGAGAACTGTGTCTCTTATTTCTTTATTCGATGTTACCTTTATACTCATAATTACAAGTTATAGATGGTAATCCCAATGTGCAGTTACATACTAACATTTTTCCTGTCCGTAATGATTCAAGATAGTTAGGACATTTACTACAAGGTGTTGAAACTTCGGGAGTTTCAAAGCATCCTTTGATATAAATATTACCATCAGATATTTTATATACATTTCCTTCTTTGATGTCCTCATCTGGAACATTTACTAAATCAGTTTCAGAGATATTTTGTAATAGTTTATTTAATACTTCTAATTCTTCTAATGCAGGTCTTTTGCCATCAGCATATACTTCTTCGTAATCCTCTCTCTTGATTACTTCAGCAATTCTATTAAGGATAATTTCTCTTAAATTTTCAATCATAATTCAAATATATTGTTTCCATTTCTGGAAGGTAATAAATCCATTCTTCTACTATGTACGCATCCATATATAAAGCTTCCTCAACTAGGTTGATTTCCTGATTCATCTTTCTCTAATTCCTTTATTTTATTCTTTAGTTCTTCGTTTTCTTTCTTTAAAGATTCATTCTCTTTTCTAAGAGTCTCTAATTCAGATGTTAATTGAATTATATTCTGTTCTTGAGATGCAAGGGCTGCATTTCTTTTATTAATGTCAGCCACTGCATATTCAATTCCTTGCTCAAGATTTTTTAATTCAATAATACACTTACGTATTCCTTCTACCATATATATTTAAGATTATCATGCTGGATATCTAAGTCTTCGAGGAATTGAGCAGCATCCTTAATTCCATGTCTTCCAAACATCCATTCTACTTCCATATCGTCTTCTGTAAGCTCAAGATTATGTACTATTTGTACCATAGTCTCCGCTAGTGCTTGAATCTTAGAGAGTTTAAGATTATTCATTTCTCTCGCTTCCGAGATAGTAATGGGCCAAGGAATGATAGAATAGATAAGTTCTTCTTTGAGTTTATAATAGTCTTCAATAAGCTCCTCTCCATTAATATCGTAGTCTTCATAATTCTTACTAAAGTCTATCGTATAAGTAGTATTGTCTACTTCAATTACTCTACTGGTATCCTCGCGATATTCTACCATTTGTTTTTCATGTCTAAAGCCCAATAGCCCTAGTATGTCTCTAACTTCTTGTAAAGATTCCTCTCTCACATAAATTGTTTTACCTTTGAGATAACCTTTTAATTCATCGAAATTATCAAAGGTAAATTCTTGTTCTTCTATAAGGTCTGCTTGTATAATTATAATTGGATTCATATTAGTCTAAGTCGTTAATTGTTTTTTCATTGTTTGCTAAATAATTATCTATTGCTTTCATTATTGATTCTTTGGTTCCATTGCAGATGAGGAATCCTGCATTTTGTAATATCTTAATTATATTTGTTTGATTAATTTCTGATTCTAAATTTAATATATCTTGTTTAAGTTCTACAAATTCATCCTCCAAACTTTCGATATTTTTAAACTCTGAAATTCCAGTATATATCGCATCTATTCTCTCTTGAAACTTATCAAAGATAGCTTCTCTTATTTTTGTATTATCATCATAGGTATGAAGAAACCGTTCTAGGGATGACACAAGAAGATTTGTTCTTCCAGTTCCAAAGTATTGGTCTACTTTAGTAAGTGTCTTTGAATTTAATAAGTAGTAAGAATTAGAAGAAGGAATTTGTATAGTTGCTTCTTTATTCTCCATATCTATTTTTATAAATCTATCATCTAACTTATTTATTAGCTCTCTAAGAGCTAGTTTATCGAATCCTGTATGTATGATACATAAATCATCCAATAGCCACAGTGCTGTTTCTTTTGCTGTCATTCAGTTTCTCCTTTGTAAGATATTACTCTCTTAACTCTATCTAATGTTTCTTGATTAAGTGGAATCCCACTATTTTTAAAAACTTCTTCCAAATAAGTATCCTTGGCTTTTATAAAATCAGAGGTTATGCTTTGCATAAGTTTAATCATCATTTTATTAAGCTCGTTGGGAGTTTTAGATTTATCTTCCAGTCCTTTATAAATCTCTGCAATATCAGAGATATACTTTTTATAAATGGCTGTATAAATATTTTCATCTTCTTCCTTAAATTGATTTAGATTTCCTTCTAACAGGCTAATCAGATTTTTAGTAAGACTTCCTGCATCCAAAGTCTCAATCTTACTTATTGTTCCATCTTCGAGAACATATTTAAGATTTAGATTTCTATGTTTCAATTCTACTTTTTTCTTATCAGGAGAAACGAATATCATTAATACTCCCAAGTCAAGAAGTTCTGTAATTTCATTTTGCATATCAAATGCCGGATAACGAGTAAGAGTATCTTCCAGCATCCACCGTGCTAACTTTTCACTGTAATTCATTATTAATATAAAATGTAGTTTTTATTTCTTTTAATATCTTATCTCTTGTCTTTGCATCTCCTTTCCAAACAGGAAGAGGATTTAGTAATATATATTCTGGAGTCCTTAATAAGAATTTACTTTGTTCTAAAAGACGCAAAGCGTTAGTAATTGCATTACTTTTTATTCCTAATAAGGACATTAATCTTTTTCTTTCAACATTATTAAAATATACTATTCCTTCATTATATTCTGAAATACTATGTAAGTAAATTAATATATTATATGCTGTATTTGATTTTAACTTCTTCAACATCTTGAATCCAGAATCATATATCTTTATATGTGATTGAGAATGTGCCACAGCGAAGTTAAAGTTTGAATCTGTATAGTTAAGGAAATCGTTTACTATATCTTCTGAGTATAGAAACCATTCTCCCTTTACTTGTAAGTTTTTAAATCTATTATGTAGGAAAGTTTCAAACTCTCTTGTTCCGTCTCGGATAGCTAATAATTCATAATTAGGATTATGTATGTTATAATTCTTTAACCGTTCTTCAATATTATTAGAATATCCGATTTTTAAGTAGTTTCTATTCTTTATTAAATAAATCATATTTTTCATTTTGATGTTACAAAATTAATACTATTTTTTCACATTACCAAATGTGATATATTTAAAATAGTTAAATAGATGTTAATTATATAATTAGGTACAGGCACGCGCGTACATTATATATAGGTACTTAAATAAAGCCCCCCCCTATCCCAATCGGGATTCAAATAATATATAGTGATTTATATAGAGAAATTTGGGAAATGATTTTTGTGTGGTTAAGTATAGTAATTATGAGCGAGAGAGTAGAGTACCCTCTAACGCCCCCCGAGGGTAGTTGGAGAAAAATGAAAATAAATTCATTCTTTCCAAACGGAAAATTACTAATTTAAAAAAGATTTACAATCATGGAAAAGATTAATTTAACAACAACAAAAAAAGTTAAGAAAGTCGCATACATTAAAAGCAATAACAGAGCAAAGAAAGAAACACGTGTACAGGATACACATTACTTTGAATTCGCTTTTAACACTGTAATAATGTGTAATGAACTTAACTACGGAATGTAAAAACATAAGGCGGTGAAAATCCGCCTAAACATAGAAATTTTATTTAGTAACAATTTTAAACAAAAAAAAGATTATGAAAGCAAAATTAACAGTTGCAAATGCAAAGTCATCAGAAATCAAAGAATTAATGGCAATCGCCGCAAGTGCTGGAAGTGATAACGGCTTAAGCCCTAATTACTTTTCAGTTCCAACCCCTATTATTGAGCCTAAAACAATTAGAGGCGGTGCAAAACCGTATGCGGCTTTTGTTACTTTGTTGTTCAATCCTGAAAATTTGGAATTTGTAAAAATTGGCAGCGTTTCAGTACGTGGGGTACAAAGAACGGCAAATGTTTGCGAAAGTGATACTTTGCCCGAAAATTGCACTCTCGAAATGATTAGAAAAATGCCACAGGTTGAAATCATTGCAGGAAGTTCGCGCCAAAACGGAAAATCAGCTTACGAAACTATTGAAACGTGGTGGAAAGAAAAACGGGTAATTGCACCAATTGAGCAAAAGAATTGCGTTAATATTGGCTTTGATGCAAACGGACAACCCACAATGGAAGGCACAACAGTCCGTAAACGTTGGTTGTTTGAAGCAAAAGTAAATGAAAAGATTTATGAAAAAGTTGGTGAGGTATTGAAAGAATTATACGACGCTTCGCAAGACGAAAATCTAAAATCACATTTTGACGCTGCAAACATAGATTTACCGTTTACCCGTTAATCTGTTAATCTGTAAACCAATAGGATAGTCAGAAATGACTATCCTTTTTATTATCCTTCATGTAGCACTCCTATAATCTAAAGCAGCATGTAGCCATGTACACAGCAACGAAGCACTATGGAAAAAAGACTGGACAGTTTAAAACTGTTCTAGGATATGTTACAGATGAAAAGGTTAAGCGGATTCGTGACATGCGGACAAATGAATATCTCCCTTGTTCACAATGTTATCCCACAACTCCCTTAATGTATTTACTTCTTTTTAAGCAAAGTAAAGCAACAGTTTGGGAAATAATTCGAGTCTTGCCGGTGTGAGGAGGGTAGATAGGAGCGCGAGGACTCTACCGTTCGCCCACTATTTTCCCAATTTTTCCAATTTTCAAAAACTCACCAGAAATACAGTGGATGTAGTCAATTACAATTAATTCTCTCATTCTGTATTTTTTAACCCTATTTATATCCTATTTTTTATTTTAACTAATAAACATAGATGAATATAATAAAGAATGTAGTGGCATTAATCTTAGTTGGGATTGTTTGCCTTGGTCTGTTAATCAGTGCCTTAATTCTGTTAGCTACAACTGGAGTTGCAATTAAGTATATTGCAGGCTACGAAATCACTCACTGGAATTGGAACCTTTTTGATACTGTTTGTATGAACATACTTGCATTATCTCCAATTCTCCTATTCATTAACTATATCCGTAATAAATTCTTTAAACAATGCAAAGAAGAGTTATAACATCAGTATTTTTTGCTCTTATCTTGGAAGGAGAACATCCTGAAGAAAGATTAGAGAAGTTGAACGAACGTCGCCGTAAACTCTTGGGTTACTTAGAAAAGGCAGAACTTGCTTGGGCTCAAGAGCCAACTGAAGAAAATCTTGCAATTGTCGAAAACTTCCGCGAATGTATTGACGATGTGCAGGATGAAATTACAGCATTAGTTAATGAACTGTAACACCATTAAGATTCCGTAAAGGATATTTGTAGTCACTAATAGAGCTCAAATCTTAGAACAATATGAAATTGAAAGAACTTCCAGTAAATGCAGTGATTGAATCATTATCAGAAGAGGATAAGAAAATCTATCTTCCGGGTATTTTGTTTTCGGGTATAGTTGATACAGAAATGGAACTCGCCCAAGTCGACAACCCAAATGAACGCGATGAGTGTAAGAATTTGATTGACGAACTCTACCTCTGCGGCAGTAACAATGGTATTAACACATTTGACTTGCAACTCACTGTTGCACAGTCGTTGCCTATTGCTCTCGAAGCAGAAGGCATTTAATCCAATCTTATGAATAATTGATTTTAGTTATATATTATATTTATTAATTGTGCCAATAAGGGAGTCAGGCCTTGTATGACTTTCAATATACTGTTGAGTGGTGCGCAACACTCTGATAGAGACTGACTATCATACTATTTAATAATACAGCCCGCTAAACAACGATGTTTATGGATGAAACAGTATTATGAAAGCAGTGTATTTATATTTCCAAGATAGTGGTAATGAGAAAGGAATAATTGCTATATTCCAAGTAGTCGAAGGCCAAGACGAAATCCAGCCGGGTTGGTAACCATTACAACCATTTTTTATAAAGCGAATATGACAAAAGCGGGGAAATCCGCTGGTCGGGAATGTAGCTCAATTGGATTAGAGCATACCGCTACGAACGGTAAGGTTGAGAGTTCGAATCTCTTCATTCCCTCAAAAATTTATGTTGTTACTTCATTTTTTTTAAATTAGTAAAGATTTGTCTTGTATGTGAATACAGGGCAAATCACCCGTTTAATGTAGCCATATCTTTAAAGGTATGAGAGTCCAAAGCCTCTATAAATAACAGATGGAACGAATACTATCAATTTAAAGTAAAAAAGAAATGAAAACATTTGATGATTTGATTTTCGAACCACATCCTTTAGGTGGAATAATAGCACATCTGTTCTTTGACAATGGTCGTGGAATTAGTGTGGTATGCGGAAGCTGGTTTTACTCTAATGGAGTAGATACATATGAAGTTGCTGTTCTTGATGAAGAAGGATATATAGATTATAGTACTTCAATTACTAGTGATGTTTTACCTCATCTCACTAAAGATAAAGTAACTGAAGTTATGAAACAGATTCAGGAATTAGAATAAAAACTTTTGGGCCTGTATGGTTTTGACAGCATAGAGAAGGTAATAGAACGTGTAGAGCGCAATCTCTTTAAACAAAGGAAAACAATAAATGCTGAAAGAAGCGACTACAGAATGGCAGCCTAAGCTGCTGGCTTATCTATTAATTTAGCTCTAAGTCGGGTTAATTGGAGAGACCTAGAAACAGAAGAGGTGTGGGAAGAAGCATATAGGGCAGCCCACTTAACTTGAAAGCCAAAGGTTAGTAAAGCTGAAATCTCCTATGTCGTAAAGCAGATGGAAGATGTGGTCCAAGAGATGTGACGAATCTCTAAATATCATCCGTTCTCCAACGTAAATGGAGTGGTGGAGCGACCGTTCGGTCAAGCCCAGTTTGGTAGTTTGTGAACAACTAAGTCGTAGCCCTGCGAGGGAGACGTAATTGGTGAATTAACACTCGGCTTCTTAGTAAAACTACCTACATGCTGAACTCAACAGCTGATGTAATAAAATAGAGACACACGTAAAATTCTATTATTGGACTTTGTTTGGACGGCGGTTCGACTCCGCCCAGGTCCACAATCAATTTAAATACCTAAAAAGATGAAACAATACATTTGTAGAATATGGTCATATGGAAGAAGTGCTGAATGTATGCTGTCCAGAGACAATGAATCTTTAAAAGAGTTTAGAGAAAGAGTAATTTTTGTATATCCATACACAGAAGGATATCATCATCAATTCTCTGAATTTAAAGAGATTTGGTTATAAAAACTCAATAAATCAATTATTAACTAAATATTTCAAGATTATGAAAAAAAATGATTCAAGAGAAGTTTGCAAAAAGTACAATGAAGTAAGAGACAACCACTGCAGCCAAGAGCTCTCAAAGGATGGGTTGTTATCAGTATTAAAAGGAATTATTCCAGGCCTTCCAACTTATCTTACCACTGCCATTAAGTTTGGATTGGTAATTAAGGAAAAATACGGCTATTCACTTCCATCTGAACCAGTCTACATCGGTCGTGTTGAAAATTATCTCAAAGAGTATAGAAAAGCCGTTGCAGATGCCAACTCGAAGAGAAGAGCTAAATCGGAGGAAGCTATCATTGAAAACAGCCAACCGAAGAACAATCAGCCAGAAATCATGGATGAAAGTGACCTCATTGAAAAGGCAATCTCCGTTCTTAAAGAGACTGGAGACTACAGAATCCTGAAGAAAGTTGTAACCATTACTTGGGAGGAAGTGTAAGTGAGTGTAATTCAGCAAGTTTATTTGCCGGATGCCAAGTACTCAATCTATATAAAGGGAATTAAACCAGATGAAGATAATCCTTTGTCTGGTGAGATTACCCTTAATGGAAATCCTACTCGGCTTGAAAGACATGAACGTTATCATTATGATAAAGAGCGTGATATGTTTGTGACTGATAACTATGACATTCCTACATTCTTTATTACTAAGTTCTTAGAAGAGAACGATTGTATTATCGAAGAAGAGGGAAAATCATTTGTGTGCTTTAAAGAAGTTGTATTTAAATCCAATTACTAAATGTTATCAATACTATATTCTGATTTTAAACAGTTCGGTTGCCCAAATTGTGGATGTGATTCTGCTAAAGGGAGTTGTGCATCTGGTGGAGGATTATCCTCTGCAATTTGTAGACATTGTGGCTTACACTTTGAATTAAGAGCTCCACAGGTTTCTACGATTTGTAAGTATGCAGGCTATCCAGAAGACCCGGAGAATCCTCGCTCTGAATATGTAATGGAGCAAGCAATCCGTATTCCACATCCAAGAGCTGGTATTCCAAGTTGGCATTGGATGCCCAAGGATGAACGTCCTGAAGAAGGAGAATACTGGAACTCCAGAGGTGTTGGATATGATTTATCTGGATTTGTAAGAACTAAGAAGGCAGGTGAACGTATTCTTGCCATGGTACATGAAGTTCTTGGAACTACAGAATGTAAAACATTCTTAGATTACAGACAAAGTGAGCCGACATGGATTCAATTCAAATTCCAAAAAGAGGAGTTTGACCTTGATATGCTTGACGCTTTATCCAGAGAAAATGGTGGAGTTATAACTAAAGAAATCATTAAACAGTGTAAATTAAATGGCTAAAGTATCAAATTCTCAGTTATCTTGTCTTGCAGATATGCGAGATGGAGATGTGGCAGAAATCCTCAATTGGCATAACCGAGATTTAAGTCCAGGTGACGTTATACAGAGATATCAGGATGCTATTATTCCTATAGGAAAGCCAAGCGGTAAAGCATATACTACTCTTTTTGCTGCTCCTATATCTGCTGTGTGTTATTCCAATAAAGTTAAAATCTTACAAAAAGGAACACTTATTGAACTATGAACGGAATCATTGAACGAATGTTAGAGAATGCTCAAGAACATGGCTGTCTCAACGAAGTAGTAAAATCAGCCATTGAAATAGCTCAGAAAAATCCTGACTATGATATGGAACAAGTATGTGTATCAGCACAACTTGAAAACGACATTTATTAATCATAAAATCATATAAAGATGAAGAAATTAGAATTTGCAAAAGTACAAGAAGGTGAAAATAAACTGGCAATTGAAATGAGCAACGATTCTCCAGTAGTGGCTGTTATATCACACAACGAAATGCTTGAGTGTATTCTGGTGAACAATGAGTTCCCGGAAGTTCTTTCTGATATTTGTAGCCACATCTCTTCTGAACTTGGGGTTGTCGCTGTAGTACTTGACACTGACCAATATGGTGACGATGTTACACCTATTGTTGTTGATTCCGACCACGTAAAGGTCAAAATGGTAGGAATTGGCGATGTGCAAGCATATGCAGTTTTCAGCACTCCGAACATCTGCATGAAATCTCAAATCACCCAAATGTAATTATTATGAATGGTGTATTAATAGCATTATGCGTGGTATTGATTCCGTGTTTCATCTTTAGTACACCGAATTAATGGAATTTCTTTATGGTATGATAGCCTTTCCAATTATATATGGATTGGCTATCTTGTATGTTAAATGGAAGAAAGGAGTTTAGTATGGATTTCATAATTTACCTTCTTCAGGGAACTTTGTGTATGGCAGCCATTGCTGCTGGATTTACTTTTATATGTTGGCTATCAACCAAGATATTTAAAGATTGAATTTACAAATTTTAACTAATAAAGGTTTGTAAGCTCAATTTTTTGTAGTATCTTTGCATCACTTAATCAAAAAGGAAAAGTATGATAGAATTTATACTGGGAGTAATCATAATCTTCATTTTATTCTTATTCGTTTTATTCGGAATGTTTATTCTTGCTGGTGCAATGATTGACTACATTTACAACGACGATATTGATGAAGATGGCTTCTAAATAACAAGGATGGCTCTATGGCGGAATTGGTAGACGCGTCAGGTTTAAGCCCTGATGTCCAGAAATGGGCGTGTGAGTTCGAGTCTCACTGGAGCCACAAGTAATAACGAATTAATAACCTGAATATGTTTGACAGAAAAAGAACATCGCTTTATGAAGTAACTCCTAAAGTTACTAAAGGTTCGGGAGTACAAGCTCCCAAGTTTGAAAATATCTTCCAGAGAGAAGCATATAAGATGGAACATCAAACTTTATCCGGTAACGGAAGTTTGAAGTATGATACGTCAGGTAATGTATTTGTCGATGACTTCGCAGCCATTGGTAATTACAGAAAACCCAGAGAGTTTGCTGAGGTTTCCCAGACTATGGAAAGGCTTTGGGCAGTAGACCCATTGACAGCTATTAAAGAAGCAGTGTACATTCGTTTGATTACTCGTAATCCGAAACTGTTTACTGGCAAGAAATTGGGTGTTCAAAGAGGACAAGGACTTAAATCCGAGTTCTTCATGAGAATGATTTGGCTTGCCATCAATCACCCAAAAATCTTCAAAAAGAACTTACCTGTGTTTGTTACAGCAGGTTCGTGGGATGATGTCTTTGAAATTCTAAGGCTTGACCTTGAATATCATGGTGCAGTCAATAAAGTTCTTGATTGGAAATACATCATCAGGTTTATTGTCGGTGGATTGGCTGATGATAGCCAAACTAACTTGGTGAGAAAGTATCTTCCACAGATAAAGCCAAGCAAGAAGTGTACTTCTTTGCGTTCTCAATGCAATAACTTTATTGCAAAGAAAATCGTTAAAGAAATATTCGACTTGGGAGAAGGTGAAGGAGGTAAGTGGCGTGCATATAAAATGTATCGTGAAATTAAAGCATCAGGCAATGCCCACAAATGGCAGCAGGCAATTAGCCGTCAAGACTACAAAAATCTTGATTTCGATTCGATTGCTGGTAGAGCACTTGCATTACTTGCTAAAGGTAAGTTCTTAGAAAACCACAACTTGACACAGGCTTATGAGGAATGGCTTGCAGCGAAACCAGTGGCTAAGTTCACTGGATTTGTGTATGAACTGTTCCCTGATAACGATTGTTATAATGGAAGAAAAACAGCTCTGAAACCTTACCAGATAGACACTGTTAATAAGCAGTTTATGTCTCTTATCGAAACAGCTAAACAAGATATGAATCGCAAGACTAATCTTATTGCTGTTCTTGATACATCTGGCTCTATGACTTCCAAGGCTGCCGGACTTGAAGTAAGTGCATATCATGTAGCAAAATCCATTGCTCTGTATCTGTCATACTTACTGGAAGGGAAATTTGCAAATACTGTACTTGAGTTCTCAAATACATGCCTAATGAAAGAGTGGAGGGGAGATACTCCTTATGAAAAATTCACTAAGTTTCATGGTGATGGTTATTGTGGAACCAATTTAATGTCAGTTGCACAACTTCTTGTATCTCTTAGAGATAAGGGATATGCAGAAGAAGATTTCCCAAGTGGTATCATCTGTATTTCTGATGGTGAGTTCAACTCTGTTGGACGTAATCAGTCAGTATTTACTGCGTTCCGTCAACTATTGAGAACGAGATTCTCTAAAGAGTTCGTTGATAACTTCGTTATGGTTCTATGGGATATTCCTAACGGATATTATTCCTCAAGTCCTCGTCCGAAGTTTGAATCACTCTGTGACGATGCATATACTTTCTATATGAGTGGTCTTGACCCAGCTGGAATTGCCTTCCTTACTGGTAAAACACCTGTTGAAAGTATTCCGAAAAATGCTCTGGAATTGTTCCAAGCAGCAATGAATCAAGAATTACTGAATATGCTTACTCTCTAACAGCGGTTAGGTAAAGATTAAGTAGATAGGTAATGTCTAACAAGGATTAGGTACAGCAAGTACACAACTTATACTATATAAATAAGGACGAAAGCTCTCGAAGGTACCGGAAGGTAAGAAGAGGCACGAACCTAATCCGTAATCAATAGTGTCAAATCCCAGAATACGGGAGGATAGAGAGTAGCCTGTGAACTAAAAAAGAGACTGTGAGGTTCGCAGGCAAACGGGGAATTAGCTCAGTTGGTAGAGCGCTGGACTGAAAATCCAGGACGATAGCGGCAGTTCGATTCTGCCATTCCCCACAATTAAATGAGTTATTAATTAAAGATTAATATTATGAATGGATTATTAACAATGTTGGGATTTATTATGCTTGTGGCTTCAATCCTATTTAAGGAACCTAGTGCTTACCTTTGTGGTATGGCAGGAGGGCTTTTCTTATCCTCGATAGTTGCATCTTTTTATCCAAAAAAGGCCTAGTATGAGAAAGGTAATTTACTTATTAGTTATTATATCCTTAGTTGGATGTACTAGAGTTGAGCCACGATACTCTGTTATTAAAGTTCAGGCATATTCAACAAGAGTCGAGAAATTTGAATACAGTGGTCATACGTATATTTCATTTACCACAGGTAGTGCTAAGACAAGAACTATGGGAGTAGTTCATGACCCTGATTGCAAGTGTAGAATCCGTAAATATCAACACTAATGTCGTATATAAGTAAGTATCTTGAGTCTTTAATGGCCAAGAAGGATAAAGTCACAAATTCCAAAACAACTAACAGTGTTTATTATAACATTGGAAAGCTTAAAATAGGAATAAGTGACCATTTTCCAGAAGCAGCTAAAATAACCTGCGACATTAGAATAGTAAATCCTTTAAATGCTAAGACAGTATATTTGGTTCAAGTGAAAGAAGGACCACAGATATTGACATTTAACTTAGCTGGACTTAAGACCTTTATCTCTAACTATTTATATATAAGAGAAATAAAGGAATTGAAAAAGGAAATAATATCTAATGTTGCAAAGGCAAACAAGGTAGTGAAGGCGCAGAATGCTGTTAAATGTTCTAGGAAGATTTCTAAAGCGGAATCGGGTCTTACCTGCAATTATACAAACGAAGCAGAATGGATAAGTTTCTGGGCTGTTGTAAATAGTACGTTTCCAAATTATAAGAAGTTCATGACTTCCAAGAAGAGGACAGTGATTTATAAGGCTTGTAAAGGACAAACAGTGGATGTAGTAATTGAGAAGTTGAAAGATGCAATTAATGCTGGAGCATTGTATGCAGGAAGTTCATCTCTTGATTTAAAGAAATATTTGGAGACAAAATAGTCTCCATTTCTGGGTATGGTGGAGTTGGCAACACGCTACATTTGGGATGTAGAGACCGCAGGTTCGAACCCTGCTACCCAGACTTTTGTGTTGATTTTTAGTTGTTAATTGATTACAAAGATGTGCAACAGCAAACTTATAATGTTTACCAAATATTAACATCGTAAATGCACATCTGTTTTTCGGGCACGTAACCGGTAATTGGTAGCCGCGGGGACTGTAAATCCCCTCCTTAATTGGACTGCAGGTTCGAGTCCTGCCGGGCCCACATTTGTTCGTTTTTATTGTTTTTAAAGATGTCTTGCAGCAATATTTAATATTATTCAATGGATATATGAAAAGGACATCTGCATATTGGGCGGTACTCAAGTGGTCGACGAGAATGGTCTCCAAAACCATCAGCGAAAGCTCACTCAGGTTCGAATCCTGACCGTTCAGCAAAAAAGTTCTCATAGTTTCTATAATTTTATTTTTTAAATTAGACACATAAATGGATTGCTTGGGAAAGTAGTCCATTCTTTAACAGAAATTAACAGTTACTATTTTGTAACATTAAAAATATGTAGTATCTTTGTACTCACAATTAAGGAAATAAATTATGATTGATGTGATTGAACACGTTGTTGAAGTTGGAAAGTCTATTAAAAACGGGCGAACAACTCAGGACATTGCCATTAAGTTGGCAGAAGAGAGTGGTGAGGTAATGGGAGAAATCAGTATTATTACTGGCCTTTCTGATTATAAGAAAACAGAAGCTCTCAATCTTTGTGATGAATTGGTCGATACATTTATTAATGTAGTAGACTTGGGAGTAAGTGTTTACGGAGATGATTTCCAAAAACTCTTTGAAGAAAGACTCAAAGTGAAGTGTGACAAATGGATTGAAAAATATAACAAACAAAAGGCTAGTTAAGCCTTTTTAATCTGCGGATGTGGTGTCAATGGTTTTGAGCATGTCTGACTTCCAATCAGAAGGGGAGAGTTCGAGTCTCTCTATCCGCACATATAATTACTACTATGGAAGACAAACTCGATTTAATTATTAAAAAGTTAGATGAATTGCTTAAAATAGCAAAAAGGATAGATAAAAATACCCAACCATCAGCTGAAAATAATTTTGCAGAGTATCTTCTAAATGTAGCAGGTGATATTACTGGAGATATATTAATGCAAGGAATAAACAAATGATATTGCGGAGTGCGTAGAAATGGTATCTCACGAGGCTCATATCCTCGGGTTCTGGGTTCGATTCCCAGCTCCGCAGGTCACATAGTAGAAACCTCCACGTGGTGTGACTGGATAACCAACCAATTCTACTAAAAATAACAAATGAATGGATATAAGTAACATCATTAATAAAAGATAGTTGTGAATAGAGAACTTAGACGTGAACGCACAAGAAATAAATGGATTTCGAGAGCAAGAAAGATTTACAATTCATGGAAAACTTTTGATGTCCCGATAAGAGGAATTAAACATAGTTATCCAAACACAATAGCAACTTATAGAAATTGTGAATCTATTACCGATTTTCTCAATGATTCCAAGTTTGCAAAGAAACTTAGACACAGTACAGTTGTCGGCAGAAGTAAAATGCATCAGTATGATGTAAAGAAAGAAAATCGTAAAAAACGATATGAAGCTAAAAAGATAATTAAAGAAGAATGTGAGGATTATGTATGATATACAAAGAGAATCAGGCGAGGAATATCTCGACCATTACATTTATAAATCACGTAACGAATGTAATCAAATAATTGTCTGTGAAGTGTGCAGAACTTACAATGAAACCTTAAACTTTGCCTTTTATGTAACCACTAAAAGGAAGCATGGTTATCAAGAAGGTAAAACAACTGGCAAAGACGGAATAAAGTCTTTGTTGTGGGCTAAGAAATGTTTACTTGACTTTATTGATTATGCTAAATGGAAATTCCCAGGAGACTCTATTGAGGTTTATCCTGACGATGAGAGGAGAAGAAAGGTATATGAATATGCTTTACTTCCATTGGGATTCAAAATAATGAAAGACAAATATAAAACTTTAATTTATAAATTATAAAGACGATATAGTGTAGAGTTGCATAGCCGCCTTAAACAAGCGGTGGTGAGAGAGTAACGACCTCTTATCGTGGAATACCAAATATCCTTCCTACGCCTCTCTAAATTCGGATATAGATGCGCAAAGGTGGGAGGAAATCAGTCCTATCAACGACCGAAGTAGAAGATAGGTTGAGATACTACTTATATGGACGCATATAGGCAAGTCTCGTAATCCGGACGGTAGCTCAGTTGGTTAGAGCATTACTCTGATAAGGTAAGGGTCGTAGGTTCAAATCCTACCCGTCCGACCTCACCGTTCACCAGAAGTAACGATAAATCTGGGTGACTTTTTCATACTTATTCAACAAGAAATAAGTGTACTGGACAGCAGGTAAAAAGCTGCACAAGGCACGCAAGTGTGACAGGGAATTAACTCGATTAGTACGTGAGAAGACTATCGAAAGTGGTTCTCTTTAGTAGAATATTTCAGAATAGCAAAAATATAAAGAAGTCTCACAGCAAATTTAATACAGCAATTGGTTATATTGTCAACAAAAAGACTTCTGTTTATGCCCAGATGCCCGAGTGATTAAGGGGGCGGTCTGCAAAACCGTTTGAGAAATCTGTCGTCGGTTTGAATCCGACTCTGGGCTCTTCCATTTTAGTTAATAAAAAGAACACTTACAGCAAATTATATTCAGCATCAAACTTTTAATTTGACACAGCTTTTATAGTGTTCTGTTTTTAAAACACTACTTTTTCTTAAGTAGTCAGTCCTATTTTTATAGGACTTTTAAGTGCCTTGAGCAGAGCTGGCTACTGCACTAGACTTTTAATCTAGAGGAAGTAATTCCACGCTGGGTTCGAGACCCAGAGGGCACACAAGGTTAGATTACTCACAAAAATTAAAGATTATGTTTGAAGAACGTAGAAATGCAAAGAGAACTGCACAGAGAATGTTATTTGAAGCATTAACTAGCAAGCCATCTAAGGTTTTAGGTCTGGCAGGTGATTGTCCTGATAAGTATAAACAAGTACTCGAAGAAACTATCCATCCATCTAAAATCTTACTATGTGACAAACATAGATATGGTGGGGAAGTTGTTAGAGGTGATATTGCAACATTACAATATATGGTGAAAGCCCCTATGGTAGATTGTGATTTCTGTAACAGCATTGTTAATGCAAAAGACAGTTTCTTGGATGTGTTTAATACTTTAAATACATTAGAGACTAACGAAAGAAGGGCTTTGTCCTTTACATTCAGCTTAAGATGTGCAGGTGGAATTGAAAGAATGTTTGATTTCTTAAATCAACATCTTTATCAAGGAACTTTGCAAGTTGCTGGTAAATCTAGACTCTTTGGAGGAAGATGGGGAGAACCTTATTTAGTAGAATATCGTCATTCTCAATCTAAATTCATTGATTCAAAACTTATTTCTTACAGAGATACTACCTGTATGTTCTCCGGAATTATATCTTGGTAATATCTTTAAACTAAACTCACAACGGACAAGGCTGTGGCAGGTGATAACTCGCTTGGATACTTAGGAGATAATCTGTAGGAACAACAGAGTCGCTTGTACTAAGAGGAGCGGGAAGTACAAACTGGTGGGATGCGTGTGGTTGACCAGAGTTTTTAGATTATTTATTTATTCATTTAACCCTTAAAAGTATGAAAGTTATGAAATTATTAAAAAGAGCTTTTGTATGGTATTTCGAGCAAGCTTCACACAGCTATACTTGGTTACCAACGGGAACACTTCCAATGGGGGAGTAAGTTCCTACACATAGGGATTATAAATGACTACTGTTTTTACATATTAAAATATATTACAAGGATTACTTACAGCAATTACCTTAAATTATTGCACCAGAAAATAGCGACACATTTAAATAGTAATCCGTATTCGGGGAGTTAGCTATAATTGGCAGAGCAATGGGCTGTTAACCCATAGGTTGTCGGTTCGAACCCGACACTCCCCTCAATTGTAACTTGGGGTCATAGTTCAGATGGCTAGAACGTCTGCCTTGCACGCAGAAAGTCGTGGGTTCGAGTCCCACTGGCTCCACTTAATAAAGAAATAATATGAAACTTGAACTAACATTTAAAAAATTAGCTCAACGATGGTTTGTTGATATTCCTTGGGCTGGAAGCATTGATGATTTACAAATGGTAAACGGTGCTGATGATTTCTTAGAATGGTATGTTACCGAATATCCTGACAATAAAGAAGTTGTTACATTGAAAGTTGATACAGAAATTGAGGTAGGAAGAAACGACCTTTATTTTCATATCACTCCACAACAAGATGAATTTGGAGCAACTTATGAATGGATTTCTTGTTCTGATGTCCCTGTTCCAAGCATTTGGTTATGTAATGTAGCCCTTACTCTATTTGGAGGAGAGTTTCCAAGATATTTCTTCGTTTACCGATAAATAAACATGGTGTAGTTCGGCTAGTGGTTGATGCCGCCAGATTGTGGTTCTGGTACATAAGAAACGCATGGGTTCGAATCCCATACTACACCCGTAAATAATGTTATTTTATGAATAAAATGGAGGTTTGCCAGAACGGTAATGGAACGGACTTGAAATCCGATGTAACGTACCCATTCGTTGAGTAGGTTCGACTCCTACAGCCTCCTCTAACCTTTATTAATAATATGAGCAACGGAAAGAAATGGAAAACTGCTAGTAAATACGTTGGTAAACGCTCTCATGGAAGACGATGGACTTATCGTGTTTGTGGAGGAAAAAGTGGAAAATGTAGATTTCAACATTTCAGACACCAAAAATGGTTTAAAATTCTTGATGGTAAAATATCGATGAGACGAGCTATGGCTCGTGAAATTTGGTTTTGGGATTAATAAAGATTACTACTTAAAAATAAATAATATGAAAATATTTACACCAAAAGATGCTAAGGAACATAAACTTGCATCCATTCCTGATTTTGTGTATGGGGCGTTTAACAATCTTCTTGTAAAGAATTATGATGCTTATGGCACTGTAATATTGCAAGATGAAGTTATTACTGAAATTATTCGTCTTTGTCCCCTTGACGACATAACTGTTCAAACTATTTGGGAAAACAGATGGTTAAATGTAGAAGATGAATACCGTAAAAATGGTTGGGAAGTTGAATATGACAAGCCAGGTCTTGATGAAATCTATCCTGCCAGATTCATTTTTAAGCCAAAAGAAAAATAGGTTAAGTTAATAAATAAGGAAGACTTGCAGCAATAACTATTCAGCCTTGTAAGCCGTCGGTCATGAGTTCAAATCTCATAGTGAAGCTTGCTTCATTTAGCTCAGTCAGGTAGAGCAACGTAATAAAAGGTCTTCCGCTTTCTGCCGCTCTCGTCTAATTGGACTAGGACACATCACTTTCGATGATGCTAATACGGGTTCGAATCCCGTGGGCGGTGCTCTTGTACTTAATCCTCCCTTAACTGGCAATAATAATCAAGTACATTCTAAGACGACGTGAGGAAAAGAAGTCTTAGACGCTAGTCAGCAGCGTAGTACGCAATGGTGGAATAGAAACGGCTGACATCCACTCCTTCGAGGGCGTAGTGTAATGGCTGCACGCCACACTGTCACTGTGGTAGTTGGGGTTCGAATCCCCCGCTCTCGACAACCTAACCTGGCAAGGTTATGTAAAGATGTGTAACAGCAAATCCTTTTAATTTCCGCCAAAAATAGGAAGTATAGTATAAACGGTTATTACGCCTAACCTCGTGTTAGGAGATTTCGGTTCGAATCCGTCTTAAAAATTCACATCTGTTTCTGCCCTCTTCGCATAGTGGTCGATTGCACGTCATTATGAAAATGCACCCATAGTTTTAATGGTAAAACACCGCACTTGTAATGCGGATTTCTCAGTTCGAATCTGAGTGGGTGCTCTATGAAGTACTGTTTAAATTGTAATTCCGAAATTCCTGATAGACAAAAGTATTGTTCACAGTCCTGTAAGCTGGATTATGAATATAAACAATATGTAGAAAGGTGGAAGTCTGGACTTGAATCTGGTAAAAGTGGAGAGTATCAAATTTCCAATTACATCAGGAGATATTTGTTAGATAAGTACAATCATAAGTGTTCAAGATGTGGTTGGGGTGAAACAAATCCCTATACTGGTAATATCCCGTTGGAGATTGAACATATAGATGGAAATTATAACAATAATACTGAAGATAATTTAACGGTGCTCTGTCCAAATTGTCATTCACTAACAGCGACTTATAAAGGAGCTAATAGAGGACATGGTAGAAAGGAGAGGAGTAAATATAATTTGTAATGATGTTCCGCAAGGACACGTCCGTTCGAATCGGACAGAGGGCTCAATTAAAAACTTTATTAAATATTTTAGTATGAGTAAGAAACATGTAATTGAAGTACAGGCTCCAGAAGGTAAGATTCCTGTATATGATGAAAGCACTCGCACAATTCGCTTTATTGATGAAGACATCAAATCAAGGGTAAAGAGTGTGGCTGATGCTTTTGAAGCGTTAGGAGAGAAGTATCCTTCTTGGTTGGAATCCGCTCCTTGTTCCATTCGTAAAATGTATGAACTACAGACTGTGCTTCGTGCTTTGAATCAGGGTCATGATTTCAGCTTAACAGAAGGAAGAGTATGGTATCCCTGGATTCGTTTCTATCTGGAAAGTAAGTTGCCCAACAGTGAAAAGAAGAATATCATCGGAAAGTTCATCTGCGAAGGAGAAACATATTATCTGCTTAGCAGCAACGCTCATTACGGTGGTCTTGCCGGCCTCAGTTGCTTCAATTCTAATCATGGAGTTGGCTTTTCCGGCACTTATGTAGGGATTTTATCCTGTAAGGATGAAGAAACGGCTTTATATGTATGTAAGCAGTTTGGACAACTGGTATTTGACGCTATCTATGCAGATAAAGTTGATTATCGCTGGCTTTTGATTGATTAAAAAATATCTTAATAAAAATTACGTAAGGAAATGAAATTTAAAAGTATCTTATCTCGCAGCGGACAAGGATTGCTGAACGCTCGCGCAACTAACATTGCTAACATTGTAAAGGCAGAACAAGAACAAGTAATTGCCACCTACAAAAGAGAAGCTCAAAGACTCATCAATGAGTTAACGAACCTCATGGATTTATCAATCAACAACACAACATCTTTGTCTCCGGTAGATAAAGACTTCAATCCGAAACAGTTTGTTGAAACTATCCATATTAAGAAAAGCGGACTTCGTGATGTTCTCGTTGATTGGAAAATTGCTGTTGAAACTTACAACGAATGGTTTCCAGAAGATGCAGTCACATTGCCAAAAGAACTTGGCAACGTTGTCGGTCTAGGAATCATTCTTATGGATGAAGAATCCGATGATAAAGAAATTGAAGAGTAAAAACTAAGGACAGTTAACAGCTGTCCTTTTTTATTGGGCCTGTAGCTCAATCGGTCAGAGCAAAACACTCATAATGTTGAGGTTATCGGTTCAAGTCCGGTCAGGCCCACGTTTAACAACTAAATAGATGAGACAATGAATGTTTTTAAAAAGATTTCTTTAAAATACTTTAATGGCTCTTCTAATCTAAATGAGGGAGAGGAAAGAGACATTATTACAAGTAGAGATAAAGCGTTTATATATGCTTGTAGGAAGTACAATCTTGAGTTTGAATACTATAATTTCTTTAGCGGAGCACATTTCGTTGAGGAATCTGACTTTGAGCCTGAACATTCCCTTATAAAGTGTAATTTCTCGGAATTGAAAAAGTACAATCACTTTAAGTGGTTTGCTTATTTGTTAAGTAGCCAACTTGATAGGGAAAGGATTCCTCAATTCAGAGCTATACTGAAACTTCTTGAAGGGAAGAAAGAGCCTTATTTCTATGCTGTTATAGAAGCTATAGAGAAAGGTTTGAAAGAAAATCGGCAAAATATTTCCATATACGCTAATGTGAAAGGAAATCTCTGGGATGCTGGAATGAAGTATGCTATTAGTAAGCCCATCCATATTAGTATCTTGTGGACTATTGCTGATAAAACTCTCGACCACATATTTTATGAGATTCCCGCTAAAGTAGAGGAAAACATAAGAAAGGCACAAGAAGCAGCAAGAAGAGCACAAAGAGAGTGGGAAGAAAGGATAGAGCGTGAAAGAAGAGAAAGAGAAAGGGTTAAACAAGAAAATGCATATCAGAGAGCTAGATTCTATGGTAATCAAGGATTTGAGTTTAATGATGATTTTGCAGGGTTTAATCACCAATACCAGAGTTGGTGGGATAATTTCTCAAGAGAACAAGCTAAACGCCAACAAGAGACAGTTAATCCTTACGCTTCTCTTTACACAATGTTGCAAATCTCTCCAACAACTGATAAGAAAATAATTAAAGCAGCTTATAGGAAATTGGTTCTTGTTTATCACCCTGATAGAGGTGGCAGTGAAGAGAAATTTAAGGAACTAACAGCAGCTTACGAAAAACTAATGAGCTTATGATGAACCTTTTTATATGTTTATTTCTTGCAATTTACTTTGTAAGAGCAGTAACAGTATTAATCTGTTTGGTGATGTGTTCCAAGAGACTTAATAACAGAATTGATGAAATTTGTGAGTCTCTTCCCGATGAGAGGTCTATTAAAGACCTTGAAATTGAGATAAATAAAATTGACTGGCATCTTGACAATGAACGTGTAGCGAGTGATTTCCTGCATCTGTTTAGAACAATAGACACACAGAAATGGATTAATCCAAATTTAATTTCATTGCTGTATGACCATTATAAAGTCTAATAGAATACTGGTTTTAATTTTAACATTTTTTATAGCGATTGTCTTTGCACAATCGACTAAAAGTAGTATCTTTGTGCATCCTTCAGTTGCAGAGTATCATGTTGAATTTTTAAATGGAGACAGAGATTCTGTTCTTCGCTTTCAACAAAAGCACTATGACTTAATAAAGGATAAGTACGTCTACATTGCCTACTTACATAGGTATTGTAATCACTACAAATATGGGGAGCTATTAAGAGCCCACAACTAAAATATTCGCAAGGAGTCTCCCGAAATCTTCCATTGTTTTAGTTCGCTGTGGATTTAGACGTCCTGCAGCCCACTATAGACTCCTTGCTACTTGTCCGAGTGGCGAAATGGTAGCCGCGTTGGTCTTAGGAACCAATGAGCAAAGCTCGTGTCAGTTCGAATCTGACCTCGGATACGCTTAATATTAACAATTAAATTTATAAAGATTATGGCATTAATTTCAAAGAAGGCTAGTACTGCTGCCGATTTAGCATCATCTGCTGACAACTTATTGAAAGTATTTAAGAACACTGTTTCCGGTTTGTCTGGAGTAATTTCTAAAGCCAGAGAACAAGCTGCAATCAAACAACAAGAAGCTGACGCTGCTTTTGGCGGAGAAACAAGCTCTTGAAGAAGTAGCCAACAAAAACGAACAAACACTTAATAAGTTAACCGACTTATTGGGTTAATGGTAAGGAGGGTTGGGGGAGTGGTTTAACCCAGCACACTGCTAACGTGCCGGCCCTTCGGGGTCCGTCAGTTCGAATCTGACACCCTCCACTTGTAAAACTTAAATTTACATCAAGATGATTACATTAGAAAAGAGCGATAAATGGAGACAACGTTTCATGGAGGAAATGTACGCCAATGATGATTACTACGAAGGATTCATTAAAGGTGATGTAGCTAGAGCTTATTATTTTGGATTCTTTATTGAAGAAATCTGTAAAGAAATGGAAGCAGATGGATTCAAGGCAGGTAACCCTGATGAACAGCTTACTCCAATAAAATGGAATGTTAGACGTTATAAACCTCAATTAGTATTCTGGAAACAGAAGTTTGTTGAGCTTAAAGGCAGAATGGTAGTTCCTTCTGAAATGGACACCTTCATCTTAAATAAAATTGTTGTTGAAAGTGACGATGATTTATTAAGAATTGCAACTTGCTTGGGAAGAGATTCTTATCTCTTAGTAAGTAAGCAGGTAGAAAAAACTGAAACTTGAAATATAGAATTTATACTGACGGTGCATACAGTAGTGCTCTTAACCAAGGTGGTGTAGGAGTAGTATTTGTAAAAGAAGTAGATGGTAAACTTACTAAGATTGCAGAAGTATCTAAAGGCTATAAAAATACAACTAACAACAGAATGGAGCTTAAAGCTATCATTATTGCATTTAAGTGTATAACAGCTTATATAGAAGATGTGACTATTATTAGTGACTCTATGTATGCAATAGGAACTTCTCGGATTGGAAGTATAAAGTATAAGAGAAATACAAATTTAGATGTTTTACAAGAACTTGATAATATTGTTAAAGAAAAGCGAAGTCTTATAGGAAATCTTCATATTGAATGGGTAAAAGGACATTATGAAGATGAATTTAATGCTAGGGCTGATAAAATAGCGGTAGATGCAAGTCAACAACTTATGACATGAATAAAGAATATGTTACTTTGGAAATAGTATCAGATTCCATTTAGCTAAAATAAACAACAAAGATGACTTACAGCAATGTAACAACAAATACTAGAGTTAGGATAAGTAGAACCCTCTACTACTTAGAGGTAAAATATGTAGAAAAGTCATCTGATTATTGGGTTATAGTGTAGTGGTTAGCACACAACACTTTGACTGTTGTAGTCTAGGTTCGAATCCTAGTAGCCCAACTAACTTTAAAAATTAATTAGATTATGAATACATTATTGTTATTTTCAGTTATATTGTATTTAGTTACTCTCATTTCATACACATTTATTTGTGATTATGCAAAAATAGAGATTTCTATTAACCCTGTTTCATTCGTAATCACTTTGTGTCCAATTGTAAATACACTGTATGTAATATATTTGATGCGTCAGATTCCATCTCTTTCTATAAAAAATATATTGACAAATATAAAAAGAACATGGATAGGGTGGTGTAAGGAAACATTCAATGTGAATAAATAAATATATGAGTAGAAATAGAAGTACAACAGTTAAAAAATACTCTAAACTTCTTAAAGAAGATAGAGATTGGGACTGGGCATATATGCTCGAGTTAGAACAATTCAAGCTTAAGAGAATGTCCAAATATTTTGCTGAATCTCAATTGGTACATGGATGGGAACAAATGGTTTCTGAAATCAATCTATGCATAAAGCTGATTGATATTATTATGGAAAGAGACCCAAAAGGTTACTTCTTTAATGGTACTAGAACACTTCCTTATGTAAACAGTAAGAATTGGAAAAGGTTTATATCTCGATGTCCAATTCCTTCTTCCTATTACTACCTCGATGATTTGAGACAAGCTAAAGCATTACACCTGTATAATCTCATTAGAACATATAAAATGAGAACTTGGTGGGATTAATCAAATTTATTAAATATGAAATATAGAAAAAGACTAGCGTATTTAAAGGCTCGCCAAGATTGGTGGGATAAACAAGGTAAAGATTACCAAGCAGCAAACAAGAAACCCGGTTCTGTAAAAGTAAGATAGTATGAAAAAGTATGTAATGGTTACATTTCCAGAAATCCAAGATTTCATGGAACATGAAAGATGGGGAGAATGTATATTCTGCCAAGCAATTGATGGACATCCTTGTCCAGATAGTACCTATATGGTTCCCGAGAGTTTATATGAAGAACACATTCCTACTGAAATAAAAAGATGCATTGGAGAAACTTTCATTGTTGAGGGTCAGGAAGCTGTCCTAGTAGGATATAATTCTGAAAGTTGTGAAAACTGTATCGTAGGATTTAGAAGTAGTATGGGTTGGACTGGATTTGAATATTCTGATGTAATCTTGTCTGATGAAGAATTTGAAACTTATTGGTATATTCCGTGGGATGAATTACAAGAAAGCCGTTCGGAGTAAGGGAAGCCGGCCTCTGCGATAATATCGAAACCTTGTATGCTCTGTAGAGCACGAACCGGACATGGAGAGAACGGCTGCTCTCCAAATAATAAAGGGCTATATTAAAGTACTCAAACCAGAGCCCTTGAACCTTAAAACTGATAAGTAAGAAAGATGTATTTCGACCCTTACCTCTATTAGAATAGGTGACAGACCATTGGGTAATTCCATAGGAGTGCTGTTAGGAGTACCAGTGCACTTGGTAGGTATATTCTGCCATAATGCACTTTAAAATGGACAAAAGTCCCACACATGGATTAAGGTCTTTGTACTGGGCATTAGACCGCTAGCTCACGCGGTATATAAGACAGGATTGCCGGACCCGTAGGTGTAACGAGATAAATACCTACACTTGCCCCGTTAGCTCAGTGAATAGAGCAGCACACTTCTAATGTGCGGGTCGCTGGTTTGAATCCAGCACGGGGTACTAAAAGTAGCGGTATGAGAAGCATTTACTTGAAATCTCTGAAGATGAATTTTTAACTATTTGGTTAAGCTAATGTGTAAGAAAAGAAAGTATGATAAGTTGGGAGCAATGTTTGCATTATCCCAATGTAAAAGAATTGGCAACTACAATCCTTTACGTAATGAAAAAAGGTATTACTACTGTAGTGAATGTAACTCTTATCATTTAACGTCTAAATAATCCTCGGACTTATTAAAGTTCGGGGATTTTTTGTATAATCTAAATTACAATGGATAAAGAAAACTATCAAAAAGTTGCCAAGTTTTGTGCTAAAGGCAAATGTAAACCGAGAGAAAATTCTTATGGAGTAGTATGGTGTGTTCGTTGCGGTAAACTGCACGGATATAACACTCCTGCAGAACCTTTAAAAGAAGAGGATAAAATTATTGTAAATTTATGACAAATTCGAAAAAACTTAAGATTCTCAAGCAAGCTAAAAAGCTGTTTGTAGAACACCCAGAATATTGGGGAATGTGTTTTTGTATTGAGCACGCTATGGCTGGGACTGAAAGAGGTAGTACTATATACGATGAACATGATATAGTAGCACTATTTCCTGAATTTAACAGGAATTTTCTTAATGCTCCAAGGGATAGAAACGGTAAGGCATTTTGGTGGACTCCAGATAGCGAGGAAGGACACAATGCTAGAGTTAAAGCATTTGATAAATTGATTGAACATTATGAAACTACAGAACGAACTTGAAGATTTAAAAGAGTTATTTGAAACACACAAATCTTCTCTAAGTCTCTCTCAACTTGTAGATATTCAGCAAAACTTAATTAATCTCGACATTCTTGCATCAGTAGGAATTAGACGAAGTACTGGATATTTTACAGCAGAAACATTCTTGTTGAACCACGAGAAATCAACAGCAGGAAAACCTTGTTACGAGAGAATATTTTCTCCTTTTGGATTTAATGAATACAAGGAAGCTCTTATTAAAGCCATAGAACAAGGAATTGAAAACTTTTACATTACTCAACCAAAAATATAAGTATGAATTTTAAAGATGTATATAAACTACCTTTAGAGAAATATGAAGGTATGGATAAGGTGTTCCATGCAAATGGACACATGGCATTTGACTTTCTTCGCAGATATAAGGGCGAAGATGAAGACATAGTGCACGTGGCGGAAGAATCACAGAAGAAAATAATTAATATTCTTAACGGTGATGACAGCCAGAGTATTGAATATCCTTTGAAATATGAGGATGGATATATCTCCATTAAAAGGGAGGATAAATGGTTTAAAATCATGGTGGTTCGTGGTTGGGGTTATCTAATTGGTACTGGAGGATTGAATCTTTCAGCAGAGAAAGCCGCAAAGATTCAAGATGATTTTGGCAATTGGATTGTTGAAACTCTAAGTAAAAAGAAAGAATGATAGCATTTAAAGTCATGGTTTTCGTAATTATGTTGCTATTGGCAATATATTACGGTATGTTAGTGTTCCACTTGCTCGGTGCGTTCAAATTAACTAACAGGAAAATTACACTTGTGAGGTGTATTATTCCATTCTATTACTGGATAGCAAATCCAGAGAGCTATAAATAAGATTGTATAATTTTTAAATATTTAAAAACAATGAAAAGATTTAAACTTTTAGGTATTATTGTTGGCATTTTTGCCGTAGTGTTAATTGCTTGTTTCCCGATGTTGATGGAAGACATGGATAAGAGTAAGATTGGTATCAATCAAATTCCTATCTCCGGTACGTATGAATATTGGACCAATGGTGGTTTCCAATGGCAGAAGTTCGGCAATGTATCCGTTTATGACAAAACCAGTCAGATTTGGTTCAATGAAGTAAAGAAAGACCAAGAAGGTAACGTATCTGTGGATGTAAGTATGGAAAATCCGGCAATGGCTATTACTTACAATGATAAGGGTAAAGGTTTCGTATTGGGTTCAGTTCGAGTAGAAATGCCGTTAGAGCAAAAGTATCTTGAACGTATTCAAACTCACTATGGTTCACAGGAGAGACTTATTAAAGACTTAGTTAAACCGACTCTTGGTAAAGTAGTTATATCATGTGGCCCTCTTATGTCTTCATTGGAATCAGTAAGTGAGAAAAGAACTGACTTAATTGCACTTATTACAGACCAGTTGAATTATGGTGTTTATAAGACTCGTGTTAAGACAGTAGAAACTATCAACCCTCTTACTGGTGAAAAACAATTACAGAAAATAGCAGAAGCAATTTCGGATAGTCTTGCTCCTAATGGTGTGAAAAGACAGGAAGAATCTCCGTTTGCTTTCTATGGTTTGAAAGTTTCTCAATTATCAATCAACGATTTGGAATATGAATCAGCAACTTTGGCTCAGATTTCTAAGCAAAGAGAAGCTGATATGTCTATTGTAACTGCAAAGGCTAAAGCGTTGGAAGCTGTTCAGAAAACAATTCAGATTGAAGAAGAAGGTAAAGCATCCGCAGCACAGGCTAAATGGGAACAGGAAAAAGTTAAGGCTGTAGAAGTAACTAAAGCACAACAAGCATTTGAAGTGGCTGAGTTGCAAGCTAAAGAAGCTAATGAGAAAGCTAAGAAAATTATCGCTGAAGGTAGAGCAGAAGCAGAAGCTAATAAACTTAAAGTTCAAGCAGGTTTAACTCCACAGGAGAAAGCTGAATGGGACTATAAGACAACTGTTGGTGTAGCAGAAGCATTGTCTAAATCAGAGGTTAAGTGGGTTCCTGATGTCATGATGGGTGGCAGCAATGGAGGTAATGCAATGGATGCAGTAGGTTTGAAGATGGTAATGGATATCGCCGACAAACTGAACAAATCTAAATAAGCAGTATAATATCTAAAACTAATCTTAAAAGCCCTATCCATATACACTTAGCTATGTGGGTGGGGCTTATTTTTTTTTGACTTAATTCATGACTAAAAAGAAAATTAAGAAGTTCATCCTACTTCCTGACACAAAGGATGGGCAGTATGTACATGCCGTACTAAAGTATAAAATCCTTTCTGACGTCATTAAAGTTAGGATTAAATATCATTATAGTAATAACACCATAGAGGTAAAGGCAATCACTGGCGCTGTCAAGAATCCGAACTTATGTAAAGTTCTGAATGTAAAGGCTTTAGCAGCAGAGTTCAATGCCATTCTGGATAATAGAGTAGAATTTGAACCTAGACTGACAGAGGATATGTTAATGACACAATTTGTTAATCAAGGTTTAATTTATCCGTTTTAATTATGGAACTATTTGTGCCGAGTTCTAAACCTGTAATTGGATTAAAAAAGAAAACACAAATGAGTAAAGTAGAAGAATTAATTGGAAAGAAAGTTCGATTAACCAAACTGGAATCCGTTAGATATAAAGACGGGCACCCTAACGGTATCGAAGAAGGCTATACAATGGAAGGAAGGCTTTTAGGAGTAAAGGTTGGCTGGATGTTGGAAATGAGTGGAGATAGAGGAATACTGGATTACTTCCACACTTCCGAAGTATTAAAGATAGAGGATAATTTGGTATATACTAAAAATTCTATCTATAAAGTAGAGGAGGTTTAGCTATGTGTCTATATATTCCTGTCTCTGGAACATCTGCTCTTAAGCCCACACTTGCGGAACACGATGTCCCTTGTTACAAGTTTCTAAATTTCAAGGAAGGACAATTAACCTCTTATTTCTTGAAATTTCCTTATGAAATAGGTAAGTGTTATACTACGGAAGAAGATTTCTCGAATATTGCAGTTGGAGGAATTTACTTTAACGTGATAGACCATGGAGGATTCCACAGTTTTATTCATTCCTGTGACTGTCACGAGGATTTTAGTACTATCCGCGAAGAAAACGACGAAGTAGTAATGGTACGTTGTCATATTCCTAAAGGAAGTTACTATTATCAGGGAGAAGATATGGGAGGAGCTCCAAACTATGTCTCACAAAGCATTGTAATTGATGAAATAATAAATGACGATTGAAGAAAAAGACTTTCGGTTAACTCCAGTAAATGAATCTTCTCCAATGTTCGACCTTGAGCTTTTACATATTGTAAGGCCCAAAGGTGGAGAACCAAGAGAGGAATTTAAAATTGCTGGGTATGGATTGCCTTTAGATGCTGCTATAAAACGAATTATCAGCTATAGAATACAGTCCAAACATGGAGATGGTGCCATATCTTTAAAAAAGTATTTGGAAGACTATAAACAGATTCAGAAGGAAATAGAAAAAATATGTATACCGAATTAATTGAGACTATAAATGCAGTGGCAGCTACTTGTGAAGAAAAATTTAACATAAATTCTGGAGGTTGCTGTTATTTTGCTTATTTAGTGGCCCGTGAACTTGATAAACGTAAGATAAAGTATAAACTTGCAATAGAGGATTGGACTTTCTCAAAGAAATTCTGTAAAACCAATCGACTAAAAGCAAGGAGAGCTCTTAAGAGTAGACAATCTTATGTTGACGGAAATAGTTTAGTTAATTGCAACCATTTTACCTTAATGGTAGGTGGGGAATTGGTCAACTATGAATCAAGTTGGGGAAGTGAAGTAATTTTAATAAGTTATGTAAACTCCGAAGACATTAACTGGATTTATAAAGCAGGAAGGTGGAATGACTTTTATAAAAGAAAAAACAATCCCACTGTAGAACGTATGGTAGTTAAAGCATTTGATAAATATGAAAAAGCAATCCAAAAAAGAAACAAAAAAGAAAGAAGTGTATACTCCAGTGAAGAATCTCTTCTGTGCCCGTTGTCAAGGTCAGACAAATCACTCCTTATGTGATTATGAGAACAAAATCTATAAGTGCAACATTTGTAAAACAGTGCGTTCTATATGATTTGGGTAATTATATTCTTTTATATACTTCCCGTTTTATTATGGGTAGACTTATTACAAGCGACCTATAAAATAGCGAAGGAAGAGGAAGAGGATGATGTGCTGTTAATCCATGCCATTATTGGAATAGTCTTAGCACTTTGTCCTGTTGTTAATTTAGTGTTTTTAGTTCTAGTTATACGAGCCGTCGCGGATATGTCTGGTGATGATTGGACTACATTGGCTAAGTATAGCATAGTTTTTAAAATTCTATTCAGGAAAATTTGAAAAAATTATTACTTGGACTTGCCTTGGGAGTAGCTCTCATGGTAGGTTGCAGTGGAACTCCGGCTGAAAACAGGAGTTATAATGGTGTAGTTGTTAATCGTATAGGAACATTCGGTTCTAGCTTCAAAAACGACGGCACTGTACATACCTTTACCTATAAAGGTTATGAATTTATTATAGTCAGTAATGGCTATAAGGGTGGAGTATCAGTAATTCAAATCAATAAATAATTATAATCATGAAAAAGATCGAAAAACCAAAAAGAGTACAACAGAGTGACGAAGAATTAAGAGTTGATGTATATAACGACGCAGAAATGGTAGCGTTGGGATTACGTGTTCCACCACTTGTGCCGAGAGACCCTTCGGTTTGGACTAAGACTCCTTCCGAAAAATTCATCCTGAAGCGTGAGCGGGCTCGTGACAAGACCGAGTTTCTTACCCGATGGGCAGGAAAGAAAAAGAGTATTCCGTTCTATGACAAGCTCATAGTAAGGTTACACAAGGTTCCGAAGGGTGGAAAGACCACTTTATCCATTAAATGTGGACAAAGTGATATTCCAAAAATCTTGGCAAAGTACAAAGACAACCTTGTAAACTATTCATGGAATGGCAAAACCTACACCGGAACCAGTCTACCATTCTGGGGACGTTAAAGTAGTAGTGACAGACAGCTTTATCTACGAAGTGAATCTTTATAGAATCTTCAAGGATAGAGCTGAATGTGTAGGCTCTCAACACTACTCAACTGATAAACCAATTGGCAAGTTTAAGGAGTGCGAAACCGTAAAGACCAAGACATGTACTTATATGAAATGTGTTGCATGGGTTGGCGCTCCTATGTCATATATTGAGAGTAATGGATTTAAATTATACGATAAAAATGGAGAAAAAGGAAAGCGAAAGACCAGTCGTAAAAAACGATAGTGTTGCTCCTACAATGGCAAAGACCGAGCAAACAATCGACAAGAGCAGAAGAGTATGTACTCTTAGTCATGCAATGATTGAAATGTTGGTAAAACAACTCGGTGCAGAATTGAGCAATCACAATCTTTACAGAACATTTGCCAACTATTTTAGTTGTCAAGGACTTCCCAAGCTTGAAGAATATTTTATCTTGAGAGCTGACGAAGAAGATAATCACCACAACTGGATTCTTTGGTATCTAAACTATAATGATGCCGAATTTCAGTATCCAAGAATTGAAGCTATAAATGTGGATATTCCTAATAGAGCTTATCCATTCGAAGCTACTGTAGACAGAGAAATCGAAACTACAGAATCAATTAATAAGATTGTAAAGCAGGCTATACAGGAAGGTGATTGGGCTACAGAAGCATGGTTGAAAGGCAACGATGATGAACATGGTAAACTTGTTCTGGAACAAATCGAAGAAGAGTCAATCAGTCGTACTATTGCTGAAATGGCAAATGAGGACACTGACTGGCAAACTAAACAGGATACTATCCTGAGTTTCTATCTGGATTATCCGGGAAGAAACCCAAATGACGATTAATAAACATTAAAAAATAAACAAAATGAAAAAAGTAGCTGAATTTATTGAAGGAACTTTTATTGATTATAAAGGTGACGAACGTGAGTATACAATCTGTGCACTTAGTTGCCCGATTGAGGAAGGTGACGACAACGCAAGCGATACAGAAGTAAAACAACTTCGCCTGGGTATTGCAGTAAGACGTGATGGTGATGAATATGTTCGTGGAATTGGTATAACCGAAGCTGAAAGAAAGGCAAAAGAAAACCCATTCACTACCCTTCGCGCTGACACTTGTGGTGTTATCAATTCTACTATGGTACAGGCTGTTCTTGAACAGGAAGCAGAGTTCTTTGAAAAGAATCCGGGCAAGTATCTTGCAGCTTATAAAGCTGATGCAGAAAGATATTTCTTCGAACTTGAACTTGAAGAAAAGCGTCAAAGTCTGAGCCCAAGAATGAAGGAAGTTCATGATTATCTGCTGACTGCTCCGGATTGGGAACTCGAAATCCTTAGCGAGTGTCTGCAATATGATGCCGAATTGCAAAGAAGAGGAGAATTGTAATGAAGGATAACTGGGCACTTTATCTATTAATAGCATTAATCTGCATAGCAGGTACAATGACTATTATGGATAGGGTCTACAGAAAAAACCTTCCGACATCTCCCAGTGAGGATTATAAAGAGTTGGTGCGAGACATCGACTCTTTAAATAATCACATCAGTAGTATTAATAAAGTTAATGACAGTTTACGTAATGCTGTTGATACTACTAAAGTAAAAATAATTAAAATTCGTGAAAAATATGAAGCAGATTATATTGATATTACTAATCAGCCTCTTGGGGACGATGTCAAGTTTTTCTCAGACTACCTATCCGAAAGTTACGGAAGATTCTTTGGTGGTGATAACTCCCCAGCAACTGAAACACACTAACTTAATCTTTTTAGAGCATAGAAAACTCTCTAAAGAAGTAGACTTGCTTATTCAGCAAGTAAATGGATTGGAGACCATTAATAAGAATTTAGCTGTTGCTGATTCTTTGAGATTATCCCAGTTAAATAGGTGTATGTTACAGGCTGACTTGAACGACCAAGTTATTAGTTCACTCAATTTACAATTGACTAAGAAAGAGAAAAGGATAAAGAAGTGGAGAAATCTATCAATAGGTGGATTTACTGTCGCTGCTGGACTTTTTGCTGTGTTATTTATAAAATGAAAGACGTAAGGTACTGGATTGGTTTAATTCTCGGAGCTGCTGTAATATCATCCTTAATAAGCAATGTAATAGCTATGGCTCTTACATGTGTTGCTTGGGCAATATTCTTAGCATGGTTAGCCGATGATTGAAACAATCGAACAATGGGAAGCAAAAGGATTCCGAATCTGCATATTTCCACAACAAAATAAAGGTCAATGGTTGTGGACTGCTGGAGTTTATGTAGGTAATGTCACAACAGCTCATTGGGCAGATTCCAATAATGGATTGCCGAGAGCTGGATATTTGAAATATAGCGAAGCATTAGATGCCGCTGTAAATTTCTGTGAGAATTATAAACCAAAAACTAATGGCAAAAAAGCAGGCAATAGATAAGGATAAGGACGGAGTTAAATACAAATATCCGGCTCGAACTTGTAAAGAGTGTGTAAAATATCCTTGTTTTATAGGAATCGAAAAGAAGATTTGTGACTTTGCGAAGTATGGTTGTGTAGATTATAGAGAAAAATAAAATGACATATTTAATAACAATAATTATATCCATTATAGTAATATCTTGGTGGATAAAGATAGCAAATAAGTATGCTTACGATGACTGGGATGGAAAAAAGATTAAAGTTCCTAACATTGTAAAGATATTACTTTATGCTGTTTGTATAATTCCATTTCTTAATGTGGCTCTTGCGTTCATTTTAGTAACTGCAATAAGCTTCATACAATTTGAGTGGAAAGGCTGGGAAGAAAACAAACTTTTATATTGGTTATTTAAGAAATGAAAACATACTTATATTACTTAATGCTTATTACAATATGGGCTTGTTTATAAAAATAGTAGAAACCGGATTTCCTCATACTCAAGCCGGTTGGAGACAAATACGGGATGAAGACATTGAGGATTACCGTGATGGAGTAGACGTCTTGTGTTACACAGGAAACTACGGCAGGTGTCCAGTAAGTTGTTTTGAAGTACTTGAGGAAGCAGAAGCCGATGATTTTGAGGACCTCGATTACAGAAATACTTATCTTGACCCTCATGGTAAGGAGTGGAGAAATAATGGGTGGATTGATAGAGAAGGGCATACATATCCTTGTGAATGGATGCAACATGATGACCTTGCCTATTATTACTTCAAGAAAACGGTGTCAGAAATGGAAGCGGCTGGCTGGATTCGTGTAATGAATGGAGTGCCCGATTATAGAGGTAGAATCTCGCAAGCTCAATATAACAAGTGTACGGAACTTGGAATTGAAATTCCTGAATATAATGTATTATGACAGTAAAAGAAATTGACAGAAGTAAAATGAAAGAATATAACATATACGCCGGACTCGGCGGGGGCTTTGGTGGTAAAAAGTATCAGTATACGGGCCTATTTGAATCTCATGAAGATGCAGAACATGAAGCATGGGCAGTAGCTTGTGAGGAATATGATTCCTACGAGGGAGCTAATGGCTTAGGTACTTATGCTGATGCAATGGAAGAAGCTTATGGAGAACTTGGTTGGGATAGAGACGATGAAGACCCGGAATTGGTAGCATATGCCAATGAGGTGTTTGATAGCTACACGGAAGACTGGATTGAGTATTGTGCAATCCCCACAGATGAAGACACGGAAACAGATAAGGAAGACCTTATTCGTGACTACATCATAGAGGATGATAACAATACTTGCGAAACTGGTTGCGAGTAGTACTGACCCCGAGCAATATGTCACGTATGTATTCCAGGATTTAGAAAGTAAAGAGTATCTTATGTGTGTGCAGTTCCCGAATTGGGAACACCGCTCACTACGTCTGGGAGAAGTAGGCTTTCTAGAGTATAAAGAGATTAGAGCCGGAATTGATACATGGTTCGATGGGAGTAAAATGATTCCCTATAATTATAATAACATACAATTTATTAAGTTTATACCTAAACCAGAAGAAAAGAAAGAGTATGTTATGTATATGTAACGGCTAAGAACACAATAGATAACTTTTAAAACAAAGAGATGATGAAAAATTAAGAATAGTAAAAGTTTATAAAAGTTATGATAGTTAAAGAAAAGCTAGAAGAAGCGCTTGCAGCAAAGGATAATAATATTAAATCTTTCATTTGGAAAGGTGCTAAAGAAGAGTTTGGTGGAGAAAAAGTTCAATCAGAATATCGTCTGGTTGACTGTACAGAAGAACAGTTGAGAAGTTTTTATCAACACTGTAAATCTATGTTATATAACACTGACAAAGCACATCCGGGAAGATATGTATTGTTAGATATTATTAAGGAACAGAGAGACAAATGTAACACTGAGCTTTATCTTCGTTATCTTGAGAAAGAAACAGAAGACAGAAAGCGTTATCCGAGATTCTTGTATAGAAATGATTTGAGTAAAGTCATTGAAGCCAACAAGGAACAACTTACTAAGGATAAACTAAAAGAATATCCTATCTCTACCCTTACAAACGGAATCCCGTTGGAATTTGCAAGCATACCTATCGAGCTAGTATTGGATGGATGCCTAGATGCACTAGGTAAATTTAACAAACAACATATAACCCTTACCTTTATTCTGAAACAGGGATTATGGTTCACTCCACAGGAAATGAAAGACTTGACTGAAAAGGACGAGAACGGTAATATCAGAGACAGATTAGAAGTAGTAAGGGAACGTCTCAATTTAAAATCTACTGCTAAACTATATGTAAATTCGAGAGGATTGACATATGGACAATTGAGAGCAATGATTAACTTGAAGAGTAAGAAGTATTTCGATTTAACTACCGAACAACTGACTACTTTGAGAGATAAAGTATTGTTCTTACTTGAAGAAGAAGTGAAGTATCATATCGAGCAGTGGGAAACTAGAATGGAGCAAATCGAAAAGGTTGCTGAATATCATGGATACACTCTCTAAAATTGAGTTGTTTCTCTTTAAAGTTTCATTAATTTTGGGGAAACTTTCTACTATTCCTGTAGATAATTATGTAATATTAGCATCTATAATCTAATTTTGGATTTATTTACACCGCCAACTCGTGATGAAAGACAGGAAGAAGGTAGAATTAAATGGATTGATAATAAATGTAGAGGAACTTTAGAATATGGTACTGGTGTAGGCAAAACTTATACTGCCATTAAATGTGCAAAGAGTGTATTGAATAAATATCCACAGTTTAGAATATTGGTTGTAGTCCCGACAGACTTGCTTAAAGAGCAATGGATTATGCAACTTACTAAGCATGGAATCTTTATGAACGCAGAGGTTGTAGTAATCAATACCGTCGTTAAACACGAATGGACTTGCGATATACTTATAATTGATGAAATTCATAGAATGGGAGCTGATACATTTAGTGAAGTATTTGAAAGAGTCAAGTATCGAATGATACTTGGTCTAACCGCAACACTTGAGAGACTTGATGGAAGACATAAAATTATTGAGAAATATTGTCCAATTATTGATACTATTTCTCTTGAAGAAGCTCTTCAGAATGGATGGGTTTCTGATTATGTTGAATATAAAGTGTATATTGATGCAGACATCTCCGAGTACCAGAAATATAATAGAGAGTTTACTGAACACTTCTCTTACTTTGATTATAACTTCTCTTTAGCCATGCAAATGATTGGTAAAGAGGGCTATAAATATAGAATGGCTTATAGAGACTTTATATGTGAAAGAGACAAGATAAAGGATGGGAAAATAAAGTCTGAAGTTCTAAAGGATATCACATTTCATGCTGTTGGTTTTGCAAGAACTATGCAGCAAAGAAAACAATTCATTTATAATCACCCAGATAAAATCAGACTTACTCAATTAATTTGTGATTACAGGCAGGATTGTAAAATAGTCACATTTTCTGCAACTACTAAAATTGCAGAAAAAATAAAACGAGGGTCTGTTTATACTGGAAAAGATTCAAAAAAGAAAAGCAGAATAACTCTTGAAGAGTTCAGTAAAATGGATACTGGGGTATTAAATACCGTTAAAAAAGCAGATGAGGGAATGGATGTTTCTGGATTATCTGTAGCTATAATTCTAGGAATGGATTCAAGTCCTACCAAAATGATACAAAGAACTGGAAGAGTAGTTAGGTTTGCTCCTAATAAGCGTGCAGAAATATTTACCTTTGTGATAAGGGGAACTGTTGAAGAGGAATGGTTTAATAAATCACATGTCAATAAGAAGTATGTAACCTTGGATGAAGAGCAGTTAATGCATGTATTAAGGAGAGAACCTTTCGAAGAGATAAAGAAAAAGCCAATGACCTTCATGTTTAGGTATTGAGATATTTTACTAATTTATTTAAAAATACAAAATTATGTCAAGCGATTATGATAACGAAATGAAGAAGTTAAGAAACTGGTATAATGCTCCAGTGTCTAAAACTGCTAAACAGTATATAGAAAGACAACGTTGGATGAGTGGATACTATGATTAACATATGGAATTTCTGATTAAAAAGTTAAACTATCTAGCATCCGAGCTAGATAGGAGATATAGTATGAATTCTGGAGGTTGCTGTTATTTTGCTTACTTGATAGCAGAGTGGTTAGAGGCTTATGATATTGAATATCGTTTTATTATACAAGATGATGGTCCGATAGACGGAGTTTCGGGAAAGCACTATTGTTTGCAAATAATGCCTAGTAAATTGTTTATAAATAAACTTTCTAAGTATTCCCATATTAAAACAACACAGTTAACCTCTAGTCAGATATTTTCTTACTACAGAAAATCAAACTGGAGTGAGAAATATGATATTTGTAATAATGCTGTTGTCAAAAAGGCAATAGACAACATATTTAATATAATATGACAATACAGGAAGCAGGAAAAAACTATGACGTATCAATGAACTATTGGTACGATGAGGAAACTGACTTATGGGGATGGGCTTGGACATTAAACTGTGGGTATCAATGCTGGGATAGCAAATATACATATAAAGACCCTGCCGAATGTCAGAGAAACCTAGAATTCTTTTTAGAGACATGGGAAGGACCGACCAAGTGATTTAGGTTAAAATTGCCTAAATCTCACTTAGGTTTGGAAATGTCGATTATTTTTATTATCTTTGTAATCCAATTCGAAATGATATTAGAGAAACAAGTAGAATTACTGTTGTTGGCTAGAATTTTGGACGCAACAGAAGAGATGGACTTTTTCGAGGTTAACGATAAGATATATAGCCCAGTAGCTATAGAAAACCGAGTAGACAAACTTTTGGAAGAGTTTTTAGAACCGTATGTAATTGATAACGCTCTGAGAGGAGATTAAAGTGATTACAGTTAGAGATTAATATTTTACTATTTAATTTTTAACTGTTTGGATAAATTAAGTTTAACAATAGACAATGAGCTAGCAATTTTGGAGAAGTATCAAATCTCTCCGAATGAGCTATTTACAATTAGAATTTTACTTCTTGCGAAAGAAGAATATAACCCTGAATATGTATTTAGATTTTTAGCAATTCCAGAAGAAATGAGAGGTCCTTTGAGAGATACACTTGTTTCTTTACAGAATAAGGGAGTAATATTGAAGTCTTATAAGATTCCCAATAAAGGAGAACAGTTTCATCCTGAAAAGGTTGATTTTGCTGTTAATTTCTTAAAGACTTTTTATAGAGCTTCGTTTGAAATGGGAAAAGAGCTGTTTGAAGCATATCCCGCATTTACTAACATTAATGGAGTTACGTATGGATTACGTAATATTGCTAAGAAATTTGACAGTCTTGAGGATTTCTTCCGATTTTATGGTAAATCTATAAGACATAATCCAGCCGAACATGAGCATGTGTTGGAGTGCTTAAACTGGGCACTTGAAAATACTAGCTTTATAAACTTCGGCATTTGTGAGTTTGTCATTTCGCAAAAATGGAAAGACATAGAATTATTAATGAGTGGAGATTATGATGGTATAAACTTTTCAGCAATTAGGTCTTTATGATAACAAACTCGTTAGTACATCAAATCACATTAGGAAGAAGTGGAAAGAACTGGGGATTAAGTATGGGTATGCCCAAGTTGGAGAGTATAATAGATGGAGTAACTAAGGGAACTTACACTCTGTTATTTAGTGGAACTGGTTCTGGTAAGACCTCATTAGCTTTGTATTCTTACATTTACAGACCACTGGTTGAACATTTACATGACGACAACTTCAAAGTTACATATTATAGTTTGGAAATGAGTAGTGAGTTACTCTTTGCTAAACTACTATGTATGCACATATTCGAGGAATATGGAGTTGAATTATCTACTAAAGAATTACTTTCTAAAGAGAAGGGATATACATTAAGCGAAGAGCACTATAATTTAGTTCTTGCATCTTTACCTTGGTTACATGATGTTGAAAAGGTAATTACAGTTCACGATAAGGCTTTAAATGCAGAGATTCTGTATTCATCCCTAATGAAGGAACTGGAAGGAAGAGGTAAATTTATTGAGACTGAAACTAGAACTATTTATGAGCCAGACAACGAAGACCTGATTCATTTAGTAGTGATAGACCACTTGAGTCTTGTTCGTAAATCTCAAGGAAGAAGTCTAAAGGAGGAAATGGATTTAATTTCATCTTATTTGGTAACTTTGAGAAATAGATGTGGAATTAGTCCGCTAGTTATTATGCAGGCAAATAGAGATTCTACTTCAATGGACAGAAAAAAAGCTGGATTTGATAATATGCAAATCTCAGATATAAAGGATAGTGGTTCTCCAGCTCAGGATAGTGAAATCATTATTTCTATATTCAATCCGTTCAGAGAAAGACTGAATAAATATAAGGGTTACGACATAAAAACATTACAATCTAGATTTAGAAGCATAACTGTTCTAAAGAATCGTTATGGTGAGTCAGATATAGAGGTAGGAACTACCTTCTATGGAAAGTGCGGACTCTGGAAAGAGTTGCCAAAATCTGACGAAATCTATGATTACGGGAAGTATTTAACTTCCGACTATGTAAAGGAAAAGTATGAAGAGATTCAGCCAAAGAAAATAGATGCCAAAGAAAATAAACCTTTACAAATAACTATTACACTATAATGGCAGAAATGATTTGTATTTGCGGAGAGTCTGGTTCTGGAAAGACTACTTCAATCAGAAATTTAAATCCAGAAGAAACTTTTATCATCACAACAACAGGTAAAAGACCGGGTATTCCTGGTGCAAAAAAGAAGTATCGTAACTTAAACACAGCTGGTAAAACACCAGAAGAGTTGGGTAACTTCTACACAACAACTAGCGTTGATAATGTGGCAACTATGTTGAAACTAATCAATAGCAAAATGGCGTGGATTAAATACGTTATTATTGATGACTTCCAGTATTTCATGGCGTTTGAAGCTATGGATAGAGCTAAAGAGAAGGGATATGAGAAATTTACTGAAATGGCACAACATGCTTATTCAGTGCTGAAAAATGCAATGAATCTTCGTGATGATTTGTATATTGTAGTATCTACTCATAGTGAGAATATTGGGGATAGAGTTAACCAATATCTAAAGATTAAAACTCTTGGTAAGATGTTGGATTCAGTTATTACTCTAGAAGGTTTGTTCACTTATGTACTTTTCACTACAATCGAGAAGGATGAAGAAAATAAACCTCGTTATATGTTTAAGACTAACTCGGATGGAACTTGCACTGCTAAGTCTCCAATGGGATTGTTTGATGAACTATTGATAGATAATGATTTGAACATGGTAATTCAACGTATTAAGGAATATAATGGTGAGGATTAAAATGCTGATTGTGTTCGATTTCGACCCAGAGACAGGGGAATACACTCCTGTGTCTCGCGAAATCTTGAACGAAGGAGAAACTGGTGCAAAGAAGACTAAAGCTGAAACTCCTAAAAAGGGTAAAGGTAAGTCTACACTTCCAGATAGCAAAGAACCTTTAATTGTTCTCGAAGACAATAAATATATATTAAATGAAGCCGCTGCAGAAGCACTTGGTGTTAGTCCTGATGATAGAATCGATATTAAGTACGAAAAGCACGGAAAGCTTCTAAAGCCTGTGATAGGTTCTAATGAAGCATTTGGAACTAAGGGAGGAAATAAGCTAACTAACTCTTTAACTGTAAGTTGTAGAGGTAAAGCTAATGAAACTCTTAGTGAATATGGTTCCCAATTTACACTTATACCCCATGCACATAAGGATGGACTATTCATGCTTATAGGGGACAGTATGCCAGAGGAATCAGAAGTAGTAGATGATAAGATTGATGTAAATGAAGTAGATGAAGAGCCAAGTGAAGATATTCCATTGGATATTCAACTTGCAAATATGGTACAAGATGATTCAGTAGAAGAAGATACTATAACAAAATTCGACTTTACATTAAAATAATCTACAATATGGAATTAAATTTTAACCTTTCAGCAGCACCCGCAGTATCAACATCTAAACCAAGATTGAAACCTTATGAGATTCACAGAGTTAAGCTCGCAGACGTTAAGGTAGAGACATTAAAGGGAAAGAAAGACCCTGATGCTGTATATGAAATTTTGAAAGTGAGATTTGAGAACAACGACGGTTACTATGAAGAAAGCATCTTCTTCCCAAAAGAAGGAGACGACAAGAGACCAACTCGCCAAAACAAAGAAGGACACGAAGTTGAAAGCCCTAGCAACTTTGAAAGAACAATGTCCTTTATTGCTCAATTAGGAACTGTGATAGCTCCGAAAGAGTTCGAAAGACTAAAGGGTATTCCCTTTAAGACATTCGGTGAACTTTGTGAAAATTTCATCAACATCCTTAAACCAAAATTTGGTACAGAGACTAACTTGAAACTTATAGGGGCAACAGACAAAGACGGAAATTTCGTACCTCGTCTTCCTTATTTCTTGGCTCTTAACAAACAAGGTGAAGTATTCGTTTCTGATAACTTCATTGGAGAAAATTTATTCTTTACTGAATATGATTTAAAGAGAAAAGAAGATTTAAAGGCTAAGAAGCCGACTGACGTTGATGCTATTGAGAAAAAGAATAGTGCAGCTGACGCAGCCTCTGATACTGCATCTGTCGATGCTATTGACTTTAACTCTTTGAAGTAAAAGCTAATATCCCTTAGCTCTTACTAATCTCATTAAGAGTTATTTGGAATTGAGATTTAAAACTGTTATCTTTGTGGTTCAATAAAATAGTATGTTAATATGCAATTCACGATTGAACCTACAATCACAAAAGACTATTTGTTATCTAAATACTCCCAAGAAACTTACATGGAATACTATTTGGGTATTCCTGTAAAGAAGGGATTATTTAAATCACCTCTAAGGATTGATGACCACCCAACTTGTTCATTTTATGTGAATAAATCGGGCGATGTTATCTTTAATGACTTTAAGGGAGATTTCTACGGAAACTTCATTAGCGTTGTAATGCGGAAATTTAGTTGTACTTATCATCAGGCCTTGAAAATCATCGCCAATGATTTCGGACTAATATCTTCCCCACATCTTAAAAAGAACAAAGGCAAAATTAATGAACGAGCTGAGAAATTTGAGGAAACTGGGCCAGCCAGTATTCAAATTGAGATGCAAGATTTCTCTCAAAAAGAGCTTGAGTGGTGGGCTTCTTATGGTATCACGCCCCCTATACTGAAAAAGTTTAGGGTATATTCTTGTAAATCCATTTTTTTAAATGGAAATTATTTTGCTTCTTCCAACGAACAAAGTCCCATTTATGGTTATTATAAAGGTAAAAAGGATGGACTAGAGTTATGGAGAATTTATTTTCCTAAACGAAAGTCGTATAGATTCCTTTCTAATTGGTCTGCTAAAATGATACAGGGACTAGACCAGTTACCTAAAAAGGGTAAAGTTCTGGTTATTACTAAGTCTCTGAAAGACGTAATGACTTTTTATTCGTGTGGAATACCTGCCATAGCGCCTAACTCTGAGAATTTATTTATTCCGCAAACTCTTTTTGATGAATTGAAAAGTAGATTTGAGCACATATGTGTGTTATATGATAATGATTTAGCCGGTGTTTCTAATATGAAAAAAATTAGAAAAGACACTGGTTTAATCTGTCTTATGATACCTCGTAGCTATGGTGCTAAGGATATTTCAGATTTTCACAAAAAGTATGGACACAAAAAGACCTTGGAACTAATCCAAGAAGGAGTAAATTATTATGGCAGAAGAACAAGAGAAACCAAAGAAGAAACACACAGGAGCGTATGCAAAGAGGAAGGGTAACAATTATGAGTTAAAGATTATCAAGGAATTAACTGCACTTGGATTTGAAGGATTGAAGTCCTCTCGTTCTGAATCGAAAAACCTTGATGCTGATAAAATAGATATAGCAGAGACAATTCCAAACACGTTACCATTCTATGTGCAATGCAAATGTACTAAGAATAAGCCCTCGTATCAAGACATTATTCCCGGATGCCCTCGTAAAGACAGACCATTGGTAGTGTTTCATAACTATCAGGTAAATAAGGAAGTCAACATGGGCTCTATTGGAGAATATGTCATTATGACAAAAGAATATTTCTATGAACTAATTAAGGCGACTAAACAATAGTCGCCTTTTTTATTGTTATGACAAATGAACAGAGAGAAGTGATAGAGAGCCAAATCCTTGAACATAATCTTATAATTATGGATTTAGAGGACGAAATAGACTATCACCAAAGAGAAATTAATAACTTACAAACACTTTTAGATGATGATAGTAATCTTGAGGACGCAGTCAATATCAGATGTGATAACAAATAGCTCGAGTGAGTTGTTTGTAGTTCACAATCAAAAAAGTAAAAATCAGGAAATAGAAGAATTGATTGATAAAGTAGTAACCGCTGCCGGATTAGTTCCGAGCGAATTATACAAAACTTGGGTAGCATCAAATGATATGACCTATGATTTTTACAGACACATTAAAATAAAAAGAGGAGACTTAGTCATCGAGTCAGTAACAGATAACAGCATACCGGGATGGGTAATGGAGTTTATAGAAAGTCTAGATTATTCAAATATTAACCGTTATCATTTAGGATAAAATGAAAATCAAAATTCAATCTATTACAGATTTAATTACTAACAGTTCCACTGAAACATTTACAGTATTGAATGACAATGCAGAATGTATTATCAGGAATATTGTGGATTCTTTACTTGCATCGGTAGGAAGTACTCTTATGTTCTCTGACCTATTTGTATTCGACACTAAGTTCGATGATAAATGGGAGGACGCATACTATGACTACATCAAAAATTATATCAAGGACGGGGATAATGATTATGCTAAATCTCTTGAAAAAATTTACTCTGACGGCTGGGATGCAGGAGATTGGAGTGAAAGTAAGTCTAAAGCACTTGAATATATTTTTGATGAAGTAAAAAGAGTTGCAATTGAGAATGGAGCACAGACATACGAAGAATATTGTGTAGAACAAAATGGCGATGCCTGGGACTCTTTCCCAGCTCTTGAAGAATTGAACATTAGAGTTAAGGACGGATTAGACAATAAGGACGCTGAAATGGCTGCCAAAGCTCTGAACTCCTTAGATACTCTATACAGTGCTGACTATCGTTATTGATATGTTTAAAGACTTAGTAGAAGCGTTTAAAAAGAAATTCCTATGCTGCCACGAATGGGAACAAGTAAAACAGAGTGAATTATACTGGAGCGGGACTGATAAATGTCCTACTTGGGTAGAAATCACTTTTTTATGTAAAAAATGTGGTAAATTCAAAAAGATTAGAGTATGAAATTTTTAACAAAAATACAGAGCATCTCTGATATTATCACTAATTCATCTTCTGAAACCTTCTTAATGAACGAACGTGATGCTAATCACTATGATTCATTAGATGCTGATGGGTGTATCAGTGTATATATGGTAACTGAGAAATGGATTCGCAATAACTATTGGGAAGCTGACCTTATATGTGGCTACCTTGATATAGGGGAACCATACGACTGTCTCAGTTACGAGGATTGGCAAGCATTTGTTGACTTGTATATTCTTCCTCGTATGGATGAACTTGAAGGACTATATGTTGTTGACATTGAAGACCATTTCAGTGGCTGCGAAGACGTATTAGGCGATGCGAGAGGTGACTGTTTGTGGCAAGAAAGCCGACACTAATATGAAATTAAAAATTACACTTAAAATTCAATCAATTTCCGACCTCATTACAAATTCAAGTTCTGAAACATTTCTTAGAATAGATACTAAGGACAAAGTCCTACATGATGAAATATACAATGCATTGAAGGATTTATTCCCTTCTCATGACTGGGAACTAAGTCCTGTTATTAGTGACGAGACTGAATATTATCATGAGAATGAAGAAGGATTTGAAGGATTTGTCTGTGAATTAAGTCTTCCTTATGGAATAGAATGTGATACATTCTTTGAAGTAGGAGTTAAGGCTATTCTCAAAGATAAGTTCGGAGAAGAAAATTATACAGTAGAAAGATGCGATTAGGAATTAAATTACAGTCTGTTTCGGACATTATTACGAACTCTAGTTCAGAGGTATTCGTAGTTAAGGCAACTACTCCAGTCAATGATTTAGTAAATCTAATTGAGCAAGTTGCAAACAAGAACTATTTTGATGGCGATTGGGATGAGTGGGAGAAACTATCTGACGAAGAAAGAGCCAAGTACGATTCTTCATCCGGTATGGGCGGGGAATTGGAGATAAAGACTTTTGATGATTATTACAACGAAGATAAGAATGAATATATACCTGAAAACAAGCGGGATTTATTCACCAAGGAAGTCTTCTCTTTACAATTTAAAGAATCTCTTGAAGAGTTGGAAAAATTCGTGTGGGTTGATATAGACCACAGCAGAAGAGCCACAATCAATTGGTTACTTAATAACCTTGAAGTGGTAACTTGTGACAGTTATTGTCGCATTGACCCAGAAACCAAAAGAGTGATAGAAGTTGTATCTTATTCTGAATGGAAAGAACTTCCAGAAAACGAAAGAAACTAAAAAACAATTAAAAGATGAAAGATTTTAACCATTGGGGTTTAAAAAGAAGAGTGTTTCCAGACTACAATTATAATGCAATTTGGTCTCCAAATTTAAAGACTATTAGACTTGGCGAAGGAGTTGCAAAAGAACTTCCGGCTGATAAGGCAGAGTTTTATGATGTAGGCATCAACACTCTTTGTAATGCAGAATGTCCATTCTGTTACGTAAGTGCTTCACATAAAGGAATTAACTATCCTGACATCTGTGAAACATGGGTAAAGTGGATGAGTCTTTATAAAGAAGAAAAGGCAAATCACGTTACTATTACTGATAAGCCATTTCAAATTGCTATTGGTTCTACTGGCGAGCCTACTATTCATCCAGACTTCTGTAAGTTCTTAGAGACAGTGTATAATACGGGAGTAGTTCCTAATTATACTACTAATGGTATTACATTGTCTAAAGCTACTAATCGAGAATTGCTTGAATATACTCGTAACTTCGTAGGCGGAGTTGCTGTAAGTTTAGGAAATAGAGAGTTGCGTAAATATGCTGATATGGCTATTTGCAATCTCATTACGATGGGTGACACAAATGTAAATATTCACCATATTATTTCCAACAAGGAATCCGTTGACTATTTTGTTAATGAATGGAAACGCTATGGAAGTGATGTAAAATATCATGTTCTGTTGCCGTTGATGCCTTCTGGACGTAGTGATAGTGGAATTGATGAGGGAGTATTCGAGTATCTTGAAGAGAAAGTACTCACAGAAGGTATGGAAAACATTGCTTTTGGAGCTCACTTCTCTAAGTATCTGGAAACTTCTAAGATTCCTACTTATCTTTATCCACCCGAATCTTTAAGTAAGAACGTGATTCTTACAAAAGATAAAGTACAAATAACCCCAAGTTCATTTAACTTAAATCCAATTAAAATAATTGAATTATGATTAAGTATACTCCTAAAACAGAAAGAGAGAAAATCATGTTTCCTATGACGTCTGAGACACTCCCTTATCCGTGCCTTCTCAGATACGCAAGCAATGGCTATGACTATATCGTTCTTGCAATAGAGCCAGTAGGTGGAGGTTTTAAAGGAATGATTGTCAAGGTATCTAAAGAAGCTGAAGATGATGAAATCTACGAAGGAGCAATAGACAGGTCATTTTCAGTGGCAAGTTTTGGAACTCCAGAAGGATTCAACTTTTATAACGAAGAAATAACTATTAAAAACTCAGTCAGCTACCAATGATAATAGACTATGTACTATTTGGAGCAATTGCAGGTGATGTCTGCGGTTCCTCCTATGAAGCAAAGTTCGGAAGAACTAAACTGTATGAAGTGGTTCGTTTAGTAAGAACAGGTAATGGTTTTACAGACGATACTGTATGTACTATTGGAGTAGCAAATGCTATTCTAAAGTACGGAAATCCTACTCCAGAGCAATTTGGAGAGTGCATCCAAGAAATGTGTAAGAAATATCCCAACAGAGGATATGGTGGAATGTTCCGTAAATGGATTGATAATCCTGTTCCTTATGGAAGCTATGGTAATGGTTCGGCAATGCGTGTAAGTCCTTGTGGCTATGCAGCTAAAAGTGTTGAGGAGTGTCTTGAACTCGCTAAGAACTCTGCTCTGTGTTCTCATAATGACCCAGAGGGAGTGAAAGGTGCTCAAGCTATTGCATTAGCAATATATGTAATGAAACAGAAGCTTAGGACTAGAAATTCCGTTAGGGATATTCTTAATAAATATTATCCAGAGTACTCATCTAAGACTTTGGATGAAATTCGTCCAGAATATCATTTCGATTCTACTTGTCAAGGCAGTGTTCCTATTGCTTTACTTGCATTTCTTGAGTCTAAAGACTATGAGGATTGTTTAAAACTAGCTATTTCTATGGGTGGAGATAGTGATACTATTGCAGCTATGGCCGGCAGTATTGCTTATGCCTATTACGAAAAGATGCCACAAACCATATTCGACCAAGTCTGGGATGTTCTCGATAATGAGATGATTGACATTGTTGAAAACTTTGACGAAGTTTGTGAATGAACACATACGTAGTTCCTTTTAGCACCAGTGATAGCGTCTGGGTTGAGAAAATTACAGCCAGAAGCCTTCAAGAAGCTAAGGATAAAATCATTGAAACTTATGTAAATCTCTGGGATTTAGACTATCCTGGGGATTGGAGTGAGTTTGTTGACATCATCGAAGCCGCAAATGCCCAAGTAGGTGATGTCATTGATATAGACGCTTTATAAAGAATAAAATTTTATTAAATGAAGAGATTTAGAATTGGATTAGACATAGACGATTGTCTAGCCGACTTTTGGGGAGCATATTGTGAGTATTTTGATACAAAAAACAATCCACGTATGCTCGAAGATAGTATAATTACTAAAAACGTGCAGCAGGTATTATCTAAAGACAGAGATTTTTGGCTAGGATTGAAGGTTATCAACATGCCAGATTTCCAGCCAGCTCTGTATTGCACAAAAAGAGTAAACAATAAGGAATGGACTAAGAAGTGGCTGGAGATGAACGGATTCCCGAAAGCTCCTATCTATCAAATGGTCTATCAGCACGGCAATAAAGCTGATATGATTAAAGGTAAGGTCGATGTATTTATTGATGATTCAATCAGCAATGTATTGAAGTGTCACAATTCAGGCTTGCCTGCATTGGTATATCATACAGAAAGAACTTCTGACTTTCCTATGTATAAGGTTTTCTCTCTTTGTAAGGACGAAATTATGGATGCCTATTGCTTTATGAAAACCTACGGTTAATGGAAAAACAATTATTCACTTGGGGGAAGTTGGGACCCATGCGATACTCTTTTTATAACTTTTATGAATTGTGTATTTATCAAGGACGTTGGTAAATATAAAGCGGGAGACAAAGCATATTGTATTGATATGGACTATGAGAATGGGACAATGAGTGTATATGAATCAGCTGATGATTTAGATACTCCGAGTGCAACATTTAAATTAGAATTACATGCCTATGAGCTTGAATGACATCAAGCTCAATCCCCTAGTAGAAACACTCAAGGTACTTGACATTACTGATGAAGAGTATTTTGGGAATGGATATAGAGATTATATCAGTAACTCGAGACTTAAATATATAAACCCTGAGCAAGGAGGGTCTCCAGAGCAGTATTTTGAAGGATTGAAAACCGCTTACTCCGATTCGTTAGTATTTGGTTCTGCAGTGCATGAATTAGTTTTACAGCCAAATGAATTTACTTTAGTGGACTCGGTCGATAGACCAACAGCAAAAGCTGGATTCATGGCAGATGAACTATATTCTGTCTTTTTAATAAAAGGTGAAGTATCTGATGAAGATATTATAGCCGCTTCTGACAAGATAGATTATTACAAGGGTAAAATGGATGATAAGAAAATCTTATCCATACGTAATAAGTGCACAGAATATTGGATTGACAGAAAGAAATATGAATTTGGAAATAATACATCCAAGGTTCCAATCTATCTAGATTCCAAATCAAGGGAGAAATTACAGCTTTGTTTGCAGTCAGTAAATAGGAATAAGGAGATACAGTCTCTATTAAATCCTCAATTTATAATGACTCCACCATTGTCTTTAAATGAGCAAGCCGTTATACTGGACGTCGAAGTGACAGTTCCAGACCACGAGCCTTTCATATTAAAGCTAAAAGCTAAACTGGATAATTATACTATTTGTCCAGATGAGAACCTTATCACATTAAATGACTTAAAAACTACTGGTCATTATTTGACTCGATTTAATGAAAGTTGGGAACAATATCATTATTATCGGCAAATGGGTATGTATGGTTGGTTACTAATGCTAGCTGCTGAACATATATACGGGCTTAAAGAGCCCGACATGAAAGCAAACATGCTATTGGTATCTACTGTTCCCAATTATTTTGCTGGAGTATATAAAGTCAGTAAGAAAGAACTAATAAGAGGATTCGCAGAGTTTGTAAAGCTATTGCGAATGGTTGCATTTTATACTGTAAATCCATGGGAGACACCTATTTAATGGAATATTACGATATGACGTATGATGAAATGAAACAGCTTTATGCCGACAACTTCTCGCTCGGCTATCTGAATGCTGATGTCAGTAATAAATTTGCAGTGATTGCTCTGACCTGTCATTTGACTATGAAAGCCAAACAGCAGAGACCAGATATCACTCCTTATAAAATACTAATGCAGATTACTGCCAAAGACCCCCTTCCAGAGAAGTTTATAAAGGGGCTAGCTATTATGTGTGAGGACTTTATGTACGGCTGTACAGAGTTCCCCACATTTGGAATTAAAACTCCGGCTGAAATGGCGACACAGATTGGAAAGATACTTCACGAATATTTACCATTCTAATGAGTTGGTCTATGTTTATGAACGCGGAGTCCCTAAAAAAGTATACCAAGCAAGACTTAAGGCAAACTGCTAATAGGAAGATACTTTGGGAGATTAGTATGATGATTGAGAAAAATCCCTATATGCGATTCAATCAGTTACTTACTAATATGGGAATAGTTGAAGAGAAGACGGTAGAAGGTAAACGCATTGTTGAGTGTAATTGGAACGAAGAGAGTGTGGATACCCTTGAAAAGGTATGGAAAAATCCATTTGTCTATCCTCCAAATATAAAGAAAGAAATTTGATATAAATTTATTTTCACACTTTTTAACAAGTGAGGTTTTGCAACCTCGAAAAAATGTAGTATCTTTGTATCACTTCTTCGGAAGAACATTATAGATAATTCAAGAATTAGATTATACTTTATTAAGATTTATTTACCAAATTAGTTTGGTGAGTTACAGAAAAATGACTATCTTTGTAACAATAAATAGAAGATGATTAATAAGAATAATGTTTAAAAAAAATTTTTTGAATTATGGCAACACAAGTATTGAATTTCCAGAAATTAGAAGTATGTGCATTTACTAAAGAAGAAGCAAAGGCTCAATTACCATTTGAAGTAATGAAAGACGCAACTCAGGCGTATAAGAATTGGAAGAAAAACCACGAAGGTGGAATCACAGAAAAGGACATCAAAGAGTTCTGTCTGGATTATCTTGCAAAACACACTAAGAATGTTAAGAACGCAGGTTGTATGATTACAATCGAAGCCGGAGCTGCTGACACTCGTGAACGTCCTTACAAAGTAAATGACGTAAAGAACGAAAAAGGTAAGAGAAAGTACAAAACTACTTATCAGTTGATTGATAAGAAATCTGGCTCTGTTATCGCAGAAACTAGCGAAACAAAAGCTAAGGCTAAAGAAATTGCAAAATCCCTTTACACTGACAAAGGTTATAAAGGTGACATCGTTTGCACTTACACAAAACAAGTACTTGAAGGAGAACCTATCGCATTTGAGGTAGAATATACTCCATCTAAGAGTGCTAAGAAAGGAACATACCTTTGCTTTGGTATTGTAGCATAACTTCTATGTATCAATACAGCCCCAGAGGAGTTCGTCTATTAATTTAGGCGGACTCCTTTTTTATTTTAATAAACTTTAAAGGCGTAACAGCTTAACTTAAAACATTGAAAAATGATTTACAAAAAAACAATTACTAATTTTATCGCGCGTTTATCACAACTGGTTGAACTTGGAGCATCTAAGTCAGATTTTACTAAATCAAACAAACTTCCGAAAAGGTATTTTGAAGACACTTATGAAAACATAAGTAATCATTACAAGGAAGGTATGATTAATAAAGAAGATATGGATAAAATCAATGAATTGTGGAGTAAAACTTCATGTCCGGAACTTCCTTTCACTCAAGAGACAGCAGCTCCAATGGAAGAATCCACGTCAGATGATACTACTCTGGAACAAGTGCGACTTGAAGCAGACGACGATAGAAATAGTGTTAATCTTATCCGTGACGAAGATGGGAAGATTAAGTTCTATGAATTTAAAGTCTTAAGAAAAGACAAAGCTCCTCTTACTGGAAGACTTACAAGAGATGAAATGAACAACATTCACCGAATGTATTCATATTATGGAATGTCTATTACTCAAAGAGAGATAAGTAGATATTTCCCTGAATATTCTCTTATTGACTTCAAACGTATTCTTCGTGTATTCAGCATTACTAAAGCCGTATCTCCATTTGCCCCTCATATTATCGAGGAACATACTCAAGAGGAATTGGCAGATATGCAAATGCGTGAAAAGGAGAATGACTTCTTACGAACAATCGAAGAACAATCTGTAAAGAACGATAGATTACTTCTTAAAAAGTATGCTCTCGAAAACATTGAGTTAAAGAGAAAGCTTGAAGAAGGAATCCATATTGATTTGGATGGATTGAATTTGACTAATCTCTCCAAGTATTCTCCAAAGAAATCTTGTGGTAAACAGGACATTATCATTTATTTGTCAGATATGCACATTGGAGCATATGTTTCTCCTCTTTCGATTTATTCTAATCCTTACAACAAGGAAGAAGTAGGAAGAAGATTGAGATTGATTGCAGACGAATTGTTTAGACTTAACGCCTTATATGGCGGATTTAATAACATCTATGTTTGTAATCTTGGAGATTCTCTTGACGGATATGATGGGCAAACCACTCGTGGTGGACATTCTCTTCCGCAAAATATGTGTAACAAAGAACAAATTCACACATTTATCGAGTGTATGGTAGAGTTCTTCGATACCTTAAATCACTTGAACTATAACGAAATGAAGTACATTTGTGTCGGAGAATCGAATCATGATGGAGACTTTGGATATGCCGCCAATGTAGCTTTAGAAGCAATTCTTACCCATAAAGGTGTAGACTGTACAATCTTCGATAAATTTATTGGAGAATTTAATGTAGGAGACACTACATTTGTCCTTTGTCATGGAAAGGACAATAAGGATATGTTTAAGAATCTTCCTTTGACTTTAGATGTAAAGACAGAAAACTTTATCAATGAGTATCTTGATAACAAACAGATATTCGGAAATAAGGTTGTATTTGTAAAGGGAGATTTGCATCAATCCGCAACAACCTATGGACGTAGGTTTACATATAAATCAGTAGGTTCTCTATTTGGAAGTTCCGAATGGATTCATAAGAACTTTGGAAATACATGTTGGAGCTGTGACTATTCTATTGTCGACGAAGCTGGTAATAGATTAGATGGATTAATCACAGCTAAGTCCTAAGTTAGAAATTCTATAATTCCATACAAATAGTTTTGATTCGTCCATATTGTTTAGTAACTTTGTCAAAAAGTTATTAATATATGGACGAACAAAATTTTAAATTTAATTATGTATTCCAGGGACAAGATTGTACCCTATCAACTGGAGTCTATAAGATTACTATCCAGAATCATGTTTACATCGGTAGTGCAGCAATCTCTTTTAGAAAACGGTGGAGACAACACCAGTTAGACTTTATTAGAGATATACACCACTCTAGGTTCGCGCAGAACGCATTTAATAAATATGGCATTGCCACATTTGAGATAATGGAATTATGTCCTAGGGAACTATGCATAGAGAGGGAGCAATGGTGGATAGACACTTTGAAACCAGACCTGAATATTCAAAAGATTGCTGATAGTGCTTTAGGAGTCAAGAGGACTGAGGAAACTAAGCGGAAATGTAGAGAGGCTCACTTGGGAAAGAGGTTGTCTGAGGAAGCTATAGCTAAGAGAACAGCAAAGCAAGTTAAGACAATCTATCAATATGATTTAGATGGAAATCTAATCAAGGAATGGGATAGTGTTAAACAAGCTGGAGAAGCTCTTGGAATTAATAGACCTTCTATTAGTAACTGTTTAAAAGGTAGATACAAGTCTGCTGGGGGATTCATTTGGAGGTATTCTGTGGAAGAGGTTTCTCCTGTGAAGAAAACCAAGTCTATAGAACAATATGATTTGGATGGAAATTTAATTAAAGTATGGGACAGTATAAATTCTATTGAAAATGGGACTGATTACAAAAGGAAGACAATTTATGCTTGTGCAAATGGTCAAAATAGTACAGCGTATGGATATGTATGGAAGTATTGTAGATAATAAACTATGCTTAATGTCAGAATTATTACTATAATGCCTAAGAAACTTACTACTGAAGAATGGATTAATAAAGCTAGAATTAAACATGGAGATAAATATGATTATTCTAAATCTGTGTACACTGGAAGTAGAGATAGAATAATCATCACTTGTCCGAAACATGGCGACTTTACAGCTATATCCGGATTGCATATTTCTAGAGGGGATGGTTGTCCTGAGTGTGCTTCATTAGCTAAAAGTAGCAAGCTTTCATTATCTAATGAAGAATTTATTAACCGTTTACGTGACATGTTTGGGGATAATTATGATTACTCTAAAGTCAAATATAATGGCACTAGAGGGTATGTTACCATAGTATGTCCTAAACATGGTGAATTTAAGGCCCGTGTTGGCACTCTATCGAGAGGTGTAGGATGTCTGAAATGTAAAGAGGAAGAAAGACTTAAAAAGTTTAATGACCTTTACATAAAGAAATTTAAGGAGTACTACCCAGATTTAGATTATAGTAAAACTGTATATACTGGGTGGGATACTAGAATAGTTATAACATGCCCCAAACACGGTGACTTTGAAGTCCTTCCTAACCACTTTCTTAGGTATAAAGGGTGTCCAAAATGCTCTGCTGAAAGTCATGCAAAGTATATGCAGAAGTCCTTAGATGACTTTCTAAAGGATGCCAGACGCATTCATGGCACACGTTATGATTATTCTAGAGTAGAGTACAACGATAGTCATACAAAGGTCTGTATTGTATGCCCTGAACATGGTGAATTTTGGCAGACTCCAAATAGCCATATACAAGGTAGTGGCTGCCCTAGCTGCTCAAGTTCAAAGGGCGAAGAAGAGGTATGTAACATTTTGTTAAGTAATGGAATTAAATTTATAAGGGAATACACTATCCAAGTGCCTAATGAGATTAACACCTCTGGACACGCTTATATTGATTTTTACTTACCAGAATATAATACCTTTGTGGAATATAATGGCATTCAACATTATAATCCTAAAATGGCATTTGGCGGGTCTTTCAAATTTGAGCGACAACAAGCTCGTGACGAGTATGTTAGGCAATATTGTAAAGACAATAATATCAAATTAATAGAGATTCGTTATGATGAAGATGTGTGGGAAGTTTTGACCAGAGAACTTCTTGATAATCAAACAACAAACGAAGAATGCAAATAAGTATTGACCAACTCATGAATGGTAAGGCTACTAGAATAGGTAAGAGAGCATATTTACCAACTGCTGCCTATGTAGAGCCTTTTATTGAAAGAATGTCAAAGTTTACTGATGATTTTAGAATTCAAGTAAAACTACCAGACCAGATAACTAAAACCAAAGACGGAGGAATAGATGTAGATGATGTTACTTATAATCGTGTATGGATACAGGCAGTAATGCCAGAAGAATATTCATTTGACAATCACGATGAAGTAGTTGGTTTTATATATGGATTAGATGTACGCAAACCAGTTGTAAAGATATATAGAGGTGGACTCAATAGAGCCTGTACTAACCTCTGCGTGTTTAATCCTTCTTTCTTAAGTATTCAGGAATTATCGCCAGAGAAAGCTATCAATTATAGACCTGTAACCACTCTAATGGAACAGACTAATGATATGAAAGTCTGGCTAGAGAAATTGCATAAAACAGAGTTTGAAAGAACTGATGAACAAATCGAGAGAAATCTTGGAATGTGGGTGAGAAACTCTATTAACATGGCATATGACTCTGGATATGGTAAAGTCAAACTAGCAACTAGTACTCCAATAGATGCTTATAAACTATTGTTTGACAAGAAATCCGAATATTATGTTCCAGAAGACCAGCCAGTAAATATGTTCACTGTATATAATGCATTTACTCAATTAATCAGCAATGATGGAGGAAAAGATATAATGAATAAAGTTGAGAAAACTTTACTACTAAAGGACATCTTAACAGTATAGCAATTTGTTTTGAAGTGTCGAAATTTTTTACTATCTTTGTAAAGCATTTCGGCACAATATAAACAATTATATATCTATGAACGTAATAAAAAGAGACGGAACAAGCGAGGCTTTCAATGCCTCAAAAATCAAAATTGCAGTCCTGAAAGCATTTAGTGCTTGCGGATACACACCACAAGAAGATACTGTCGAGGATATTTTAGATTCTATTGAAGTATGGGATGAAATAACGATTGAGGACATACAAGACCAGATAGAGGAGATTCTTATGGACTTTGATTTCCCTGATGTTGCTAAAGCTTATATCTTATATAGAGAAAACAGAGCTCGTGTTCGTGAGAATGTGAGAGAAAGAGAAGAATTTATAAAAGAATTTATGAAGGCTTCTAATGCAGCGGAAGGCTCAGAAGTTGATGATAACTCAAATGTTGCCAATAAGAATATTGCTGTACTTAACAATGAGCTGTATAAAAGTAATAACATAGACCTTAATAGGTACAGAGTGAAGGAGAAACTTCAAGTACTATATCCTGATTTCGACTACAAACAGTATGAAAGAGATTTAAAGAGCCATATCATCTATAAACATGATGAAAATTCTACATTTGGATTCCCATATTGTGTAGCTTTATCCTGTTATCCATTCCTGCAAGGCGGAATTAAGGGAATTGGTGGTTTATCTGCATCTCCAAAGAACCTTGATTCATTTTGTGGAATGTTTGTAAATATGATATTTGCTGTATCTTCCCAATTTGCGGGAGCTGTTGCAACTGCAAGTTTCTTAGTAATGTTTGACCACTTTGCTCGTAAGAAATGGGGTGATTATTATTTTAAATATGCTGATGGTGATAACGCTAAGCGTAGGTGGCACGAAGACGAAAATGGAAATAAGATTGACGAAGGTACTATCGGTAAGCAAATAGAACAGTACTTCCAACAAATCGTATATTCTGTGAATCAGCCGGCAGCAGCAAGAGGTTTTCAATCAGCTTTCTGGAATGTAAGTTATTTTGATAAACCTTACTTTGAAGGAATGTATGGACATTTTGTATTCCCTGACGGAGATACTCCAAAATGGAATTCTCTTAACTGGCTTCAAAAGAAATTTATGAAGTGGTTTAATCAAGAGAGACTTCGTTGTATGCTCACATTCCCAGTAGAAACAGTATCTCTTCTTTATAAGGACGGAGAGTTTCAAGATAAGGAATGGGAACAATTTGTTTCAGAAGAGTATGCAGAAGGACATTCATTCTTTACTTATATAAGTGATAGTGTGGACTCTTTATCAAGTTGCTGCCGATTAAAGAATAAACTCCAATCTAATGAATTTACATTTACTAATGGATTGGTTGGAGAACAAACTGGTTCTAAATCTGTAATTACTCTTAACCTGAATAGAATTATTCAGAATTTTATAAGAGAAACTAAAGATGAATGTCCTATTCCGGGAACACAACTCAGCAAGCATTGCTATCCAGAGGTAAAAGAGTATCTAACCAATATTTTAGACAGAGTCTATAAGTATCATACGGCTTATAATGAGCTACTTTGGGACTTATATAATGCACATCTGTTGCCTGTATATGAAGCTGGATTTATCAACCTGAATAATCAGTATTTAACCATTGGCTTAAATGGATTGAATGAAGCTGCAATGTTCTTGGGAATTGAATGTAGTGACAATGACGAATATAAGGAGTTCTGCAATCTTATCTTTGGAACTATCAAAGAGCAAAATCAACTCCATAATACTAAGAAAACTATGTTCAACACTGAACTGGTTCCTGCTGAATCTTTAGCTGTGAAGAATTACAACTGGGATAAAGCTGATGGGTATTGGGTTCCTAAAGAAAGAAACTTATATACTTCTTATGTATTTTTACCAGAATCTAACAGTTCAATCTTGGAGAAAATCAAACTTCATGGAAGTGAGTATGTTGGTGATTGGCTAGACGGAGGAAGTGCAGCTCATATTAATCTATCTGAACATCCTACTAAGAATCAGGCAAGTCTGTTACTCAACTATGCTGCCACTGTTGGATGTAGTTATCTAACATTTAATGTTCCAAACTCTGAATGTCAAGATTGTGGGTTCATTACTAAGGTTCCTGTTACTACTTGTCCTAAGTGTGGAAGCACTCACATAGATATGTATGACAGAATCATTGGTTATCTTACTAAGATAAAGAATTGGTCAGCAGGCAGACAAGAAGAGCAAACACATAGAGTGTACAATTCTCTTACTTACACAGTAGACAATTCTAAATTAGGATATACAAATGCTTAAATATACAGACACAGCAGTAACGTTAGGGGAGATTCCTCTCGAGGTAACCCTTTGTATAAATATTTCTAATTGTCCATGTCATTGTAAAGGCTGCCATAGCCCTTACTTGGCTGAGGATATTGGAGAAAGATTGTATCATCATACCCTTGATAAGTTAATAGAATCCAACGATGGAATTACTTGTATATGCTTTATGGGAGGTGATTCAGACCCTGGATATATAAATGAATTGGCTTCATATATCAAGGAAAAAGGGTATAGTTTAATGGTGGCTTGGTATAGTGGCAAAGCAGAATTGTCAGAGGAAATTAAATTAAAAAACTTCAATTATATTAAGCTAGGCCCTTACATTGAGGAACATGGTCCGTTAGATAATCCTAATACCAATCAAAGGCTCTATCAAGTAAAGGTTAGAGGTGCAACAGACATCTATGGAAATTGGGTCTATGAATTAGAAGATATTACTAATTTATTTTGGAGAGAGTGGTTTGTATAGAACCGCTCTTTTTTATTATATAGCATTATGGTTTTAATAGCACAAATCATTGTATGGATATGGATTGCGAATATGGTATTAACTTCTATATTTGTACTTAATCCAGTAGGGAGAGATTATTTGAGGAAATACTATGACTTGGAGAGAGATATGGACATATATCCGTATAAAACTGTCATTAATGTGATAGTATTGTTAACACTATTGTTTGCATAGTATGTTTAATTTCACACTATCAAACATAGGAGTAGAAACAGAGAAACCTCAATTAGGAGAACAGCAAAGAGAAGCATTGGATTTAATGGAAAGGTTCTTATTAGATAAATCTAAGAGAGCATTTTCATTAATTGGGGCAGCAGGTACAGGTAAAAGTTTTCTAATGAGAAACCTTATTGAATATATGGATTCAGAATTGGAAATGGATTATGCTTTATGTGCTCCAACTCATAAAGCTAAACTGGTACTATCCAGGTTTGCCGACAGAAATGCAATTACTCTACATCAATTGCTACAATTATCTCCAAACATAGAAATCCTTGCCTTGGATTTCAAAGATTTAAAGTTTAGAGTAAGTGATAGACGAATACAAATGCCGAGAGGTGGAGTAGTTATATGCGATGAATCTTCAATGATAAATGATGATTTATTTGATTTGTTGATTGAGAAATGTGCCGCATTTAATTGTAAGGTTATCTTTGTAGGAGATAAATGTCAGTTACGTCCGGTTAATTCACTTACCACTTCCAAAGTATTTAACTTGGAAGACAAATACACTCTTACTAAGGTTTATAGGCAGGCAGAGAATAATGCCTTGATGCCTATATTAACTACCTTGAGGAGCAAAACCATTGATTGGTTTCACTCTGTAGAATCAGAGGAGGGTTCTCTATATTGTCATTCTGATGTTGTTCCATTCTTAAAGGCCGCAGTGCCAGCTTACAAGAAGGCTATGAGAAATGGAGATATATTGGCAACTAAGATATTAACGTATACAAATGCTATGGTTGCCAGTTATAACAACTGTATCAGACGAGTAATCTGGGAAGATGCAAGAACTGTTGAATATCATCAGTTTGAGTTCTTAACTGGATATGAGAATCTCGAGTTTAACGGAGTTAAATTCTGGAACTCTATGGATTATATTATAGTAGACGAGCCAGTAAAGCGTGACATTTATATACCCGGATTTATGAAAGTTCCTGGGTATGAACTGAATATGTATGATTCTACCACAGATGATAGAACTACAATATCAATGATTGCAAGAGACCTTGATTCTGATTATAAACAAGCTCTTGCATCACGTATTGAAGGATTACGATTACAAGCTATCAATCTTAAAGAAGCAGGGCGGATGCAACAATCTAAATCCGCTTGGAGTGAATATTATAAACTTATTGGAAGTTTCACTACTCCAGTCGATTTATACTATGATGGAAGATTGATTAGGAAAAAATCGTTCGACTATGGCTATGCTTGCTCAACGCATAAGTCTCAAGGAAGTTCTTATGGTGAGGTTTTTGTTGATATGAAGAATATCAACCTTTGTAAAGATGAAGATGAAAGACGGCAGTTGCAATATGTTGCTCTGTCTAGAACAAGAAAAGATGCTCATTTATTACAATAAAAATTTACGAAAATGATGACTGAAAGAGAACAGACCCTCGTGTTTATGGCTAATTATATTGAAGATAGAGAACTTTTTGACGAACCTTGGAGAGTTGTTGCAGTACTAGACCTACATGACAAAAGATTCAACGAAGAAACTCCAGAAGAGGACATCAAAGATATTCTTCAAATGATTACAACTGATGATTATGACGACCGTGAGGTTTGTTATGAAAATGAAGAAGAGGGAATTTCAAAAACATATAAAGTCTGTAACAGTGATGATATAGACACTATGTTAGAGAACGCTAAAGATGATTATCTTTGGGAAGAAAAACGTACAGTTCCCGAACATGTAAGATGCTATGTTGATTGGGATACAATGGCTGATGACCGTTTCGGTAGTATTTACGACCTTTATGATAATAGCGATGTGTTTGAGTTCTATTGTTCAACTGGGGATTATACTAGTGTTGAGCTTGTAATAATAGACGAAGAATGGTAACAGTAAAATTTGTTTATAGTAATCCTTCTGATGCAGATAGGATACTAGACGCAAATTTGTCTGGAATCTTTCTGGAAATGTTCGATGAAGAAAGCTATAAAGAAAAGAAGCAAGCATATAAACTAAAAGCATCGTGCGGAGCCAGAATGACTCCGTTTGTTGCAGTTTATGAAGGAGATGAATTGATTAAGGCTTTCTATTCAGAAGCAGATAAAGACGTATTGAACTCTCTAATAAACTATTTAAATGAAGGTACAGGTAATTAATCTATCGAATAACAAACTTCCCCAGTATGAAACTCCTATGTCCGCAGGTATGGATATACGTGCAGACTTCAGTAGAGTAACAGTTGATAAACCCATTAAGGCATTTGGAGATTGTGAAATTCTCTTTAAGTCTGATGTTAATAAAGTCACAATGCTGCGTTTAGACCCAGGTGCTAGAGCACTCATCCCAACAGGATTGAAGATTGCTCTTCCTGACAATCTTACAGACGGATATGTGGCGGAATGTCAAGTAAGACCTAGAAGCGGATTGGCCTTAAAGAAAGGAATTACAGTACTCAATACTCCCGGAACTGTCGATGCTGACTATAGAGAAGAAATACATGTAATTCTAATCAATCAAGGACACGAAGCAGTGTACATTGAAGATGGAGAACGTATTGCCCAATTAGTATTTGGATGGGCTTGTGTGGCAGAATGGGAAGAAGTTGCAAGATTGAATGAAACTGACCGTAAAGGTGGATTTGGACATACTGGAGAAAAATAATATAATCAAGTTTTTATAAAAATGAGTAATATGGTACCGGCAGAGATTGAAGGATTAATTACAGCCACATCTAAACTAAAAAATGCATTAACATCAGTACAGGACGATTTAGCAAATAAAGTTATTGGGAAGTGCTTTAAAATCAAAGGCATTACCAATGCTAGGATAGTTGCAGTTAATCCTGATTCAGGGAAAATTGTGTTTGAGACTATAGAATCTTCTTATGACCACAGAAGACATCTATGGTGCATAATAAGATATGAAGAAGCAAATTTATCCACCGTATGGGAATCTAAGGATTTATTTGTTCCTTCAAGTAGCCTAGAATACAACAGTAATCTGGCTGCTGCACTTAGACATGCTGGAACACGATGGGATATGAAATGTGTTCGTGACTTAAGAGGAGAATTTATGGAAACTCACCAATTAGATAATTACGTATGGGGTTAGAAGAAAAACTGAAACAGTATAGAGAAGTAGTTATAGAAGATGCCGAATATGAAATGATAGAGGAATCTCCACTTCCTAAAACGATGTATGTAATATATACGTCAAAAAGCGGGCCCACAAAATGGACTCATAGTAAAGAGGCAGCTATAGATTATGTATCTAAAAACAAAAGCTCTAAATATAAGGCAGTTAAAGCTTTATAAAGAATGAATAATACATTAATAAGTAAAGACTCAAAAGGAAAAATTAGAGTAGTTGAGATTTCCTGTGAAGGAAGTGAACTCTCTGGTTTCACTATTAAAAGAAACACTTACCAATATCAAGGTAAGGTTACAGCACAGCCAGATATTACAATTACTAAAGGGAAGGTTAAAAGAACTGTTACACAACAAGCAGAACTTGAATATAACTCTCACCTTAAAAAGTATCAAGATAAAGGATATAAGTTAATCGAAGGGAGCATCAACGACTATACTAAAGCCCAACTTGATGAAATTCTTCCAGAGCATAAGACCGATGCTAATGGATGTAAAAAACACATGCTTGCTAAAGACTTTAATAAGGTTGCAACAAGTGTATATGATAAGGTCAAAGTGTGGCTAGCATCTCGCAAGATTGATGGAGTTCGCTGTTCCTTCTATTTTAAAGATGGGGAAGTTCATTCTTCAAGTAGAGGTGGAGGAGACTATGACCCAGCTACTGCTCATATAAGAAATAATCCAGCTTTGGTAGAGTGGTTTAAGAATCATCCAGATGTATCTATTGACGGAGAACTATATTCCCATGGTAGACCACTTCAATGGATTTCTGGTACCGCAAGGTTAGAGCAAGACGACCCTAGAACTCTTGAATTAGAGTTTTGGATGTATGACATTATGGATGCAGAAGCTGACTTTACTCAAAGAAATGAGCAAATGCTTGAAATGGCAGAAGAGTTGAATATTACTTCTGATTTGTTCACCCCTATTCTTACTAAGAATTTACAAATAAGACTTGTTCCTCAAGAAGAAGTTAGTGGTTGGACAAATATTAAAAAGTTACATGATAAGTATGTAGGTGAAGGTTTTGAGGGTGTTGTTATTCGTAATCCAAGTAAGCTGTATGGTTTTGGTAAACGAACTAATGATATGATTAAAATCAAAGAATATCAGGATGCGGAATTTGAAATCACTGGTATTTCAGAGGGTCTTCGTGATGAAGATATGTGTTTTACTTGCATAACCGAAGATGGAATAGAATTTAAGGCTAAACCAATGGGAAGTAGGGAATTGAAACAAGAATATCGAGACAATCTAGATGATATTATCGGTAAAATGGCTACTGTTAAGTTCTTCTATTATTCAGAAGAAGGAACTCCTTTACAACCTGTATTAAAATGTATAAGAGACTATGAGTGAGCATTGGGTAGAGTTTAATAGGTACATTTGGAAAGGTTTTATTTATTCTGAACTCAAACTAAATCCAGAAGATTTTTTGGAATGTAAGGACGAGGGTGAATTAACGGACGCCATATATGATATAATCAGTATGGAAATAGACACTGGTGATGTGCGGATAGATGAATCAGAATCTGAACTTATAATGGAAGACTTCTTAAACGAATGGAAATCCCTAAAAGGTTTAAAATAGCAAATACCGAGTATGAGGTACAAGTTGTAGATAAGTCTGATGATGGAAATTACGGCTACCACAATGATATAAGGAGAAAAATAGTCGTAGCCAAAAGCATGGATGATGAAGGAAAAATAGTGCAATTAACTGAACAGCAAATAGAAAATACTTTCTGGCATGAGTTATTTCATTGCTTCCAGTTCTTCTACAACAATAAGCAAGATGAAGCATTAGCACAATCATTTGCAAACTTTATGTGTGAATACAGAGCCACACGAGCCTATGAGCTATAAGAAACAAATAGACATTGCATCCAAAGTAGGCGAATTACTAGTCGGAATGACTGGTAAGACGCTTAGTAAGGATGAACAAGACGATATGTTTAAAGACGTATTCGAACAAACTCTCAGACTAATGAGCCGTTTTACTAGTGATGTTATTGAAGCTATGTATGACAGCACAGAAAACTGGGATGAATTTTTAGAATTAATAAAAGAAAGATAAATATGGAAAATTTTGGATTTGGAGATGCAATCTCCTTTATGGAAAGTGGTCTTACAGTTTGTTTGACTATTGGTGATAAAACTCGTATGTATTACATGGAAGATGGAAAAATCATCTGTGGAATTAAAGGTTCACATGTGAATTATGTGGTAACTAAATTTTACACTGATGCAGTTCTCTCCAAAGAATGGAGTATATATGAACAGTAAGGATTTACAGAACGCAGCTCTTTTTATGGGTTATAGAAGAGTTGAAAATCGTTATTTAAAGCCTGTTGGAAACTCCTGTTTCGGAATTAATCCCGAGAACGGTAAAATTGCCTGTTACTTTAAGGCAAACGGAGAGGTACATGTATGGAGTTCAGAAATACTTGAAGGAGACACTGTACAAGAATATGTCTCCGCAATAAAGTATTTTGAGACCTATAAAATCCATCAAACTTATGAAGAAAGTAATTTTGAATTTGTAACACCAGAACAAGTAGTTGAATTATGAAATTAGTACAAAGTAAAAATGCCAATGTGAACTATTTGGCAAAGATTGTAAAAATCGAAAACTTCCACAAACACTCTGACCCAGAGGTAACTAAGTTAAAATGTTGCTGTATTGACGGCTTTAATATTATTACTGGTATTGACTCCGAACCGGGTTTATATGTGTACTTCCCGACAGCTTGTTGCATCAATCCCAAATTCCTTAGCTACGCTAATTTATACCGTCATGAGAACCTTAATGACGACCCGACGAAGAATGGAATGTTTGAGGACAATGGTCGCGTGAAGGCTATCAGATTGCGTGGTGAGCTGTCTGAGGGATTCATTATCCCTATTGTGGTTTTGCAGAATTGGGTAATGTCTACTGTAAATGTAGAACTTAATGTGGAAGAAGGAGTTGAATTTGATTCAGTTGAACACGATGGAAAACAATTTTGGGTTAATAAGAAGTATATCCCTAAAAATACTCGCACTCCGGGAGAGCCAGGCTCAGGCAATTCGGGTAAAGGAAAGCAGCCTAAGGGACTTGATAAAATCATCGAAAATCAGTTCAGATTCCACTATGATACCGTCCTTATCAAAAAGTGTCCGCATGTTTTACATCCCAACGACCTTATCAGCATAACTTCTAAAGTTCACGGAACTTCTGGAATATCTGCTTATGTATTGTGTAAGCAAGAACTAAACTGGAAACAGAAAATTGCTCGTTGGTTGACCGGAGAGGAGTTTGACAAGTACGACTATTTGTATTCTTCTCGTTCTGTAATCAAAAACCAGTATTACAACAGAAATGTTCAGGGAGGATTCTATGGAGTCGATGTATGGAAATATGCTGATGACATTGTTCGTCCGTGTCTGTCTAAAGGTATGACTGCATACTATGAAATCATTGGATTCTTGCCCAATGGTGGGTATATCCAAAAGAATTACGATTATGGCTTCCTTCCACCAGTCGGAGACGAGAAATATGAGTATGGAAAGCATTTCGGAGTTCAGATTTATCGTGTAACTATTACTAACGTAGACGGTAAAGTACATGAGTTCTCTGCTCGTGAAGTACAATTGTGGTGTAAAATGGTTGGACTTAATCCAGTAGAAGAGTTCTATTATGGATATGCGAAGGATTTGTATCCTGACTTGGCTCCGTCTGACCATTGGAATGAGAACTTCTTGGCTAGATTAGCTAATGAGAAGAAGTTCTATATGGAATGTAATTCTCCAATTTGTGATAATAAAGTTCCTCATGAAGGAATTGTAATCAAGATTGAGAATATGAAATCGGAAGCCTTTAAGTTGAAGTGCTTTAAGTTCCTTGACGGAGAAGGTAAAGCTCTTGACAAAGGTGAGGTAGATATTGAATCAGAATCTTAAAAATTAAATAAAAATGACTGACAAAGAAGTAAAACAAATCGTAGATGAGAACATAAGTAAATTATTCTGGGCTTTACTGCCTAAAACTCCAGTTGCAGTAGGAGAGGGTTTCCTTGAATACAAAGTAAATGAATCTTGCGTAAAAATCATGTGGAGAAGAAAATACAAACATGACTGTGAAACTCTTCTTCCTAGAAACTTAACAAGCAAACCATTCGATAAAATCAAGGACTGCCTACACAGATTTGGTATGGTGTCGTTTAATGATTACATGTATGCTGGATTTCCAAACACAGATAAAAACCCAATTGTAGAGGGAATTACATTCGTTATTGAAACTAAAGATGGGATGTTTATAGTTCCAGAATTGTCAAGAACCGAAACTGTTAAAGCAAAGTAAATCTCGCTGCGTCCCAGAACCGGCAGAATATAGCTATGCCGTGCGGTCAGCAGATGAGAGCGGTTAAGCTTAGTGGCTACGTGTACCGTCAGATCTAATTGTGTTAACGGTACAGCGCTCGCTTCCCGATCTGGCATTGCCAGAGCAAAGTTGCCCCCCATGCAGATCAATGCTCGAGCCTGCCCCGTACATATTGCTTGCATGCTGGCAATTGCAGCATGTCCAGGTGCATGAGGTGGGGTGAAACCATAGCGCTCACCCAGGCGAGCCAGAAACTCTGCAGACGGTTTCTCGGTGATACCGACGGTTCGGTCGCCCTGTACATTAGAGTGACCTCGTAGTGGGCAGATACCCGCACCAGGCTTGCCAATGTTACCTTTCATCAACAGCAGATTGACCAGTTGCTGTACATTCTGGGTACCATGTTCGTGCTGAGTGATCCCCATTCCGTAACAGATAATGGTGCGTTCGGCAGCGGCATATGCATCAGCCAGTTCGGCGATTTGAGTCTGACTTAATCCAGAAATACGTTCGATATCTTTCCACTCGGAATTGAGAACATCACGGCGTAGCTCGTCAAAGCCGACGGTATGCGTTTGAATAAATTCGTCATCCAGCAATGAGGGCCGACCTGCGGCGCTTGCAGCATCATCGCGCTCAATTAACAGGCGCATCATCCCCTTGAGCAACGCCATATCACCACCAATGCGCACGTTATAGTAGGCACTGGCCAACTGAGTCTCAGAGTTCGTCAGCATTTCAAACGGGTTTTGCGGTGCGGTAAATCGCTCCAGGCCACGTTCCTGTAGAGGATTGATGGCGATCATTTTCGCTCCCCGTTTCACTAAAGCGCGCAACGAAGTCAACATGCGAGGGTGGTTTGTACCAGGGTTATGCCCAATGCAAATGACTAAATCGCATTTCTCAAAGTCTTCCAGCAACACGGTCCCTTTACCTACACCGATACTCGCTGCCAAACCCACACTGGTCGGTTCATGGCACATGTTGGAGCAGTCGGGGAAGTTATTGCTCCCGTATTCACGGGCAAAAAGCTGATAAAGAAAGGCAGCTTCATTGGAAGTGCGGCCCGAAGTATAGAATTCAACCTGATTGGGATCACTATAGCTTTGAAGGCGTTCGCCAATTTCGTCGAAAGCTTGTTGCCAGCTTAATGGCTTGTAACAGTCGCTGACGGCATCATATTTCAAAGGCTGGGTGAGACGCCCCGCAGCCTCAAGCTCGTGGTCTCCCCAGGTAAGTAATGATTGAACCGTATTCTCAGCAAAGAAAGAGGCGTTTACCTGCTTATCCGTGACTTCCCAGGCGATTGCTTTTGCGCCGTTTTCACAAATGTCGAATGACGCACTGTGCTTAGGATCTGGCCATGCACAACCCGGACAGTCAAAGCCCTCTGGCTTATTCATGTCAAACATGGCAATAACATCCTGGCGTATATCCATCTGCTTACGTACTGCATTCGCTACGGATTTAACAGCACCCCAACCACCGGCAGCCCCCTGGTAGGATTCAATTTTTTTCTTCATCTACTTATCCTGTGTGGAAATGAATTATTAGGATTTGTAATAGCGATGATGCACAGTATATACAAAGGGATTATCGTCAACATGGATATGCTGCCAGGGATCTGGGGGCCAGCCGGCTGGAGGTCCTTTTCGGGGTCATCCTGCCTTTGCTTAAGACCACCTTTGCCACTGGCTTTATTTCGATCTTCACATCGTGCATGACGTCAGTGGGAGCCATTATTTTCCTGATCTCGCCGGGAAAAAACGTGGCCAGTGCGGAGCTGTTCCAGTCCATTGAAAACGGCCGGTACGGCGTTGCCTCCGTCCAGGCGGTCCTGATCATCCTTGTTACGGTGGGGATCAACATGGCCTTTATGAGTCTGACAAAACGAAGAGAACGGGGAGGGAAATAAGATGTTTTTACAGCTAAAAGGGCTTAAAAAGATATATGAAGAAGAAAAAGGCTTGAAGAACCTGGATCTGGAGATCGAAGAGGGGTCATTTGTGACGCTGTTAGGTCCCTCCGGCTGCGGAAAGACCACGACCCTGAACCTTCTGGGCGGCTTTATCCAGCCGGATTCCGGCCATATCCTTCTGGAAGGGGAGGACATCACAGGCCTTCCGCCGGAGCGCCGTCCCGTGTCCACGGTCTTCCAGAGCTATGCGCTTTTTCCTCATCTGAATGTGCTGGACAACGTCTGCTACGGACTCCGGTTTTTCAGAGGGATGAAGAAGAAGGAGGCGGCTCCCATTGCAATGGAGGAGTTAAAGACTGTGGGGCTTTCCGGCTATGAAACGGCCAGGATCGGAGAGCTGTCCGGCGGGCAGCAGCAGAGAGTGGCCCTGGCCCGCGCCATGGCCACAGGGCCAAAGATCCTTCTGCTGGACGAGCCCCTTTCCAATCTGGACGCAGGGCTCCGGGTGCAGCTGAGAGAGGAGCTGAAGGAGCTCCAGAAAAAGCTGGGCATCACCATGGTCTTCGTGACCCATGACCAGGAGGAGGCCCTGAGTCTTTCTGATAAGATCGTGGTCATGGAAAAGGGCGTGGCTGTCCAGACAGGGACTCCCAGGGAGATCTATTTTTCTCCTGTGAGCCGGTATGTGGCGTCCTTTGTGGGAAAGGCCAATTATATAGAGGAGAATGGCCGGGTACAGATCGTAAGGCCAGAGGACGTGTGGATGGAAATGGACCCGTCCGGCGATTATACGGTCCGGTCGGCCAGCTTCATGGGAGCCCATACACTTTATGAACTGGAAAATGGAAGCAATGTGATCAAGGCAGATCTTTTTGGACGGGAAGGAAGTCTTTTCTCTGTCGGCGACCGGGTACGGGCCGGCTGGGGAAGCAGAAAAGACGGGCCCAGAGACTGCCATTTATAAAGGAGGGACCAGTATGAGATTTGCATTTCTGATCATGGGGAAATTTGACAGCAGGGAGGACCAGGCGGTGATCCACAATGGAACGGCCCGGATCATTGGCGTTTCGGACCTTGAGGACGCGGCCCGGACTGCAAAAAGACTGGAGGAAGAGGGGATCGACTGCATCGAGCTCTGCGGTGCATTCCGGGAAGAGGGCGCCCGGGCAGTGATCGAAGCCACCGGGAACCGGATCCCGGTGGGATATGTGACCCACCTTCCAGAGCAGGATGACGTATACCGGAAGGCGTTTGCCGGAAAATAAGATCCGGACAGAAAACGGGGATCCCGCGCGGGATCCCCGTTATTTCTAAACGGACCGGTTTTATATACTGGCTTCTGGTTAACGATTGAAACCGCCGGCGTTATATTTTTTAATGAGCTGCTGGATCTTGTCTGTGGGTGACAGGGCGCTGCTGATGGATACGTCGTGGTTTAAGGAGTTGATGATGGCGGCGATATATTTGCTCATATCTGCCTCCACATACCATTCACGCTCAAACAGCTCCGGAGCCCGGTAGTTTAAGTTGGTGGTCACCACGCTGTCGATATAGCCCTTTTCATAGAACTCATCGAATTTATCAAAGCCGCTGGTGAAGAGTCCGAAGGTACAGCATACGGCTACCTTGGCAGCCTTTCTTTCCTTTAACTCTTTTGCGGTATCCAGCATGCTTTCACCGGAGGAGATCATGTCGTCGATGATGATCACGGTCTTTCCTTCCACGGAGCTTCCCAGGAATTCGTGGGCCACAATGGGATTCCTGCCGTTGATGACCTTGGAGTAGTCACGTCTCTTATAGAACATACCCATATCCACGCCCAGGTTGTTGGCCAGGTATACGGCACGGTTCATGGCTCCCTCGTCGGGGCTGATGACCATCAGATGGTCCTTATCGATCTTTAAGGACTGGTCATGCTTGAACAGGGCCTTTACAAACTGGTAGGTGGGCATGAAGTTATCGAAGCCGGACAGGGGGATGGCATTCTGCACCCGCGGGTCGTGGGCGTCGAAGGTGATGATATTGGAAACGCCCATACTTACCAGCTCCTCTAAGGCCATGGCACAGTCTAAGGATTCCCGGTGGGTACGCTTATGCTGACGGCTTTCGTAAAGGAACGGCATGATCACGTTGATCCTGTGGGCAGTGGACGCACAGGCGCCGATGATACGCTTCAGATCCTGGTAGTGGTCATCCGGAGACATATGGTTCACATAACCGGACATTTTGTAGGTCAGGGAGTGGTTGGTCACATCCACCATGGCAAACACATCTGTACCGCGCACAGACTCTCTGACGACACCCTTGCCTTCGCCGCTGCCAAAGCGCGGGCAGGCGCAGTCCAGGAGATAAGAGTCCACATCGTAGCCACGGTACTGAAGGTCCTGCTGTCTGCGCATTAACTCCTCTGTATCGTTGCGACGAAAGTTTACAATGTGGTCATTGACCTTTTTCGCAAGGTCCTGACAGCTTTCCAGAGCCGCGATCTTTAACGGCGCGATGGGAAGACGGTCATTGAAAACGTACTGATTCGACATGTCAAAGATTCCTCCGCTTTTACCATTTTTCCTGTCCCAGGAATGGGACATTCTTTCACTCATATCATTTATACCATTATTCGATGATTTTCGTCAATAGCCGCCGGCCTATTTTAGAAAAAAGAACATCATTTCTTTACAAATCTGCGGAAGATTGGTATGATGGAGAAGGCAGATACCGGCTGAGGATACTGCCGGAAGGGGATTGAAATTGAAAAACAGAGGACATAAAATAACGGCGGTGGCCCCGGGCTCCATCGGCGAAGAGCTGGAGCTGGAGCCGGGAGACGTGCTGCTTACCATAGACGGGGAAGAGATCGAGGATATCTTTGACTATGACTATATGACGGACAGCGAAAGCTTCGTCATGACCATACAGAAAAAAAACGGCGAGGAATGGGAGCTGGAGATCGAAAGCGGCGGAGAGGATCTGGGCCTTACCTTTGAAAACGGCCTTATGAGCGAATACCGCTCCTGCCGGAATAAATGCATCTTCTGCTTCATCGACCAGATGCCGCCGGGAATGCGGGAGACCCTTTATTTTAAAGATGACGATTCCAGGCTCTCCTTTCTCCAGGGAAACTATATCACACTGACCAACATGAGCGACAGGGACATTGACCGGATCATCCGGTTCCACCTGTCCCCTATAAACATCTCGGTCCAGACCATGAACCCGGAGCTCAGATGCAGGATGCTCAATAACCGTTTTGCCGGAGAGGCATTAAAAAAGATCGACCGCCTTTATGAGGCCGGGACGGAGATGAACGGCCAGATCGTTCTCTGTAAGGGGGTCAACGACGGGGAGGAGCTGCGGTACACCATCGAGCGGCTGGCCGCTTATGCGCCCCATATGCAGAGCGTGTCGGTGGTCCCCGTGGGACTTTCTAAATTCCGGGACGGCCTGTATCCGCTGGAGCCCTTTACGAAGGAGGATGCCTGCCAGGTCATCGATCTGATCGAGGAGTGGCAGAAAAAGCTGTATGAAAAACATAAGCTCCACTTTATCCATGCCAGCGACGAGTGGTATATTTTAGCAGAAAGGGAGCTTCCGGAGGAAAGCCGCTATGACGGCTATATCCAGCTGGAAAACGGCGTGGGGATGATCCGGCTCCTGTATGAGGAGTTCATGGATGCCCTGGGAGAAAAAGAGGACGATGGGAAGACGGAGGAGCTTTCCATGGCCACGGGCTTCCTGCCGTATCCCTATCTGAAGCGTCTGCTGGACCGGATGGCGGAGGTATACCCGGGAAGAAAGATCCATCTTTATCCGATCCGCAATGACTTTTTTGGAGAGATGATCACCGTGGCAGGCCTTATCACCGGCCAGGATCTGGTGGCCCAGCTTAAGGGAAAGCCCCTGGGGAGCCGCCTGCTGCTTCCATCGGTGATGTTTAAAAGCGGAGAGGAGGTATTCCTGGACGATATGACCAGGACCCAGGCGGAAGCCGCTTTACAGATCCCTATAAATATAGTAAAATCAGGCGGATATGATCTGCTCTCAGCCATCCTGGACCGGGAGGCTGCCGAGGAGCAGACCACGGAGCACGGCATGTACGAGCCGTCCATGAAGGACCTGAACCTTTCCGAAGAGGGAGAGGTCCTTTCGTAGAAAAACCATCCATAAAAAGGAGATCAATATGAGCAAACCAATCGTAGCCATTGTTGGCCGCCCCAACGTGGGAAAATCCACGCTGTTCAATGTGCTGGCCGGCAGTGCCATTTCCATTGTAAAAGATACCCCGGGAGTGACCAGGGACAGGATCTACGCAGACTGCACCTGGCTGAGCCACTCCTTTACGCTGATCGACACCGGCGGCATCGAGCCGGATTCCAGCGACATCATCCTTGCCCAGATGCGGGAGCAGGCCCAGATCGCCATTGATACGGCCGATGTGATCATTTTCATCGTGGACGTGCGCCAGGGCCTGGTGGATTCCGATTCCAAGGTGGCGGACATGCTGAGAAAATCCAGAAAGCCTGTGGTGCTGGCGGTCAATAAGGTGGACAGCTTTGAAAAGTTCGGAAACGACGTATATGAATTCTATAACCTGGGCATCGGGGATCCCGTCCCCGTATCCGCAGCCTCCCGGCTGGGCCTGGGAGAGCTTCTGGACGAGGTGGCAAAGCATTTTACTCCAGACCAGTACGACGACGAAGAGGACGACCGTCCCAGAGTAGCCATCGTAGGCAAGCCCAATGTGGGCAAGTCCTCCATCATCAATAAGATGCTGGGCGAAAACCGGGTGATCGTTTCTGATATTGCAGGCACCACCAGGGATGCTGTGGACACGGAGGTGATCCATAACGGCACCGAATACGTATTCATCGATACGGCAGGTCTCAGAAGAAAGAGCAAGGTAAAAGAGGATATCGAGCGGTACAGCATCATCCGCACGGTAACGGCTGTGGACCGGGCCGACGTGGTGTTAATGGTCATCGATGCCACCCAGGGCGTTACAGAGCAGGACGCCAAGATCGCAGGTATCGCCCATGACCGGGGGAAGGGCATCATCGTGGTGGTCAATAAGTGGGACGCCATCGAAAAAACAGACAAGACCATCTACGAGTATACCAATAAGCTCAAGGAGACCCTGGCCTATATGCCGTATGCAGAGTATGTGTTCGTATCAGCTCTCACGGGGCAGCGGATGCAGAAGCTCTTTGACCTGATCGACATGGTCCGGGAGAACCAGACCCTGCGGGTGGCCACCGGCGTCTTAAATGAGATCGTCACCGAGGCTGTGGCCATGCAGCAGCCCCCGTCGGACAAGGGAAAACGGTTAAAGATCTATTATGTGACCCAGGTATCTGTAAAGCCGCCCACCTTTGTGGTATTTGTCAACGACAAGGAACTGATGCACTTCTCTTACACCAGATATCTGGAAAACAAGATAAGGGAGGCCTTTGGCTTCCGGGGCACATCCTTAAAATTCATCATCCGGGAACGGAAGGAAAAGGAGTAGACCATGGAAAGGATCTTATGTCTTCTGACGGGGTATGTGTTCGGCCTGTTTCAGACCGGATATCTCTATGGAAAAATGCACCATATCGATATCAGACAGTATGGCAGCGGCAATTCCGGCACCACCAATGCGCTGCGGGTCATGGGGAAAAAGGCGGGCCTCCTGGTATTTATGGGAGACTTCCTGAAGACGGTCTTTGCCTGCCTGCTGGTGCGGCTGGTGATGAAGGGAGACCCCAGCGTGGACCTGTACGTCCTTTATGCGGGCCTGGGGGTGGTCCTTGGCCACAATTTCCCCTTCTATCTGCATTTTAAAGGCGGAAAAGGGATCGCCTCCATGGCCGGGATCCTGGTGTCCATGGACTGGCGGGTGACCCTGGTGTGCGCCTCTCTTTTCCTGGGGGCGGTGATCCTCACCAGATACGTGTCCCTGGGCTCGATCCTGGTGGTGACTGCTTTCTTTATCCAGATGGTGTTCTTCGGCCTGCGGGGGGACTATGCAGTGGCAGAGGGAGACCGGATGGAATTCTTTGCGGTGGCCGGAGTCCTTATGGTCATGGCCATCTGGCGCCACAGAGCCAATATAAGGAGGCTTCTGAAGGGCACAGAAAATAAATTGTGGGGAAATAAGGAAAAATAACAGGAGGGGAACTACTTATGGGAAAGATCGGTGTGATCGGTTCCGGTACATGGGGAACCGCCATTGCAGTGCTTTTAAATAATAACGGTCATCAGGTGGACTTATGGTCTGCGATCCCGCAGGAGATCGAGGAGATGCGCTCCACCCACAAGCATAAAAACCTTCCGGAGGTGACGCTTCCGGATTCCATCCGCTATACGGCGGATCTGGAGGAGGCCATGAAGGAAAAGGATATGCTGGTCCTTTCGGTCCCGTCGGTGTTTGTACGGTCCACGGCGCGGCGGATGAAGGAATTCTGCCCCCAGGGCCAGATCATCGTGGATGTGGCCAAGGGAATTGAAGAGGATACCTTAAAGACCATGACGGAGATCATCCAGGAGGAGATCCCCCAGTGTGAGCCGGCGGTCCTTTCGGGCCCCAGCCACGCGGAGGAGGTGAGCCGCGGCCTTCCCACCACCTGTGTGGCAGGCTCCAGGAAGAAAAGGATCGCGGAGGCTGTCCAGTCCGCCTTTATGAGCCCTGTATTCCGGGTGTACACAAGCCCGGACGTCCTTGGCATCGAGGTGGGGGCTGCCTTAAAGAATGTGGTGGCCCTGGCGGCGGGAGCTGCCGACGGCCTGGGGTACGGGGATAATACAAAAGCTGCCCTGATCACCCGCGGCATTGCAGAGATCAGCCGTCTGGGGATGGCCATGGGAGGCAGCTTCCAGACCTTTGCCGGGCTTACAGGCATCGGAGACCTGATCGTGACCTGCGCCAGTATGCACAGCCGGAACCGCCGGGCCGGGATCCTCATTGGTAAAGGCTATACCATGGAGGAGGCCATGAAGGAGGTCCAGATGGTGGTGGAGGGCGTATATTCAGCCAGAGCAGCCCTGGCCCTCTCAAAAAAATACAGCGTTCCCATGCCCATTGTGGAAGCGGTGAACCAGGTGCTGTTTGAAGGAAAACCCGCGAAAGACGCGGTGACCGATCTGATGATGCGGGACAGACGCATCGAGAATACCTCCCTTCCCTGGGAGGAATAGGCTTTTTTCCAGTTCTGTGAAAAACCCCCTTTGCATATACTCTGGTAGTATAAAAAGGGGGTATTTTCATGGACAATTTTCAGGTATACAAAGACATTGAAGCCCGGACGGGCGGAGAGATCTACATCGGCGTGGCCGGACCTGTCCGCACGGGAAAATCCACGTTCATCAAACGGTTTATGGAGCTGATGGTGCTTCCGAAGCTGCCGGAGGGCCATCTGAAGGCCATTGCCCGGGATGAACTGCCCCAGAGCGCCGCTGGAAAGACCATCATGACCACGGAGCCGAAATTTATTCCCAAGGAGGCGGCGGAGATCGCCCTGGAGGACGGGATCACGGCCCGGGTGCGGCTGGTGGACTGCGTGGGCTTTATGGTGGAGGGTGCGGCCGGACATGAGGAGAACGGAGAGGAGCGGCTGGTGAAAACACCCTGGTATGACCATGAGATCCCCTTTACCCAGGCTGCGGAGATCGGGACCAGGAAGGTGATCCGGGACCACTCCACCATCGGGATCGCAGTGACGGCCGACGGCTCCTTCGGAGAGCTGAAGCGGAATGATTATCTGGAGGCGGAAAACGAGACGGTCCGGGAGTTAAAGGAGATCGGGAAGCCCTTTGTGATGCTGTTAAACTCTGCCAGGCCCTATGCGGAGGAGACAAGAGAACTGGCGGAAAGACTGGAAAAGGACCATGGGGTCACAGTCCTTCCTATGAACTGTGAGCAGCTGAAGCGGGAGGATGTGGAGGCTATCCTGGCCACAGTCTTAAAAGAGTTTCCTGTGACGGAGCTCCGCTTCCATATCCCCAGGTGGATGGAGATCCTTCCAGAGGACCATCCCTTAAAGGCCGCGGCCATTGAAAGCGCCAGGGAGATCTTAAAGAAGGCAGACCAGATGAAGGATGTGGGAGGAGAAAACCTGGCTCCGGCGGGAGAGGGGATCCGGGAAATGACGGTCAGCCGGATGGAGATGGCCGACGGAACCGTGGAGATCCAGGTGAAAACAGAGGAATCATGTTATTTTAAGGTCATCAGCGAATTTTCCGGAGTCCCTGTCCGGGATGAATATGAGCTGTTCCATACCATGGCCAGGCTTTCGTCCATGGAGAGCGAATATGAGAAGGTAAAAAACGCCTTAAGCCAGGTGCGGGCCAGGGGCTACGGCATCGTCATGCCCCATAGATCGGAGATCGTCTTAGAGGAACCGGAGCTGATCCGCCATGGCAATAAATACGGCATCAAGATCCATGCCCAGGCCCCGTCCATCAATCTGATCAAGGCCCACATTGAGACGGAGATCGCTCCCATTGTAGGGAGCGAGGAGCAGGCCAGGGATCTGATCGCCTACATAAAGAAAAGCGCCCAGAAGGAGGACGGGGTATGGGAGACCAGCATATTCGGGAAATCCGTGGAGCAGATCGTGGAGGACGGCATGGAGGCCAAGATCTCCCAGATGACTGAGGACTGCCAGGCAAAGCTCCAGGATACCCTTCAGAAAATAATCAATGACAGCAATGGAGGAATGATTTGCATTATTATCTGAAAAGTGATATAATTATGTAACTATTTAAAAGCGGTCATTGACCGGTACCATACAAACGACAGGAGGGGTTCTATGAAATTGACATTCATTGGCGCCAACCACGAAGTGACGGGGAGCTGCCACTGCCTGGAGGCATGTGGAAAAAAGATCCTGGTCGATTATGGAATGGAGCAGGGGGGAAATGTTTATGAAAATGCAGAACTTCCGTTTGCGATCCCGGATGTGGATTATATCCTGATCACCCACGCCCACATCGATCATACGGGACTTCTGCCGCTGCTCTATGCAGAGGGCTTCCGGGGACAGATCTTTGCCACCCAGGCCACCTGCGATCTGTGCAACATTATGTTAAAGGACAGCGCCCATATCCAGGAAATGGAGGCGGAATGGAAGAACCGGAAGGCCAGGCGTGCCGGTAAGCCGGAGGTGGAGCCTCTCTACACCATAAACGACGCCCAAGGCGTTCTGACCCATTTTGTCCCCTGCCATTACAAAGATGTGCTGACCCTCACCGACGGCCTCAGGATCCGCTTCACCGATGTGGGCCACCTTCTGGGGTCTGCCTCCATCGAGGTATGGATGGAGGAAGAGGGGGTGGAGAAGAAGATCGTGTTCTCCGGCGACATCGGAAACAAGAATAAGCCGCTGATCAAAAACCCCAGCTATATTGACGAAGCGGATTATGTGGTCATGGAGTGTACCTACGGCGACCGGACCCATGACCGGACCCATGAGCACATCGAAGAGCTGGCCCAGATCCTCCAGGAGACCCTGGACCGGGGCGGCAACCTGGTGATCCCGGCCTTTGCCGTGGGCCGTACCCAGGAGATCCTGTATTTCATGAGAAAGATCAAGGAAGAAAAGCTCATAAAGGGCCATGATGATTTTGAGGTCTATGTGGACAGTCCGCTGGCAGTGGAGGCCACCCAGGTGTTTACAAAAAACATCATGGAATGCTACGATGAAGAGGCCATGGATCTGGTGAACCGGGGGATCAACCCCATCGGCTTCCCAGGTCTTAAGCTTTCCATCACCAGCGAGGATTCCAAAAACATCAACTTTGATATGACGCCCAAGGTGATCATCTCCGCGGCGGGCATGTGCGATGCCGGCCGTATCCGCCACCACTTAAAGCATAACCTGTGGCGGCCCGAATGTACCATCCTCTTTGCCGGCTACCAGGCTGTGGGGACCCTGGGGCGGAGTCTTCTGGAGGGAACCCAGGTGGTGAAGCTGTTCGGCGAGACCATCGATGTGGAGGCTCATATCGAAAAGCTGGACGGAATTTCCGGCCATGCAGATATGAACGGACTGATCACATGGGTATCGGCCTTTAAGGAAAAGCCGTCCCAGGTATTCCTGGTCCACGGCGACGACGATGTGTGCACCAGCTTTGCCGGCCTTCTCCACACAGACTATGGGTTTGAGACTGCGGCCCCGTTTTCCGGCTCTGTTTACGACCTGGCCGCAGGAGCATGGCTTAAACAGACTGTGGGCGTTCCCCTCCGCAGGGAGACAGAACGGCAGAAGGAGAACCGGACCATCTTTGAGCTTCTTGTGGCCGCAGGCGAGCGCCTGATGCGGGTGATCCGGAAGAACCGGGAATGTGCCAATAAAGACATAAAGAAATTTACAGCAGACGTCAATGCCCTCTGCGATAAGTGGGATCTGTAAAGGGCTGGCGGAAGGAAAGGATCATTCATGAAAGTAACGTTATACACAGATGGCGCGGCCCGCGGAAACCCCGACGGGCCGGGCGGCTACGGAGCTGTCCTCCAGTTTGTGGACAAGGAGGGCACGCTCCATGAAAAAGAGCTGTCCGCCGGATATGTGAAGACCACCAATAACCGGATGGAGCTGATGGCAGCCATTGCAGGGCTGGAGGCATTAAACCGGCCCTGTGAGGTGGAGCTTTATTCCGATTCCCGGTATCTGGTGGACGCTTTCAACCAGAAGTGGATCGACGGCTGGGTGAAGCATGGCTGGAACCGGCCCAAAAGCGGACCGGTGAAGAATTCGGACCTATGGAAGAGGCTTTTAAAGGCCATGGAGCCCCATGTGGTCACTTTTTTCTGGGTCAAGGGCCACGACGGCCATCCGGAGAATGAAAGATGCGACCGGCTGGCCACTGCGGCGGCCGACGGAAGCGGTCTCCTGACGGATACGGGGCTGGAAGCTTAGTCTGAACGACCGGCTGTGATGCCGGATCTGTGGAAAAAGTTACGATAATCTTACAAAATATTACTAATTTGCGATTTGTGTTCACAAGTGGTTCCGTTTGTGTTATCTTTATTTCATAAAGCAGACCAGAGATCGAAGGTCATACCGAATGGAGTTTGATATATGAACAGACGGAATGGAATGTGGCTCACAGTCCTGTGCATCCTGGCCGCCGGGATCTTTACCACCAGCGTCACCAGCAGCTTTGTGAGGGAGAGCACAGAGGCCGCCATGGCGGCCGTGACGGAAACCGAGGCCCGCGGGGCACAGATATCTGTGCCCAGGGAAGCATCCGTACCGGAAGCTTCCCTAAAGGCTCTGATGGACCAGGCAGATGCAGGCGTCCGGGGAAAGGGGGGAAAAGCCCCCCAGGCAGCCGGAGGGAAGGAACCGGGGAATCTGGCTCCGGGAGCCCGTGCGGCTCTGGGATCCCCGGAGACAGCCGTTGAAGAGGCGGAACAGGAGGAGGCGGCTGAAGCCGGGATCCAGGCGGCCGCAGAAGCGGATGCGGCTGTGGAGGAAACGGTAAAATCTCCTCTGGATCCGGCGGTGCCTGCGGAGGCAGTGGAGGCTTCCGGCCAGGAAGCCATGGAGGCAAAGACCGTATTTACAAAGGATGAGCTGGACGCCCGCCTGGAGAAGGCCAGGGAGCTGTCCTGGCAGTACCAGGGCAGCGTTAAGGACGAAAACGCCATTTCCGCCTATGCGGCGGCAGAGCAGCTCTGGACCCTGTGGGACCAGGAGCTGAACCTGGTATACGGCTCCATCCGGGCCCGTATGACTGAAAAAGAAGCGGAGACGCTGCGTATTGCAGAGCTGGAATGGATGAAGGAAAGGGACCAGGCGGCCGCCAGGGCTGCGGAAGCCTCCCCAGTCCCCCAGAACCAGACCCTGGAGTCCAGAAGGGCCATGGCGGAGGAAACGCGGGTCCGGTGCTACGAACTGATGGAAGAATATGAAGAGATCCTGGAGCGGATGCCGGACGGGGCGGCTTCAGAATAAAAACCGGGGAGATCATGGCCCCGGTTTTTATAATTTAAATTTTCTTCCTTATGATCGTCAATCCGTCACGCAAAGGCAGGATTACTTTCTCCACCCGGCTATCCGTAGCGACGAAATCATTAAAAGCCTTGATACCGATAGTCTGCGTATCTGAACTGCGAGGTTGCTCCAGCACATGCCCAT